>WNGF01002318.1_pt1 | contig 26817 bp, 30 predicted proteins | sample 5400641 | NCBI WGS metagenome assembly WNGF01 (sample SAMN13153371, study PRJNA577476) | soil metagenome | isolation source: 80 cm soil or saprolite under grassland replicate 2 | place: USA:California | collected 2016-06-15 | reverse complement strand
ACGCGAGCCGGTCGGAGAGCGCTATGCCCCACATGGTGCGCGGCTGCGCGCTCTCCCCACGCTGCGCTACGGCCTGACTGTGGAGATCGGCCGCGGCGATGTCGAAGGCCGTGCCAGTACCCAGCAGGCACAGAACCACCACGACCAGGCCGACAAGGGCGGGCACGACTTTAGAATAGCCGCGTGCTTCTGGGAGGGCAGGCCTCGCGGCGAAAGCTTCTTCTCAGCCTGCTCGGGATGGCGACGTGGGCGTGCACGCAACCGCCACCGCGGCCGGCCGCGCCGACAAGCGCGGCGGCACCGGCGGAGTTCGGCGTGTGGGATCGCGAGGCGAAGGCCATTCTTTCGGACGCACTGGAGACATTGCAGACGTTCGAGAACTTTGCTGCCTTTCGACTCGCGGCGGCGCGGCAGTCGGAGCGGCGTTCGGCGACCGAGCTCGCCTGGGATCCGCCGCCCAGTCGCGCCTGGGACGAAGCGACGCATGTCGCGCGCGGCCTGCACAACCGCGCCGAGCAATTGTTCCTGGCCGTGTCGAAGACAGTGCTCGACGCCAGCGCATGGCGCGAACAGCGCGATCTCGCGCAGTGGACGCACGACCTGCTCGACCTGGGCGATGCGCTCGACGCGTTTCGCGTTCGCGTCGGTTACCTGGCGCCTGACGGCGACGGCGCCGCCGCGTGGGAAGTCCTGGATCGGGCGTGGGCACGGTTCGACGCGACCGCGGCCCACTGGGGCGTCAGTCGTGCAGAGCCGATCGGGTGTGGCTCGCCGAGCTGACAGGGGCGTCGATGAAGCGGCGGAACCACAGCTCGAGCATGAGCAGCGCCCAGATGTGGGCGGTGCGATCGGCGCGTTGGCTGAGGTGCTCGTCGACGAGCGCGCGGACGGCCGGCGGACGGAAGTAGCCGCGGTCATTGAACCGCGTTGACAGGAGCGTTTCCTCGAGCAGTGGGCGCAGCTCGCCACGCAGCCACTGGCCGACGGGGACGCCGAAGCCCATTTTCGGTCGGGTCAAGATCGCGGGCGGCAGGCGGTCGCGCATGAGACGCCGTAAGAGCACCTTGGAGGTGCGCCCGCGCAGCTTGTAGGACGAGGGCAACGAAGCGCAGAACTCGACAAGGCGGTGGTCGAGGAACGGCGAGCGCGCCTCGAGCGAGTTGGCCATGCTGGCGATGTCCATCTTCACCAGGCAGTCCTGCGGCAAGTACATGAGCGTGTCCGCGCGCTGAACGGCATCGACTGGATCCAGGTGCGGCTCTGGCGCGAGCGCCTCGCTGAGCCAGTGGCCGGGATCGTTGCCGCGCAGCTCGTGCACGAAGTCGTCGGCGTACAGCCCGAGTTTCTGGGCGGGTGTATAGCAGCCCACCCAGTGCAGATAGCGATCCAGCACGGGCAGATGCGCGGCGGCCATGAAGCGCTTGGCCCGCCGCAGGAACGCGCGCCGCTGGCGCGGCTCGGGCACCAGCGGAATCAACGGTCGGATCAGCCCGTGGCGCACAAAGCGCGGAATTGTGTCGTACCGAGCCGCGATGCGCGCCGCCCAGTGCCGCTCATACCCGGCCAGCAATTCGTCGCCGCCATCGCCGTTGAGCGCGACGGTGACGTGCCGTCGGGTCATCTGTGAGACGTAGTAGCTGGGCACCGCCGAGGAGTCCGCATACGGCTCGCCGTAGTGCTCCACCAGGGTCGGCAAGATGTCCAGCGCCCGAGGCTCGACGACGAACTCGTGGTGCTCGGTCCCGAAGCGTTCGGCGACCTGCCGGGCGTAGGCCAGCTCGTCGTAGTCGCGCTCGCCGAAGCCGATCGAGAACGTCTTCACGGGCGCGGAGCTCAGCTCGGCCATCTCGGCCACGACCGAGCTGGAGTCCATGCCGCCACTCAAGAAGGCGCCGAGCGGCACGTCGGCGATCAGTCGGCGGCGGACCGCATCGCGCAGGAGCTCGCCGAACTGCTCCAGTGCCTCGTCTTCGGAGATCGATCGCTTCTCCCCGAACCGGACGTGCCAGTAGCGCTCGACCGTGATCCGGCCCGCCTGCCACACCAGACGATGCGCGGGCGGCAGTTTTCTTATGTCGCGGTACGCGGTCGTCGGTGCCGGTACGTACAGGTACGTGAGGTAATCGTCGATGGCGCGTGGGTCCACACGTTGTGGCACCGCTGGATGCTGGAGCAGCGCGTGCAGCTCGGAGGCGAACGCGAGCCCGCCGTCGGGCGCCTGGTAATAGACGAGCGGCTTTTTGCCGAGCCGATCGCGCGCGAGGAGCATTCGCTGCTCACGCTGATCCCACACGGCGAGGGCGAACATGCCCCACAGGTGCTCGACACAGCCCGGCCCGTACTCCTCATACGCGTGCACCACGGCTTCGGTATCGGAGCTGGTGGCAAAGCGATGGCCGCGCTGCTCCAGCGCCTGGCGCAGGTCCTGGAAGTTGTAAATCTCGCCGTTGAAGACGACGCACACCGTGCCGTCCTCGTTGAAGATCGGCTGGTTGCCGCCTTCGACGTCGATGATCGCCAGGCGGCGCATTCCCAGGCCGACGTGGTCATCCCAGTAGAAGCCCTCGCCGTCGGGACCGCGGTGGTGCAACGCGTCGTTCATGCGCAGCAACGTCTGGCGATCGGTGCGTAGCGAGCCCGCGAGACCAGTGATCCCGCACATCAGGACACGGCCTTCAAGCTAGCCCTCACCCCGGCCCTCTCCCAGAGGGAGAGGGAGACACAGGAGGTTTGCGGCCGATTTGAGAGACGCTCGGCGCCAACACTTCCACCTCGACCAGGCCGTTCTCCTTGTACCAGCCGAACACTTCGTGATGGGTGTGCCACGACTGGTAGCGCGGCGAGTACCAGTCGAAGGTGTCCAGCACCCGCCAACGCCAGTCGCGCTCCAGGCTGATGAACGCGACGCTGCGCAACAGCCAGCCGACCAACGGCAGCGTCCACAGGTAGTACAGCGGGACGGCCGCGTAGCTCAGCGCGTGCAGCCAACGCCTCGGCAAGCGAGTCGTGAAGCGGCGCCAGAAACGCGAGTTCAGCACATACACCTTGTTGCCAGCGTCATAGACGGTAACGGACAACGCGCCGCCCGGCTTCACGACCCGCGTCAGACTGGCAAAGGCGCGACGCGGATCGGGCGTATGGTGCAGCACGCCCAGGCTGATGACCAGGTCGAATTGCTCGCTGGCCAGTGGCAGCGCAAACAGGTCGGCCTGGATCAGGTGGACGTTCGACAAGTGGCCGATGTTGTCCTGGGCGGCGTCGATGGCCAGGCTGTAGTCAAGCCCGACGTAGCAGCCGCCGTGGTTGTGGACGATCTCACCAAAGCGGCCGACGCCACAGCCGACGTCGAGCACCAGCTTGCCTTCGAGCGCGGCCAGCGGGAAATTGAGGCTGGCCTGCAGCCGGTCGCGCGTGTCGTGGCGACCGGTGTAGCTATCGAGCTGCGTGGTGCGAAAGCGCTGCCATTCGTAGCTGAAGCTCTCGGTGTAGGCGGCGTCGTCGACGAAACGCGGAACGCCGTGTCGGACCGGGTAGGTGTGGTCATTGCCGCATGCGAGGGCAGCGCCGACTTCAGAAAGGGTGCCCTGGCAGCGTGGACAGCGCAGCCACGCCAACAGGGCAGGCTTCATCCGCGCGTAGAATAGCGCGGCGTGGAGGCGGGGCTCGCCGAGGCTTTAGCAGAAACGCTCGAGACGCCTGCCCCGCGACGACCGATCCGCGTCTTGCACCTGATCACGTCGCTCGAGCGCGGCGGGGCCGAAAATCACCTGCTGGCGCTCTTCGCACACGCCGACCGCGCTGCGTTCGAGTTCGAGGCGGCAGTCCTCAGCGGTGACGGCGAATTGCTGCCAGCGCTGCGCGATCTGTGCCCGCGCGTGCACCTGATAGGGGCGCGGCATCGGGTGGATCCCTGGGCCCTGCAGCGACTGGTCAAGCTGATACGCACGGGCGAGTTCGACATCGTGCACTCGCACCTGTTCCGAGCGGACATCTACGCCGGGTTGGCGGTCGCACAACTGGGCGACGCGAAGCCGCTGCTGGTCTCCACTCGCCACAACGATGACCGGTTCTTTTTGAATCCGTTTGTGGGGATCGCCCACTACGCGTTGTCGGGGCGGCAGGACCTGATCATTGCCATCTCCGACCACATCGCGCGGTTCACCATCGCGCGTGGGGTGCGCGATTCGTCCCGCGTGCGCCGGGTCTACCACGGCCTCGACACCGCCGACACGCCCGAACAACACCGCGAGCGCCAGCGCATCCGCGCTGAGCTGGGAGTTGCTGACAGCGATTTCCTGGTGGGCAATGTCGGGCGGCTCGCGCCGCAGAAGGGACAGCGGCACCTGATCGAGGCCATGCCGCTGCTGCTCGAGCGGGTGCCGCGGGCGCACGCGGTCATCGCGGGTGGTGGTGATCTCCTCGAGTACTTGACCGATCTGGCCCTCGACCTGGGGGTCGCGGAGCGGGTGCACGTGCTCGGGCCCCGAGGCGACGTGCCAGCGCTGATGCAGGCGCTCGATGCGTTTGCGATGCCGTCGATCTGGGAGGGCTTCGGGCTCGTGCTGCTGGAGGCGATGGCTGCCGCGCGGCCCGTGGTGGCTTCGCGTGTGGCGACCATTCCCGAGGTGGTGGTCGATGGCGAGACGGGGCTGCTGGTGCCCGTAGGTGACGAAGTCGCGCTGGCCGAGGCGCTGGCGCAGCTGGCGGTTGATCCTGAGCTGGCGCGGCGCATGGGTCACGCTGGGCTGGAGCGACTGCGACGGCGGTTCTCGATCGACAAGATGGTGGGCGATACCGAGCTGCTGTACCGCGAGCTGTGCGGCGTCGGCTAGCCCGACCGCAGGGCGCGTATCTGGCGCGCGACGTCGCGCGCCTGGGTCACCAGCTGGTTGGAGATCGTCCTCACCGATGCCCCGGTGAGCTCTGGGGGACGCGACAGATGCGGGCGCAGCAACAGGATGATGCCCACGGCGTAGATCCCGCCGATCACCATCGGGCCAACGGCGGCTAAGAAGGGGCGCCGACGGCGCAGGCGCGGCCAGACAAACAGGGCGAGCGCGGCCGAGAAGATGTCGAAGAGCCAGTCGTCGATGCGGGCGTTACGGCCTGGCACGAACGACTGGTGGAGCTCGTCAGTCGCCGCGAAGACGGCCGTCAGGAGGACCGCGCTCAGTGAGGGGCGGCGCCAGCCTTCGAAGGCCCATCCTGCGAGCAGCCCGAGCAGACCGTATGCGATCAGGTGCGCGATACGGTGCTGCAGGTTGAGCAGCATCAAGCGGATCTCGGGCGTATCGATGGGCAGCGTCGACTGATCAGACCAGTAGGTGATCAGCAGCATCCAGGCGACAAGGACGGACAGCCGGAAAGCGCGCTGCGTGCGGGTCACTGCGCGGCAGCATGGCAAAGCCGCGTACGCCACGGCAAGTCACCGTGGGCATCGTTGGGTAGGATTCGGGGCGTGTCATGGCTGGTGCGGGTGCTCGCGCCGCTGGCAGCGTTTGCCATCGAGGGGCCGGGCGCGGGCATCGGAGCCGTGTTGTTCCAGGAGCTCGGGCTGCTGGGCGCGGGACGCATCACCGACGCCTGTCAGCGGGTCTTCGCGCGACGATTGTTCATGGCCGCGTTCCTCCTCCGCGTCGCCATCGCACTACCGCTGCATTATGTAAACAAACTGGACAATGGCAACGGCGCCCTGTTCCAGGACGACTACACCAACGACCTCGTCGCGGAATGGCTGGTGCGCATCGCGCGCGGCGAGGGCATCGCCATCTTTCCCGGCCACCAGCACCTGCTCGACAGCAGCTTCACCTACCTGCTGATGGGGATGTACGCGATCTTCGGTCACGTGCCGCTCCTGCCCAAACTGCTCAACTGCGGCCTGGGCGCCCTCAGCGCGGTGCTGATCTTCGATATCGCGCGGCGTGCCTTCCGACCGTCCGTGGCGGTCATCGCCGCGGTGGGCGCCGCGGTCATGCCGAGCCTCGTCCTGTGGAGCATCGTCACGCTGAAAGAGAGCCTCGTGCTCCTGGTCGCCCTGATCGGACTGTGCGCCCTCCAACGGCTGGCTGCATCGAGCCAGGGTGCGCGTGCGCGAGCGGATGCCCTGGTAGTAGTCGTGGTACTCGCGGTGGTCTCGCTCGACCTTCGATCGACGACCAGCCTGCTGTTGCTGTTGCTCTTGCCATTGGTCGCGCTGCGCGGCGTGCCCGCGTGGCGCCTGGCCGTGGCCGGCAGCGCACTGGTGATCCTGGTCGGCGGCGGGCTGTGGATCGTGCGCAGTGGCACGAGCGGCCGATCCATGGCCGGCGTGGCGGAAGACGTGGTGCTGCAGATTCGGCACCGCCGCGCGCAGGAAGCCGCCGCCGCGCGCTCGGTCATTCGACCGCAACTGGAGGTGATCTCGCCTGAGGGTCGCAGCGAGCTGCCGGAAGCCGAAGCGGCTAGCGATGCCGCGCCATTTTCATTTGGCGACGACATCCTCGACCCACTCGGGTATGCGCTCCTGGCGCCCGCGCCGTGGCAAGCGCACGGCCTGACCGAGCTCGGCGCTAGTGGCGAGATGCTGGGCTGGTATGTGCTGCTCGGGGCATCGCTGTTCGCGTGGCGGCAGCCAGGTCGCCAGGATCGCTTTCTGGTGTGTCTGGTCATTTTCGGACTCGTCAACTTGCTGGCACTGGCCGCCAGCGAGGGGAATCTGGGCAATCTGCTTCGGCACCGACTGATCCTCGCCCCGACGCTCCTCGTGCTGGGCGCGGCTGGCCTGGACTGGTTATGGCAGCGCCCAGGGCGAGGGTGGCCCAGCCACGTACCTGCGCTGGAACTACGCAAGGTGGGCGTCGACTCGTGACCGAAGTCGTGGTGTACGCCACGCTCAGCCGTGCCTCAACGGTCCGCACCGTGCTGGCCTCCGCCTGCGCCGCGGTCGGCACGACGGCGCGGCTCGAGCTCTTTGGCTCAGGCAGTCTGTTTCAACGGCTGCGCACGCGGCGCTCGCCACCTCCGCCAGATCTGGTGCTGTGGTTCGGACCGTACGCGGCGCACGCGGCGGCTCAGGCTGAGCTTTTGCAGCCGTACCAACCACGGAGCCTGCCCGCGCGGGCACAACACGATGCGGGCTGGCGCTGGGTGGCCGTCGAGTTCCAGCCGTTCCACGTCACGGGCGAGCCGCCCGTCGCCACACTCGACGACCTGGCGAAGATTCCCAGACTGGCTGTGGCGGATCCGGAGCGATCGGAGGTCGGCCTGGCGGCTGTGCTGGCAGTGCTCGACCGCGCACGACAGCTACAAGGGGACGAGCTGGCAGGCTGGACGTGGTGGCAGCGGCGGGTGCAGAGCGGCGTGCTGCTTGCCGACGATGACGCGAGCGCGCTCGTCAGTCAGAGTGAAGGCGGCGCGTCCCACGCACTTACGCTGCAAGTCGGCGCGGCGCGGCTTGCTGGTCTGGCGCCGTTGCCGCACGCCATCGGGCTGGCGACGAACGCGCGCAACGTCGACGCCGCGCGACAGGTCCTCGACTGGCTTGTCGGACGCGAAGCGCTTGCGCCGAGCGGACTCTCGGCCTGGCAGGCCGACGCGAACGGTCTCGCCGCGCTCCTCGACGCCGCGCCGCCGCTCGACGTGGAGTGGGCAACTGGTCAGTACACAGCTGTTCGACGGCGGTGGGCTGAAGCAGGGTTCGGCCCCGTGCTCGGCACGGGCTGATGGCGCGCCTGTGGGTCCCAGCGTTCGCCCTGGCCGCTGTTGTCCTGTCAATCGTTCTGTTCGGCGCGACCAGCGGCTGGTTCGGTCCACTGGTGATCTGTGGTGTCGACGCCGCGGCGCTGTGCGTGGCATGGCCGGTATGGAGCGCGGCCCTGACGTGGTTGCTCGTGGTTGGCACGATCGTCGGCCTCGTGTACTGGCAGGTTGCTGAGTGGCGGCGGCACTCCAGTTGACCCGCGGCGCCCAGAGCGCTGTGCGCGTACAGCACCTCGCCGCGACATGCCTGGGCCTCGCGCTGGTCGTGCCGCTGGTGGTCTACGCGTGGATCGGCAGCTATAGCCGTTACACCTCCGACGACTACTGCTGGGCAGGCATCCTGCGCCAGCAAGGCTTTCTGAGTGCGCAAGCGTGGTGGTACGTGGGTTATTCGCCCAGGTATGCCTTCACGTTCATTGTCAACGCAGTCGAATTGGCGGGCCCGGGCATCGTGCCGCTGCTGCCGAGCGTCGCGATCGTCAGCTGGGTCGGCGCGCTGACCTGGTCGATGCGCCAGCTCGGTACGCGGCTGGGCATGCTCACGGGCGCGACATCAGCGCTGCTCCTGGCGCTGGTGCTCGCACTGGCGACGTTCTACACGGCGCCAGACGTCGAGCAGTCGCTGTTCTGGCAGACCGGCATGCTCACGTACGTGCTGCCGCTGGTTCTCGCCACATTGGTCGTGGGCCTGATCGGCCGCGGAGTGGCGCGCCAGAGCGCCGACTGGGGCGCAGCGCTCCTGTGTTGCGCGCTCACGTTTGCCGCTGGCGGACTGTCCGAGACGTATCTCGTTCCACAGAACGTCGCGCTGACGCTCGCGCTGGGCGTCAGTCTGATCGCGGCGTGGCGCGGCACCTCCGGCGCTCGGTCGGCGGCAGTGCTGCTGGCCGCCGCGCTGCTGGGGGGTGTGCTTGCACTGCTAGCGATCGTCGTGGCGCCGGCGACCGCGTATCGCGTCGGCGGCTCACCGGCTGACCTGTGGTTGGCCTCCTCGGCGGCCATCGCCACCGGCGCCTATCAGGCCGCGCGGCTGTTGCGGTACTTCGCGCCGGTGCTTGCGCTGTGCCTGCTGCTGCCGGGGCTGCTGTCGCGGACCGAAGCGGCGCGCCGGCTGGATCTGCAACAACTCGGGCTGGTGACCGTGCTGACCGCGATCGTGGTGCCGTTCTGCTACTTCCCGTCCTTCTACGCCTCGAATGGCAATCCACCCGCGCGCTCGCTGATCGTCCCAGGCTGCCTGCTCATCGGGTACGCGGTGTACGTCGGCTACGTGCTGCGACACCTGCTGCGACTTCCGCGCCCCGTCACAGTGGCGCTCCTGCTCGCGCTGGCGCTGGTGCCACTGGGCATTTCCGCCACCGTGCTGCCGCAGCGCGCGCAAGCGGCGGAGTATGCGAGCTTGTGGGACACCGAGGATGCGCAGATCCGCGCTGCCCGTGACAGCGGCGTGCTGCGAGTGGAAGTCGCGCCGTTGCCGCGCAACCTGGGCGAGGAGTTCGTGACGTCCGACCCTGGCAACTGGTTCAACCAGTGCGTCGCCCGCTACTACAACCTCGAAAGCATCGCCGCCCGCGGCGAGACGTCCTAGATTGCGTTCTGGCCGCGCTCGGGCCACGCTGCTCAACGAGCGCACCGCGCTGCTCGTGATCCTGCTCGGGGCCGCCGTGGCGCGCACCTGGCGGCTGGACCTCGCGGAAGTTGGTTTCGACGAAGCGGCGGTCGCCTCGCTGGTGATGACCTGGAAGCTCGACGGCTTGCTGCCGCTCACGGGCATCGTGTCCTCGATCGGGCTGCCCAATCCGCCGGCCTGGCCGTACGTGCTGGCGCCCGCGCTGCTCGTGTTCGGGACGCCGCAAGCTCTTGTCTTCGAAGGTGTCGCCGTCGGCCTTGCGACGGTGGCACTCACCTGGTGGGTGGCGCGGCGCTGGTTGGGTCCCTGGGGTGCCCTTGCGGCGGCGGCGTTCTACGCAGGAAGTTTCTGGTCGCTCGTGCTGGGCCGCGGCGGCTGGCAGCCGGTGTTCCTGCAGCCAGTCGTCCTGCTGTGCCTCGATGCGCTGCTCGGCCTGGCCCTGTTTCGGCGACCCTGGCTGCTGGTCGTGGCCTCTGGCTGGCTGGGCCTCATGGTCCAGCTGCACTACATCGCGGTGAGCTACGTGGTCCTCATCCCGGTCGCGGCATGGCTGGCTCGAAGTGTTATTCGGCCTGTGCACATCGCGACCGCGCTTGTCGCGTTGGTACTCACGTTGGTGCCGTTTGCGATCTACGAGCTGCACCCGTCGATCGCGCTGCGCGACGTCGCACTGCTGGTGCAACAAGGTGGCACTGGAGCGCAGGTCGACCTCGATGCCTGGAACTTGCTGTGGAGCGTGGCTGGCAACGGGGGAGCGGCGGGAATGGTCGGCATCCGCGGCGCGGGCGATCTGTTCGGTCGCTGGGTCCTCTTCGGCTTGCTCGGAGACGTGCTCCTGGCCGGCGGCCTGATCGTGCTGCTGCGCATGCCTGCTGGACGCTTCATCCTGGCCTGGCTCTTCGTACCGGTCGTGTTTCTCACCCGCCATGCTCTGGGCGTCTTGCCGCACTACCTGTGGATCGAGCTCCCGGCGATGTCACTCGCGGTGGCCGCGCTGGCGGAGTGGGTACGTCCACGGGCTGTGGTCATCCGCGGCGCATTCGTCGCCGCCCTCGTCGTGTACGTCGGTGCATCGCTCGCGACACTCGCCACTGTGCTGGAGTTCGTCGACCACTCCGGCGAGCGCATCGGCCACGGCATTCCGCTGCGCTTCAGCCTGGCCGCCGCCACGGCCGCCCGCGCCGCGGCCGCGCCAGGCAGGGAGGTGCTGGTGGGTGGGCCTGCCCTCGAAACACCCGTACTGCGTTTCGCGCTCGGCTTTGAGACGCCTTCCCGAAGCTTCGACGACTGCGCGGCGCCGCCCGTCGAACCCAGCGCGATCTATCTGCTCACGCGCCAACAGTCGCCGGCCGCGGAGGCGCTCATGGCGGCAGGAGCACCCGTGCTGGCTCGGGTCGAGCGCGGGCTTGATGCCTTCCTGGTACTTGGCCAGCCGTCGGCTACGCCGAAGATCGAACCTGATCCGGCACTGTGCTCGCGCTGAACACCGGCTGCGGGGCGCCGCCGAGGTGCATCGAGCGCTCGGCGGCCTGGATGACCCGCACGATGTCGACGCCCGAGCGAGCACCCGTGTCGGGCTCGGTGCCCGAGCGGATGCTGTCCAGAAAATGCTGGCACTCGATACGCAGTGGCTCGGTGGTGTCGAGCCGCGGACTGAGAATGTCGCCCGAGCGGTACGTCATCTGGAACTCACCAAACGACGCGGGCTGGCGATCCACGCCGCGGTCGTAGATCTTGACCTTCTCGACCGCTTCGAGGTCGTCGTACACGACCATGCGCTGGCGGCCGATGACAGTCGTTCGCCGCAGCTTCGACGGCGCCAGCCAGCTGATTTGGAGCTGCGCGAGGATGCCGCTGGGGAACTCGAGCGTCAGGAAGGCGACATCTTCGAGGGTGTCGCCATGGAACGAACGGCCGCGAGCCGACACGATCGTGGGCACCTCGTCCAGCCAGTACATCAGGATCGAGACGTCGTGCGGTCCGAGATCCCACAGCACGCTGACGTCCTTCTGGAAGAGCCCCAGATTTACGCGCGTGGTCTCGATGTAGTAGATCGGGCCGATCTGTCGCTCCTCGATCAGCTGCTTGATCTTGCGCACCGGTGGGCTGAAAACGAAGGTGTGGCCGACCATCAGCGTCCGCGCGCGCGCCGCTGCCAGGCTAGCCAGCTCCTCCGCCTCCTCGACGGTCGTCGCGAACGGCTTTTCCACCAGCACGTGCTTGCCCGCGAGCAACGCCAGTTTGGTCAGCGCGTAGTGCGTGCTCACCGGCGTCGCCAGATAGATCGCGTCGATATGCGGGTCGTCGAGGATGTCTTCCACCCGCTGCGTGGTGCGCGCCTGCGGATGGCGCGCCGCCACAGGCTGCAATTGACGCGGATCGACATCGCAGATGCAGCACAGGTCGAAGCCCGGCAGTTCGGCCAGGTTGCGAATCACGTTCGGGCCCCAGTAGCCGCATCCGACCGCGCCGATGCGCAGTGGCGCTAGCTCCATTCGCTGACTACTTCCTGGCACACGCCTTCGAGTCCATCAACCACACGATCCCAATCGTAGCGCTCGACGGCGAGCGCTCTGGCGCATTGACCCAGCTCCGCGAGCCGTCGTGGCTGCACCAGCCACCTGGGCAGGGCGTCGGCGATGGCCGCGGGCTCATCGCTGGGCAGGACGAGCTCGGGGTCGATGGCGCCGACAAGCTCGGGCGTGCCGCCGCCCGGTGTGCCGAGGCAGGGCGTCGCGCACGCCATGCCCTCCAGGATCGCCAGCGACAGGTTCTCGAAGGCGCTGCTGCACACCTGCAGGTCAGCGGCCTGGAGGAGCGCTCGCAGTCGCGGCGGATCGCAGTACCCAGCCAGCTGCACGTGGTCCTGGACGCCGTAGAGGTCGATCAGCCCTTCCAGGCGTGGCCGCTCAGGTCCTGCGCCGGCAATGACGAGGCGCGCCCGGAGACCCTGAGCGTGGGCGGCCGCGAAGCCGCTGATCAGGCGGTCGAATTGCTTCACTCCAGCCAGGCGGCCGACACCCAGTAGCAGCGGCACGTCAGCCAGTACGCCCAGAGCGCGCTTGGCGTCGACTTTGCTCGGGGCGGGGCAGAAGAAGCTCGTGTCGACTCCAGTAGGCACGACGCGAATCCTGGGTTCGGCGCGCCGCGACCGAGCGGCGATCTGGCGTGCCGAGAACTGGCTCACCGCGACGATACGCGCGCTGAGGTCGAACACCCGCCGCTCGATCGCAGCCATGTACGTGCGGATCAGCGCACGGCCGATCGACTGGGATTGGACCCACTCGGAATAGAACTCGGAGTGAAACAGGAAGATCAGCGGGGTGCGTGGCGCGACCTTCGCCCAGCCGAGCGCGAGCGCGGAGTCGTACGAGCCCGAAAGCGCGACGTCGAAGCCGCGCAAATGGCGAAAGGCGATGGCCGCGCCGACCAGATTGGTGACATGGCTGACCGCGGGGTGCGGTCTCGAGATGGGGTACAGCCGATAACCCACCCCTGGCAGCGCTGGAAAATGGTCGTGGAGTCGCGGTGTGGCAACCGTCACCCGGTGGCCGCGCGCGCCGAAGCGGCGCATCGTCTCGAACGGATAGCGATTGCCGCCCAGGTCCTCGGGCAGGAAGAGGTTGCGGGCGAAGAGGACCTTTCGCGAGCGGCTCACGCTGGCAGAGGCCGCCGCTTCAATGCTCCGACAATGCCCGGGCCGAGTAGCGCACGCGCCGCCGCGCCGAGGAAGCGGGTGTCAGCAACTTGCGCAGGCCATGCGGCGAGAGCGCGTAGCAGCCAGCGTGTGCTGCGAACGCGCTGCTGGTGGCGGTAGGCATGCAGCGCGAGCGTCACGTACATGCACGCTCGGATGAACCGTTCTCGCCCGCGCGCGCGCCGGGCGACGACGGGATCGGTAAGCGCGTAGTGGACACCGGCGAGCATCGCCTGATCCATGTAGCCGGGCGTCGACAGCATGCTGCTGGAATGGACGCGCATGCACGTGCGCGTCTGGTCCACGAAGCCAACTGGCCAGCGCGCCGAGATTCGCAGCCACAGCTCCCAGTCGGCGGTGCCCGACAGGCGCGCATCCTCGACGAAGCCACCGCACTCGCGGAAGGAATCGGCCCGCACCGCGACACTGCTCATCGGCATGAATGCTTCGCGCGCGAGGGCCCAGAAGACGTCCCCCTCGTGGTTTGGCAACTGTCGGACTCCCAGGTCGCGATCGAGCTCGTCCACGTTGCGAATCCGCGAGTAGACCAGCGCGGGTCGATCCGCGGCCGCGAAGCGAGCCACGTCGGCGGCGAGCTTGCCCGGGAGCCAGAAGTCATCTGAATCGCAGAACGCGAGGTACGTGCCATGGGCCTCCTGGGCGCCCGTGTTGCGCGCCGCGCCTTCTTTGCGATTGGTCTGGCGGATGTAGCGCACCGACTCGAACGCGCGCACGACATCGGCGGTGTTGTCGGTGGACTCATCGTCGACCACGATCACTTCGACCTCACCCTCAGTCACTGTCTGCTCCAGCGCCCCGCGGATCGCCCGTTGGACGAGGTCTGCGCGGTTGAAAGTCGGGATGATGGCGCTGACGAGAGCGGCCACGACGTTCAGCGTGCCACCGCCAGCAGCGCGTGCGCGCCCTCCCACGCGTCACGCTCGAAGCGGTAGTCAGCTTCGCTGGGGTACCACGAGCGGCCGGTGAGCGCGCGGGCAACGCCATCCTTGAGCGGATAGGGCAGGCGATTCAGGAGCTTCCAGACGACTTCGGCGGGGTCCCAGTGCGGCTGCCGCATCAGAAACGGCACGTAGCGATAGTGCTGACTTGGCCACTGCCCATAGATCGCCACGCTCTCAAAGTGGCTGTATAGCAGTGCGCGCAGCTCGTCTGCTGTGAACTCCTGCACGTGGAAGGGATTCGCGGAGGCGCGAAAGGCGCGGTTGGGCGTGGAGAGCACCAGGCAGCCGCCCTCGCGCAAGACCCGCCGCAATTCGCGCAGCATGGCCGCCGCGTCGGGCACGTGCTCGATGGTCTCGAACGACACCGCGAGGTCGACAGTGCGATCTGGAAGTGGGAGTCGCGCCGCATCCGCACAGGCCACTTGGTCGATCCCGCGCAGCGTGCTCACGTCGTAATCCATCCCGATGGCGCGCGCCCCCGCCTCGCGCAGCATGCACAAACCGAAGCCAGCGCCACAAGCGATGTCGAGCACACGCTGACCAGCGGCCCATTGCAACGCGAAGCGGTACCGAGCGCGGTGCTCGCCCCACAGCTCGGAGGTGGAATCGTTCGCCAGACGCTCTTCGGCGGCGCTCATGTATCCCGCGCCAGCGTGGAAGTTGCCAGCCCCAGTGCGGTGAAGAGCTCGCCGAAGCGGTGTTGCCAGGTGTGCTCGGCACGGGCGCGCTCGACGGCGGCGTGGCGGATCTGCTCCGCCCGCTCGGCGTGGTTGAGGTAGTAGCGCACCTGCTCGAGCATGTCCTCGCGACTGGTATACGCGAGCACTTCTTTGCCGATGCTGAAGTACTCCTCGAGCTCGTCCTGGCGTTCGGTGAGATACAGCGCGCCGCTCATCGGCGCTTCGAACTCTCGCAGCCGGAGGTGCGTCAGCCGTTTCGCCTGCGTGTGCGAATGGCCCGCGGTGGCGAAACCCAGGCTGATGCGCGCCTGACTGAACGTCCTGACCAGGTCGGCAAAGAGCAGGCGCGGGTGTCCGTAGGCCGAGGTGTCAATACGGTCGGTGCTCGCGTGCGAGGCCGTGCCGTTGCGGTGGCGCAGCAAACGCGAGATGCCATCGAGCCGCTCGTCTTCGACGAGCGCGAGGGCCGCTTTGAGCGTGGCCATGTCGAGCCGCTTGCGCGGCTGCCAGCCCGCGCCCCAGGCACGCACGTCGATGCCCTGCTGATACAGGTAGTCCAGGTACGCGGCGCGATCGGCGTAACGCTGGCCGACGAAAGCGACCTCGTAGCGGCGCGGCTCGGGCAACGGGCGGTAGACGCGTGGGTTGGCTGCCAATTGGATGCGTAAGGGCTTCGCGTTGACCGCCGTGAACGACGCGAGCGCCGATCGCTCGGGCACGATGCACACGTCGAAGTGCGGCGCGATCTCGCGCACCAGGTCGAACTGATGCACGTTGTTGCACGAGAAGTTGACGGTTGGCACTCCTGACTTCTTGATCAGATCGATCGTGTCCGGATACACGACGCTGCTGTAGAAGTAGCCGAAGAACAGATCGACCTTGTGCTTGCGGAACTCTTGCAGCAGGCGTTCATTCGTTCGGGGCTTGCCGCGCTGCGCCCACGCGCGATCGGCATCGTCAGGCCAGCCGGGAAAGTCGAAACGCACCAGCTCGTGGCCCATGTCCTCGAGCGATTGCCGCAGGTTGAGGTCGACCCACGCCGAGCGTGGAACGGCGAAGAAGATCCTCACGGTTGTCCGGCAGGCGGCGTGTCGGTCCAACCCAGGGCAGACTCGACCAACTGTGTCTGCGCTTGCTGGTCGAGTGGCTCGACTGGCGCTCCTTGATACACAGAAACAAGTGCGTCGCGGGCGAGCGCACAGTACTCGCGTGAGCCGGTGGTGGCTGCGCGACGAAGCAGGCCGTCTGCCAATGCTTGCTGGGCCACGCGCTTCAACCGGGTGGTGTCGTCACCGATTCGAATCATGATGCTGGCGCGGACATAGTCCTGCGAGGGGCGCTGCTCGCCTGAGCACTGCTGAATCGCTTCCTGTATGCGAGCTTGCTCGGTGTTAAGGGCGTCGTCGGCCACCTGGAGCTCGAACTCGTGGGCGGTCGCGGCGCGCTGCTGCTCTGACATGCGGCTGATGGCGAGCTCTTGTTGGAGACCCTGGCGCGACCACACGCCGCCGTCGCTCAGTGGTGCGGCGCAGCCGGTCAGCAGCAGCCAGACCGCTCCCAGGACCACACGCCGCATCGTCGGGAGTGAGTCTACAGACTACTATTGAGCGACGCCGTGACTGCCCCGATTCAGCAGCAGGAACCGCAGGTGGAACGGCCGCCGGACTACAGCGACTACCGGCCGCCGCGGACGACCGCCGAAGGTGGCGCGACGATGTTGCTTTCGGGCGTATTCCTCGCCGGCGCCATTGTTGTGCTTGGGTTGGCCATCTACACCAAGTTCGCCGACGTGCGTACGTTCGGCCAGATCAACAATCTGCTGCTGTTCGCGGTCGCGCTGCTGCTGATCGCGGTCTACCTGCTCGTGTGGGAGATCACGCTGCGGCTCATCGCGCGCGCCGACGACTAGACTGACGCTTCCAACAAACTGACGAACTGGCTGCGCACCGTGCTCAGCGCATCGCGGAAGCGCTCGTACGGGACCGTCGCCAGGATCTCCGTACCATTGGTGAGCACCACGGAAGTGAGGGCCGCGCTGGCTCTGGTCACGTGCGCGATGGTGCCGATCTGCAGAATATAGACCCGCGGCTGCCCGCCCACGAGTGCATTGAATTCGATCATCGCGTCCTCCCCAGTGTTGGCCGGGAGCATAGTGGAAACGGACGCGGGGGCAGCAGCGTTGCGCATCAGGAGCGGCCGAACAGCAGCGTGCGCTTCACGTCTTCGATGGCGCGGGTGATCTCGATGTCTCTCGGGCAGGCATCGGTGCAGTTGAAGACGGTACGGCAACGCCACACGCCGTTCTTGTCGTTCAACACCGCCAACCGTTCTTCGGCGCCCTGATCGCGGCTGTCGAAGATGAAGCGGTGGGCATTCACAATAGCCGCCGGGCCGACGAACTCTTTGTTGGCCCAGAACGGTGGGCACGACGTCGTGCACGCACCGCACAGGATGCACTTGGTGCCATCGTCGTAGCGCGCGCGATCCTCGGGTGACTGCAGCCGCTCGGTCTCGCCCGGCTGGGTGTCGTTGATCAAGTACGGCGCGATGGAGCGGTACTTTTCGAAGAACGGCTCGAGATCGACGACGAGGTCTTTGATGATCGTGAACCCGAGCATCGGCTCGATTATGATGTGGCTGCCGCCGACCTCTTTGATCAGCACTTTGCAAGCGAGACGATTGCGGCCATTGATGCGCATCGCGTCCGAGCCGCACACGCCATGGGCGCAGCTACGGCGATACGTTAGAGTCCCATCTTGTGTCCACTTGATCTCATTGAGCCCATCGAGGACACGATCGGTCTCGTCGAGCCCGACCTGGTATTCCTCGTAGTGCGGACGCTTGTCTTTGTCGGGGTTGAAGCGCTGGATTTTGAATGTAAAGTCCGACGGCACGTCAGTACACTCGTTCTTTCGGCTCGAAGCGGGTAATGGTCACTGGCTTGCTAGCCATGCGTACGCCCTCGGGTTCCAGATACGCCAGGGTGTGCTTGAGCCAGTTGACGTCATCACGGGTGGGAAAATCGGAGCGATAGTGGCCACCACGGCTTTCTTCGCGCGCTAACGCGCCCGCGGCCACCAGCTCGGCACAGTCGAGCATGAATCCGAGCTCGATTGCCTCCATCAGGTCAGTATTGAAGGTCCGCGAGCGATCCTGGATGCCCGCGCGGGCATAGCGCTCCTTCAAACCACGGATCGCCTCGCTCGCCTTGCGCAAGCCGTCGCCCGTGCGAACCACAAACGCGTCTTCGAACATCACCTGCTGCATCTCCGCGCGAATCGCGCCCACGCTCTCGGTGCCGGCACCACGCAAGAGGCGATCCACGACCTCGGTCGCAAAGCCGTCAGGGTTGGCGGGTAGGGCTGGCAAGTCGGTTCGGCGCATGTACTCGGCCATTTGTTTGCCGCCGCGTCGGCCGAACACCACGATGTCGACCAGGCTGTTGGTGCCCAGTCGATTGGCGCCGTGGATGCTGACGCACGCGCACTCGCCCGCGGCGTAGAAGCCCGGCATGGCTGTGCCCTTGTCGTCGAGGATGACCTCGGCGTCGAAATTGGTCGGAATACCACCCATCGCGTAGTGCGCGGTCGGATGCGTTGGGATCAGATCCTTCTCGGGCTCGAGGCCCTGATACACGCGCATGAAGTCGGTGATGTCGGGAATCTTTTCGTCCAGCACCTTGCGGCCCAGGTGGCGCAGGTCAAGGTGGACGTAGTCCTTGCCGCCGATGCCGCGCCCTTCGCGAATCTCCTGGAACATGCATCTGCTGACGACATCACGTGGCGCGAGATCCTTGAGCGTGGGCGCGTAGCGCTCCATGAAGCGCTCGCCGTCGTTGTTGAGCAGGATGCCGCCTTCGCCCCGTGCGGCTTCCGAGATGAGGATGCCCAGGCGGTAGATGCCGGTTGGATGGAACTGGAAGAACTCCATGTCCTCCAGCGGGACGTGTCGCCGCGCCGCGACGATGACACCGTCGCCCGTGAGCGCCAGTGCGTTGGAGGTGACCTTGAAGATGCGCCCGAAGCCACCCGTGGCGAAGAAGACCGCCTTGGCGTGGAAGGTGTGGATCTCGGCATCGAGCAGGTTCAGCGCGACCACACCGCAGCACTGGCCATCGCTGTTGACCAGCAGGTCGAGGACCATGAACTCGTTGTAGAACTGGACTTCGTTCTTGATGCCCTGCTGGTAGAGGGTCTGCAGGATCATGTGGCCGGTGCGATCGGCGGCGTAGCAGGAGCGCATGACTGGCGCCTGGCCGTAGTTCCTGGTGTGCCCGCCGAACCGTCTTTGGGCGATCTTCCCGTCTGGGGTCCTGCTGAATGGCAGGCCCATGTGCTCCAGCTCGATGACCGTGTCGACGGCCTCGCGGCACATCACTTCGGCCGCGTCCTGGTCGACGAGATAGTCGCCGCCCTTGACGGTGTCGAACATGTGCCATTCCCAGTGGTCTTCTTCCATGTTGCCCAGAGCGGCGCCGATGCCGCCCTGTGCGGCTCCTGTGTGGCTTCGCGACGGGTAGAGCTTGCTGATGACGGCGACGTTGCCCATCTTCGAGCTCTGCAGTGCGGCCATCAGGCCCGCGCCGCCAGCGCCGACGATGACTGCGTCGTGACGGTGGAGCACGGCCTTAAACCTCTCCCCCTGGGAGAGTTTTATCCAGCGCGCAGCGCGGGTGAGGGTGCCTCTTCGGCCCAAACGCAGCCCTCACCCCCGGCCCCTCTCCCAGAGGGCGAGGGGAGCTCATTCTTCGCCGACCGTGTCGTGGCCGCTGTAGTCGACGTAGCGCAGGACCGTGTGGTTCGAGATGCCGTCAAACATCTTGTGCCGGAACTCACGCGCGTCCTCGGACAGCAGCCACTTTCTGAAATCTTCGGCGGCTTGCTGGTGCGGCCAGAACGCCTCGTTCAGGTACCGCGGGCGCCGCGCAGGCCGACCGTGCTCGTACGTGCCGTCGATGCCGTCGAGATAGATCCAGGTCTTGCGTTCGATGCAGCCAAAGGGCTCCGAGCGTGCCCACAGCTCGTGATCCAGCCATTCGATGAACGACTCGACGGGTATGCCAGCCTTGATGTCAAAGCTGTGGATCAGCCGCAGCATCTTTACCTCTCACGGCTTCATCCTGAGGCGAGCCTGCGAGCCGACGGTAGATCCTTCGCTCCGCTCAGGATGAGGCATCCCTCTTTGTCAGGATGAGGCATCCCTCTTTGTCAGCTTACGCCAGGCCCAGACCACCGGATCGTGGAACTCGGTGACCACCCGCTCCTTCAGCGGGATGATCGCATTGTCCGTGATGCGGATATGTTCGGGGCACACGTCGGTGCAGCACTTGGTGATGTTGCACAGGCCCAGTCCGGCCTGCGCTTTGATCAATTCCAGCCGATCGTTGTCGTCCAGCGGATGCATCTCCAGCGCCGCGAGGCGCACGAAGAAGCGCGGTCCCGCGAACCTGGGCATGTTCTCGGCATGGTCGCGGATCACGTGGCACACGTCCTGGCACAGGAAGCACTCGATGCACTTGTGGAACTCCTGCACGCGATCGACATCTTCCTGGAACATGCGCCGCGTGCCGTCGGCCTCCTTGGGCTTTGGCTTGAACGCCGGGATCGTCTTGGCTTTTTCATAGTTGAAGGAGACGTCGGTAACGAGATCCTTCACGAGCGGGAAGGCTCGGATGGGCGAGACGGTGATCGCCTCGCCGGACGAAAACGTGTTCATGCGGGTCATGCACATGAGGCGCGGCTTGCCGTTAATCTCGGCGCTGCATGAGCCACACTTGCCCGCCTTGCAGTTCCAGCGCACGGCCATGTCGGGCGCAGCTGTCGCCTGGATGCGGAAGATGACGTCGAGCACGACCATGCCCTCTTCGGCGGCGACGTCGTAGTCGCGGAACTCGCCGTTGCTGGCGTCGCCGCGCCACACGCGCATCTTGACCTGCGTCGCAGCCATCGGGTCAGTGGCCTCCTTCGGCGAGCAGCTTCTTCAGATCGTCCGGCATCGTCGGCAGAGCCTCCTCGACCAGCGTCAGGGCGTCACCATCTCGCCGCGTGACCAGGTTGAGCGCAGCGAAGCGCGCATCGGTGTCGGGAAAATCACTGCGCGTGTGGCCACCGCGGCTCTCCTTGCGGGCGAGCGCCGAGCGGGTGATGGCCTCCGAGACGGTAAGCATGCTGTCGAGCGCGAGTGCCAGGTGCCAGCCGGGGTTGAAGTGGCGATTGCCCTCGACGTGCACGCGCGCGGCGCGCTCCCGCAACGCCGCGATGCCATTGAGCGCCTGTTGCAGCTCGTCTTCCGTGCGAATGATCCCCACCAGGTTGTGCATGCAGTTCTCGAGGTCGGCCTGGATCGCATACGGGCTGTCTTCAGCCTTGGCTTCGAACGGCGCCAGCATGTTGCTCGCGGTGCCTTCGACCTGTTCATCGTCGACCACCAGCTGCGAAGCGAGGCCGAGCGCGTGTTCGGCTGCATACAGCCCAGCCCGGCGGCCGAACACCAGCAGATCAGACAGCGAGTTACCGCCGAGCCGATTCGCGCCATGGAGTCCCGCGGCAACCTCGCCAGCGGCGTACAAGCCTGGGACCCGCGTGGCGGCGGTGTCGGCGTCGACCCGCACGCCACCCATCATGTAGTGGCACGTGGGGCCGACCTCCATCGGCTCGGCGGTGATGTCGACGTCGGCCAGCTCTTTGAACTGGTGGTACATCGACGGCAGCCGCTTGCGGATGTAGTCGGCTGGACGGCGACTGGCGATGTCCAGGAACACCCCGCCGTGTGGCGTGCCACGGCCGGCCTTGACCTCGGTGTTTATTGCCCGCGCGACCTCATCGCGGGGTAGCAAATCGGGCGTGCGGCGCCTGGTCTTGTCGGTGTACCAGGCGTCGGCTTCTTCCTCGGTGTCGGCAGTCTCAGCGCGGAAGAACTCGGGCACGTAATTGAACATGAAGCGCTCGCCTTTGGAGTTCTTCAACGTGCCGCCATCGCCGCGCACGCTCTCGGTGACCAGGATGCCGCTCACGCTGAGCGGCCACACCATGCCCGTGGGATGGAACTGCACCATCTCCATGTCGATCAGGTCGGCGCCCGCGTTCAGCGCCAGGCTGATGCCATCGCCGGTGTATTCCCACGAGTTGGAGGTGATCTTGTAGACCTTGCCGATGCCACCTGTGGCCAGCACCACGGCTTTGGCTTTGAAGATGATGAAGCGGCCGCTTTCGCGCCAGTAGCCGACGGCGCCGGCGATGCGGTCGCCGTCCTTCAGCAGCCCCTGGATCGTGCACTCCATGAAGACATCGATGCCGCGCGCGACCGCGTGGTGCTGCAGGGTGCGAATCATCTCCAGCCCGGTGCGGTCGCCCACGTGGGCCAGCCGCGCGTAGCGGTGCCCGCCGAAATCGCGCTGCAGGATCAGACCATCTTTTGTGCGATCGAACAGCGCTCCCCACTCCTCGAGCTCGAGCACGCGGTCGGGCGACTCCTGGGCATGGATCTGGGCCATGCGCCAGTTGTTGAGCAGCTTGCCGCCGCGCATCGTGTCGCGGAAGTGGACCTGCCAGTTGTCCTCGGGCCAGACGTTGCCCATCGCTGCCGCGATGCCGCCTTCGGCCATCACCGTGTGCGCCTTGCCGAGCAGCGATTTGCAGACGATGGCGGTTCGCGCTCCCTTGGCGTGCGCCTCGATCGCCGCCCGCAGGCCTGCGCCACCAGCGCCCACGACCAGGACGTCGCACTCGTGCGTTTCGTACCGCTCACCCTGAGCCCTGAGCTCGTCGAAGGGTCGAAGGGCGCTCATCCCAGAACAATCCGTGGATCGACGATCGCGCCCGTCGCCACCAGCCGGACGTACAGGTCGGCGATCATCACGCTGAACAAGCTCAGCCAGGCAAAGAGCGCGTGCCGCTCATTCAGTTTGTTCGCGATGCTCCACAGGCGGAAGCGCAGCGGCTTGCCCGCGAACGAGTCGAGGTAGCCGCCGCACAGGTAGCGGCACGAGTGGCAGCTCAGCGAGTACAGCGAGAGCAGGACGACGTTGCCCAGGAGCACCAGCGTCCCCAGGCCGATGCCGAAGCCGGTCGGGAACTTGAACGCGAGCAGGACGTCCCACCACAAGAAGCCGACGACGATCAGCGCCAGCCAGAAGAAGTAGCGATGGATGTTCTGCAGGATGAACGGAAAGACCGTCTCGCCGCTGTAGCTGCGCCGCGCGTCTGGGACAGCGCAGGCCGGCGGAGACCAGAAGAACGAGCGGTAGTAGGCGCGACGGTAGTAGTAGCAGGTCACGCGGAAGCCCAGTGGGATCCCCAGCACCAGGAACGCCGGGCTCAGGTTCCACCATTGGCCGAAGATCGGAATGGTCGGGTGCTGGCAGTTCTGCGCGAGGCACGGCGAGTAGAAGGGCGAGAGGTACGGCTCGGCGAAGTAGTTGCCGTTCTGTAGCGCCGCCCACAAGGCGTACACGCTGAAGCCGCCGAGCACCAGCACGACCAGCAGCGGCTGCACCCACCACCTGTCTGTTCGGTCATGTTTCGGGCGTAGTGCGACCGCGGTTGCCGCGCTCATGGCCGTGCCGTGCCTGGCATGAAGGGGAACGAAACGATCGTCATGGTGCCGAGCACCAGGAAAAAGCCGAGAAAAACCCAGTTCGCGGTGTGGGCGAACGTCCGCCAGCCACGCTCGTGCACGTAGTCATCGATGAGCACTCGCAGGCCGTTCTGGCCGTGCGCGATCGCCAGGAACAGCAGCAGCCAGTCGTACATGCGCCAGCCGATCGTCTGCCAGCGCTCGGCCACGAACTCGTAGCTGATGACGTCGACGTTGTTGATGATGTGCACCATCAACAGGTGGCCGAAGACCAGGATCAGCATCAGCACACCCGAAACGCGGAAGAAGTACCAGCTCCAGAGCTCGAAGTTGCTGTTGGCCGGTCGAGTGGTTCTTCGCTGGTAGGCCAGTCGCGTGGCGCTGGCGAGGCTCACTGGAGGAACACCGGCCGCAGCATGATGAAGCCGGTGGGCAGGAACACCACCAGAAAGACCGCCCACACGGCGTACCACATCTGCTTCTGGACGCGGGTGGCCGTTTCGATGAAGTCGATGGCGATGATGCGCAGGCCGTTGATGCCGTGGTACAGCACGGCGCCCGCCAGGGCGACTTCTAGCACTCTGAAGGCTGGCGCTCGGTAGAGGAAGACGAAGGATTCGTAGGCCTGTTGTCCAAAGCCGACGAGGCTGGTGTCGAGGACGTGCAGGAACAGGAACAGGATGATGGCGACGCCGCTGACGCGGTGTAGCAGCCAGGCCCAGTAGCCCTCGCGGCCACGATAACTGAGCACGGTGGTTCTGTTTGCTCCCTTCGCTAAGCCTAGGATCGCTGGTTGATAAGCGTCAAAGACACAATGCGCCTGACTACAATAGGCACAACCTATCAATGACACGCTGCTTTGGAACGCCGCTTCGCGGCGAGGGGGCTCCGCCCCCTTCACCCCCGCACAAGCTGCGCGCGCTACCAGTGGAAATCACTTGGGCATCTGAGAGCTCTTCGCCGCTGGCGACGTCGCATCCTGGGCGGGGGGATGAAAGGGGGGCGGAGCCACCCTTCGGCGCGCAGCGCCGTGCCAAAGCTCGCTGAGCACTACGGTGGAAGTCCATCAGCTGGCCTACTTCGAGTCCGTGAGCCGGCACTTGCACTTCACCCGCGCGGCTGAGGAGCTGAATGTGGCGCAGCCGTCTGTCAGCCAGCAGATCAGGAAGCTCGAGGATGAGCTGGGCACGCCGCTCTTTCATCGTATGAAACGCAACGTCGCGCTGACCGAAGCCGGCACGCTCTTTCTGCGCCACACGCGCGCGATCCTGCAACAACTGGAGGAGGCCCGCGTGGAGGTCCAGGAGCTGAGCGGCCTCCGCAAGGGCTCGCTGGCCGTCGGCGCTCCGCCAAGCGTCGGCACCCACCTCCTGCCCAAGGCGCTGGCAGCCTTCTCCAGAAAGCACCCGGGCATCAGCCTGACGTTCCGCGAGGCCGGCTCGCGCACGCTGGTCAAACTCCTCGAAGATGGTGAGCTCGACTTAGCGGTGGTGATCCAGCCGATCAGACACCCCGTGCTCGAAACAATGCCCCTCCTAGAAGAGGAGCTTCTACTAGCAGTGCCGCGGAGCCACCGGCTGGCGACACGCACAGGCCGCGTCAAGTTAGGCGAGCTCGCGACAGAGCCCTTCGTCCTGCTGCGCGAAGGCGCCTACGACATCCGTGACCAGACGCTGGCAGCTTGCCGCAAGGTCGGCTTCGAACCGAACGTCGCCCTCGACGGCGGCGAGATGGACAGCGTGCTGCGGTTCGTGGCCGAGGGGCTCGGCATCGCGATTCTGCCGGAGATGGTGCTGGGCGACGTCGACCCGCGCACTGGCCCCGTCGCCGTGCGGCTGCAATCACCCAGACTCACCAGAACGTTGGTCCTCGCGAGACGGAGAGATCGCTACTTTTCGGCCGCCGCCCAGGAGTTCATGCGCATGCTGCGCGCGGCATCGACGAAAGACTGATGGCAGCCGAGGCAGGAGTCCGCAGGGCAATCTGCGATCGGTGCGGCGCCCGCGGCTGGCTGCAGCCCGGCGAAGAGCGCACGTGCGGCGAGTGCGGCGGACCGTACCGCCCGATGGCGCCGCTCGAAGGCCTGATCGATCGCTTCTTCGCTCCGCCGGCGCAGCACGTCTCGGAGATCTACCCACGCCACCTGAAGCTCATCGAGCTGATGTGGACAGCACATGGCTTCGGCCACGCCACCTACGAAGCACTGGCGCTGGAAAAAGTCTCCTACGCCGCGTTCGTGACGCGCGCCACGGAGATCGTGCTGCGCGGCCTCGCGGAGGGCTGGATCCAGGCGGACATTCCCGCGGCGCCGACCGACGACGATCAGGCGTACCACATGCGCTTTGTCGATCCCGATCGGTGGGCCGACGAGCTCACGGCGGCGTTCGGCGGCGCCGAGCTCACATAAACTGGCGCGGCTATGGCAGAGCCCAACGTGGTAGATGCTTATCTGGCGGCGCTGCCCGACGAGATGCGGACCGCGCTCGAGCGGATACGCGAGGTCATCAGGGCGGCGGTGCCGGGGATGTCTGAAGTCATCGCCTATGGCCTGCCGACCTTCAAGAACAAGGGCAAGGGCGTGGTGGCGCTGGGCGCGTGGAAGAACCACCTGGCGCTGTACCCGATGAGCTACGCAGTGATGGCCGCGCACAAGGACGAGCTGGCGGCGTTCGAGGTCTCGAAGGGCACGGTGCGGTTCAAGCCAGACCAGCCGCTGGGCGACGACCTCATTCGCAAGATCGTCCTCGATCGCGTCGCCGAGAACGACCGCCGACTGTCGGAGAAACCGAAGACGAAGGCGAAGCCCTAGCGCGGCGGCTCGCGGTACTGGAGATCGATCGCCGCCTGAGAGTCGGCGACCACGATCCGGTTGCGCTGCGAGAAGTGGAATTGCGCGTCGCCGACGCTGAGATACCAGGTGCCGTCGTCGAAGCGAATGGTGCTTTGATTCAGGACCTGCGTGGCGGCGGCGCCGGAGCGCATCTCGTGCGCCACGATCGCCCGCGCTTCTTGCTGCGTCAGCGTTTCGATCTGCGAGAGATCAGGCTGCGCCGGACGCGGCGGCAGCGTCACCACCGCGATCACCAGCAGCGTCACCCCGACACCTGCGACCAGCAGCGGCACTGGCGAGCGCAGCGACACAACCGTGTCCCGCAGCCGCGGAGCACGCCGTCGCGGCGGCGCATCGGTGCGCAACATCGGTGCTGACTATACCCACTCGCGGGGCTGGCGTCCCGCTTCGGGAGCACTAGTACCCACTCGCGGGGCTATCCACTCCGCGCTGCGCGCTACGGGACACGGCGCCCCGCTTCGGGAGCACTAGTACCCACTCGCGGGGCTGCGCTTGGTATGCGAACGCAACGTCGCAGCCCGGGTCCTGAAGGGGGGTGGTGCCGATTACCGGATCACGATGCGCACCACCAGATTTCTTCTGCAATCGCTGCTTGCGCTCGGCATGCTTGCCGCGACCGCCCTACCCACCTTCGCCGAGCCGAACGCCGCTCCGCCTGTCGCCGACACGCGCTTCGGCATTGCGGA
>WNGF01003278.1_pt1 | contig 26822 bp, 20 predicted proteins | sample 5400641 | NCBI WGS metagenome assembly WNGF01 (sample SAMN13153371, study PRJNA577476) | soil metagenome | isolation source: 80 cm soil or saprolite under grassland replicate 2 | place: USA:California | collected 2016-06-15 | reverse complement strand
TGATTCTGTACAACGCCGCCTGCGTCTACTGCGCGATGAACAATGTCAGCGACGCGCTGATAGCGATCAGGAAGGCGTGGGAGTCGGGTTACCGCGATCCGATATGGACCCGCCAGGATCCAGACCTCGCACTGCTTCACGGCGATCCGGAGTTCGACCGACTCTACCCTCCGCCGAAGGCATGACGATTCGATCCGCAGATTTCGCAGATTGCGCAGATAACAGTCGGGAAGCCGCGTTCTCGTGCTGCGCCAAGACAGACAGCCATCCAAGGTATCTACAGTATCTGCGTAACCTGTGTAATCTGCGGAAAAACGCTTTGCCAGGAAACTAATGGTCACGAGACTGGTGCGTGTGGGCCGTCACAACGAGGCGATCGCGGAAATGAAGCGGGCAATGGAAGTGGAGTCGCTTTCTCTCCAGCAAGGCGCGAATTTCGCGGCGGTCTATATGTACGCCCGGCAGTTTGATCTTGCGGTCGGGCAAGCCAGGAAGACCTACGACCTCGACCCGAGTTTTGTCAGTGGGCAGAGTTGGCTTTGCCATACATACAATGCAAAAGGAATGTACACGGAATCGCTCTTAATTTCGGAGAAGTCTTTGCAGTCAAATCTGTTGGGCCTTGCCGCGGCCGGGTACACCTACGCGAAGTCCGGCCGCCCCCGGGAGGCCGAGGGAATTATCAATCGGATAAAGGAAGACGAGAAAACCCGATATGTCGGGATTTACTGGTTAGCGACAACGTATACCGCGCTTGGCGAGAAGGACGCGGCATTTGCAGAACTTGAAAAAACGTATCAGGCGCGTGATTGGTTTCTGCCGCGATTGAAAACTGACCCGTTCATGGATCCCCTTGCGCGGCGACCCGCGCTTTGCGGATCTAGTAAAGCGCATTGGTTTTCCTCAGTAGCGCAAACTGTTAGTTTGCGCCCGCTCGGTTGAAGTTGAGTCCAGGTTAAGAACGCACGCTGACACAGTTTGCGCTACAAGAATGAAACGCTGTCCCACATGCAACCGAGTTGAAAGTGACGATTCACTCGTATTCTGCCGCGTGGATGGCGCGGCACTCGTCAGCATCTCTTCCCAGCTCGGCAGCGAAGCAGAAACGGCTCAGCTTGGTTCTCCATCCACGGCGAGCGAGAGCGCCACAAACATTCTGCCGAGCACGACTGCTGCCGGGGTGAGCCGCGGTACCGCGCCGACCATAGCACTGCCTGCCCAACAGCCACGCAGCACGACGCGCGAACTAACAAAACCAAAGCGCCGCCGGGTCCTGATCGCGGGAATCCTATTAATCGCCGCGGTGTTTACTGTCGCCGCTTACTTCTACATCACTGGAAAAGAGAAGGCAGCCATTCAATCCATCGCCGTGATGCCGTTCGTCAATGAAAGCGGCAACGCCGACACGGAATATCTATCAGATGGAATGACCGAGACTTTGATCAGCAGTTTGTCACAGCTGCCGAATCTGTCAGTAAAGGCGAGAAGCACGGTTTTTTATTACAAAGGCAAAGAAACTTCACCCAAAAAGATCGGTGACGAACTGAATGTGCAAGCAGTTTTGCTCGGCAGAGTTGTCCAGCGCGGCAACGATATAAAGCTTAATCTCGAACTGGTCAATACAAGCACTCAAGATGTCATCTGGAGCGAGCAATACAACCGCAAACAATCAGATCTCTTAACGCTTCAAGGCGAGATCGCGCGTGATGTTTCAAGTAAGCTCAAAACGAAACTATCGGGCGCAGAGGTAGCGAAACTAACGAAGACTTACACTGCCAATCCAGCGGCTTACGAGCTTTATCTCAAAGGTAAATATTATGCGAACAGATATACAAAAGAAGGGCTCGGTCAGAGCATAGACTGTTTTAACCAGGCCATTGCAATCGACCCAAACTACAGCTCAGCTTACAGTGGTTTAGCTTACACCTACATACTGATGGATGATTGGTTCATGTCTCCCAACGAATCAGCTCCCAAGGCCAGAGAAGCCGCCAGAAAAGCATTGGAGATAAACGAAGCGGATGTTGATGCTCACGTTGTGTTGGGTCTGGTTGCTCACTGGTACGATTGGGATTGGTCAGTCGCGGAAAAGGAGTTGAAGCGTTCCCTCGAACTGAATCCAAGAAATTCTGAGTCCTACCTATATTACTCTTATTTGTTATCACCTATGGGTCGACCTGCCGAAGCCGAAGCGATCGCGCGCCAGGGTCTGCAAATTGATCCGCTATCGTCGGGAACAAACTTTGGCGTAGCTTCGGCTTTGGTCTTCAACCGCCGCTGGGATGAGGCAATAGTTCATCTGCGGAAGGCAATTGAGTTGGATCCAAATTATTGGTTCCATCATTCTTACTTAGGGCGGGCTTACGAGCAAAAGGGAATGATGACAGAGGCGCTCGCCGAGTTTAAGCTCGCCTTTGCATTGGATAACCAGCAATCAGAGAATTGGGCAGGTCTCGCACATGCCTATGCAGTATCCGGTAAGAGAGACGAAGCACAAAAGATGCTTAATGATCTGATCGGAAAATCGTCAGAAAACAGTTACGTCTCAGCCTACAGCGTCGCCGTTATTTATGCCGGGCTTGAAGACAAGGACAAAACTTTCTCGTGGCTTGAGCGAGCCTACTCGGATCGCTCGTATTATTTGCCGGTCTATCTGACAACCGATGCGCGGCTGGATCGCCTTCATTCGGACCCGCGATTCAAAGATTTAGTTCGGCGAATCGGCCTGCCACAATGAACTTAACCGGATGACGAAAGATTCCTCTGCGCAATCTCTTTGGCGAAGAGAAAATCTAAATCAACATCCCATTGATGAGAAAAAGAACTTGAATCAAGAGCTTTCCCCCGATTCAACCATTTCCCATTACCGCATCGTCTCGAAACTGGGTGCAGGTGGGATGGGCGCAGTTTATCGTGCATACGATTCACGTCGGTCGCTGTACGTTTTTAACAGGCAGCCGGTGCAAACACAGATCGACCAACTCGATGTTGCGAGCGACCGCCGTTCTCCCTGGAAAAGGAAAAACCTCCCTGTCCCTACCGAAAATATCGTCGTGAGTGATTTGCCTTAGACCAGAGCAGCAATTTGGCCAGGCGAACTGACAGACCTCGCGGGATGTGAAAGCGAGCTTCTTACTACTGGATTCCGCAGACCAATCTGCACGGGGAATCGACAACCGATACAATTCGAGTGCGGACCGATGCCCCGTTGAATTTCAGGTAGGCGGAGTCAGCACTATTGCTTTTCATTTCGCTCGCCAGAATAGCGCGAGTAACGAACGCCGAGCTTCCACACTCCGACGATGTCTCTGGTCGCCGTAATATTTACGGTCGGGTCGCCGTTGATCAGCAGCAGGTCAGCGCGTATTCCCGCGGCGATGCGCCCGCGGTCATGGAATCCGAAAGCGCGTGCTGGTTCCGAGGTTGCCGCCGCCAGGGCCTCGAGCGGAGTGAGGCCTGAAAGCACCAGCAGCTCCAACTCGTGGTGGAGGCTTAGACCGTGAACTAAGCTTGGTGCTGGGGCATCGGTCCCTGCGAGAATGGAAACCCCGGCGCGTCGAAGAGCAGAGACCGCTGCTACTGCATTCGCGAGTTTCAAGTCAGGACGAAAACCCGGCGGGAACTTCCTTTCGAGATTGGCTCTCATTGACGGCGTAATAAATGGACTCACTTTAGGGTCCGGCCACCAGGGTTTTGAGGAAGTTTCGGTCGCCGCTTCGACGACGCTCAGCGTCGGAATGACAAAGACGTGATGCTCGGCAGCAAATTTGGCGAAGCCGGGCTCGGGTACCGAATCCGCGAAGATGTGCGCCAGGCCATCAGCGCCGGCTGCTATCGCGTCGCGAGCCTCGCGCTGCGTCGTGACATGGACGACGACAAGTCTGTTGCGCCTATGAGCCGCGGCGACCACGTCTTCGAGTTGCTGCTTTGTCAAAGTAGGATATGCATGCTCGTAGATGATCTTGATGTAATCCCCGCCCTCCGCGATCCGGGCGTCGACGAATGCCTGCACATCATCACTTGGACCAAGAGTCGGGATCGGAGGTCCGCCCATTTGGGTCGGATGTCCGTGAGGAACGGTGATCACGGTGCCTGCGTTGCGCAAATCGGCCATGTCGTTAATTCCGTCGGCCATGATCTTGTTCCTTAACGCCAGGCTCGCATCGGAGCCCGACATTTCAAGTTCTGTAGTGACGCCGAAGTTCAAAGCATCACGGAGGAATTGTTCTTTCTGGTAAATACCGAGATGTATGTGCGCGTCGATGAGACCGGGTAAGAGTGTTTTACCCTTGCCATCGATTACCTCTACAAACGAAGGGATCGAAATATCCTCACCGATAGCGCGAACCATACCATTGCGAACCAGGACGTTCGTTCTCCGAATCAGATGCGAACCGTCAAACACGTCTACGTTACGAAAGACGAGTGGTTTCTCGGTCTGCTGAGCGGTGATGGAACCAGGTAGCGCGTAGAGGGCCAGAAGACTCACGAAGGCCGCTGTTAACGATCTAATTTGTCTGTTTGAGCAATGCATGGATCGACTCTTTTCCATTTCAGAACCGTGTGGCCAGCACGTAAGAAGACACGACCGATTGCCGATTCCACGCCTGGATAGGCCGTTTGTTTCACTAATCGTACAAGAATTTTACCCTCACTCCTGCAGCCGGTAACTTTTGAAAGATAGAAAACGGCCAAAGGATAAGCGCTGCGGAGGTGCTATTGAACGGCGAGAGTTGTTAACAGTGCGTTTTTGTGCGTCTGCGTGCTCTAGGTAGGCAGCAACTGTAACTCATTGAAAAGATTGGCAGGCGCGTGGGGATTTGAACCCCAGACCCCTACCGTGTCAACGCCGTCCCCGGTCAACTCCGATAGCGCGTAATCGTCCTAAGACCATAAACATTGACGAAGGTGGTTAGAGAAGTCACGCTCACATGCATGAGTTGGATAAAGCACACGCGCAGGCTGCCAAAAGTCTGCCAAAGAGCTAAGGAGTAGATTGTCTTGGCTTTCGATGACCAGAGATAGGGAATACGCTTAACCGATCATTGCGCGGGTATGAGTCTTCTCGGGGGCTCGTTTTTTTCGTGCGATGCCTACTTCAGAGCTGTGACCAACCGATTCAGATGCTGTCCGCTATTCACCAGGAAAGTTTTAATTTTGGATCCTTGGTTGTACGTGCCACTGCGATGTTGATGAAGCCATCGAAGGCGGCAAGTTTATGCCGCCACGCCTCCAGCGCGGGACTTGAGAACACGCCGCCAATGAACGCCGGCGAAACGGGCTCCTCGAAGAACGGCAGCGCCTGCTTCGCAGTCGAGACCTCGAGCCCGGAGTCCGTTCCGAGATTTCGCGCAAGTATCCACTAAGCGCGCGCATCTCTAAACCGGTTTTTCGTTCAGCCCCACTTTTGATGACATACGTCTGCGTTTGGGTCATTCGAGGTTCATGCCTTTGAGGAACGCCGCAAAGCGCGGGTCTGCACGCAGACTGTCGTAGAAAGGATCGCTCTTCATCATCAGCGGGTACACGTTACGCTCTTCGCGCGCCTTCTCAAGCCACCGGAACACCTGCTCCTTGTCGCCGAGCCTCAGGCAGGCGCGCGCAAAATATGTCGCCGGGACGTAATGGCCCTGCTTAACCCGCTCGTTCAGCCGTTCGAGCTGCTCTCGGGCCACGGCACACAGCGCGCCGGCGGAGCCTTCTTTGGCGTAAGCCCTGCAGAGGATCGCCGCCAGCTCGTCATCCCCGACGAGCGTCATCGCCCTCTCGTACTCGGCCATGGCCTTTTCGTGCAGTCCCATCTGCTCGTAAACATCACCGAGTTCTTCATGCACTGAGGCGTCGTTCGGGTCCAGTTCGAGCGTCTCGCCATACCGCCTGACCGCCTCGGCGTAGCGGCGCGCTTGGTAGAACCTAGCGCCTTGATTCCGGTGGATGCGGATCGAAAGCGGATCAAGCTCCAACGCCCGTCTGCCCTCGGCGATGGCCTCGTCAAACCGGCCCATCACAGTCAGGTAGATAGAGTAGTGGCTGTGAATCGCGCCAACTTGCGGATTCAACTCGATTGCGCGCCGGAACGCTCTCTCGGCTCCGGCCCAGTCTCGGTAGTAAACCCACTTGAGCGCTGCCAGCCCGTGGAGGACTTCGGCGAGTGTGTCGTCTAGCGCCAACGCTTTCATCGTCGCGGCCTCCATCCTCGGCCAGCCTTCTTTCGGGGCCATCATGCCCCAGGAAGACGCAAAGCCGTAATAAGAAGCCAGTCCAAAGTAGCCGAGGGCGTAGGCAGGGTCCGCCTCGATTGCCCGCTGGAAGTAGTCGCGGCTCTTGTGAAACTCCTGCGGAGCGGACTTGAACCAGAAGTAGCGACCCTTCAGGTACAGGTGGTAAGCCTCCGTGTTCTCGGTGTAGCGCTTGAGCACAGCCGCCTTCTCTTTACCGAACAGCTTGACTCTCAGCGCGTCCACGACCGCGAGCGTGATCTCGTCCTGCACGCCGAAGATGTCCTGCATTTCGCGGTCGTATCGCTCCGACCAGAGATGATATCCATCTGAGGCATTGACTAACTGCACCGTGATCCGAAGGTGGTTGCCTGATCGCCTGACGCTGCCTTGTAGTATTGTGCTCACGCCTAAGGCGTCGGCGATCTCGCTGACATTTGTATTCTTGCCTTTGAACGCAAACGAAGACGTGCGCGCCGCCACCTTCAGCCCTTCCACTTTCGCCAGCGCGTTCAAAAGTTCTTCCGCAAGCCCGTCACAGAAGTACTCGTTCTCCGGGTCGGCACTCATGTTGGCGAACGGCAGCACGGCGATGGTTTTACTCGGCAAGGCAACTACTGCCGCCGCGTGCCCCGTGCACACCCTAACGGCGGCGGCGAAGCGGTAACCGTGCCCAGGTACCGTCACGATGTAGCGATTCTGGCCACGACGCTCCCCGAACATGCGTCGCAGGGTGGAGACGTTCTGATTCAGGTTATTCTCCTCGACGACCGCGTCCGGCCAGATCTCCCGCATCAACTCGTCCTTCCCCAGCACCTTCCCAGGGTGCCGCAAAAGGTAGAGCAAGGTATCGAAGACCCGCGGCGTAAGCGGCACGGCTTCGCCGCACCGCAGCAGCACCCGTTCGGCCGTGTCGAGTCGGAAGTCGTCGAACTCGTAGATTTGTGGCTCCGGCGCGCCCATCGTCGCTGTTCAGAACTTTCAGAAATTCTTCAGGGCATTCTAAGGACTTTCAGTGCCCCGAGGGAAGAGTATCAGCGGACAAACGGGAAGGGGTCGAAATTCTGCAGCGGAGGAGATACAAAAATGAATTCGAGAAACATGAACATGTTCGTCGGTCTAGCTCTCTTGGTCGCGCTTACCTTAGCGGGTACGCTCTCTCCGACGCCCGCGCTGGGCGCAATGGCGCAGCAATCGGAGAGTCCGGGAAAGTCTGAATCACAAGCGAGAAATCTTGAGGGTACGTGGCGCGTCGAGGTCTCAATCCGCGACTGTCAATCGGGCGCGGCACTCAGGACCTTCCCCGCCCTGCTCACTTTCGCTCAAGGGGGCACGCTGACCGAGACTACGACCGGCTTTCCGCCGGCGCTGCGCACACCCGGCCATGGCTTCTGGCGGCACACCGGCGACCACACTTACAGTGCGGTGTCCGAGGCCTTCCTCTTCAACCCGGCCGGGGTTTGGACTGGGACTCAGAGACTCACGCAGGCTATCGAGATCGGGGCTGACCCGGACGAGCTCACCAGTACCGCTACGAATGAAATTTTCGACACCAACGGCAACCTACTCGTGACGGGCTGCGCCACAGCGGTCGCAAGACGTTTCAAGTAGCTTGGGGGTAGCACCCACTTTCGGCGGCCGCAGAGGGTGAAGAGATTCACCCCCTGGTGCTCTGTGATGGAAGTTCTTAAAGTTTGCGTTCTCGTGCGGTCCAACCACATCAGTCTCTAGCAATGGCAACGGTATAGATCATGATAGAACTTCTACTCAGTACTAGGGAGGATTTGAAACTAGCGTTAGACGCTACCAACTTAAGGGTTGAGGGCTAAGGATTCCGCAAGTGAACTAAAACGCTCTCGCCATTTCCGCGAAAGGATTTACGAGATGAATAAAGCTATCGCCTTGGCCACGATCATAACCATGGTCGCGCTTCTCGTCTCAGCTCAGGTCGATAAAGACCGGCGTGAGGAAGAAGAGATCAGCCGGCTGAATGCCCAAGAAGTTGAGGGGTTGCTACATAATGACGTGAAAAGATTGGGGCGCATCTGGTCTAACGATCTCGTCGTGACGAATCCCCTGAACAAGTTCGTTAACAAGCGGCAGGTTGTAGGGCTTATCGAGTCCGGCACCCTTGCCTTCATTTCCTACGACAGGCAGATAGAGTACATCCGCGTCTACCGGGACACCGCTGTTGTAGCCGGTAGCGAGACTGTCGTGTGGGCCGGAAAGATGCCGAATGCAGGAAAAACCTCGCTTCTTCGCTTCACGGCAATATGGTTGAGACAGGACGGGCGCTGGCAGCAGGTAGCCCGCCATGCGAACATCATAGCCCAGCAATAAACGCATCTTCTGCGAAAGACTTCCTTCTCATGTTGCTCATCACGCTCGTAGGACGGTGTGGTTGAATGCAGCACTGGAGTCGATCGGCGTGGCCCTCGGAGGAGAAACCGATGCGCGCGTCGCTTAACGCGTACTCAAAGGCTTGCGGAAATACCTTCGTAAGTGCGAACTCTGAAGCGGCGTCTCTGAGAAAGGAAGAACATGGCACTGTCGACTAAAAGGGGAGGTCCGGAGTTTCATCATTGAAATTGGTCCTTGAATCGCCTTCCCTATCGAGCGGGTTCTTTTGGTTGAGTCGGCCCCACTCTTCCCATGTAATGCCATAAGCAAAGCCCGCCTCCGTGTAACCCGCGATATAGGCAAAAGTTTCGTCTTGATCTAATGAGGACTCGGGTGTCTCTACCCGTCTAGACTTTCTGCGCTGGCGCGCCGCGATGTGGTCTTCCACGGATTTCAATATTTGACCCTTGTAAGCAGCGTCTATTTTTACACCGAGAATTTCGAGCTCTCTAAAGGCACATACCCAATCTACGGCGAAATGCTTCCGGTAGCCCGCGGCGATGTTTTTGCCTTTGTAGGTCTTTACCCAAGTGCGAGCAGATTGAAGGCGTGCAGAACGATCCATTCGTTTCGCGCGCGGTGGCAGGGCTTTTTGTCTCGTTTCTTTTTTCATCCCATTACTGGTCCTGGTCTTCAAAAGCTCAAGCCTTAAGCCGGTTCAAAACGCCGTTCGCGATCTCGATATTGAACCGCGCAGGGTCCAGGTCGTATCCAAGCCACTCCTTCATAGACTCGTGCTCGGGATTTCGTGGATCAGCGAGGATCGCGATCAGCTCGTAGTAGCCGCCGATGCCGCCGCAATCTTCAGGGGGGCAGGCATTCGCGCCGGCGAGGCAGATGGGGTGTTGGAATTCAGGATCGGGCGGTAGAATCTTCTCCAAGACGATCTTGTGTTGCCAGCCGTCGCCGAAGTCGTACTCATAAACAAAACTTCTCTTCGCCGCCGGAGCCAGGTCTGCGACGGTGTAGCGTTTCTCGCTGAGAGTCTGCCTGCCGAAGCCCATCATTTCCGGGTCGGGCGTGCCGTAGCACGTGTTGCCGACAATGAACTGGTGTAGATGGCTATCGGTCCAACCCATGACTCTTTGGATTACGCCATGAAAGCGACGGAGCGGCATGTCTGAGCGAACCACAACGCGACGCCAGATTGGTGGGTCGGACCCTTTCAACGTGATCTTGAGCTGATAGAGCGCCGCCCCGTCAAGTCCCAGGTCTTCGTTTACGGAAACGCTCCTATTCCGCTTGCGCGCCGCCTTCTGATTCTCAACGCCGGGTAACATCCCCAGTTGCCTTCTCAATTCGGTAACATCCGGAGCAAAGGCAGATTTGTCCGTTTCGGCGGCGCTTCTTTCAAAGTCAATCAGCAGCGCTTCGAGACGTTCACGGCTGGCGCCGAACTTCGCGGCTTGTCTTGGTGTTTTCCCCATCAGTACTGGAACCGGTTCATCCAGCCACTCTTCCCAGCGTTTCTTCGCCATCTCCTTCATGAGGGCCTGCACTTCGGGAAGCGCCGAAAGGGCTTCCTGCTCTTCGCGCTGCCGCTGTTGCTCTGGCGATTCAACGCCGTCTTTCATTTGGGCAAACTTTTCTTTGACGGATTCGCTGACTGAGTCCTGCAACACGGCATCGTCACCGAGCCGTTTGGCGATCTCGGTGCGGATTGCTTCGGATCTCTTCTGCGAATTAACGTCGACGATGAGCTTCCCGCCCTCGATTGCTATGTTGCCCAGAATAGTGTTGTCCCAGGAGCGGTGCTTCTCGTTGCCTTTTTTCATCCAGGAGAACGTGAAGGTCTGGAGCTCGCCCTTTTCATTTTGCGTGGCGTCCGCCAGCAGCGCTTCTTCAGTCTCCAGCAGATTCAGCGAGCGCAGCTTGTCGAACGCTGTACGTGGCGAACAATCGAGTTGGTAAATGAGCTTGACGAACTCCAGCGGGTCGCCATCGGTGTTTTGCAGAATCGGCAGTTGGGGATTCAGCAGGCGGCGCCTGAGCGCGAAATAAAGCTGTCGCAAAACGGGTTCGACTTCCTGCAGATCAGCGTTGGAAATCTTCCGGCGAGGTCCAAAGAGAGTTTCTCGGGCATCCAGAATTTCGAAGTGGAAATCGGGCGGGAAGGGGATGGGAGCCATACCGAACATAACAGCAGTCTGCCCCAGCGATATCACTCGTGTGTAAACGATGTCGCCTTTTCTCAAGACCTCCGATGCCTGACGTTCTCTGACTGTGTGTTCAGAGTGCGTGAATAGATCACGAAGTTTGAGGCTGGTACCCTGATTAACTTCCTGCACTGACCAGAAGCTGACGGGCTGCCGGAATGCCTCTAATGCAAACTGTTTCTGATCTGGGTCCAAGTCCTTTGCCCCCATCAGAAATAAAAAAGCTAATGGCACCTCGATTGGCGGGTCGGCCTCTGATTCTTCCTGGTGAATGTAATTGAACAACGCCCACGGAACAAAAGAGGTTCCAGATTCAGGAGTGTCCTCGATTGGCAAGGATTCGCTGGAGCCTTCTGTGTATTCCTGCCAGGCGTTCTCGATGAAATCAGGTCCGTACCACTCGTTGGCGACGCGTAGCAGAAGGGGAACAACCACTCTTTCGGTGCGCCGGAGTTTCTGCCATTCATAGTCAATGACATTGGTGGCTTGGTCCTTTGCCAGGCAACAACGTTTGTATTTTTTGCCGCTGCCACAATGACAAGGATCGTTTCTGCCGATTTTCATATTCGCTAGTAGTATCCAGTCAACTTCGGTCAAGCCCGACTCTCTAGAGAGAAATTAGCTGGCGAGAATAACAGAGTCCCGGTGGTGACTAAAAGCAGTCGCGCCGTAGTCCGGCCAAAACAAAGATAACCATGCTCTGCAAGCTTCAGCAGAATTTCAGAATAAGGCCCGCGTGTTCTTTCGCTTATTTTAGTTTTGTCACGATTTCTAAAATAAGTGCGAACTGGCCGTGGTTGAACCGGCGCTTGACCAGTTTTCACTGGCAATCACGCATCCACACCTTGAAGAAGAGTTGGCAAAAAATGGCGCGCTGATGTCCACGAACCTACCGACGAGACAATGATGACGACCCTACAACTGCTTGCGGAGAAACCAAGTATTCATACCACGACAGCGTGGTACTTGGCTGATCTCGGCGAAGCTCGTGGCAAGCAGGAACTCTTCACCAAGCAGTCACCGCAGCGGCTCAAGGTCTTGCGCGAACATGCGCTGATCGAGAGTGCAGTCTCTTCCAACCGTATTGAAGGAGTAACGGTCGAGCAGTCGCGCGTGGAAGCGGTTGTGTCGGGCAAATCTCCTTTGCGCGACACCGACGAACAAGAGGTGCGCGGTTACCTCAATGCGCTAAAACTGATCCATCAAGAAGGAGCGAGGCTTGCTGTTTCAGAAGAGACAATTCTGCGTCTGCATCGGCTGAGTCGCGCCAACAACGGCGATGCCGGCCAATACAAACAAAACGACAGCGAGATCATCGAGAAGTATCCCGACGTCGTGTGCGAGTGCGCTTCAAAACAGTTGGCGCGCGAAAGGCACCTTGGCAAATGGTTGAGCTGGTCGAAGCCGGGCAGCATTGTCTCGAAGAAGATCGGATTCACCCTCTGATCGCGATGGCCGCAATGAATCTCGATTTTCTCTGCATTCATCCCTTCCGCGATGGGAATGGTCGCGTCTCGCGTCTCTTGTTACTGTTGTACTGTTCTCATCTGGGTTATGAAGTGGGTCGGTATGTCAGTCTGGAACAATTGATTGAGGAAAACAAAGAGCGATACTACGAAACTCTTGATCAGAGTTCACGAGGCTGGCACGAAGGTAGGCACGATCCTTGGCCATACATCAACTTCATTCTTTTCATTCTCAAGTCCGCCTATCGCGAATTTGAGCAAGCAGGATTGGTTAAGGGGAAGTCGGTTCGCCCGTAAGATAGTGACTGCCCCTCTCTTCTTGAATAGCCTCGATCCACAGCTTCAAGGTCAAATCCTCTCGTTCAGGATTTCCGAGGTAGGGCCTGAGTTCCTTCTGGTAGCGCTCATGGAGCACATTGAGATCGAATGGAACTGTTCGCGCGAGGTGTCTAACGTCGTCCCTGTCGCGTTGGGTGTTACGCTCAAGTTTGGAAAGCGCCAGGTCGTAACATTCGAAGGCCAATAGACGCAGGTGCTTGAATGTTCCAGGGAACATTTCCGTCAATCTTCCCTCGTAGTTATCCGGCACCGTAGCCACACCAACAAGCTGAAGGTACACCTTGTGTTTCCGATGAAGTTCCGAACCTTGCCCAGCTAAGCTCATGACAGGTTCGATTTCATTTCTGGGCGTAATTGCGATAACGTCCACGTCCGCGGTTGGGCGCACCAGGTCATAGAGCACTGTGATCACGAACCCACCGAGACAATGCAACTCCACGTCTTCGGCAAGGGTTACATCTATATCCGAAAGGAACGATTGCCATGGGTCAAGAATGGATTTAGAGGGCATGGCTCAGATGTTCTGGCGAAAGATCTGTCAACAGATTCCAGTGCCTGGCTTCGTCAGTTCGATTTGATTTAAGCCAGCGTCTTTCCGTTTGCGTCAAAGAATCGTGACATAGCGTGTCTTCCTTCACCAAGCGAGAGCGCTCCAAAGCAGATTCCTGATTGCGCAGAAAGGCAGCCGTGTCATCCTGTCCTAGCTTCTCAGCAAGTCGACGCGCAACGTTGGTTAGGAAGCCCAGCTTGTTCTGAAGATCATTTACCTTGGCCTCGCGGACTAACCATTGCCAGTCCAAATCAGGATACTCTAGCAAAACCCAAGGCAGAGCCTCGGCTAGCCGGGCGTCAAGGTTCTTAGCACTCAACGCGGAAAGCACAACTTCGGCGGGGTTCTTTTTACGTCGGGATTCTAGATATGAAAGACCGGGGTATCCAAGCGCAGCCAGATCGGATGCGAGTGCATCGCTTTCTTCCGGTTGGACGGACTGCCAGCTTATCTTCACCGGCAACCGTGCCGGCGACAAACCGTATAGCGTTGCGGCTTTATGTGCGAGTTTCTCGGGCACTCGCCGCGTGCCATTCTCCAACAAGGAAAGATAAGGTTGAGACACACCGAGCCTGTGGGCCGCCTGCTCCTGAGTCCAACCCTTCCGTTCTCTCCCCGCTTTTAGGTCTCCTCCACTCATAACACCCTCACAGTCAGAATATTACAGATGTTGTAATATTTCAACGTTAACTCACCCATTTACCGGCAAACCGACTGACAAAGTTGCCTGTGGTTACCAAAAAACTCGATTCGGGCAGCAGCACAATAAATCTCATGGGGCCAATTCATACAGCAGTCTTATCGATCCTCATCACACGCTGTTACAGCTTGGTGCCTGAGAGAGCTTGAGGCAATAGTCGTGCTGGTCAACGCCGGGCAGACTTATGATGTTCAGGAGTAGCAATACGATTGGAAGGATGAGGCTGTCAGGCGGCTCTTCGCTCGTAGCGATGATGCAACCCGCCCACCTGAGGCAGCTCGATGACTGTTCCGAGCGAGGGAGGTTGAACGGCTCTGGAGGCGGGCGTGTCTTTCTCAAGCGCCAGATGAGTCCGGGAGTGCTCGTAGTATTCGAAGTATGCCTTCAGAATGCACCGCAAGGAAGCTTCATTGAATATGATAGCTCACAGTCGACACCACTAGGAAATCTGTTGAAACCAACTGTTTGACGTGGTTTTCAAGAAAAGTTCGCCATGTTTGTGACGGCGGCTTTCGTTGACGCACCATGTACTTGGCTACTGTGGCTTGAGATATCTGTATTCCCAGTTTCAGCACCTCGCCATGAATCCTAGGTGCTCCCCATAGTGGATTCGCCGTGCTGATCTGACGGATTAACTGTCGTATTTCCCGGCTGACGCAAGGACGACCGGACTTCTCTGCTCTGCTCTTCCACCGCCAATACCATCGAAACCCTTTTCGCTGCCATGCAATTACTGTTTCCGGTTTTACGTTTGGGATCATCAAGCGCGGTTCCTGATTCGAGCGTACTCCGCCGCGAGTCGTTCGCAGTGCTCCTCGGACTAAGGACAGCGTCGGAAAGTTTTGTCGATTTCGTCTAAAGAGCCTTTCGTATCAAGGTCTATCAACTTTGCGCGTCAGCTTCGACGAGCGCCGCGAGTTTGTCTAGTGCCATCTGCCATCCGGTTTCGTTGTCGGCTGGTGAGACGCCAGGCGGCAGGTTGTCGTGTACCGCGAGCACATCCGTGCCGCCGTCCGCATCGGTGAGCTTGAACGTGATCGTCATCTCGCCGGTCATCGCAGAATCGTTCGTCTCGAACTCGTCCACTTCGACAATCTGCTCGTTCGGCACGAGCTTGACGAAGCGGCCGTGATACGTATCAGTGTGCGCAGTCGTCTTGCCGGTGCCGGTCGGGGCGTCGTATGTGAGCGAGATCCGGAACGAGCCACCCTCGCGAGCGTCGAACTCATGGATGCGGCAGGTCATGCCATCCGGCACTTTCCACTTCGCGACCGCGCGTGGATCGAGAAGCGCACGATAGACCATCGCGCGGGGCGCGTTCACGCGGCGACCGATGCGCGTAGAGTTTGTAGCCATAGTTTGAATGTCCCAGAGCGGATCTTGACTGCTAAATACTAACTAGCTACGACCCGTAATCGTCTTGACTTCATTATCTTCGTCCCTTCGATAATCCCGCGCCCGTACCCTCATCGAGCAACTAACCGCATTACAACAAACGTGCCGCTGCTTGTTGTTTGCCACAGCGTATTTGCTCATGACCTACTTTGGATCAATGCCCTGGGAGCACTTGAATAAGACAGCGACCCATTGAAACCGTTGTAGTAAAGGCATTAAAGCAATCGCTTTCGGTCGCTGCTGAACGCTCTCCCCAAGTTACCGAGGCTTAGAGGATGAACATGAACGGGCGCTCCATCGGGCGATCAATCAAGTCGCCGGACTGTAAGCCGTCCAGATTGATGCCCGCTCTGCAACGTTTATCAACTGCGCAAACCTGACCCGCAGTCGAGCCGCCGAAAGACATCCCAAAGATGCCGGTGCGTTTCAAATCCAGTTTCCCAGAGAACATGCTCTTCCGCGCGCCTGAGTTCATCTTTTCCAGCGTATCCAGAACAAAGCGTGTGTCAGCGGTCCAGATGCGGAGGCTTTCGTCCAGGAGCGTCCACTCCGCGGCTATCCGCCTTATGAGCGCGTCTCTCTCAATTGAGTCAGTCGCGGCGCCATATTTATTGACCAGTTCATTTGCTTTTCCCGTGCCTTTACCAAAGGCCATGAGCTGAGCCTGACTAAATGGAATACGCGTGGGATTGGACGAGCGCGAGATCATCGAACGCTGTCTTTGGTAGGCGCATGAATTGCACAATGGTTGAAAGTCGATTTCAGATAACATTACAAAAGAAGTCTTGGCAGTCGGTTAGACAGGATGACGTCCACTAGAAGTCCTCACGGTCGCGTGGGCTCCGCGACCGGCACCGCGATATATGATGCATAACGGCCCGAGCGGAATACTCGCTGCGTCGCTCGCTGAAAGTCCGACTCTTGCGCGAGGAAGATGTTCGCCACGAAGCGCTGCGGGTTGCGGTCGATAATGGGAAACCAACTACTTTGGACCTGCACCATGATCCGGTGGCCCTTTTTGAAGGCGTGGTCGTTGGCCGGGAATCCAACCTGGTAGTGTAGCACCGCGTTTGGCGCGATTGCCTCGGGCTTCTCAAAACTTTTGCGGTAGCGACCACGGAATACATCGCCGGCGATCATCAGTTGGTAGCCGCCCATCTTTGGATCTTTTGGATAGGTCTCGGGATAAACGTCAATCAGTTTCACGATCCAGTCGCTGTCTGTGCCTGAAGTAGAAGCGAAGAGGTGCGCGGTAATCTTGCCTGTTATTATCGTGTCGTCCTTCAGCGGATCGGTCTCCCAGGTCAGCACATCCGGGCGATTCTCGACAAAACGCTGATCTTCGAGCAGCCACGTGGACCAACGCGAGCCGCCCAAATCAGAAGGATTGTAGGTAGGTTCAATGGGCCGCGGTCTGTACGGCACCGGATGCGCAGGATCAGAGACGTAGCTATCAAATTGCTGCTGAGATGTCTTTCCCGGGGCATCAAACGAAAGTTGTCCCTTCTCACGGAAGTAAAGTTTCCGCTGGACGATACCAGTCCGAGGCGGCCACGCGTCGTAAGACATCCACCGGTTTGAGCCGGTCTGAAACGTCAGGGCTTCAGGTTGTTGGTCGGGCTTTCCTTTATCCTTTAGATAATATGCGAACCAGGGCCTCTGAATATTCTCGCGAAAATATTTGCTCGTCTCGCTGCCAAAATCTATGTTTCCCAGCTTGTCGCCGGTCGGGCGATACCATCCTCCGTGCATCCAGGGGCCGGCGACAAAATGGTTGACGTGATTCGTATCTGTTTTTTCCAACGCCGCGTAAGCGGTGACGGGCCCGTAGAAATCTTCCTGGTCCCACCATCCCGCAACATGCATGATCGGCACGGTCACGTGCTTGAGCTGGTTGACTAAGGCCTGTCGCTGCCAAAATTGATCGTAGTTGGGATGGGAGACGAAGTTATTCCAGGTCGGCAATTTTCGGTGAAAGTATTTTGCATCCGCGTTCGACAGCGCGCCGAGTCGCAGATACCACTCATAGGTGTCATACCGATCAAACTTAAAGTTCGTATCAACGTTTGAAGACTCAAGTTCGAAGGCATATTCGAAACCGTAACTGAGCCTGAACGCTCCGTTATGATGGAAGTCGTCGCCCAGGAACATGTCCGCAGGAGTTGCCTCTTCGGTGACGGCTTTCAGAGCCGGATGCGGGTTGAGCACTGCCATTACCACCAGCCACCCGGGATATGATGTTCCGTACATGCCGACCCGCCCGTTATTGCTTGGGACATTCTTGATCATCCAGTCGATGGTGTCGTAAGCATCGGTGCCTTCGTCAATTGCCTTTCCGTCGGCAGAGTCGCGCGGGGGACGCTGCATGACAAACTGCCCTTCGGATTTGTAACGACCGCGAATATCCTGAAAGGCAAAGATGAACCCTTCGTCAACCTCTTCCTTCAAAGAACCGGTGAAGCGGGAGGAGGCATTGTCTATTCCATAAGGAGTGCGCGTGAAGAGAATCGGCAGCGGTTGGCGATGTGACTTTGGCGAATAGATTAGAGTGTGCAGCTTGACGCCGTCGCGCATCGGGATCATCTGCTCGATCTTCTCGAAATCTTTGGCGGGGGCCGGCGCGTTTGTAGTTTGGCCTTGAAGCGGCACCGAAAAGAGAAATAGGACAATGATCGCCGGAAGGCCAAACCTTAACCCGAAGCATGTCCTGGCAAGAATGCCGTACCACCTTCGATAGTCGAGACCTAAGTCTAAGAATGCGTTTTGATTTTCCATTTATCCTCTGCCGTTCCGCATTGAAGAGAAATCCGCGATCGAGCCTGTTCCAATGAATAAATGAGTAGTGTCAAACGGTAGATGGAAAAGGCTTCCGATCCTGTCAAACCGGACATTCGTGATCGGATACTTCTGCCAGTCCTTGAAATCGAAGTGCCACCATTCGGCCTCGTAGACCGTGAAGCCCTCCGATTCCATCGCGTCGCGCAGGAGCTTACGATGCCAACGTTGTAAGGACGTGCCACCGGGATAGTCCGGATATGCGCGGTCGGTCGTCTCATCGTAGGTGCTCACCATCTCCACGGGTTTGCCTGTCTGCAAGTCGTATAACGTCAGGTCGACGGCCGCGCCGCGATTGTGACGCGAGCCTTTTGACGGGTCGGCAACGAAAATCTTCTTGTCATCCGGTGTCGCATCCCAAAAGACTTTGGTGACGTACCAGGGCCGGTATGCGTCATGGACCAGCAACCCATAGCCCTGCTCTCTCAGTTTGCGATTCACGCGCACGAGCGCCTCGGCGGCTGGCGTTGCATGAAGGCTCGCGGTTCCGAGTAAAAGACGGTGCCAAGAAAGTTATTGGTTGTCGCGTAGCGAATGTCGAGCTTGATCGTGGGATCGAGTTTTGTAAGTTCCACCAAGTCGGTCTTGCGGAACTCTCCGCTCTCCTTCGGTGGCTCGGCCGCAAGCGCCTCGGTGAGCAACTCCTTCACTGGCCGGACAGGAGTGATATGAAGTTGAGCCGCGCCTTCTTCAGGCCCAACCTGCCGACGCTTGAAGGTGACGTTCGCCGCCACGACCTGAGTCGCACGTCCTTTGGCATCACGTCTGAAGATCAGCCGCTCGCCGTCGTAGAGCCCGCGGTCAGGAAACTTGAAGACATCCTTCGATACTTCCTCCAGCGGGTCGAACTCGAACCACTCGATTAGCGCCCAGAGTTTCCCATCCTTCTCGAAGATATAGAGGATGTCGTGGTCCCAACCGTACTCACCAACGAGTCCTTTCCATCTAATTGGTACCGGCTGAGGTTTTGGTAAAGCAAGACGGTTGAATGTCTCGTTACCGATGACGACCTGATCGCCCCGCGGAATGATCTTGCTTCCGTAAGCCAGCTTGCCATCGACTACGAGCGCGTCGCCGATTGATCGAAGTTGTGCTGGGAACCCTCCATTGGTGTTGAGCATTGAAACTTTCCCACCGCTCTCGCTCAAATCAAACCCTTTGTCACCCGCCACGTATCGGCCAGCTATTCGACGCGCCAGATTTGTATCAACAGGTGAAGTAGACTCAGGCTGAGGCACCGGCTTGCCCTGGCGGACGGCGAGCATGGCCTCAAGTGCGGCATTCGCGATATGGGTCGTCACGGCGTTGGCGGCGTCTTTCGTGGTAACCACGACGACGCCGAGCTTGTCGTCGGGCAGCGCGCTCAACTGCGTGGCGAAGCCATAGATCGCGCCCCCGTGTCCGATTTTGCGATGCCCATTCATCTCCGAGATGCCAAAACCAATTCCGTATCCTGTCTTCTGTCCCGCTTTGACATACTGCGGCGTCCACATCTGCGCGAGCGTTGCTGCTTTCAGAATCGAACCGTTTGCACCACGTCCTCCGGCGAACAGTGCGCTCATGAAGCGGCCCAGATCGCCCACGGTCGTGTACATGCTGCCAGATGGCGCGATGCCCATCTCAAAAGTCGGCGCTTCAAACACGCGCCCATCGATGGTCCACATATAGGCTTTCGCCAGATTCTTCGTAACCTCCGGCGTTGGCTCGAAACTGCTGTGCGCGAGGCCAAGCGGATCGAGCACCGCGCGCTTGAGATATTTCGCGAACGGCTGACGCTGGGTGCGCTCTAGCACGTAGCCGACGGTTGCAATCGCGGCGTTCGAGTATTTGGTATGAGACTCGGGCGCGTAAACGAGTTCAGTGTCGTTGAGACTCGCAATAGTCCGCGCGAGTGACGGCTCGGTCGGATCGAAGTAGTTGCCGACGGGCGTTTCGCGTACGAGACCTGAGCGATGCGACATGAGTTGTCTGAGCGTGATCACTTTTCCGAACGGGTTGCGCGGGCGGAAGTTTGGGACGTAGCGAGTCACCGGCGCATCCAGATCAATTTTCCCCTGCTCGACTAACTGCATGACCGCGATGTCCGTGAATAGTTTTGACACTGAGCCGACGCGATAGATGGTTTCATCCGTGACAGGTATCTTGTCATTCGAGTTGGCGACTCCAAAGCCTTTTGACCAGACAATCTGCTGATCGTCCACCAGCGCGATTGAGAGTGCGGGAAGTTCTTTGTCCGCCATCTCGCGCTCGGTAAACCGCGACAGCATCTCGATCGCGGGCGCGTAATCTTTCCTGGGCGGCGCGGCGGACTGAACGCTGGATGCGTGTGCGGTTCTTGGACTCTTGATTGAAAATGCGAAGGAACTCAGAAGGAGAGAAAGCAATAGAAATCCGGCAACTCTCTTCTTCCGATTCTTGATTACTTGCTGCAAGTTGATGCCTCCCGCTTGAACTAATATTTTTGCTTAGACTCTTATTTGATCTTGCCAGGCCCCCACAAAGCGCGGCCGGGCTTAGCATTGGTATGCTCACCATCTCTGAGCACCTGCACGCCGTTTACGAAAACGTGACGCATGCCGACGGCGTATTGATGCGGCTTCTCGAAAGTCGCCTTGTCAATGATCGTCCTCGGGTCGAAGACGACCACGTCCGCAAACATCCCTTCTTTGATGAACCCTCTATGATCCAGTCCGAGATTGGTAGCGGGTAAGCCCGACAGTCGGCGCACTGCTTCGGTGAGCGACATCAAGTGCTCATCGCGCACGTAGTGACCCAGGAAACGCGCGAAGTTGCCGTAAGCACGCGGGTGAGGGTTGGCTCTGAGGAAGACGCCTTCGGGCGCTTGCGAGGCTTCGTCTGAGCCGAGCGAGATCCAGGGATACTTCAATTGCTTCTTGATGTTTTCTTCCGACATTAGGAAATAGATCGTCTCCACACGCGAGCGGTCTTCGAGGATCAAGTTCATGATCGTCTCAACCGGATCAGTCCCGCGCTCACGAGCAACTTCGGCGAGCGTCTTCCCCGTCAACGGTTTCAATTTCTCCGACTTGAAACCCACTAGTAGCACGCGCTCCGGCGATCCCGCGGCGAGATACAGGTTCTCCCACTTGTCCGTCGGGGTTTTCACTTCTTGAGTTATCTTCTGGCGTGTCGCAGAGTCTTGTAGTCTCTTGTAAAGCGCGTCATAACCTCCATCCAGAACCCATGGGGGCAAGGAAGCCGTCAGCCCAGTCCCACCCGCCGGGTAGGTGTACATGTCTGCCGTAATCTTCAGCCCCTCACGGCGTGCCTCGTTAACCATTCGCAAGACGCGATCCATCTTTGGCCAGTTTTCCCGCCCCGCCGCTTTCAAGTGGTAAATCTCCGCGGGGATATGCGCCTCTCGGCTGATGCGTAAGAGTTCTTCGACGCCCTCGAGCAGTTGATTGCCTTCACTTCGCATGTGGGAGATATACTTGCCTTTGTATTGGGCGGCGACCTTGCACATCTCAATCAGCTCGTCGGTTTTCGCATAAAATGCTGGGGCGTAAATGAGCGATGAGCCAATCCCCAGCGCGCCGTGTTCCATCTCGTCGCGCACGAGGCCACGCATCACTTCGAGTTGTGCCGGCGTCGGCTGTTTGTCTTCCTCGCCGATGGCGTAGACGCGAACAGTCGCGGCGCCGATGAAGCTGGCGACATTAGGTGAGACGCCGCGCTGTTCGAGGTACTTGAGATAATCCGCTAGCGTCGTCCACTCGATGGGGTATTTGATGTCGCCTTGCTCCTTAACGGCCTGGCGCTTCATCGAGTCGTTCAAGGGGCCCATGGACCAGCCCTCGCCCATGATCTCGGTCGTCACGCCCTGGCGGATCTCGCTCTGCGATCGGCCATCAACGATCAAGCTTTCGGTGGACCACGACAGCATATTGATAAAACCGGGCGCGACGGCCAGACCTTTAGCATCGATAACAGTCGGAGCTGTGGCCCTGCTCAAGTTGCCCACGGCCGCAATACGATCGCCTTTGATCCCCACGTCCCCCCGTGTGGGTGGGCGACCGGTGCCATCGTAAACAGTGCCGCCCTTAATGATCACATCAAATGATCGAGGTTGTGATTTGGGGTCGCGCCGTGCTTGAGCGACTGTCATGACTGACAGCGCGAGTACGAATGTCAGACTCAAAAGCTTTCGTAAATTGATTCTCATTGCTGTGTGACTGCCTTCCCTGTGCTGCTGTACTTTTTAAGTAGATCTATCGCTCGGTCGGCCAGTTTGAAGAGATGCGGATGCGCCCGATTGCCATTTGTCAGAATGGCGAAGCCGAGCTTGCGATCCCGATTGCCAAGCAGGAAAGCCGTATAACCGGGAACGCTGCCGCTGTGCGCAATGTAGCGGTCGCCGTCGCGCACCTGCGTCCACCACGTCAGCCCAAACCCAGCGGTTTCATTTCCCCAAATGCCTTCTATCCCTCCCTTGAATTGGTCGTATTGGCGCGTGGACATCTGCTCCAATGTCTGCTCGCTAATGATCCTTTTCTCTTTGAAGGTTCCGCCGTTGAGATTGGTGATTAACCAGTTCGCTTGATTGAGCACCGTGCCATAGACGATGCCTGCCGGCCAGACGGACGCCCTAAGTCGCACTGCCGCTACCTGGCTCCCGGTCTTTTCTTCCACTGTGTAGGGAATGGACAGACGCTCTTCCATATCCGGTCGCGGCTCGAACGCTGTACTCGTCATCTCCAACGGCGTGAAGATGTGCTCCTGAATGTATTGTTTGTAGGGCACGCCCGAAAACTTCTGCACCAGATAAGCGATCAACGTGTAGGCCATATTCGAATAGACGACAGAAGTCAGCGGCGGTTTGGCAACTTTGAGTGACTTCCGGAGATATTCTTCCAGCCGTGGCGGCAGGGTGTCGCCCCATACCGGAAATGGGCCGAAGTCTCCGGGCAGGCCTGAAGTGTGAGTAAGCAGATGGCGAAAAGTGACCGGATGTTGGGGATCCTCACCCTGAATCTTGAAGTCAGTCAGATAGTCATTTACGCGGTCATCGAGCTTGAATTTGCCCCGCTCCATCTGCTGGAGCAAAGCGATGGTGGACATCGCCTTGAAGGTTGAGCCGATCAGGTAAACCGTGCTCGGGGTGGCGGGGGTGCGCGCCCACAGATTCGAGTAACCATACCCGGCAGACCAGATCACTCGATCACCGGCGATTAGCGCGATTGAGGCCGAAGGGATATTCCCTGCGATCAATGTTCGCTGAATCTCAGGTTCGAGCTCGGCAACGACGCGATCGATATTAACGGTTTGAGCGTTAGCGAGCCTGGTAGCCGTCAGAACTATCGCGAACACACTGATGGTGACGAACAACCACTCGCGCGACCTAGTAGGTCTCCGAATCCAATGTATGAAATTATTCATGTCTGGTTATTAGTCGGTCGTCAGCGAGTAACACAGACTGGCTGACCACTAACCAGCCTTATTGCTTCGACACCCGATTGATCGGCGCCGGTCTCGGCACTCTTCGAACTGGGTTCAGCTCGAGCAGCTTCAGTGCTTCCTGGACCGCCCGTTCAAGCTGCGGATCGTGTCCCTTCATCACCTCGGCCGCCGTGTACTCCACCTCGATGTCCGGCGACACACCGATGTTCTCGACGTCCCATTCTCCTTTGAGGTTGTAAAACGCCAGCGAAGGCGCAGTGATGCCGCCGCCATCAATTGTCGGCGGGGTGCCGAGCGTACCGACTAGTCCGCCCCATGTTCGAGTTCCGACCAATGGCCCAAGCTTTCGGAGATGGAACATATACGGCAAGGCGTCGCCGCCGGAACCAGCCGACTCATTGATAATCATCACCTTCGGTCCGTAAATTCCAGCGATGGGCGAGGTCGCTGGTTGGCCGTCGCGCTGCGCGAAGAACCCCATAAGTTTTCGATCCAACTCGTTCACGATGTAATCCGCGACTTGGCCGCCGTGATTGTATCGCTCATCAATGATCGCGCCGTCTTTGTCCTGTTGGGCATAGTAATAGCGAGTGAAGTAGGTGTAACCCGGGCCCGCGGTGTTAGGCAGCCATACATAAGCCAAGCGCCCACCGGAGAGCTTGTCCACTAGCCGGCGATTATCTTCAACCCACGCCCGCGTTCGAAGACCGTCTTCGCTCGCGACCGGGATTACCGTCACAACACGTGAGCCTTCCATCGAGGGAGTCTTGTTCACTCTAATCAGCGTTTGGTGTCCGGCGGTCGCCTCGAACAGACTATAGAGATTGGCGGGCGGCACGAGGGGCCGGCCATTCACTTCGAGCAGGTAATCTCCCTCCGCCACTTGAATGCCTGGAGCGCTAAGCGGCGCTCGCAGGTCCGGGTTCCAATTCTCGCCGGTGTAGATTCGCTTGATCCGGTAGCGCCCGTTCTCCGCTACGAAGTCTGCTCCCAACAAGCCCACCGACACCGGATCTTCGCCGGGAACATCACCAGCGCCGGTTAGATACGAGTGACCCACGGTCAATTCGCCGCCGACCATGGCGATGAGGTATCCCAAGTCAGCGCGGTGGCCTACATAGGCAAGGAGCGGACGATATTTCTCATAGATTGCCTGCCAATCGTTTCCGTGCATTTTGGGGTCATAAAAATACTCGCGCTGTATGCGCCAGGTCTCACGATAGATCTGTGCCCACTCGGCGCGAGGATCGACCCGCATCTCTAATTGGGCCACGTTGATTGGCCCGTCTCCGACCTTCACGGGACGATCAGTCGCAACAATTCCCCAACTGCTCCCTCCGCCGGCGCTGGCTTGATAAAGAAGTTTCTTCTTGTCGTCCGAAAGCGAGTATGAGCGAACACCTTCCAGGAAGGGCGCGGCCGTACGCTCTTTGAGTTGATATCGCTGCAAGCGCAATGATGGCGGTCCTGGCGTGGGTGCTGTCGTCAGAATAGGTTCGGTGTAATAGAAACTTCCCGTTGCGCCCGCTGTGAGATTGCTGTAATCACCGCCCGGAATATTTACGGAAATTATTCTCTGCCCGATTCGATCAAAGTCGATGCGGACGTTGATCGTCTTCGACGCGGCAGGCGTCGGTTGCGGCGTTGGCTCTGGGCGAGGTTCCTGGGAAGGCACGGGTCGTGGCTCATCGCCAGTCTCTGGCAAGAGCGGCGATGGTTCGCTTGCGCTAAGCACGGCGAGATAGATCGCCCTGCGCACTGGGCGATCGATTGAACTCATCTCCAGCCAGCCGGTACTAGGTCCGTAGTTCGTGCTTGCCAGGAAGTAGAGATACTTGCCTCCCACATCAAAGGCAGGCGAGATCGAGTCTGCCAATCCGTCCGTGAGCTGGTGCGCCTTTTTATCGGCTAAGGAATAAATGAAGATGGCCCGGAGATGGCTGGGCAAATTCTTTGAGTAGGCAACCCACTTCGAATCCGGAGCCCAAGTGGCATCGAACGATCGTGTCGGATCGGGATAGTTGTCGGTATCAATCTTGGTGGCCTTCCCGCTCACTACCTCGATCGTCAAAAGGTTGCCGTGATTATCCTGTAGCAAAATCTGCGTTCCATCCGGTGACCAGGCCGGATCGGAGAAGAAAGCTGTTGACGGCAACGCGATTGCCCGTGGCGTCCTGACGCCGAGCGGATCGCCGAGCATGAGCTGGTACTCTCCGCTTGCGTCTGAAAGCCAGGCGAGTTGAGCGCCATCGGGCGACCACGCGGGATTGCGATCATGTGCGCCCGCACTCTGCGTGAGGTTTCGGTAGTCTCCTTTTTCTGACGGAACGGTGAAAATTTCGCCGCGCGCTTCAAAGGCCGCGCGAACTCCAGTCGGCGAGAGCGCCGAGTTACGAATCATGCTAACTACTTTCTTGAACTGAGGGCGCGCCCACGGAAGATCGCCAGTCACTTCGATGTTGAGCCTTTGCGCCTTTCCCGTATTTGCATCGACGAGGTAAATGTAGCCGGCTTGCTCATATACGATCGCGTCCGAACCCGCCGACGTGGTCATGATGTCGAAGTCGTCATGGTCAGTGAGCTGTGTCAGTTGTTTCGTGTCGATGCGGTAGGCGAACAGGTTGACTGTGTGGTTGCGATCGGAGAGGAAATAGATCGTATTGCCGATCCACATCGGCAGTGTATCGTTGCTGTTGGTCCACGGGAGCTTCTCAACAGAGTAGTCGGTCAAATTCATGACCGAGATTGGGTGTGTGCGACCGCCGCGGTAGTGCCGCCAGTCGCTAGTCTCGTACCACTCTGGAACGAAGGCAGTCGTGAACTCCTCGTAAGCCAGTCGGCGACCATCCGGGGAGTAAGCGGCGCTGAACGCGCGCGGCATCGGCAGCGGCTCTGGCAATCCACCATTCAGGCCGATGCTCCAAAGGCGAAAGTATGACTGTTGCGGCGCGCTCGTCCGCACTGAAGCGAAAACCACGCGGCGACCATCGGGTGTCCAGCCACGGACGCGATCGATGCCCGGATGATAGGTCAGCCGTTTTGGATCGCCGCCCGTGGTCGGCACGACATATACATCGGTGTTTCCGGCAACCGTGGAGGTGAACGCGATCTGCGAGCCATCAGGAGAGAAGTATGGATCAAGCTCGACACCGAGCGTGGAGGTGACACGTCGGGCCTGCCCACCACTTCGCGAGACGACCCATAAGTCGCCGGCGTACTCAAAAGCTACCGAGTCGCGACTCACCGTCGGATGGCGAAGCAGTCGCGTTCCCTGCGCGGCCACGATGCCTGAGATGGATAGCCACAATAGAAGAGCAAGAACGGGTTGGTGTAAGTTCATTG
>WNGF01008839.1_pt1 | contig 26827 bp, 20 predicted proteins | sample 5400641 | NCBI WGS metagenome assembly WNGF01 (sample SAMN13153371, study PRJNA577476) | soil metagenome | isolation source: 80 cm soil or saprolite under grassland replicate 2 | place: USA:California | collected 2016-06-15 | reverse complement strand
TCGACTCGGTGAAGGCGGCGGCGATCATCCAAAAATCGGGCGGAGGAACGGGATTCGCCTTCTCGCGGCTCCGGCCGAAGAACGACCTGGTCAAGTCGACGGGCGGCCGCGCCTCGGGTCCCGTGTCCTTCCTCCGCGTCTTCAACGCCGCGACCGAGGCGGTGAAACAGGGCGGCACAAGACGCGGCGCGAACATGGGCGTGCTCCGCGTCGACCACCCTGACATCCTGGACTTCATCGAGTGCAAGCTCGACGGCGGCATCACGAACTTCAACATCTCGGTGGCGGCCACCGACGCGTTCATGGAGGCGCTGGCCAAGGGAACGGAGTACGACCTCGTCAACCCCCGCACCGGGCTGGCCACGGGCCGCCTCTCGGCGCGGGACGTATTCGAGCGCATCGTGCGCTCGGCCTGGCGGACGGGTGATCCGGGAATGATCTTCGTCGACCGGATCAACCGGAGCCCCGCGAATGCGACGCCGGAGCTGACGCAGATCGAGGCGACAAATCCGTGCGTGACCGGGGACACGCTCATCTATACGGCCCGGGGTCTCCTTCGCGCGGATGCGCTCGCGCGGGGTCAGGAAGGCATCGAGATCACGCTCGACTCGCGGTTCGGTGTCGGCGAGTGGGGGATTGCCTCGGCGGTCTTCGAGAGCGGCGTGAAGCGAGTATACCGGCTGCTTACCGAGGAAGGCTACGAGCTCCGGCTGACCCCGGATCATCAGATCATGACCGCCCGCGGCTGGCGCCGAGCGGATGAGCTCGAGTCGGGTGATCGCATCCATCTGGCGAACCGCAAAGGAGGCTTCGGCAGCGACGGGACGCTCTCGGAAGGCCGCGTCATTGGCTGGCTGGTCGGAGATGGTCACGTCAAGGCAGACGGAGTCGCCGTCCTGAGCTTCTTCGGGAACGAGAAGCGGGAACTGGCGCCTGTCTTCGTCGACTACGTGAACGAGGTGATCGGCTCGCGTCCCGGCGACCGGTACCACCTGTCGGCGGGCGAGATCGCGGGCCGCGACGAGGCGCGGATCGGTTCGACCCGTCTCGCCAGGTTAGTGCGTGACAAGTACGGCATCACCCCGGCGGTCAAGCTGGCCGGGGTGCCTGGGCCCGTGCTGAGCGGTTCGGAGGACCTCCAGAAGGGGTTTTTGCAGGCCTTGTTCACGGCGGATGGCCACGTCAGCGGGAACCCTGACAAGGGCGTCTCGGCGCGGCTCACGTCGATTTCTCTCCCGCTGCTCCGGGACGTCCAGCGGATGCTCCTCAACTTCGGGATCGCTTCGCGACTCTACGCCGATCGCCATGGGATACGCACGGTCGCGCTCCCCGACGGCAAGGGAGGCACGAAGGAGTACCAGTCGCAGGCGGACCACGACCTGGTTGTCGCGCGCGACAACCTCGTCAGGTTTGCTCGAGAGATCGGATTCCTGACCCGGGAAAAGCAGGAGCGCCTGCGGCGGCTCTGCAACCGTTATTCGCGGGGGCCCTACCGGGAACCGTTCGTGTGTCGCTTCAAGACGCTCGAACCCGCCGGCGAGGAGCCGGTCTTCGACCTGAAGGAGCCCCTGACGCACAGCTTCGTCGCCAATGGCCTCGTCGTGCACAACTGCGGTGAACAGAGTTTGCCTCCGTGGGACGCGTGCAACCTCGGTTCGATCAACGTCGCCCGATTCGCGCGGCCGACGGACGGGGACGGGGGGGACCTGGACTGGAACGAGCTGGAGCGGGTCGTGCGGCTCGCGGTGCGCTTCCTGGACGATGTCATCGAGGCGAACCCCTACCCGCTGCCGCAGATCGACGCGACCGTGAAGGCCAACCGGCGCATCGGCCTCGGCGTCATGGGGTGGGCGGACCTCCTCTTCGCGCTCGGGATTCCCTACGACAGCCAGGCGGCGCTGGATCTGGCGGAGCGCCTCATGGCCTTCGTGAAGGAGAAGGGGCACGATCAGTCCGCGCGGCTGGCCGAGGAGCGGGGGCCGTTCCCGAACTGGAGCCGCTCGATCTACCGCCACGGCCGCCCGCTGCGCAACTGCACGGTGACGACCATCGCCCCGACCGGCACCATCTCGATGATCGCGGGGTGCTCCTCGGGGATCGAGCCGGTCTTCGCGCTGGCCTTCGAGCACCGGGTCAAGGGGTCCGACGGGGAGCGCGTGCTCACCTTTGTGAGCGAGGCCTTCGAGCGACTGGCGAGGGCGCGGGGCTTCCACTCCGAGGCGCTCATGGCCGAGGTCGCGCGGCGCGGGTCGGTGCAGCACGTCGCCGGCGTGGACGATTCCGTCAAGGCCGTCTTCCGCACGGCTCATGACGTGGACTATGTCTGGCACGTGAAGCACCAGGCGGCCTTCCAGAAGCACACCGACAACGGGGTCTCCAAGACCATCAATCTGCCGCGGGAGGCGACCGAGGAGGACGTGGCCGGCGCCTACCGGCTCGCCTGGGAGCTCGGCTGTCTCGGGATCACGGTGTTCCGGGACGGCTGCAAGGGGAGCCAGGTTCTGAACATCGGTGTCCGCGAGGAGACGGTGGAGACGCTCGAGCGCGGGGTCAAGCCTCGCCCCCACAGCCTGCCCGGCGCGACCTATCGGATGGAGACGCCCATCGGGACGGCCTTCATCACGGTGAACGACACGCCGGACGGTGACCCGTTCGAGGTATTCGTGCAGGTGGGCAAGGCCGGCTCGGACACCATGGCGGTGGCCGAGGCGCTGGGCCGGCTGGTGTCGCTGGTGCTGCGACTGCCGTCGCCGCTCTCGGCGCAGAGGCGGCTGGAAGAGGTGATCAATCAGCTCGCGCGTATCGGCGGCGGCCAGCCGACCGGCTTCGGCGCCGCCAAGATCCTCTCGCTGCCCGACGCGCTCGCGCGGACGCTGGCCGAGCACATCGGCCAGTCGCGCGAGGAGGCGGCCGCGGCGGTGGGACGGGACGGGTCTGGACCCCGGCGGATAGGCGACCTCTGCAAGGAATGCGGGCAGGCCACGCTCATCTACGAGGAAGGCTGCAAGAAGTGTCTGTCCTGCGGCTTCAACGAGTGTTAGCCAGGGCGGCGATAACGGCCCATCTGCTTCGTTGGCGCCCTCGGCCGCACGCTCAACGTACAGGAAGTACGCCTCGCGTGCGGCCGTCGGGCGCCGCCTCGCAGCTGGACCGTTCTCGCCGCCCTGGTTCTCACGCCAACGCGTGTTCGGTGATAACGGCCCAGCTGCTTCGTTCTCTCGGAGGGGGCCTCGACGGCCCCCTCCGAATCCTCCCCCAGGGATCGGTTGCGCGGGCAAAGCCCGCGCTCGAAGCGGAACATTCAACGGTGGGCGGCGCAATTTCCAATCGGTTACTCGCCTGGCACGTGGGAGTGTTCCACTTTCGAGCGCCGGCTTGGCCGGCGCAACGATTCTTGGGGGGAGGCTTCGGAAGGGGGGCAAAGCCCCCCTCCGAGTGGAGTTGGCGCCCTGACCAAGGGGAGTGCGACGTTCTCCGGGGGTGACTACGACGAGGTGGCCCGCTGGCTCAGAAACTTCGTGAGCTCGCACGCGAAGCGGGAAAATCCCCGCGTGGAGGCGGTCGTGGAGGCCGGGCGAGGGCGGGAGGGCGAGAGCTACGGCGTGCGGCTCCGGCTCGGCGAGGCGCTGCACCCTCCGAGCGGGGCAACGCCCATCGAGCTGACCTATGACGAGGTCGCCCGGAACCGCGGCGACCTCGCCTGGTGCGCGGCGCTGGCGGGCCGGGTGCGGGCCCTCGCCCGTGAGCTGTCCCGGGCAGGCGTCGGCTCGCAACGATCCGCCTAGAGCGATGATAAGGGCCCATCTGCGACGTTCTATCGGAGGGGGCCTCGGCGGCCCCCTCCGAAACCTCCCCCAGGAATCGGTTGCGCGGGCGGAGCCCGCGCTCGAAGCGGAACACTCAACGGTCGGCCGTGCGATTCCGAATCGGTCATTCACCGCTCACGTGGGAGTGGTCCACTTCCGAGCGCCGGCTTTGCCGGCGCAACGATTCCTGGGGGGAGGCTTCGGAAGGGGGGCGAAGCCCCCCTCCGAGGATCGTTGGCACCCTCGGCCGCACGCTCAACGTACAGAGAGTACGCCTCGCGTGCGGCCCTCGGGCGCCGCCTTGCAGCTGGACCCTTCTCATCGCTCTAGCCAGAGCGTTTCTCCGACACGCTCCTAGCGGCGTTGGGGGAGCTCCTCAAAAGGGTCCAGAGGCCGACGGTCGCACGCGAGGCGCGCCTCTCTGCAGGTCGAGCGGGCGGCCGAGGGCGCCCGGGAAGCCGATGGGGCTTCTGAAGATGCCGGCGAGGGCGGTGGACCCGACCGCGGTCGCCCGGTGGTACGCGCCTGGGGATTGGAACGCCTTCTTCGGCCTGGCTCTCGACAACCTCACCCAGCTCGTCATCCTGTCGAGCCTGCTCATCGGCGTATTCGAGTTTCCCTCGGAGCTGGTCCTGCGCGTCATGGTCCCGGGAACGGCGGCCGGCGTCCTCGTCGGCGACCTCATCTATAGCTGGCTCGCGATCCGCCTGATGCGCAGGAGCGGCCGTCAGGACGTGACGGCCATGCCCTTCGGGATCGACACGCCGTCGCTCTTCGGCCTCGTCTTTGGCGTCCTCGGACCGGTGATGATGCTGACCCGGAATCCGGTCCTCGCCTGGAAGATCGGCATGGGCGTGACGGTGGCCATGGGCGTGCTGAAGCTCGGTCTTGCCTTCGTGGGCGATCGGGCGCGGCGCCTGGTGCCGCGTGCCGCGCTGCTCGGCTCCATCGCGGGCGTCGCCACCCTGCTCATCGCCTTCCTGCCCGCCCTCAAGGTCTTCGGCGATCCGCTCGTGGGCATCGTCTCGCTCACCGTAGTCCTCGTGACGCTGATGGGTGGCGTGAGGCTGCCGCGGGGTGTGCCGGGCGTCCTCGCCGCCGTGCTGCTCGGAAGCGCCGTCTTCTGGGGGCGCTGGCTGATCGCGACCGTGTGGGGCGCGGGGGCGTCCCCACCCGCCATGCGTGTGGCGCTGCCCGGGCTGGCGGTGCCGTGGCCGACCCTCGCGTGGATGGAGGCGGTCGAGGCCACGCTCCCGTATCTTCCGCTGGCCGTGCCGTTCGCGCTCGCCACCGTCATCGGCGGCATCGACAACACGGAATCGGCCGGCGCCGCCGGGGACGAGTACCGGACCAGGGACATCCTGCTGACCGAGGCCGTCGCGACCATCATCGCCGGAACGTGTGGAGGCGTGATCCAGAACACGCCCTACATCGGGCACCCGGCCTACAAGGCCATGGGGGCGCGCGCCGGATACACGGTCGCCACCGGCCTCGTCATCGGCGGCGGCGCGGCGGTGGGCATCGTCTCGCTCCTCGTGAGCGTGCTGCCCGAGGCGGCCGTCGCGCCCATCCTGATCTTCATCGGCATCCAGATCACGGCGCAGGCCTTTGTCGCCTCGCCCCCGCGCCACGCCGCCGCGGTCGCGGTCTCGTTCATTCCCGCGGTGGCCGCGCTGGTCCTCATCCAGGCCAACGCGCTGCTCGGGTCGGTGGGGAAGGGCGCCCCCGATCTCTCCGGGCCGGGACGGCTGACCTTCGACGCCCTGCTCGTGCTGGGCAACGGGTTCGTCCTGACGGCGCTCGTCTGGGGCTCGGCCCTGTGCTGCATCATCGACCGGCGCCCGGGGCCCGCGGGGGCCGTCCTGGGCGCGGCCGGCGTGGCCGCGCTGTTCGGCGTGATGCACTCACCCCTTCCGAGCGGCGCCGTGTTCTGGCCCTGGTCCGTCGGCAGCGCGACGCCACTCGGGCTCGCGGGAGCCTACGGGATGGCGTCCGCGCTCTTGCTGCTCGTCGCCGCCCGGATCCCCCCCGCGGAAGGCGGCGCGGACGCGGCCCCCACGCTCTAGGAAGCCGCTGTGCAAGCGCGGACTTCCCGCTTGACCGTTGAATGGGCGCGGTGTTAAATGGCGCTGGCCCGTTGTGCATGTTGTCACACCTGATGCGTGATCCACACCGTAGGAGGAGCCCGATGTCTCGATCGCTCGGCTGCCGCGCCTCGGTCTTGGCTCTGGTGGCGGGACTCGCATTCGCCGGCGCCGCGCTGGCCCAGGAGCATTGGACCGCCCCCGCATCGGAAAAGGCGAAGAAGAACCCGCTGCCCAACGACAAGAAGGTCATCGAGCAGGGCGAGAATGTCGCCAAGATCAACTGCGCGCCCTGCCACGGAGCGAAGGGGAAAGGGGACGGCGCCGCCGGACGGCGAGCTGTTCTGGAAGATTTCCAACGGGCGCGGACCGATGCCGCCGTGGAAGCACCTCCCGGAGAACGACCGCTGGGCGGTCATCAGGTACATCCGTTCGCTGAAGAAGTAGGCGCTTGCGAGCCTGATAGCGCGCCGACCGGCGGCATCCTGAGCCACGGGTCGCCTTCCGGGTGTCTGCATGGACGGTGAGCCCGTCGCGTCGGATGTCGACCCCCTGGCCCTGCGGCCGTCTCTCAGCGAGCTCTGTCAGGCGCTCGACTCGCTCCGCGAGCGCCTGGGCCGCTGGGAGCGCGCCCCGGTCCAACCCGCTCCGCCGGCGGGCGATTTCGGCGGCACGGCGGCTCACCCTGACGCCCAGTCGCTCGACATCGTCCAGGAGATCCTGTCCGTTCCTGCCGCCGGTCTCCCTCCGAGCGAGCTCTTCACGCTGGCCATCGACCGCGCCTCGCGTCTGCTCGCTGCCGACCGCGCCATGCTGTTCGTCGCCGAATCGGGGGGGACCCGGCTCGTCCCGCGCTCGGCGCACGGATTCCGGCGGGAGGATCTGGAGTCCACCTCGATCCGACCAGGCGAGGGGATCGTCGGCCGCGTGTTCAAGGAGCGGCGGGTGCTGGCCTACACGGCGGGAGCGGAGGGCGAGCCCTCGGATGCTTTCATCGAGCGCTTCCCCGTGGGCGAGGCCATCGTCGTGCCGGTTCGTGCCGAGGAGGACGTCGGCGGCGTCCTCTACGTCGGGCGGCGGCGCCTGGGCGCGCCGTTCAGCGCCAACGATGTCCTGCTCCTCCTCGTCATCGCCGATCGCGTCGGGGGCGGGCTCGTTCACCAGGGGTTGCTCGATCGGCGGACCAGGCACATCGCGCGGCTCGCCGAGCTGGCGGGGGCCGCCGGGCAGCTCGTGGCCACGCGCCCCCTCACCGACGTGCTCGGCGCCGCGTGCGAGATCGGGCGCCGGCTCGTCGACGTTGGCGCGGCCGCGGTGGCGGTGGAGGTGGCGACCGGCGAGGTGGAGGTGCTGGCGGCGCGCGGCCTGCCGGCGGCGGGGGCCTGGCGGCGGGTGAGCATCCGGGAGGGAGTGACCGCCGAGCTGTATGCGCGGAGGGAGTTCCTCGCCTGTCGCGACGTGCAGTCGAGGCCCACCCCCGACCGGAGCTTTCTCGGCGACGCCGGTTTTCACGGCTGTCTCCTTCTGCCGCTCAGACTGCAGGGGGGCAGGGCGGGGGTGTTCTACCTGGCCGACACCGAGGTGCGCGACTTCTCGGCCGAGGAGATCGAGGCCGCCCGCGTGCTCGCCGCGATGACGGCGTCGGCCGTCGACAGCAGCCGCTCCGGCGGAGAGCGGGGGGAGGCGCTCGCGGGCGCCCCCTCCACCCACGCGCGCGCGGCGCAGATCGAGAAGGCGCGGGCCCTGGGCGAGATGGCCGGCGGGCTGGCGCGTGAGCTGAACGACATCTTCGCGCTGATCCTCGGGAAGAGCCGCCTCCTGCTCGCGCGCACCCACGACGAGCCTCTTCGAGAAGGCCTGGAGCTGCTCGAGGAGGCGGCGTGGCGCGGCGCGGATGTCGTGCACCGCCTGATCGCGCTGGCGGCGCCCACCTCGGGTGAGGCCGCGGGCCCGGTGGACATGACCGCGCTGGTCCAGGACGTCATCGCCCTGACGCGTCCGCGCTGGAAGGACGAAGCGGAGGGGCGGGGCGCGCGCATCGACCTGGTCACCGATCTGCAGGACGCGCCACCCGTCCGAGGGAGCGAGACCGCCCTTCGCGAGGCGCTGGTGAACCTCGTCCTCAACGCGGTGGACGCCATGGCGCTGGGCGGACGGTTGAGCCTGGCGACGCGCTCACGCGAGGGCGGCGTCGAGCTCGCGCTGGAGGATACCGGCGAGGGGATCGCGGAGGGCGCGCAAGGCCGGGTCTTCGATCCGTTCTTCACGACGCGCTCGCCGAAGCGCATGGGACTCGGCCTGACCGTGGTCCAGGGCGTGGTCCTGCTCCACGGCGGGCGGATCGAGATCTCGAGCGCTGCGGGACGCGGGACGCGGGTGATGCTCTGGCTGCCCGGCGTAGAGGCGCTCCTGGCGCCGCCCGTCCCGGCGGGAGTTCCGCCCTCGGGCACACGGGTGGGCTCGGACCGGCGGCGAGAGACGGAGACAGATGCCTCCGCGGACACAGGCGAGCCGCCGGAGATGGTTGCAGCGCGCCCCGCGCCACTGGAAGAGGGCGAGCCTCGGGCGATGGAGGAGGGGCGTCCGCAGGGCGGGGTCTCGGCGCCGGCGTTGAGGAGCGGGGCCGCCAGCATCCTGGTGCTCGAGGACGAGGCGTCGGTGCGATCGCTGCTCGTCGAGGCCCTCACCCAGGCCGGCCACAAGGTGGAGAGCGCCACCGACGGCGCGGCGGGACTGGCGAAGCTCGACGGCGGGCCGTTCGACGTGGTCTTGACCGATCTCGCCCTACCGCAGCGCTCCGGCTTGGCGATCGCCCGCTCGGTCAAGCGGCGGGACCCGCGCACGGCCGTGGTGCTGATCACCGGGTGGGGTCATCTCCTCGATCCCGAGCGGCTCCGCGAGCACGGCGTCGACCTCATGCTCGTGAAACCGTTCCGGATCGAGCGCGTGCTGTCGGTGGTGGGCGACGCGCTGCGCCTGCGCGGCTCGTCCTGATCGGTTCTTTGACAATGGCACCGCCCTGTGATGAGCTAGTGAAGGCGCGCGAGCGACGCCGCGCAAGGAGCGAGGATGGCAGGGGAATCGGTTGTCGGCGCGATTCGTCAGTCGCTGGTTCGACGCTGGCTGGAGGTCGTGCTTCCCGCTTACACCCTGGCGTTCCTCGGCGTGTGGCTGTGGCCGGAGTACATGCCGAGGGTCCTGGGCCAGGGCCTGAACGACTCCGTGTTGCCGTGGATCAGCTGGGCCCTGGTCGGGGCCATGACCGGCATCCTGCTCCTGTGGGCCCTGATCATCACGTTCTTCCTCCTGTACTCGCCCTTCTACCTGCTCGGGAAGATTCCGATGCTGTTCGGCAGGGGCGCGTGGGTCGACAGGCGGGAACTGCAGTTCTATGTCTGCTGCTTCCTGCTGCTGGGCTTGCTGGTCTGCCTGCTTGTCTGGGATCCGCGGAAAGCCCTGATAGCCTTCACGCTGGTGTCGGGATGCGGGCCGGTGTTCTGGCGCTACGTGGTGTAGGTTGACAGGGACCCGCCCCGTGACTATGCTTACCCGAGAATATGAATGAAATCGCGGTGCTGGTGCTGAACTACACCTATGAGCCGCTGCACTTCACCAACGCCCGGCGCGCCATCACGCTCCTCCTGAGCGGGAAGGCCGAGAGCGTGGAGACGTCGCCGCGCGTCATCCGTTCGCCGTCGCGCAGCTTCAGCCTTCCCGCCGTCATCCGGCTGGCCGTGTACATCCGCAAGCCGTTGCTGGAGCGCGTGGCGTTCAACAAGAAGAACATCCTGCGCCGCGACGGCTACACCTGCCAGTACTGCAGCCGGCGGGGCGAGAAGCTGACGGTCGACCACGTGATTCCCCGGTCGCGCGGCGGTCAGACGACGTGGACCAATGTCGTGGCCGCGTGTCTGCGCTGCAACCTGCTCAAGGGCAACCGCACGCTGGAGGAGGCACGCCTCAGGCTCATCCGCGAGCCCGTGCACCCGCAGTTCCTCTTCTCGCTGCATCTGTTGAGGCATCCGCACGCCACGTCGTTCCTGGACTCGTGGCGGAAGTACCTGGTGGCCGTGCCCTCGACACCCTGAACTCGTTGTTCAAGCTCTCCTCGGAGTTCGCCCCCGCCGGGGACCAGCCCCGGGCCATCGAGCGCCTCGTCTCGCTGATCGGGGAGGGTCAGCAGCCGCACACCGTGCTCCTCGGCATCACCGGGAGCGGGAAGACCTTCACGCTCGCCAACGTCATCGCGCGGCTCGGCCGGCCCGCCCTGATCATGTCACCCAACAAGACCCTGGCCGCCCAGCTCTACAGCGAGTTCAAGAGCTTCTTCGCGGAGAACGCGGCCGAGTACTTCGTCTCCTACTACGACTACTACCAGCCGGAGGCCTACATCCCGCAGTCGGACACCTATATCGAGAAGGACGCGCTCGTCAACGACGAGATCGACCGGATGCGCCACTCCACGACCACGTCGCTCTTCGAGCGGCGCGACGTGGTCGTGGTGGCCTCGGTGTCGTGCATCTACGGCATCGGCGAGCCGGAGACATACCACGGCATGCACGTCGCCCTGCGGGGGGGCCAGACCATGGACCGCGACGCCCTGATCCGGGGGCTGGTGGCCATCCAGTACGAGCGGAACGACTACGATTTCCGCCGAGGCACCTTCCGGGTGAGGGGCGACGTCGTCGAGATCTTCCCGGCCGCCGCCGAGGCCGAGGCGCTCCGCGTCGAGTTCTGGGGCGATACGGTCGAGCGGCTGATGACCCTCGAGCCGCTCCGCGGGACCTCGACCGGCGTCGTATCCGAGGCGCGCGTCTACCCGGCCAGCCACTACGTGACGCCGGCCGCCCAGCTCGAGCGCGCGCTCGAGAGCATCAGCGAGGAGCTCCGGGAGCGCCTGCACTTCCTCCGGTCGCGCGGGCGGCTGCTCGAGGCGCAACGGCTCGAGCAGCGCACGCTCCTGGACATGGAGATGCTGCGGGAGATCGGCTACTGCCACGGCATCGAGAACTACTCGCGCCACCTGGCCGGGCGCAAGCCGGGCCAGAACCCGGCGACCCTGATGGACTACCTCCCGAAGGACACCCTCGTCATCATCGACGAGTCCCACGTGACCGTGCCCCAGATCCGGGGCATGTACGCGGGAGACCGCTCGCGAAAAGAGGCCCTCGTCGAGTACGGTTTCCGGCTCCCGTCCGCCTTCGACAACCGCCCCCTGACCTTCGAGGAGTTCGCGGCGCTGGTGCCGCAGACCCTCTACGTGTCCGCGACGCCCGGCCCCTACGAGCTCGCGCTCGCGGGCGGGCAGCGCGCCGGACCGGGGCACCCCTGGGAGGGGGGGGCGGTGGCCGAGCAGATCATCCGGCCCACCGGCCTGATGGACCCGAAGATCACCGTCCGCGCGGCGGGGTCCCAGGTGGACGACCTCATGGCCGAGGTGCGCGCGCGCGCCGAGCGCGACGAGCGCGCGCTGATCACCACCCTCACCAAGCGCATGGCCGAGGACCTCACGGAGTACTATCAGCAGAACGGGCTCCGGGTGCGGTACCTGCACTCCGACATCGATACGCTGGAGCGGGTGGCGCTGATCCGCGACCTCCGCCTCGGCAAGTTCGATGGGCTCATCGGGATCAACCTCCTGCGGGAGGGGCTCGACCTCCCGGAGGTGTCCCTCGTGGCGATCCTGGACGCCGACAAGGAGGGCTACCTGCGCTCGGCCACCTCGCTCATCCAGACGGCGGGGCGGGCGGCGCGCAACGTCAACGGCGAAGTGGTGATGTACGCGGACACCGTCACCGGCTCCATGCGGGAGGCCATCGCCGAGACCGAGCGCCGCCGCCTGGTGCAGGCGGAGTACAACCGCCAGCACGGGATCACGCCCGAGTCGATCAAGAAGTCGATCCGGGAGTTGCTCGAGACCGTGCCGGAGCGCGACTATTACACGGTGGAGGTGCCGAAGCAGGCGGAGGCGCAGTGGGAGAGCCCGGCGGCCCTGGCCGCCCACGTGGCCGAGCTGGAGCGCGCCATGAAGGAGGCCGCCAAGCGGCTGGACTTCGAGCGCGCCGCCGAGCTGCGTGACCGGGTCAAGGCGCTCCGGAAGATCGACCTCGAGGTGCGGTAGGAACCCGTCGGAGGAGCACCACGCGGGAGATACGCGCCGTTCGAGCGCCGGCTTTGCCGGCGCAACCTCCGGATTGCTCGCCTCGGACGCACGGGGCCCAGCCCGTGGCCGTCCTGCGGCTCGCACTGCGCCTGGGGGGAGGCTTCGGAAGGGGGGCGGAGCCCCCCTCCGAGTTCAGCGCGCCATGAAGGAGGCCGCCAAGCGGCTGGACTTCGAGCGCGCCGCCGAGCTGCGTGACCGGGTCAAGGCGCTCCGGAAGATCGACCTCGAGGTGCGGTAGGGGCCCGTAACCCAGGGTAGAGCCGGTGGCGGCAAGGACGGCATGGTCTTCAAGTGGACGCTGGTGGTCTTCGGGGTGGCCGCGGGCGCGCTGTTCGTCCTCGGGAAGGTGCTCGCCGTCATGCACCCGCCGCGTCCCGGGCGCCCGCGGCCGCCGCTCCTCTTGCGGGTCGAGCGGGCGCTCCGCTGGGTGGTGCTCGTGCCGCTCGCGATCGCGGTGGGCCTGCTGGCCCTGGCGCTCGGTGTCAAGTCATGACGCTCGAGGAGAAGATCGACCAGGTGCCCGAGCGGCCGGGCGTCTATCTCTACAAGGACGCCAAGGCCCAGGTCATCTACATCGGCAAGGCGGCGTCGCTCCGGAGCCGCGTGCGCTCCTACTTCCAGGAATCGCGCGCCCGGGATCCGAAGACGGACGCGCTCGTCGGGCAGATCCGCGACGTCGACTACATCGTGACGGGCAACGAGCTCGAGGCGCTCATCCTCGAATCGAACCTGGTCAAGAAGCACCGCCCCCGCTACAACATCATCCTGCGTGACGACAAGCACTACCCGTTCCTCCGGCTGACCGCCAACGAGGACTTCCCGCGCCTCGTGGTCGCGCGCCGGGTCCAGAAGGACGGGGCGGCCTACTTCGGCCCGTTCTACCCGGCGACGGCCATGCGCCGGACGCTCAGGCTGGTGCGCCAGCTCTTCCCGCTCCGGACCTGTCGGATCAAGATCGACGGCACGCTTCCGCGGCCGTGCCTGCAGTACTACATCCACCGCTGCAACGCTCCGTGCACGGGCTGGGAGACGCGCGAGGGGTACGCGAAGACGGTGCGCGAGGTCCAGCGCTTCCTGGAAGGGCGTAGCGACGATCTCGCCATGGAGCTGACCCGGGAGATGGAGGCGGCGGCGGGCGACTTGAAGTTCGAGCGGGCGGCCGGCCTGCGGGACCAGATCCAGGCGCTGAACACGGTGCGCGAGCATCAGAAGATCATCTCGACCGAGGAGGCCGAGCAGGACATCGTGGGCGTCGTCCGGCAGGGCGCGGACGCCTGCGTCCAGCTCTTCTTCGTCCGCAAGGGGCGGCTCATGGGGCGGGAGTCCTTCTTCTTCGATCGTGTCTCCGGATGGAGCAGCGGCGAGATCCTCTCCGCCTTCGTGCGCCAGTTCTACGCCCGCGACGTGACGGCGCCCCCCGAGATCCTGCTCTCCGAGGAGCCGCCGGAGGCGTCGCTCACCGCGGAGTGGCTCGGCCAGCGCCGGGGCGGACGGGTCGAGCTCCACGCCCCCCAGCGCGGCAAGAAGCGCGAGCTGGTGGGCATGGCCGAGGAGAACGCGGCGCTGGCCCTGCAGACGCACCTGCTGGCCCGCGGCAACCGGCTGCAGGTCGTGCTGGACGAGCTGGAACGGGCTCTCAACCTGCCCGGACCGCCAAACCGCATCGAGGGCTTCGACATCTCCACGATCCAGGGCAGCGAGACCGTGGCCTCCATGGTCGTCTGGCAGGACGGCGAGATGAAGAAGGACGACTACAAGCGCTACCGGATCCGCACGGTGACCGGAACCGACGACTTCGCGGCGATGCGGGAAGTGCTCACGCGGCGCTACGGACGCGCCCTCGAGGGTGAGGGCCTCTTTCCCGACCTCATCCTGCTCGACGGTGGCCGGGGCCAGCTGAGCGCCGGGATGAAGGCGCTGGAGGACCTCGGGCTCGACTACCTGCCGATCGCGTCGCTGGCCAAGCGGGCGGAGGAAGTGTACACGCCCGAGCACCTGCAGCCGCTCGTCATGGACATGAGCTCGCCGGCCCTCCAGGCGCTCCAGAAGATCCGCGACGAGGCGCATCGCTTCGCCATCACCTACCACAAGAAGCTCCGCCAGCGCCGCACCATCTCCTCGGTGCTGGATCAGATCCCCGGCGTGGGGCCGACGGTGCGCACGAGCTTGCTCAAGACGCTGGGATCGGCGAAGGTAGTCCGGGAAGCGTCGGTGGCCGAGCTGGCGGCGGTCCCCAAGGTGACGCCCAAGCTCGCGCAGCGGATCCACGACTTCTTCCACCCCCCTGCCGCGCCCGGGGAACCTTCCGAGGGGCAGGGGAGTTTGTGAAGGCGTAAGTACCCCGCGAAAGGAGGTGACAACGACATGAGAAAGCTCGCGATGGCTCTCGCGATGGTCGGCCTGCTGGCTGGCCCGGCGCTGGCCAACCAGTGCCCCTTGCTGGTCAAGCAGATCATGGACGCGACCGCCGGGAAGACCGACGACGCCTCCAAGAAGGCGGTGGCCATGGCCAATGAGGCCAAGGCACTGCACGACGCTGGCAAGCACGCCGACGCGGTGGCGAAGGCGCAGGAAGCCGCCAAGGCGATCAACCTGACCCTCCAGATGAAGAAGTAGCGCTCGACGCTCCCCCGGGGGGCGGTCGAGCCCCCGGGGGAGCAGTCCTTGCCTCCCTCTCCCGAGCGTGTTAAGAATCAGCGTTAAGATGGCGCTCGACGACCGTCACGATCGCTATCCCTTTCGCGAGCTCGAGGTGAAGTGGCAACGAGTCTGGGAGGAGTCCAAGCAGTTCAAGGCCACCGAGGATCCGACCCGCCCGAAGTTCTACTGCCTCGAGATGTTTCCCTACCCGTCCGGTCGCATCCACATGGGACACGTGCGGGTCTACGCGATCGGCGATCTCCTGGCGCGCTTCAAGTGGATGCGCGGGTTCAACGTGCTGCACCCGATGGGCTGGGACGCCTTCGGACTCCCCGCCGAGAACGCCGCCATCGAAAACGGCGTCCACCCCGCCGTGTGGACCTACGAGAACATCAAGAACATGCGGACCCAGCTCCGGCGCATGGGCATCTCCTACGACTGGGATCGCGAGGTGACGACCTGCGACCCGTCCTACTACCGGTGGGAGCAGCTCGTCTTCATCCGCATGTTCGAGCGGGGCCTGGCCTACAAGAAGCGCTCCGGCGTCAACTGGTGCCCGTCCTGCCAGACCATCCTCGCCAACGAGCAGGTCGAGGGCGGACGCTGCTGGCGGTGCGAGTCCGAGGTCGAGGTCAAGGAGATCGAGGGCTGGTTCTTCAAGATCACGGACTATGCCGAGGAGCTCCTGGACTGGTGCGACCGGCTGCCGGGTTGGCCGGAGCGGGTCATGACGATGCAGCGGAACTGGATCGGCCGCAGCGACGGCGCCGAGTTCGAGCTGCCGGTGGCGGGTCGGAGCGACGTGAAGATCGTCGTCTTCACCACGCGCCCGGACACCGCGTTCGGGATGACCTACGCCGTCCTGGCGCCCGAGCATCCCCTGGTCGACGCCCTCGTCATCGACGCCGGCGAGCGCGCGCGCGTCGAGGCGTTCAGGCGCGAGGTCGCCCAGGAGTCCGAGATCGAGCGACTGGCCGCCGACCGGCCCAAGCGGGGCTTGCGCCTGAAGGCGCGCGCGGTCAATCCGTTCACGGGACAGGAGATCCCCCTCTTCATCGCCGATTACGTGCTCATGGGGTACGGCACCGGGGCCATCATGGCGGTTCCCGGCGAAGACCAGCGTGACTGGGACTTCGCCAAGGAGCACGGCCTGCCCATCATCCCGACCGTCGAGCGCCCGCCCGGCTGGGAGGAGACCCAGGCCTACACGGGGGACGGGGTGAAGATCAACTCCGGCTTCCTCGACGGTCTCACCGTGTCCGAGGCGAAGAAGAAGGCCGTCGACTGGCTGATCGCCCAAGGGCGGGGACAGGCCAAGATCAACTACCGGCTCCGGGACTGGGGCATCAGTCGCCAGCGCTACTGGGGCGCGCCGATCCCCATCCTGTACTGCGAGACGTGCGGCATGGTGCCGGAGCGGGAGGAGAATCTCCCGGTGGTGCTGCCCGGGGACGTCCAGATCAGCGGCAAGGGCGGGTCGCCGCTGGCGGGAGTCGCCGGTTTCGTCAACGCGCGATGCCCGCAGTGCGGCGGCAAGGCCCGCCGCGATACCGACACCATGGACACGTTCGTCGAGTCGTCGTGGTACTTCCTGCGCTACTGCTCCCCGGAGTACGACCGGGGCATGTTCGATCGCGCGGCGGCCGAATACTGGATGCCCGTGGACCAGTACATCGGCGGCATCGAGCACGCGGTGCTCCACCTGCTCTATGCCCGCTTCTACACGAAGGTGCTCCGGGACCTCGGGCTCATCGAGGTGGACGAGCCGTTCACGGCGCTCCTCTCCCAGGGCATGGTGATCAAGGACGGGGCCAAGATGTCCAAGTCCAAGGGCAACGTCGTGGACCCCGACGACCTCATCCGGCGCTACGGGGCGGATACCGCGCGGCTGTTCTCCCTCTTCGCGGCGCCGCCGGAGAAGGACCTGGACTGGAACGATCACGGGGTGGAGGGAGCCTCCCGCTTTCTCAACCGCGTGTGGCGCTTCGTCCGCGCCCATCTCGAGGAGTTGCGGTCGGTCCCTGGCAACCGCCCGTCGGGGCTGACCGAGGCCGGCCGCGCCTTCCGCCGGGTCATCCACGAAACGGTGCAACGCGTGACCGAGGACATCGAGCGGGACTTTCACTTCAACACGGCCATCAGCGCCGTCATGGAGCTGGTCAACGCCCTGCACGAGTTCGAGCGGGCCTCCATGGACACGGTCAGCCGCGAGGAGCGGGCCGGCCTGCTCCGGGAGGCGGTGGAGACCATGCTCCTGCTGCTCGGCCCCGTGTGTCCCCACATCACCGAGGAGCTGTGGGCGGCGCTCGGGTGGTCCGAGAGCCTGTTCAGGCAGCCGTGGCCGGTGGCGGATCGGGACGCGATGAAGCGCGACGAGGTCCAGATCGTCGTCCAGGTGGACGGGCGGGTCAGGAGCCGGCTCACGGCGGATGTCGCGGCGGCGGACGCGGAGATCCGGGAGATGGCCCTGGCCGACGGGCGCGTGCGCCCCTGGCTCAGCGGGCGCCGGGTCGCGAAGGTGATCGTGGTCCCGGGCCGCCTCGTGAACATCGTGACGCGAGTCTGACATGGGCCGGCGAGCATGAGACGTCGTCGGGCGGCGGGCGTGGGAGTCCTGCTGCTGGGGCTGCTCACCGGCGGCTGCGGCTACACCCTGGGCGGGAACCTGCCTCCCCACGTGAAGACGGTCGCCGTCCCGGTCTTCAAGAATCTCACCCAGCAGCCGGCCATCGAAAATGTCATCACGTCCGCCGTGGTCAACGCCTTCGCCAACGGGGGCAGGCTCAAGGTCGTCCCCGTCGAGCAGGCGGATTCCATCCTCGAGGGCGAGATCGTCGGGTACACCGTCGACTCCATCGCCTTTGACTCGAGCATCAACGCGCAGGTGTTCCGCCTGCGGGTGCGGTTGAACATCCAGTTCCGCGACGTGCGCAGGAAGGGCTCGAGGAACGATCCGACTTCCGCGTCGGCGGTCAGGTATCCCAGACCATCAGCGCCGAGCGAGAGGGCGCCGCGAGTCAAGCGGCGGTGGACATCGGCCGCAAGATCGTCAGCCTGGCGTTGGATCGGTTTTAGCAGGGGCGATCGTGGACTACGCGGGTTTCCTGAAGGCGGTGGAGCGCGGTCAGACGCCGCCCGTGGCTCTCCTGCAGGGCCCGGAGCCTTTCCTGCTCGAGGACGCCGTCGCGCGTGTCACGCGCGCGCTGTTCCCGGACGGACTCGATCTCTCGCTGTTGCGGGAGACGTTCGACACCAGGGACGCCGGCGCCGAGAGCATCGTGCGGTCGGCGCTGACGCTGCCCTGGGGGTCGCCGCGCCGTCTGGTGGTGGTCAAGGGCCTCGAGGGGATGGGGGCAAAGCAGGGGGAGGCGCTGGCCGCTTACCTCCGCTCGCCGAATCCCTCCACCGTGCTGCTCTTGCTCGCTGCCCAGTCGCTGGCCTCGTCTCACTGGCTGATGAACGCGATGCCGGCGGCGTGCGTCGTGCCGGTTCCGCCGCCGACCGGGCGCCAGCTGGTCGGCTGGTTGCGCGGCCGGGCGGGGACGGATGGATTCGAGCTCGACGAGGAGGCGGCGGGGCTCCTCGTCGAGCTGTCCGGCAACGATCTCACCCAGCTCCGCGGCGAGGTCGAGAAGGCCGCCCTCGCCGGCGGGCCGGACAATCGCCGCGTGGGCGTCGCCGAGGTGCGCGCCGTGGTGGGTGAACACCGGCTCCGCCACATCTTCGAGCTCACGCGGGCGCTCGCGGCGCGGGACACGGGCGCCGCCCTCGCGCTGCTGGAGCTACTGCTCAACACCGGAGAGGATCCGCTCGGCGTGCTCGGCATGCTGGGGCGCGAGGTGCGTGCGCTGTGGCAAGCGGCGGAGGGCCTCCGCCTGGGTCGCCGCGAGGATGAGATCGCCCGCGCGCTGCGCCGGCCGCCCGCGGCGGCGGCCGCCGTGATCGAGCGGGCGCGGGGGCTGGCGCCGGGGGCGCCCGCCCGTCTGCTCGAGCGCTGCTGGGAGGTCGAACGACGGCTCAAGCTGACCGGGCTGCCCCGGCCCGAGCTCTCGCTGCTCGTCGCGGATCTGTGCGCGGGCTGAGCGCGCGCGGCGCCCGCCGTGCCGTCGCCGCCGGCCTCCTCGCCGCCGCGTTGTCGTGGCCGGCGGGGCCGGCCATCGGGGCCCGTGATGAGGCGGGGCTGATCGCGGGCGCGGGATCCGTGGAGGTGACGCTCCCACCGGGCACCCCTCTCGGCGGCTACGGAGGCTTCCCGCGCCGCGGCTGGCTACCCGACGTCTTGGGGCGCTACCCCCACGCCTTCTGGTTCAGGCCCTCCATCGGCGTCCACGATCCCATGAAGGTCCGCGGTCTCTTGCTCGAATCGGGAAAGGTGCGGGTGCTCTGGCTCGCCGTGGACCTCGTCGGGATCGACCCGAGTCTGGTGAGTGAGCTTCGTGGGCGTCTAGCGCGCCGGGGTCTGAGCTACGCCGCGGTGATCGCGTCCGCGTCCCACACCCACTCCGGTCCGGGCGCCTACGTGGACTCGGCGCTCTTCGGCTTTCTCGCAGTCGACCGTCTCTCGCCGGCGGTGAGGGGAGCCATCCTCGACGGGCTCGAGGAGGCGGCCCGGCAGGCGGACGCCCGCAAGGTGAGCGCCCGCGTCGCGTCGGGGCGCACCGAGGTCCGGGGCATCGCCGAGAGCCGCGTCCAGGAGGCGCTGGACCCGGAGCTCGGCGTCGTGAAGCTCATGGGGACCGACGGCCGGCCGGTGGCGCTCGTCTGGAACTACGCCGTGCACGGCACGGCCCTCGGCCGCGACAACTTCCTGCTCTCCGGCGACCTCATGGGGGAGGCGAGCGCGCGGATCGAGCGCCAGATCGGCGCGCCGGTCCTGTTCGTGAACGGAGCCGTGGGCGATGTGAGCCCCCGCCCGAGAGGATGGGCGGGCGTGCAGGCGGCCGGCGCCGCGCTCGCCGACGGCGCCCTCCGCGCGTGGGCGCAAGCCGGCACCGAGTCCGGCCGGCTCCAGATCGCGACGGAGCGCGTGGGGCTCCCGGCACCCACCGTCGCCCTGCGGAACTGCCTTCGCGGCTGGGCCCCGGCGTGGATGACCATCGGTCTCAGAGAGACGCTGCCGTCCTCCACCGAGGTGATCGCGATCTCGATCGGGCGGACGGCGTGGGTCACGATCCCGGGAGAGCTGGAGACGAAGCTCGGTCTGGAGATCAAGGCGGGGGCGCGGCAGCGCTTCCGTCACGTCTTCATCGCCGGCGTCTCGAACGACTACCTGGGATACTTCCTCGTCCCTGCGGACTACCGCCGGCCGAGCTACATCGCGTGCGGGAGCCTCTACGGCGAGCGTGGTGGCGAGATTATCCGCGACGCCGCCATGGCCGCCCTCAGGCGCCTCGGCGCGGGAGGCGACCGCCGGTGAGGGAACGCTCGATCCTCGGAGGGGGGCCTCGCCCCCCTTCCGACGCCTCCCCCCAGGACGCAGTGCGAGCCGCAGGACGTCGCGGGGCTGGGGCCCCGCCGTCCGAGGCGAGCCATCCTGAACTGCGCCGGCAAAGCCGGCGCTCGGAATTTTCCAGGTCAGGCGAGGGTGTTGAGCTTGCGGGCGAGCGCCGACTTCTTGCGGGCCGCGGTGTTCCGGTGCATCACGCCACGGGTCACCGCCCGGTCGAGCGTGCGGATGGCCTCCTGGACGGCCGCCCTGGAGTCGGACGACTTGCCAGCCAGGGCCGTGCGCGCGGTCTTGACCGAGGAGCGGATCGTGCTCCGCGCCGCACGGTTGCGCTGACGTCGTTGCTCGCTCTGCTTCATGCGCTTGATGGCGGACCGCGTGTTGGCCACGGACACGTGCCTCCTGTGGATGCGGACTTGGTAACACCCGACCCTACCGTCGAGGTCCCGGCGTGTCAAGGAGTTCGTATGGTGGAGCGCAGTGGCCCGGGACCAGGGAGTGTGGCGCCCTGAGCGATCTGGACCGCACCCATTCGAATCACGCGGTGGAGCGCGGCGTGGTGAGCGCAATGGGCGCCATCGGGCTCGCCACGCTCGCGAGCCGGGCCCTCGGCTACGCGCGGGACATCGTCGTCGCGAGCGCGTTCGGTGCGGGGCCGATCACCGACGCGTTCTTCGTGGCCTACCGCATCCCGAACCTCCTGCGGCGCCTCCTCGCCGAGGGGGCGCTCTCCACCGGCGTCGTCCCGGTCTTCAGCGCGACGCTCCAGCGCGGCGGCCCCGAGTCCTTCGCGCGCGCGGCGCAGGCTGTCGCCGGCGCCGGCGTGGTGGTGCTGTGCGCGGTCTCCGCGCTCGGGATGGCGCTCGCGCCCTGGATCGTGACCGTCATGGCGCCCGGCTGGCGCGCGGATGCGACGCTGTTCGCTCTGGCCGTCACGCTCACGCGCATGATGTTCCCGTATCTCCTGCTGGTGGGGCTGGCCGCCCTCGCCACCGGCGCATTGAACGCTCATCACCGGTTCTTCACGGCCGCCCTCTCTCCGGCCGTGGTGAATGTGGCGATGATCCTGGCGGTCCTCACCCTCGGTGGCCGGATGGCTCCTGCGATCCTGGCGCTGGCGGTGGGAGTGCTGGCCGGAGGCCTGGGGCAGTTCCTCGTCCAGCTGCCCGAGGTGCGGCGCCTCGGCGTGCCGCTCCGCCCGAGGCTCGACTGGTCCCATCCGGCGGTGCGGGAGATCGGGCGCCGCCTGTGGCCGGTCGCCTTCTCGCTGGCGGCGGTGCAGGTGACCGTCCTCATCAACACCCAGCTCGCATCGCTGCTGCCGGCGGGCACGGTCTCCTATCTCTTCTACGCGGACCGGGTGATGGAGTTCCCCCTCGGCGTCTTCGGCGTGTCGGTCGCGACGGCGGCGCTGCCGAGCATGGCGGCCCAGGCGGCTCGGCGCGATCGGGAGGCGCTGCGGGGGACGCTCGGCTTCGCGCTGAGGCTGGCGGCCTTCATCACGGTTCCAGCCGCGGTCGGCCTCGCCGCGCTGAGCGGCCCCATCGTCCAGCTGCTGTTCCAAAGGGGGAAGTTCGGCGCCGCCGAGGCGGTGTTCACCGCGCAGGCGCTCGTCGCGTACGCGATCGGCCTCCCGTCATTTTCGGCGGCCCGCATCGCCGCGCAGACCTTCTACGCGCTCGGCGACGTCCGCACGCCCGTGCGCGTGGGATTCGTCTCGGTGGCCGCCAACATCGTCCTCGCGCTCGTGCTGATGTGGCCTCTGCGGCACGTGGGGCTGGCCCTGGCGTCCTCGCTCGCATCCTACGTGAACCTCCTCGGGCTCTGCCTGATCCTGCGCCGCCGCCACCGGCTCCTGGGCGCGCCGGGGTTCGGGTTGTCTCTGGCGCGGACGATCGGCGCGTCGTCGGCGCTGCTCGCCTGGTGTGTCTGGCTCGACCGGTGGCTCGCGGGGGCGCCGCGCGGCGCGGGCTGGACCATCATCGCGCTCGCGAGCGGCGTGCTCGTGTACGTCGGCGTGGCCGTCGCCCTGCGTGCGCCCGAACCCCGCGCGCTGCTCGGCATGCTGCGACGCCGGGGACAGAGCTTGCCTTCCGACGGAGGCGAATGATAGACTTCGCTATGCGTCTCGGGTTGGTGGCGAGCGCCCCGGTGGTGGCCGTGACGGTTCGAATCGGCCGCTGCTGGGGCGTCGCTGTGTCAGCGCCTGGATCGGCTCGCGTCGTTCCCGCCTCGAAGCCTTGATGGATCCGGTGGCCGAGTTTCTCGGGACCCTCCAGATGGAGCGGGGGGCCTCCCCCAATACGCTCCTGGCCTACCGCCGCGACCTGGAGGGTTTTCGCGACTTCCTCCGCCGGGAGCGGCGCGGCTTCCGGGAGGCGGGAACCGCCGAGATGACACGGTACATGGGCTGGCTGAGGCGGCGAGGCCTCGGCAGCCGCAGCGTCGCCCGACATCTCTCGGCGGTGCGCGGACTCTATCGTCACCTCCTCGAGGCCGGCGTGATCGCGCGCGACCCGACGGAGCACCTGGACACTCCCAGGCCCCCCCGGCGCCTGCCGCGCACCCTGTCCATGCGGGACGTGGTCGCGCTGATCGAGACGCCCGACATCAGCCGGCCGGACGGGCTTCGCGACCGCGCGTTGCTCGAACTGCTGTACGCCTCCGGCCTCCGCGCGTCCGAGGCGCTCGGCCTCCGCATCGAGGACGTCAACCTGTCTGCCGGCTATGTCGTGCCGACCGGCAAGGGGAGCCGCCAGCGCTTGGTGCCGGTGGGAGCGCAGGCGCTTCGCTGGGTGCGCCTGTACCTCAAGACCGCGCGCCCGATCCTGGTGAAGCGCGCCGAGGCAGGGACGCTCTTCGTGAACCGCTTCGGCCGGCCGCTGTCCCGCCAGGCCCTGTGGGGCGTCCTCAAGAAGTCCGCGCGGCGGGCCGGGGTCCGCGCCGCCGTGTCGCCCCACACGCTCCGTCACTCCTTCGCGAGTCACCTCCTCGAGCGCGGCGCCGATCTGCGCTCGGTGCAGGCGATGCTGGGGCATGCCGACATCTCCACGACGCAGATCTACACGCACCTGTCCTCCCGCGTGGTTCGCGACATGTACATGCGGTTCCACCCGCGGGCGCGGAAGGCGAGCTGACCCATGGCCAAGCCCGGTGTCGGCTACCCGCAGGTCGAGCCGACCGCGACCGCGCTGATGGACCGCCGCGTGGTCGGCTATCCCGCCGGACGCGGCGTGGCGCCGGCGCTGGATGCGGCCCGCCGCGCCGGAGCGGCGATGCTCGTCCTGGGCACACGGCGCGCCGTGAGACGCCGCGACCTCGATCGCGCGTCGCGGTGGGGGCTGGCGAGGCTCCGCGCGGAGGACGTGGGATGGGACGATCTGGCGGTCGTGCCGGCGACGGCCCCGGAGATCGTGGCGCGGCACCTGCTCATCGGCGGGGCGCCGATGATCCTGGTGCGCGACGGCCGGCGGGTGGTGGGCGTGGTCGACGCCGAAGACGTGGAGGTCGCCCGGCCGACGCTGTCCATCACGCATCGGCTCGAACGGCTGGAAGATGGAGAGGCCCGGCTCTGGTTGCTCCGCGTTGCCGGCAAGGTGGGCGAAGGGCTCGGCGCGCCCGTCTTCGCCGTGGGCGGCTTCGTGCGGGACCTTCTGCTCGGGCGCGCCGCGCCCGACGTCGATCTCCTGGTGGAGGGGGATGGCGTGGCCTTCGCGCGGCGGGTCCACGAGGAAATCGGAGGGAGCCTGGTCATCCACGAGGAGTTCGCCACCGCGTCCATCGAGGGAGCGGCGAGCCCCGCCGGACCACCGCTCGGACGGATCGACATCGCCTCCGCGCGGCGCGAGCAGTATGACGCGCCCGGGGCGCTGCCGGTGGTGAGCGTGGCGACGGTGGACGAGGACCTCCGGCGCCGCGACTTCTCCGTGAATGCCCTGGCGGTGGCGCTTCAGCCGTCGGCCTTCGGCCGGTTGCTGGACCCTCTGGGAGGCCAGGTCGATCTGAAGCGACGCCGGCTCCGGCCGCTTCACCCGCTCTCCTTCGTCGAGGATCCGACGCGGATCTTCCGGGCGGCGCGCTATGCCTCCCGGCTCGGCTTCCAACTCGACCGCGGCGGGATGAGGGCCTTGCGGCTGGCCCTGCGCGTGGGTGACTACCCCGCGCTTTCCGGCCAGCGGCTCCGGGCCGAGATCAACCTCATGGCCTCGGAGCTCCGGGCCTGGCGAGGGTTCGAGCTGCTCCTGAGATGGAGTACGTTAACCCTTTGGGATCGCGCCTATCGAAAGTCCTCGCGAAGCGTGCATCGCGTGAGGGCGGCCGCACGGCTCTGCACCTGGGCGAGGCGGGCGGGGATCCCTCTGGATCCGGGCGAGGTGGCCGTGGTCGCGCTGCTCGCGGATCAGCGCGCCGCGGTCGTGACCCGCTGCCTCGCGCGCCTCGCCCTGACCGGCGAGCCGGGCCGGAGGCTCCGCGCGGCCGCGGCGGCGGCGCCGCTGGCCCGACGGCTCGACGGCGCGAGCGGGCGCCGCCCGAGCGAGGTCGCCGAGTCGCTGCGCGCCTGCTCGCTCCAGGTGCTGGCGGGCGCCTGGCTTCACGGAGGCCCTCGCGCTCGGCGGCGCATCGAGTGGTTCTTGAGCCGCGGCCGGGCCGTGCGGCCGCTGCTCTCCGGCGACGATGTCGTGGCGCTCGGCGTGCCGCGCGGACACGAGGTGGGGGAATGCCTGGCGGCGCTGCGCCGGCTGCGACTGGACGGCGTGGTGAAGACCCGGAGCCACGAGCGCGCGTTCGTGAGCGCGTGGCGGCCCGAGCGCGGCCATGATCGCATGCGCCGGCGGAGGCGAGCCGAGGGGAGCCGGGCGAGCGTGAGCGGGCGGGCGGCCGCGCCCGCGAGCGCGGCAGGGTCGAACAGAAAGGGAGGCGTGAGGTGACGACGAAATTCATCTTCGTGACCGGGGGTGTGGTGTCGTCCTTGGGCAAAGGGTTGGCGGCGGCGTCCATCGGCTCGCTGCTGGAGGCGCGCGGCTTCCGGGTCACGCTGCAGAAGATGGACCCCTACATCAACGTGGACGCGGGGACCATGAGTCCCTACCAGCACGGCGAGGTGTACGTCACCGACGATGGCGGCGAGACCGACCTGGACCTGGGCCATTACGAGCGGTTCACCTCGGCGCGGATGAGCCGGGACAACAACGTCACCACCGGCAAGGTGTACGGCACGGTGATCGAGAAGGAGCGGCGCGGCGATTACCTCGGACGGACCGTGCAGGTCATCCCCCACATCACCGACCAGATCAAGGCCTCCATCCGCAAGGTGGCCACCGGCGTGGACGTGGTCATCGTGGAGGTCGGGGGCACGGTGGGCGACATCGAGGGGTTGCCGTTCCTGGAAGCGGTCCGCCAGTTCAAGAAGGACGTCGGGAAGGACAATGTCATCTACGTCCACCTGACGCTGGTCCCGTTCATCCAGGCGGCGGCGGAGCTGAAGACGAAGGCCACCCAGCACTCCGTCAAGGAGCTGCGCGCCATCGGGATCCAGCCCGACGTGCTGCTCTGCCGGACGGCCAAGGACCATCCGCTGACGCCGAGCATCAAGTCGAAGATCGCGCTCTTCTGCGACGTGGAGGAAGAGGCGGTGATCGCCGCGCGCGACGTGGACACCATCTACGAGGTGCCGCTGGCCTTCCACGACCAGGGGCTCGACGACAGCATCGTGAAGCTGCTGGGTCTCCCCCCGGGCCCGGCGGATCTCTCCCGCTGGGAGGAGATCGTGCGCCGGATCAAGGCGCCGCGACGGCGGTGCCGGATCGGCGTGGTCGGCAAGTACATCGAGGTCAAGGACTCGTACAAGAGCCTCTACGAGGCGCTCGCCCACGGCGGCATCGCGCACGAGACCGCGGTCGAGGTGGCGTGGGTGGATGCCGAGCGGATCGAGCGGGAGGGGCTCCAGGGCCACATGGCGGGGCTCGACGGCATCCTCGTGCCCGGCGGCTTCGGCGACCGCGGGATCGAAGGGAAGATCCAGGCCATTCGCTACGCCCGGGAGAGTCACGTGCCGTATTTCGGCATCTGCCTCGGGATGCAGTGCGCGGTCATCGAGTTCGCGCGGCACGTCGCCGGCCTCGCCGACGCCAACTCGACGGAGTTCGACGCCGCTCCGCGCCACAACGTGATCGACCTCCTGCCCGAGCAGCGCTCCGTCAAGGACAAGGGCGGCACCATGCGCCTCGGGCTCTACCCCATCGTGCTCGGCGAGGGCAGCGCCGCCGCCAAGGCCTACGGGCAGGGCGCCATCCGGGAGCGGCACCGCCATCGCTACGAGGTCAACAACGACTATCTCGACGCGCTCGAGAAGAGCGGCCTCCGGATCTCGGGCATCTGGCCCGACAAGCAGCTGGTGGAGATCGTCGAGCTGCCCGACCACCCGTGGTTCGTGGCCGGCCAGTTCCATCCGGAATTCCGCTCGCGCCCGTGGGAACCCCATCCGCTCTTCGCCGCGTTCATCAAGGCCTCCCTGGACCATCAGACACGAATGCCGGAGCGAGCATGAGCCGGCCGCGCGCCGTCAAGATCGGCGGTGTGACGATCGGCGGCGGCGCGCCCCTGGCGCTGATCGGCGGGCCGTGCGCCATCGAGGACGAGAAGCACGCCCTGATGGTGGCCGAGCGCCTCCTCCGCATCACGGAGGCGG
>WNGF01002373.1_pt1 | contig 26832 bp, 24 predicted proteins | sample 5400641 | NCBI WGS metagenome assembly WNGF01 (sample SAMN13153371, study PRJNA577476) | soil metagenome | isolation source: 80 cm soil or saprolite under grassland replicate 2 | place: USA:California | collected 2016-06-15 | reverse complement strand
CCCGCACCGCCACCGTCGGCATCTTCGTGTGCAACACCTTCGTGATCGCCGACGTCAGCGTCGTCTTCCCGTGATCGATGTGCCCGATCGTCCCCACGTTCACGTGCGGCTTCGACCGATCAAACTTCTGCTTGGCCATTCAGGAGACCTCCTCGGCTACCGACCCGTTCACTCGGAGGGGGGCTTCGCCCCCCTTCCGAACCTCCCCCCAGGACGCAATGCGAGCCGCAGGACGGCCACGGGCTGGGCCCCGTGCGTCCGAGGCGAGCAATCCGGAGATCGCGCCGGCAAAGCCGGCGCTCGAACGGCGAAACATGTCACATGGGCTTTTTGTCGCCGTGAAGATGGAGCCCATGTCCGGGCTTGAACCGGAGACCTCGTCCTTACCAAGGACGCGCTCTGCCGACTGAGCTACATGGGCCCGACTGCCGACGCGCGTGTGTTCTCTCCGAGAGGAAGCGGAAGAACGGGTGGAGCGGGAAACGGGATTCGAACCCGCGACCCCCAGCTTGGAAGGCTGGCGCTCTACCGCTGAGCTATTCCCGCGCACCCTACCCGACATCTTTCCGGTACCCTGGGGTGGTGGGGAGAGGAGGATTTGAACCCCCGAAGGCGTCCGCCAGCAGATTTACAGTCTGCCCCCTTTGGCCACTTGGGTATCTCCCCGCTTGCTCCCCGAATCGTAACCCCTTGGTATTGCTGGCGCTGGCGGGAGGATTTGAACCCCCGACCCACTGCTTACAAGGCAGTTGCTCTTCCCCTGAGCTACGCCAGCAGTCGCAAAACTTCACTTTAGATTGCAGGTTACACCAAGTCAAGGCCTTTCTGAAGTTGAAGTTGGCCCGCCACCCACGCCCCGCTGCCGCACCACCTCGTAGCACAAGACGGCCGCAGCAGCCGCGACGTTCAGCGAGCCCAGCCTGCCTTTCATCGGCAAGGTCAGGAACAGGTCGCAGGTCCGGGCCACCAGCGGTCTCAGCCCCTCCCCCTCGCCCCCGAGCACGAGACACAAAGGGGCGCACAGGTCGGCGGCCCAGGGGGGCACACCCCCGCTGGTGACGGTCCCGAAGATCCAGACGCCTTCTTTCTTGAGGGCTTCCAGAGATTGGACCAGGTTCGTCACCCGGGCTACTCTCACCCACTCGGCCGCTCCCGTGGCGGACTTGGCCGCCGCGGGGGTCAGGCCCACCGAGTGATGCTTGGACAGGATGACCCCATGAGCGCCAGTGGCCTCGGCCGAGCGAAGGACGGTGCCGAGGTTTCTCGGATCCTGGACGCGGTCGAGGGCCAGGAGGAAGGCGGGTTCGCCCCGTTCGGACGCAACGGCCAGGAGGTTGTCCAGATCGGCATAGCTCGCCGCGGCGACCCGCGCCACCACGCCCTGGTGATGTGGCGTCCCGGCCATGGCGGTCAGTTGGTCACGGGTGCGGAAGGAGACCTTGACGCCACGGCTCCTGGCCAGGGTGAGCAACTCCTGAAGCGCCGGGCTCCGCCCGTGGGCGAGGATGGCCACCTCGTCCATGCGCCGGCTCTCGGCCCTCAGTAACTCGAGCACGGGATGGCGCCCGAAGAGCGGCGCCTCGTCGTGAGGGCTCACGCACGCTTCACGAGGAGAGCTTCCAGTTCGTGCCTTCGGGCGTGTCCTCGAGGATGACGCCCATCCGGTGGAGTTCTTCGCGCACCCGGTCGGCCTCGGAGAAGGCCCGCCGCCGGCGCGCCTCGCCGCGCTGGGAAACCAAAGACTCGATGCGGGCCCTGACCTCGGGGTCGATCGCCGGCGGCTCGCGGCCCGGCATCTCGAGCAGTCCCAGGACCCCCGCCAGCGTCACGAGGGCGCCCACCCCCCCGAGAAAGGTCCCGGCTCCCTCCGCCCCTTGCGCGACCCGATCACGTGCGCTGTGGAGCAAGCGCGCCAGATCGAACAGCGCCGCCAGGGCCTGGGGGGTATTGAAGTCATCGTCCATGGCCGCCTCGAAGCGCGCGCGGTGCGCGGCGATGTCGTCGAGCAGCCCGCCGTCGGGCCCGGGAGCAGGGGCCCCCTTCGCGGCGATCCGCTCCGCCTCGTCCTTGAGAGAGCGCAGCCGCCCGAGGGCCCGGGCGGCTTCCGTGATCCGCGCATCGGCGTAGTCGAGGGGGTGCCGGTAGTGCGCTCCGAGCAGGTAGAGCCGGACGGCCTCGGGGTCGTGGCGACGCACGATGTCCCTGATGGCGAGCGTGTTGCCCAGCGACTTGGACATCTTCTCCGCGCCCAGGTTGACGAAGCCGTTGTGGATCCAGTAGCGCACGAACGGCTTCCCCGTTGCGCCCTCCGACTGGGCGATCTCGTTCTCGTGATGAGGGAAGATGAGATCCTCGCCGCCGCCGTGGATATCGAATCCCTCGCCCAGGTACGCCATCGACATCGCCGAACACTCGATATGCCACCCCGGCCGACCGGGCCCCCACGGACTCGGCCACGCGGGCTCGCCGGGCTTGGAGGCCTTCCAGAGCGCGAAGTCCAGCGGGTCGCGCTTCCGCTCGTCCACCTCCACGCGGGCGCCGGCCTGAAGCTCCTCCAGGTTCTTCCCGGAGAGGCGGCCGTACGCGGGAAACCGCCGGACCTCGAAGTACACATCCCCGTCCACCACGTAGGCCATCCCGTTGCGGATGAGCCGCTCGATGAGGTCGATCATCTGGGGGATGTGCTCGGTGGCCTTCGGCTCCACGTCGCCCGGCAGCACGCCGATCGAGGCCATGTCCGTCCAGTACTCGGCGATGTAGCGCTCGGAGATCTCGCCGGCGGAGACGCCCTCTGCCTGAGCCCGCTTGATGATCTTGTCGTCCACGTCGGTGAAGTTCCTGACGAACGACACCCGGAAGCCCTTGAAGCGGAGATAGCGGCGGATCACGTCGAACACGATGGCGCTGCGGGCGTGACCGATGTGGCAGAGGTCGTAGACGGTGACCCCGCAGACGTAGATCCGCACCTCCCCCGGCGTCAGGGGCGCGAAGTCCTCCTTCTTCCTGGTGAGCGAATCGAAGATCCTGAGGCTCATCGCGGGGCCTCGACGGTGACGACGGCCATGGCGGCGATGCCTTCCTGAACTCGGAGGGGGGCTCCGCCCCCCTTCCGAACCCTCCCCCCGTCCGTTGCGCGGGCAAAGCCCGCGCTCGAACCTCGACTGGGCCCTCGCTGGATGCCCATCACCCTAGGAGCCTGTCGGAGAAACGCTTTGGCTAGAGCGATGAGAAGGGTCCAGCTGCAAGGCGGCGCCCGAGAGCCGCACGCGAGGCGTACTTCCTGTACGTTGAGCGTGCGGCCGAGGGCGCCAACGCTCCTCGGAGGGGGGCTTCGCCCCCCTTCCGAAACCTCCCCCCAGGAATCGTTGCGCCGGCAAAGCCGGCGCTCGAAAGCGGAACGCTCGTACGTGGCAGGCAGGTGACCGGTCCGAGATCGCAGCGCCGAGCGATAGGTGTTCCCGTTCGAGCGCGGGCTTCGCCCGCGCAACCGACTCCTGGGGGAGGCTTCGGAGGGGGCCGTCGAGGCCCCCTCCGATAGAACGTCGCAGATGGGCCCTTATCATCGCTCTAGTTGGCCTCGACGGTGACGACGGCCATCGCGGCGATGCCTTCCTCCCGGCCCAAGAGGCCCAGGTGCTCGGGGCTCTTGGCCTTGACGCTGACGCGGTCGGGGTCGACCCCGAGGGTCGCCGCGAGCTGCTTGGACATCTCGGGCAGGTAGGGCCCGAGGCGCGGCGATTGGCAGATCACGGTGGCGTCCACATTGATGAGGTGCGCTCCCCTGGTGGCGATCAAGTCCATCACCGCGTGCAAGAGGGCGAGGCTCGACACGCCCGCGTAACGCGGGTCGGTGTCGGGAAAGAGCTGGCCCAGGTCCCCCAGGGCGAGCGCGCCCAGGGCCGCCTCGCAGACCGCGTGGGTCAGCACGTCCGCGTCCGAATGCCCGCCGAGCCCCCGCCCGGCGGGCACGGTCACCCCGCCCAGGACGAGCGGGCGCCCGGACACCAGCGGGTGGAGATCGAATCCGAGCCCGGCGCGCATCATGATCGCGACGACGTCCGCCGGGTCGTGAGCCAGAGCCGAGCGACCCTCAAGTCTTCCGGAGTCGTGATCTTGATATTCTGCGGGAGCCCCGGCACCATCGCAACCCGCCCCCCCACGCGCTCGACGAGGACGGCGTCGTCGGTCCCCGTGAATCCGTCGCGCCGTGCCTGCTCGTGCCCCTGCCACAAGAGGTCGCGGCTGAACGCCTGCGGCGTCTGGACCAGCCACAGCCCGTCGCGGTCCACGGTGGTTTCCACCATCGCTCCCTTGACCCGCTTCACCGTCTCGCGCACCTCGAGCCCACAGGTCGCGGCGCCCCAGCGACGGGCCGCCGCCAGCAGACGCTCCACCAGGTCGCGCCCGATGAACGGCCGCACGGCGTCGTGGACCACGATCCATCGCACGCCGGCCGGGACCGCCTGGAGCCCGAGCCACACCGACTCCTGGCGCAGAGACCCGCCCGCGACCACTTCCAGGACGCCCGCGACGCGGTGCAGAGTCAGGGCGCGGCGCGTGGCGGCGACCCGGTCGGCCGGGACCGCCAGGATCACGCCGGCCATCCCCCTGCAGTCCAGAAGCCCCCGCACCGTGTGGACGAGGAGCGGGGCCCCCGCCAGCGACAGGTACTGCTTCGGCCGGCGGTGTCCCATCCGCACTCCCATCCCGCCCGCCGGGACCACCGCCACCGCGCGATCGGTTTCACCGCCTCGCCCGCCCCGGGTCATCGCGACACGTTGTCCTCTTCGCGGGGGCGGGCGAAGATCATGCGCCCCGCCGTGGTCTGCAGCACCGTCGTGACCGTCACGTCCACCGTCTGGCCGATGAAGCGCTTGCCGTGATCGACGACGACCATGGTCCCGTCGTCGAGATAGGCCACGCCCTGCGCGACCTCCTTGCCCTCTTTCACCACGTGGACCTGCATCGGCTCGCCCGGGAGCACCACCGGCCTGAGCGCATTCGCCAGCTCGTTGACGTTGAGCACGGCGACGCCGGACAGGCCCGCGAGCCGGTTCAGGGCATAGTCGTTGGTGACGACCTTGCCGCCGGTGGCCTTGGCCAGCTCCAGGAGCTTGCGGTCCACCTCCCGCACATGGGGAAAGTCCCGGCCGTCGATCTGCACGGAGACCTTGGAGGTGCGCTGCAGACGCTCCAGGACGTCGAACCCCCGCTTGGCCCGGTTCCGCTTGAGGCCGTCCGAGGAGTCGGCGATCTGCTGCAGCTCGCGGAGGACGAACTGCGGCACCAGGAGCGTGCCTTCGAGGAACCCGCTCTCGCAGACATCCACGATGCGGCCGTCGATGATCACGGAGGTGTCCATGACCTTGTAGGCCTCGTGGCCGCCGGCGGTTCTGGGGAAGAGCTTGGCCGACATGTCCTGGAGCTCGTCCCGCTTGGCCAGCGCCACCATCGAGCCCAGGTAGGCGAGCAGCAGCGCGAAGAGCCCGCGCCCGAGCGGGCCCGCCCCCGGCACCACCGCGCCCAGCGCCGTGCCAAGCCCCACCCCGAACGATACGCCCAGGATCCCGCCCGTGGCTCCCCAGAACAGCCGATCCACCGGGACCCGTCGCGCCTGCCACTCGAGGACCACCGCGAGGACGCCCATCAGGAGCCCGGCGCCGCCCAGCCACCACTTGTTCTGGGTGATGCCCAGAGCGGGACCCAGTCCCAGGCCTGCTGCCGTCGCCGCCGCGAGGACGATGGTCCGGACGATGATAACCCCCACACTCACGTTCACGGAGTCAGTAGCACTTTCACGGCCTCCTCCACCGATCCCACCCCCTGCACGTCCAGCGGGTAGGATGAACGGCCGGTCAGATTGTTCTGAGGCACCACGGCGGCGGCGAACCCCAGCGCGGCGGCCTCCTTGAGTCGCACCGGCAGGGCGGTCACCGCCCGTACCTCCCCCGTCAGCCCCACCTCACCCATCACGACCACGTCGCCGCGCACGGGACGGTCCAGATAGCTGGAGGCGGCGGCGAGCGCGATGCCGAGATCGGCGGCCGGCTCGGAGACGCGGCCGCCGCCGGCCACGTTCACGAAGGCGTCCTGGGATTGAAGCGGGAAGCCCACGCGCTTCTCGAGCACGGCCAGGAGCAGGCAGACCCGGTTGTAGTCCGCCCCGAGGACCGTGCGGCGCGGCGTCCCGAAGCTGGCGGGCGTCACCAGCGCCTGGAGCTCGAGCAGGAGCGGGCGCGTCCCCTCCAGACTCGAAACGACCACCGACCCGGCCGCGCCCCGGGGGCGCTCCGAGAGGAAGAAGCCCGACGGGTTCTTCACCTCGGCCAGACCCGTCTCCCCCATCTCGAAGACGCCGATCTCGTTGGTCGAGCCGAAGCGGTTCTTGACGGCGCGGAGCAGCCGGTAGGCGTGGTGACGCTCGCCCTCGAAGTAGAGCACGGTATCCACCAGGTGTTCGAGGACCCTCGGCCCGGCCAACGCCCCCTCCTTGGTCACGTGGCCCACCAGGAAGGTGGCGATGCCGGCTCCCTTGGCGAGCATCATCAGTCGCGCCCCGCACTCTCTGACCTGGCTGACACTGCCGGGCGCCGATTCCAGGCCGGGGAGGAAGACCGCCTGGATGGAATCGACCACGAGTACGCGGGGGTGAAGCTCGGCCACGTGGCTCTCGATCAACTGGAGGTCGTTCTCGGCGACGAAGTAGAGGTCGGGGGGCGCGATCCCGAGCCGCTCGGCGCGGAGCTTGACCTGTCCCGCCGATTCCTCGCCGGAGACGTAGAGCACGGGCCCCGTCTTCTCGGCGAGGGCGCGGCTCGACTGGAGCAGCAGGGTGGACTTGCCGATCCCCGGGTCGCCGCCGATCAGCACGAGGGACCCCTTGACCACACCGCCGCCGAGCACCCGGTCCAGCTCGCCGATCCCCGTCGCCGTCCGCTCCCCGCCCTCGACGCCGATCTGGCCGAACGGCAGCGGCCGCCCCGCCGCCGCGACCGCCGGACGCCCCCCCGCGCGAGAGGGCGCCACACGCTCCTCCACCAGCTGAACGTAGTTGCCGAGTCGGGCGCAGTCGGGACAGGTTCCGGGCTTGGCGGCCCCCAGACCGCATTCCTGGCACCGATACACGGACCGCTCTCGCGCCATCAGGACACTCGGAGGATCACGTCGCGTTCCTCCAACAGGCTCCTACCCGCCCCATCATTTCGTGGCGGCGCCGCTCCCCGGACGGCCCGGGCCGCCGCCGAGAGTCGACCGCATCAGGGCGCGCAGGAGGAAGCTCCGCTGCGCGCCGTCAAGGAACTGCACGAGGTTCTCGTAGACCGTGGGATCGTCGATGAGCGCGCCCAAGGTTCCGTCTCCGGTCTTGAGACGATCGCTGAGCGCGCGCAGATTGGCCATGGCCGCGCGGAAGTCGGTCGTCGCCTGGCCGAGGGGCGTCTCCCCGCCACCATACACCAGCTCGCCCAGGAGACCCTGACCGTTGGCCAGCTTCTCGGAGACATCCCGGAAGTTCCGCGCGACCGTCCGCAGGTCCTCGGCGACCACGCGGTACTCGGGGTCGAAGAGCAGGGCCGAGAGAACTCCCTCCCCGGTCCCCGCCTTCTCGGCTCCGCGCCCGAGGGCCTCCATCGCGGCCAGCAGAGAGCGCGCCGCCTTGCCGCTCTCCGGGGACAGGAGAGCGGACACCGCGCTGTCGCCCGACTGGGCCCTCGACAGGAGATCTTGAGTCGAGCTCAGGAGTGTGTTCAGCCGACGCAGCGCCTCCGGCTCTTCGTAGACCAGCGCATGGAGCAGTCCGTGACCTTTCTCCACCTGCGCGGTGATCCGGCGCGCCGACTTCGCGGTGGCGCCCAGGTCGTCGAGGGTCCCGGCCCGCTCCACCCTCTCCACCGCCGCGTTCAGCGCCCCCGCCAGCTTGTTGATCTGGTCCAGGGTCCCGTTCCGGTCGACCCGCTCCACCGCGACGTTCAGGGCGGTGGCGAGCCGCTTGACGCTGGCGAGCGCCTCGCCGGCCTCGGCGAGCACCCGACCCGTCTCGAGAGGCTCGTGCGCCGTCAGGTGCTCGCCCGGCCTGAGCGGCGGCGAGTCGACGCTTCCGATGGTGAGCTCCACCAGCTTGTCGCCGAGCAGGCCCTGGGTCACGATCCGGGCCTCGGAGTTCCGGCGGATACGGTCGGCGAACCGCTGCGCGATGGTCAGCGTCACGCGGACCTTGCCCCCGGGCTGGGGAGGCAGGCTGACGCCCGTGACCCGCCCGATCTGGACGCCGGCCAGCCGGACCGTCGCCCCCTCGATGAGCCCGCCCACCTCGGTGAACTCCGCGATCAGTTCGTACTTGCGCTCGAAGTAGCGGGCCTGGGCACCCAGCAAGTAGATGATCGCGAGAAAGACCCCGAGGCCGGCCAGGATGAAGCTGCCGATCCGGATCTGCAGCGAGAACTGACGGCCGTCTGGCATGCCTACAGTGATCCTAGGTTCCCCGAAGCTCGCCGGCCAGGAAGCGGCGGACGTCCGGATTCGCCGATCGGTGGATCTCGGCCGGCGGGCCCAGGCCGGCGAAGCGTCCGTGGTAGAGGATGGCCATCCGGTCCGCCACCATGTCGGCGAACTCGATGTCGTGGGTGACGACAATCGCCGTGTCGCAGACCCCCGTCCGCAACTCCGCGATCAGCTCGGCGACGAGCCGCGCGTTGGTCGGATCGAGCCCGGCGGTGGGCTCGTCGAAGAAGACCACCTCCGGCTCCATGACCAGCGCCCGCGCGATGCCCACGCGCTTGCGCATGCCGCCGGAGAGCTCCGCCGGCAACAGGCCGTCGGTATCGGGCAGCCCGACCAGCGCGAGGAAGCGGTGGACGCGGTCGGTGATCTCGCCGAGCGACAGGGTGGTGTGCTCGCGGAGCGGAAACGCGACGTTCTCGAAGACGGACAGCGAGTCGAAGAGCGCGGCCCCCTGGAAGACGAACCCGGTGCGCCGGCGCAGGGCGAGCATGGCTTCCTCGCGCATGCGATCGATCCGGGTCCCGAAGAGGGAAACCTCGCCCGAATCGGGTCGGACGAGGCCGGCGATGATCCTCAGGAGCACGGTCTTGCCCGCCCCGCTGCCGCCCATCACCGCCAGCGTGGTGCCACGGTGGAGCTCGAGGCTGATGCCCCGCAGCACATGGTTGGCCTCGAAGGACTTCCAGACGTCCCGCAGCTCGACGAGGGGCGGCGCCAGCATGGCCGGTTCACCAGAACAGGAACAGGAAGAGCTTGGTCAGGAAGAAGTCGGAGATGATGACGCCCATGGCCACCTGGACCACCGTGGCCGTCGTCGACCGTCCCAGCCCCTCCGTTCCTCCCTCGGTGGCGAGCCCGTTGTAGCAACCGATCAGCGTGACGATGGCGCCGAACACCACGCTCTTGCCGACGCCGGTCAGGAAGTCCTTCAGCACGACCCAGTACGAGATGGTGTTCCAGTACAGGTACGCGTCGACGTTCCGGTCGAACACCGAGATCAGCATCCCGCCGACGAGGCCGATGCCGTCGGCGAGGACGGTGACGACCGGGAAGACGAGCAGCGCCGCCAGGAGCCGGGGGACGATGAGCCGCTTGATGTAGTTGACCCCGAGCGCGCGCAGGGCGTCGATCTGCTCGGTCACCTTCATGGAGCCGAGCTCGGCGGTGATGCCCGAGGCGACCTTGCCTCCCACGAGGATGGCCGTGAGCACCGGTCCCAGCTCTCTCAGGATCGACAGGGCCACGACCGGGCCCACGTAGTTCTCGGCCCCGAACCGGGCCATGTTGACGGCGCTCTGCAGCGCCAGCACCATGCCGGTGAAGAGGGCGGCGGTGAGCGCCACGACCAGGGAGCGCACGCCGATGACGTCGATCTCGCGCGCGACCAGCCACAGATAGGCCGGCGGCAGCGCGAGGTTGCGCGCGACGCGCGCGGCGAGCAGCCCCAGCCCCCCGTACCAGATGGCGGCGTCGCGGCCCTGGATCTTCACGTACTCCACCAGCGTCATCACGGGTCTCCCGCGAAGCTCTCGACGAAGACCCGGAAGTCGCTCCGCCCGGCCTCGAACCCGTCGACCGGCGCCACGTAGAGGAAGTCGTGCACGCACCGCTCGCCCTTGAGCACGACCGCCTCCACCGCCACCTCCACGCCGTCGCGGCGGCCCCGGATCACGCCGTGGGCGGCGGGGCGCCCTCCCACCGTCCAGGTGTCGCTCTCCACCGTGAGCCGGTTCGTGAGGCCGAAGGTCAGGTGGCGCGCCAGCACGGCGAGCGGCCGCTCGAGCGCGGCCCCCCCGCAGGTCGCGTCGACGAGCATGCCGCCAGGCGGGGCCGTGCGGGCGAGCTCGAGGTCGACCCTCGCGCCCGGCTCGGCCCGCCAGCCATCCCGCGGCAGCCCGACCTGGTAGCCCTTCGCCGAGTAGAACGTCCCGTTCTCGATGCGGCTCGCGCTGCAGCCGGCCAGGAGGAGTCCGAGACCCAGGGCCTGCGTCACCCGGCTCACGCACGGTTGGCCCATCACCCGGCGCTCCGCCGCTCGGCATGCCGCCGGTCGAGCTCGGCGAACACGCGCCGCAGCGGGATGCCGCGCCCGGCCAGCAGCACCATGCTGTGGAACCAGAGGTCGGCGACCTCGGAGACGAGCCGCTCATCCCCCTCGCCCCCCAGGGCCGCCGTCACCACCTCGATGGCCTCCTCCCCGATCTTGCGGCAGATCTGCGACTCGCCCTTGTCGAAGAGGCCCGCCACGTAGGAGTCCGGCGGATGCCCAGCCTTGCGCGATTGCAGCACGCGCTCCACCACCTCGAGCAGAGCGGGACCCGCGCCGCCCGCGCGCGGGGAGTCGGCGCCCGTCTCCGAGAGCCGCGTGAAGAAGCACGTGCGCGCCCCCGTGTGACAGGCCACGCCCTCCTGGTGGACCTGGAGGAGCAGCGTGTCCCGATCGCAATCGGCGTAGATGCCGTCCACGTGCTGGGCATGGCCCGAGGTCTCGCCCTTCCGCCACGGCGACTGGCGCGACCGCGACCAGAAGTGGCTCAGGCCGGTCCTCGTGGTGGCCTCGAGGGCGTGCCGGTCCATCCAGGCGACCATCAGGACTTCCCCGGTCTCCGTCTCCTGGACGACGGCGGGGATCAGACCGCGCTCGTCCCAGCGGAGCTCGTCGGTCGGGCTCACGGCTCGAGCCTCACGGGTACCCCGCACTGCCGCAGGTAGGCCTTGGCCTCGGCGATGGTGTGGCGGCCGAAGTGAAAGAGGGACGCCACCAGCGCCGCGTCCGCCTTGCCTTCCGTGACCCCCTCGCGGAGGTGCTCGAGCGTCCCCGCGCCGCCCGAGGCGATCACCGGCACCGACACGGCCTCGGACACCGCCCGGGTGAGCTCGAGGTCATAGCCGCCTCCCGTGCCGTCGCGGTCCATGCTGGTCAGCAGGATCTCGCCCGCCCCCAGCTCCTCGACCAGCCGGGCCCACTCGAGCGCGTCGCGACCCGCGGGCCGGCGCCCCCCGTGGGTGTAGACGCCCCACCGCCTTCCGTTGTCCGCGGGCCCCTCGCGCTTGGCGTCGATGGCCACCACGATGCACTGGCTGCCGAAGGCGCGCGCCGCCTCGCCGACCAGCTCGGGACGCTCGAGGGCCGCGGTGTTCAGCGAGACCTTGTCGGCGCCAGCGCGCAGGAGCGTGCGGACGTCCTCGAGCGTGCGGAGTCCGCCGCCCACGGTCAGCGGCATGTAGATGCCCTCGGCGGTGCGCCGCACCACGTCCAGCATGATGGCCCGACCTTCATGCGACGCCGTGATGTCCAGGAAGACCAGCTCGTCGGCCCCCTGGGCGTCGTACGCCTGCGCGGCCGCCACCGGATCGCCCGCGTCGCGGAGGTTCACGAACCGGACGCCCTTGACCACCCGTCCATCCCTGACGTCGAGACAGGGGATGAGCCGCTTGCACAGCATGCGAATCAGCCCACCTCGGCGAGCGCGCGCCGCAGGTCCACCGCGCCGCTGTAGAGAGCGCGGCCGACGATGACGCCGGCCACGCCCGGCACCATGGCCAGCTGTCGGATGTCGTCGACCGAGCCCACGCCGCCTGACGCGAAGACCGGGACCCCTGCCGCGCGGGCCACTGCCGCGGTGCTCCAGAGGTTCGGTCCTTCCTGGGTGCCGTCGCGGGCGATGTCCGTGTAGATGATCGCCGCGGCGCCAGCGCCGGCCGCGTCCCGGGCCAGCGCGAGGGCATCGACATCGAGGACACGCGTCCAGCCATCGACGGCCACGCGGCCGTCGCAGGCGTCGACGCCGACGATGATACGGTCCGCGAACCGATCACACACCTCACCGAGGAACGCGGGCTCGAGCGCGGCGCGGGTCCCGACGATGGCCCAGCGCGCCCCCGCCTCCAGCACCGCCTCCACGTCCGCGAGCTCGCGGAGCCCGCCACCCACCTGGACGGGGATCGTGAGCGCCCGGATGATCGCGCGGACGATGGCGGTCTGGGCGGGCCTGCCCTCGAACGCCCCGTCCAGGTCCACGACGTGCAGGCGCGAGGCCCCGACCGCCTGCCACCTGCCGGCCATGGCCACCGGATCATCGGCAAACACCGTTTCGGCCTCGGCGCGCCCCTGGAGGAGGCGGACGCAGCGCCCGCGCTTGACGTCCACGGCCGGAACGATCTCAAAACCCATGGCGTCGTCGAACGCCGCCCTACCGCCGTCGATCTCTCACGTAGGCGGCGAAGTTCTCGAGCAGCCGCCGGCCCCACCGCTGGCTCTTCTCGGGATGGAACTGCGTCGCGAACAGTGCTCCCTGCTGTGCTCGGAGGGGGGCTTCGCCCCCCTTCCGAAGCCTCCCCCCAGGACGCAGTGCGAGCCGCAGGACGGCCACGGGCTGGGCCCCGTGCGTCCGAGGCGAGCGATCCGGCCGTGCGAGCCGCAGGACGGCCGTGGGCTGGGCCCCACGCGTCCGAGGCGAGCATCCAGAAGCTTGCGCCGGCCAAGCCGGCGCTCGAACACGTCGATGCGGTCCCACGAGCTTTCTCCCCGACGCCGCCCTACTGCCGTCGATCTCTCACGTAGGCGGCGAAGTTCTCGAGCAGCCGCCGGCCCCACCGCTGGCTCTTCTCGGGATGGAACTGCGTCGCGAACAGTGCTCCCCGCTCCACGGCCGCCGGGAAGGTCACGCCGTACGTGCACGTGGCCTTGCCCAGCGACGAGTCCGTGGTCTCCGGGTAGTACGAGTGCACGAAGTAGAAGTGGGCGCCCGTCGGGATCCCGTCGAAGAGACACAGGTCGCCCCGATGCTCCACCTCGTTCCACCCCATGTGCGGGACCTTGAGCCCAGGCGGGAAGCGGCGCACCGCGCCCGGGATCACATCGAGCCCCTTGCCCTGTCCGAACTCCTCGCTCTCGGTGAAGAGGAGCTGGTAGCCGAGGCAGATCCCGAGGAAGGGGCGCCCACCGTCCAGGCAGCCGCGGATGGGCTCCAGCAGCCCGAGGGCCTGGAGGGTCGCCATGGCGTCGTGGAACGCGCCGTCGCCGGGCAGCACCACCGCCTCCGCGTCGCCGACCGCCAGCGGGTCCTGGGTGACGACGGCGCGCATGCCGAGACCATCGAGGGCCTTCTCCACGCTGCCCAGATTGCCCCGGCCGTAGTCGACGACGGCGATCATACGAATGATCCTGGCTACAGCGTGCCCTTGGTCACTACAGCGTGCCCTTCGTCGACGGCACGTCGGCCACGCGCGGGTTGAACCGCGTCGGCACTCGGAGGGGGGCTGCGCCCCCCTTCCGAACCTCCCCCCCGGACGAGCTTGCGCCGGCGAAGCCGGCGCTCGAACAGTGGCGATCACACCGCATGAGGTCTTCTCCGACGGTTTCCAAGCCTACAGCGTGCCCTTCGTCGACGGCACGTCGGCCACGCGCGGGTTGAACCGCGTCGCCTCGGCGAGGGCGCGTCCCACCGCCTTGAACACGGCTTCGGCGATGTGGTGCAGGTTCTCCCCGTAATGCATGGTGACGTGAAGCGTGATCTCCGCGCTGAACGCGAAGGCGCGGAAGAAGTCCTTGAGGAGATCCAGATCGAAGTTGGCGATCCGGGTCCGCTGCAGCGGCACGTTGAAGACGAGGTACGGCCGGCCCGAGATGTCCACGGCCGCGTGCAACAGCGCTTCGTCCATGGGGAGGAACGAGGCGCCGTAGCGGACGATCCCCTTCTTGTCCCCGAGCGCCTCCTTGAAGGCCTTCCCGAGGCAGATGCCCACGTCCTCCACGGTGTGGTGCAGGTCCACCTCCAGGTCGCCCTTGGCGTCGACGCTCAAGTCCATGAGGCCGTGCTTGGCCCAGGCCTCGAGCATGTGGGTGAAGAAGGGGATCCCGGTCTCGACCTTGGACGCGCCGGCGCCGTCCAGGTTGAGTTGGAGCACGATCCGCGTCTCCTTGGTGTTCCGCTCGATCCGGGCCTGGCGCGGTATCTCCGTCGCCGTGGTTCGACGCGCTGGCTTCATGCCGTTCCTCCCGCTCCGGTGAGACGGACGGTGGCCGCCGTGCCGTGGCCGTCGAGCCCCTCGACGCGGGACAGCTCGGCCACATGAGGTTCGGCCTCCCGGAGCCCCTCGGCCGAGTACTCGATCACGCTGAGGCGCTTGACGAAGTCGTCCGTGCAGAGCGCGGACGCGAACCTCGCCGTCCCGGCCGTCGGGAGCACGTGGTTCGGCCCGGCCACATAGTCCCCCACGACCTCCGGCGTGAACCGCCCGAGGAAGACGGCGCCGGCGCTCTGGACCCGCGGCAGCAACGCGCCCGGATCGGTCACGAGGAGCTCGAGATGCTCGGGCGCCAGCCCATTGGCCACCAGGATGGCCTCGTCGAGGCTCGACGTCAGCACCAGGGCGCCGCCGGCCTCGAGCGCGCTCCGGGCGATCTCCCGCCGCGGAAGCCGGGCGAGCTGGCGTAGGGCCTCGGCGGCCACCTCGTCGATGAGCCGGGCCGAGGGCGTCAGGAGCACGGCCCGAGCCATGGGGTCGTGCTCGGCCTGCGCCAGCAGGTCGGCCGCCACGAACGCCGGATCGGCGCTCTCGTCGGCGACGACCACCACCTCGCTGGGACCGGCGACCATGTCGATGCCGACCTCGCCGAACACCTGACTCTTGGCGAGGGCCACGTAGATGTTCCCCGGCCCCACGATCTTGTCCACCCGCCGGATGGTCTCGGTGCCGAAGGCCAGGGCGGCGATGGCCTGGGCGCCGCCCACCCGGTACGCCTCGGTGACGCCGGCGATGCGCGCGGCCACCAGCACGGCCGGGTCGAGCGACTTGTCCCGCGCCGGAGGCGATGCCAGGACGATGTCCCTGACGCCGGCCACGCGCGCGGGCACCACCGTCATCAGCACCGTGGACGGGTACGCCGCGCGCCCCCCCGGGACGTACACCGCCACGCGCCCGAGCGGCCGCACCTCCTGACCGAGGCGCGAGCCATTGGCATCCCGCATGCTCCAGGATCGCGGGGCACAGGCGCGGTGGAAGCCCTCGATGCGCTCGGCCGCATAGCGCAGGGAACGCACGGTCGCTTCTCCTAGCCGGCCCTCGGCCGCCTCGTACTCGGCGGGGCTTACCGCCAGTTCCTCCGCCGTCAGCGAGACCCCGTCGAAGCGCTCGGTGAATTCCAGCAGGGCGGCGTCGCCCTTGTCACGGACGGCGGCCAGGATCTCGGCGACCCGACGCCGGATCCCGGGATCCACGGTCGACGGCGACCGCTCCAGGGCGCGGATCACCCCCGCCACGCCCAGCGAACGCGCGTCGAGACGGCGGATCATGTCGCCCTCGGAGGCGCCGGAGACACCTCCTGGCGCATCGCGTGGATCAACGCGTTGACCCGTGCGTGCGCGGTCTTGAGGGAGGCGCGATTGACGATCAGGCGCGCCGTCGAGGTCAGGATCTCGGCGACCTCCACGAGGCCGTTGGCGCGCAGCGTCTCCCCCGACTGCACCAGGTCGACGATGCGCTCGGCCAGCCCGACCAGCGGGGCCAGCTCGATGGAGCCGTCCAGACGGACGATCTCGACCTGGATGCCGCGCGCGGAGAAGTAGCGCTCCGTCAGGGTCGGATACTTGGTGGCCACGCGCACCCACGACCACTTGGCCGGGTCGTCGCGCTCCCACAGCTCCTTGGGCTCGGCCACCACCAGACGGCAGAAGCCGAAGCCGAGGTCCACCGGCTCGTACACGTCGCGCTCTTGCTCGAGCAGGATGTCCTTGCCCACGATGCCGAGGTCGGCCGCGCCGTACTCCACGTACGTGGGAATGTCGGCCGGTTTGAGGAAGATGAACCGGAGGCCCATCGCTTCGTCGGCGAGGAGCAGGCGCCGCGAGTCCGCGCCCAGCCCCTTGACGCCCATGCCGCCGAGGAGGGCCAGGGCCGGATCGAGGAGCCGCCCTTTGGGCAGGGCGAGCGTGAGGGCCGCGGTCATCGCAGCCTCCTGATCGAGGCGCCAAGGGATTGCAGCCTCACCTCGAGCCGCTCGTACCCACGGTCCAGGTGATAGACGCGGGACACCGTGGTCGTCCCGCGCGCGGCGAGCCCGGCCAGGACGAGCGAGGCCGAGGCCCGGAGATCGGTGGCCATCACCGGCGCGCCCTGGTAGGCGGGCACGCCCCGCACCACCGCCGTCGACCCCTCGGTCTCGATCCGCGCGCCCATGCGGTTGAGCTCGGCGGCGTGCATGAAGCGGTTCTCGAAGATCGTCTCGGTGATCTTCGAGAGGCCGTCCGCCAGGCCGAGCAGCGCCATGAACTGCGCCTGCATATCCGTGGGGAAGCCCGGGAACGGGCTGGTGATGACATCGGCCGCCTGAGGCCGCTCACGACCCTGGCACCGGACGCGGTCCCCGGCGACCGAAATCGTCGCGCCGCACTCCTCGAGCTTGGCCAGGGTGGCGGTGAGGTGGCGCGGCGCGGCGCCGGTGATGGTGACGTCACCGCCCGTGATGGCGCCGGCGACCAGGAGCGTGCCCGCCTCGATGCGGTCGGGGATGATGCGGTGGCGCGCCCCTCCGATCTCCGGAACGCCCTGGATCTCGATACGCTCCGTCCCCGCCCCGTCGATCCTTGCCCCCATCGCCACCAGGAGACGGGCGAGGTCCGCCACCTCGGGCTCGCGCGCCGCGTTCTCGAGCACGGTCGTCCCCTCGGCCAGCACCGCCGCCATCATCAGGTTCTCGGTGCCCGTCACCGTGACCAGATCGGTCGTGATCCGAGCCCCCTTGAGGCGACTCGACCGCGCCTCCACGTAGCCGTTCTGGATCGCGATGTCCGCGCCCAGCTTCTGGAAGCCCTTGAGGTGCTGGTCGATGGGACGCACTCCGATGGCGCACCCGCCCGGCAGGGCGACCCGCGCGACGCCCGCGCGGGCGAGAAGAGGCCCGAGGACGAGCACCGAGGCGCGCATGGTGGAGACCAGCTCGTAGGGGGCCTCGTGGCTCGTGAGCCTGCCCACTCGGACCTCCGTGCCGCCGCCGCGATCGCTCGAGATCTCCGCGCCCAGACGCTCAAGGAGCAAACGCGTGGTGGCGACGTCGGCCAGCCCGGGAACATTGTCGAGGATCACCGGCTCCGAGGTGAGCAGCGCGGCGCACAAGGCCGGCAGGGCGGCGTTCTTGGCGGCGCTCACCTGCACCTCGCCTCGCAGCGGACTGCCACCGTCGATGACCAGTCGCGTCGCCATCAGCAGGTCCTCCTCGGTGCGGGCGAGGACGTGTCGGCCCAGTGGCCGGCGATGTAGCGCTCCCGCCCGGCCAGATCGTGACGCGCCTGGATGCCGGTGAAGCCCTCCGCGGCCATCAGCGAGGCGACCGGGCCGGCCTGCCCCTCGCCGATCTCCATCATGAGCCGGCCTCGTGGTCGGAGCGCGCAGGACGCCCCGGCGATGATCCGGCGGATCGCTGCCATCCCGTCCGCTCCCCCGTCCAGCGCCTGGCGAGGCTCGAAGCCCGACACCTCCGGTGGCAGGGCTGCCACGACCGCGCTCGGGATGTAGGGTGGATTGGCGATGACCAGGTCGAGCCCACGCGGGCCGAACACGTCCAGGAGGTCGCCGGCCAGGAGCGTCACTCGCCGGGACAGTCCCAGCTTCCGGACGTTGAGGGAGGCGACGGCCAGCGCCGGCAGGGAGCGCTCGACGGCCAGCACGCGGAGCTCGGGCAGGCTCCGCGCCAGCGCACAGGCGATGGCGCCGCATCCGGTCCCGATGTCGGCGATGATGGCTGCCGGCTGATCCCGCAGCGTCTCGAGCGCCCATTCCACCAGCCCCTCGGTCTCCGGGCGCGGGATGAGCACGTCGGGAGTCACGGCCAGCCGGAGGCCGTGGAACTCCTCGAAGCCCAGCAGATACTGGAGCGGCACCCGCGCGGCCCGTCGCGTGACGAGGGCCCGGTAGCGGCCGGTCTCGCCGGGGGACAGCTCCCGCCCCGGATCGAGATAGAGGGCGAAGCGCTCGAGCCCCAGGACCGATGCGAGCAGCCACTCGGCGTCCTGGCGGGCGCTCTCGATCCCCACCCCCGCCAGCGCGACGGTCGCCTCGCTCAGCGCCCCGAGCCGGCTCACCTCCGAGACCGCGCGCGTCACAACACGGTCTCCGCCAGCTTCTGGCTCTGTTCCCAGTCCCGGAGGGCGTCGATCAGCTCGTCCAGGTCGCCCTCGAGGACGGCGGGGAGCCGGTGGAGCGTGAGGTTGATGCGGTGATCCGAGACCCGCCCCTGGGGGTAGTTATAGGTGCGGATACGCTCGCTCCGGTCGCCCGAACCCACCTGGCTCCGGCGGTCGGCGGCGATGGCCGCGGCCTGTTCGGTCTGGGCGCGCTCGAGAAGGCGCGCCCTGAGCACGCGCAGGGCCTTCGCCCGGTTCTTGATCTGCGACCGCTCGTCCTGGCACGTCACCACGAGCCCGGTGGGCAGATGCGTGAGACGCACGGCGGAGTCCGTGGTGTTGACGCCCTGGCCGCCCGGACCCGACGAGCGGTAGACGTCGACCTGGACGTCCCTGTCATCGATCTTGACGTCCACGTCCTCGGCTTCGGGAAGGACGGCCACGGTGACGGTGGACGTGTGGATCCGACCGCTGGACTCGGTGACGGGCACGCGCTGGACGCGGTGGACACCGCGCTCGAACTTGAGCCGGCTCCAGGCGCCTCGCCCCTGGATCAGCAGCACCGCCTCCTTGAGCCCGCCGATGCCGGTCGGGTGGACGTCCATGACCTCCACCTTCCACTTCTGGCGCTCGGCGTACTTGGTGTACATCCGGGCGAGGTCGGCCGCGAAGAGCGCCGCCTCATCCCCGCCGGCGCCGGCCCGGATCTCCAGGAACACGTTCTTCTCGTCGTTGGGATCGCGCGGGATGAGCAGGGCGCGCAGCTCGTCTTCCAGCCTGGCCTGCCGGCCCTGGAGCTCCTCGATCTCCGCCTGGGCCATCTCCCGCATCTCGCGGTCGGAGTCCTCGTTGAGAATGTGACGCGCCTCGGAGATGCAGGCGAGGACGGCCTTGTAATCGTCGAACTTCTGGACGGTCTCGGCCAGCTCGGCCGCGGCCTTGGCCGTGCGCGCGTAGAGAGGCGGCTGCCCGATCACGGCCGGGTCGGAGAGCGAGCGGTTGAGCTCGCGATAGCGCTCCTCGATCTGCCGAAGCTTGTCAAACATCGAGGCTCCTCAGGGGAGGGACGGGCGAGGGGCGGCGTTCGGCCGGGCGCCGGTGAGAGAAGCACGACATGCCAGGAGGGGTCGGCTCGAGGCGCGCCGTGGCGCCGAACCGGGCCCTACCCCTCTGCGAGAGGCTTCCTCTTGTACTTTCGCTGGAAGCGCTCGACGCGGCCCGCGGTGTCCACGAACTTCTGCTTGCCGGTGAAGAAGGGGTGACACTTGGAGCATATCTCCACCCGGATGTGGGGCCGAGTGGAGCGGGTGTGAATGACTTCTCCGCAGTTGCAGGTGATCGTCGTGTCCACGTAATCGGGATGAATGCCAGCCTTCACGGCTCACCTCCTGGATGAAGAGTTACATGCTAACAGCTGGAGGGGAAAAACGCAACAAAACCGGAGGTAAACCGGGGGTCGGGCAGTGTCCCAACTCGGACACTGCCGGAAGCAGGACGAGGATCCGGAATCAGATCCCGGGACGGGCAGGCGCCGGGGGAGAGGTCGGAGGGGGACGAAGGAAGCCCCCCCGGCTTCTTACGCGAGCTGGTTCATCTGGTTCAGGAAGTCCTTGTTGGTCTTGGTGAGCTTGAGCTTGTCCAGCAGGAGCTCCATCGCCTCCACCGGGTTCAGCTGGGACAGCGCCTTCCGCAGCAGCCAGACCTTCTGCAGCTCGTCCTTCTCAAGGAGCAGCTCTTCCTTGCGCGTGCCGCTCTGCTCGATGTTGATCGTGGGGAAGATCCGCTTGTCCATCAGCCGCCGGTCGAGATGCACCTCCATGTTGCCGGTGCCCTTGAACTCCTCGAAGATCACGTCGTCCATGCGGGATCCCGTGTCGACTATGGCCGTGGCCATGATTGTCAGCGAGCCGCCCTCCTCGATGTTCCGCGCGGCGGCGAAGAAGCGCCGCGGGCGCTGGAGCGCGTTGGCGTCGAGGCCACCCGAGAGCACCTTGCCCGAGGACGGGATCACCGCGTTGTGGGCCCGCGCGAAGCGGGTGATGGAGTCGAGCAGGATCACCACATCGCGCTTGTGCTCCACCAGGCGCTTGGCCTTCTCGATCACCATGTCGGCGACCTGGACGTGCCGCTGGGGCGGCTCGTCGAAGGTCGAGGAGATCACCTCGCCCTTGACGGAGCGCTGCATGTCGGTCACCTCCTCGGGCCGCTCGTCGATCAGGAGCACGATGAGGTAGATCTCGGGATGGTTCTTGGCGATGGCGTTGGCCAGGTTCTGGAGGAGCACCGTCTTGCCGGTGCGCGGCGCGGCGACGATCAGCCCGCGCTGCCCCTTGCCGATGGGGCAGAGGAGGTCCATGGCCCGCGTCGTCAGGTTGTCCGCGTCATGCTCGAGGCGGATCCGCTCCATCGGGTAGAGCGGCGTCAGGTTGTCGAAGAGGGTCTTGTCGCGGGACTGCTCCGGGGTCTCGAAGTTGATCGCCTCGACCTTGAGCAGGGCGAAGTACCGCTCGGTGTCCTTCGGCGGCCGCACCTGCCCGGAGATCGTATCCCCCGTGCGCAGGTCGAAGCGACGGATCTGGGAGGGGGACACGTAGATGTCGTCGGGGCCGGGCAGGTAGTTGTAGTCGGGCGCCCGGAGGAATCCGAATCCATCCGGCAGCACCTCGAGCACGCCCTCGGCGAAGATGAGGCCGTCCCGCTCGGCCTGCCCCTGGAGGATCTTGAAGATGAGCTCCTGTTTCCGGAGCCCGCTGAACCCCTGGACACCCAGTTCCTTGGCGACGTTGTTCAGGTCGGTGATCGTCTTGTCTTTGAGTTCGGACAGGTTCATCCTCTTGCCTCCTCCCCCACCGTTGTCCGGCGACTTCGGATCGGGGGTTACAGCCGTCTTCGGCGGGATGCGCTTGGGGCTACGCTGCGAGATGGTCGTCTCCGGGGGGTTTAATGTGCGCGCGAATTGTGTACGGGATGTTGGACCGGATTACGCATCCAATCTGTCATATCGGGTGCGGGCGTGTCAACTTCATTTTGCAGGGGGGGTGGGGCGCCGATTTGCGTCGCCGGACCCCGTTCTCGGTCGTCCGGCGACCCTGACCCGGCCCGCCGCCTCACATCCTTATGTCGATGATGGCCCGCTGCTTCATTTCCGCGAGCCATTCCTGCAGGCGGGCGTCGTACTTCTGGCGGTACAGGATGTCACGGATCTGATTCCGGACCTGGACCCGCGCCTCGCCGGCAAGGGACTCCTTGGAGTCCAGCCGGAAGAGATGGTACCCGACCTGGGACCGGAACGGCTCGGAGACCTGGCCGGCATCGAGCTTGAGGACCGCCGCCTCGATATCGGGCGCCAGCTCTCCCCGCTTCAGGCTGCCGAGGCTGCCCCCGTCCTTTCCCGATGCGTCCTCGGAGTACTTCTTGGCCAGCTCGTCGAAGGCTTGCCCCTCGAGCAGGAGCGCGTACACCTGCACGGCCCGTTGCCGGGCGGCCTCCCAGCCCTCCTCGCCCTTGCTGGCCTCGGGCAGGAACAGGATGTGGCGGGCCTCGAAGGAGAGCCCGACCTCGAGCTTCTCCCGGTTCTCCTCCAGGTACTTGTCGATCTCCTGCTCGGTGACCGACACGCGGAGACCGACCTTCCGGCGCGTCAGCCGCTGGACCATGATCTGGTCCTTGATCCGCTTCTTCACGGCCTCCAGCGTGAGCCCCTGACCCTTGAGCATCTCTTCGAACTCCGGCTGGGTCTTGGCGTTGAGCTTCTTCATGATCTCGTCCACCTGCTCGGAGACCTCCACGTCCTCCACGGTGACCTTCTCCCGCTCCGCCTGCTGGAGCTGGATACGGCTCTCGATGATGTGGCTGAGCAGGCGCTCGCGGAGGGCCTTGCGGGCTTCACCGTCCGGGGCCCGCTCCTTGTTCTCGTGGAGGTAGTGGGCCTCGGCCTCCTGCAGCTCGTACAGGGTGATGGCGTCGTTGTTGACCACACAGATCACCCGGTCGAGCACGTCGGCCGCGTCGGGGAGCCGCTCGTGGCTGGGGGCGAGGAGGTTGGCGGCGGCAGGCGTGGCGGGCCGGGACGCCTCGGCGGCGGCGGGTGGCTTGCCGGCGGGGAGCGGCTTGTCCTCGCCGATCAGCGGAACCCGCGCGGGGATCGAGCAGCCCGAGACGGTCAGGGTGAGCGCCGCCCCGATCGCCGGCGCCAGCAACCGCCGGACCCGCGTCACGACAGCTCCTTCAGGACGGCCGTGAGAGCGTCTCGGACAGCCGGCCACGGCCCTTCGGGAACCCGCACGTCGAGCGTGTACTCCTTTCTCAGCATCATGCCCCCTCGGCCCCGCGCGATGGTACCCAGGATGCGCTCGGGAGTCACCGGAGTCGAGGGCGCGAAGGTCAGCGAGGCCCGTCCCCCGCGCGCCTCGATGCGCTCCACGCCCAGCTTCCGGGCCGCCACGCGCAAGGTCACGACCTCGAGCAGAGCGGCGACGGCGGCGGGGAGGGGTCCGAACCGGTCTCCCAGCTCCGCTCTGATCCCGGCGACCTCGTCCTCCTCGGTGAGCTCGGCGAGGCGCTGGTAGAGCGCCAGGCGCTGGTTGACTTCGGGCACGTAGCTCTCCGGCAGCAACGCCTCCACGTCCACCGAGATCACCGGCTCGACCTGCTCGGATGACGGTTCGCCTCGCAATTCTCTCACGGCTTCCGCCAGGAGCTTCGTGTAAAGATCGAAGCCGACGGCGGCGATGTGACCGTGCTGGGCGGCGCCGAGCAGATTGCCGGCGCCGCGGATCTCCAGATCGCGCATCGCCAGCCGGAACCCGGCGCCCAGCTCCGTCATCTCCTCGATCACGCGCAGCCGCCGCTGCGCCGTCTCGTCGAGACGGCCGTCGGCCGGGATGAGCAGGTACGCGTACGCCTGCTGCCGCTCGCGCCCCACGCGCCCGCGAAGCTGGTAGAGCTGGGCGAGGCCGAAACGATCGGCCCGGTTGATGATGATGGTGTTGGACGCCGGGATGTCAAGCCCCGATTCCACGATGGCCGTGGAGACGAGGACGTCGATCTGGCCGACGACGAACTTGACCATCACCGCCTCCAGCTCGCGCTCCGCCATCTGGCCATGGGCCATGGCGACGCGCGCCTCGGGGCAGAGACCCCGCACGAAGGCCGTCATGGACGGCAGCGACTGGACGCGGTTGTGGACGAAGAAGACCTGCCCGCCCCGCCCGAGCTCGCGCTCGATGGCCTCCTTGATCACGCCGCGGCTGAACCCCGTCACGACGGTCTCGACCGGCAGCCGATCGAGCGGCGGCGTCTCGATCACCGAGAGGTCGCGGACCCCCGACATCGACATGTAGAGCGTGCGCGGGATCGGCGTGGCGGTCAGCGTCAGCACGTCCACCGAGGTGCGCAGCCGCTTGATCCGCTCTTTGTGGCCGACACCGAACCGGTGCTCCTCATCCACCACGAGCAGCCCGAGGTTCTTGAAGACCACGTCCTTGGAGAGGAGCCGATGGGTGCCGATCACGACGTCGACCGTGCCCCGCGCCAGGCCCTCGATGACCGCCTTCTGCTCCCTGGGACTCCGGAAGCGGGAGAGCAGCTCCACGCGGGCCGGGAAGGGCCCGAAGCGCTCGCTGAAGGTGTTGAAGTGCTGCTGCGCGAGCACGGTCGTGGGCACCAGCAGGGCGACCTGGCGGCCGTCGGCCACCGTCTTGAAGGCCGCCCGCAGCGCCACCTCGGTCTTGCCATAGCCGACGTCGCCGGCCACGAGGCGGTCCATGGGGCGCGACCCGCTCATGTCGGTCTTGACCTCCTCGATGGCGCGCATCTGATCCGGCGTCTCCTCGAACCGGAACGCCGCCTCGAACTCGCCCTGCCAGGGCGTGTCGCCGGGAAAGGCGGGGCGCTCCGTCACCGAGCGAGCCGCGTACAGCCGGAGCAGCTCCTCCGCCATCTCGCGCAGCGCGGCCCGGACCGACTCCTTCACGCGCTGCCACGCGCCGCCGCCGAGACGGTCCAGGCGGGCGGCGCCCTCCGGCGCGCCCATGTACTTGCTGATGAGGTCCAGCCGCTCCACCGGGAGATAGAGCCGCCCGCCGTCGGCATACTCGATCAGCAGGAAATCCGCGTTGCGGCCATCGGTGGGGAGCGTCCGCAAGCCGTGATAGCGCCCGATGCCGTGGTCCTCGTGGACCACGAGGTCGTTGGGCTGGAGATCCGTGAAGGTCGTGATGGCGGCGCCGCGCTGGAACAGCGGCCGGCGGAGCCGCCGGCGCTGAGCCCCGAAGATCTCGCGCTCGGACAGGAGGACGAGTCCGAGGGCGGGGAGCTGAAACCCCGTGTCGCACTCGCCCACCAGCACCCCGAGCCCTTCCTCGCTCCAGAGCGTCGCCTCGGGCCAGGGCTCGAGCTCATGCTCGGCCAGCATCTGCCGGACGCGATCGGCCTGCCGCTCGTCGTCCACCACGAGCCGCACCGCGAATCCCTCGCGCCGCCAGTCCCGGATCTCCTCGGCCAGCGCCTTGAACTGACCGCGAACGCCACCCACCGAGCGCGTCGCCATGTCGAAGCGGACCGGCCCGGCGCCCCGGCGCTGCAAGAGGGGCATCTCGAGTCGCTGGTAGGCGGCGAGGAGAGCGTGCAGCGGCGTAGCCGCCGGGGCGTCATCGGGCGGCGCTTCGAGCAGCCCCGGATCCTCCAAGGCCACGAGCGTGGCGGCCGGCAGATAGGTCGTCACCGTACAGGTTGCGGCGTCCTTGGCCAGGAGCGGCAGTACGGCGAGCTCGGCCATGGTCTCCACGGAGCGCTGGGTGGTGGGATCGAAGAGGCGGAGCGACTCCACCTCGTCGCCGAAGAACTCCGCGCGCACGGGCGCCTCGCGGGCGGGCGAGAAGATGTCCACGATGCCGCCGCGGAGGCTCCACTGGCCCACCTCGAGGACGGTCTCGACGCGCTCGTATCCGGCCCGGTCCAGGAGTGCCAGCAGGTCGTCCCGCGCGACGCTCTCCCCGACCGCGAGCCGGCTTGCGCGCGCGCGGAACTCCGCCGGCGTCAGGAGCGGCGCCGACAGCGCCGACGGCGTGGTGACGATGAGCACCGCGTCGCCCCGGAGGAGCCGGTGGCAGCAGAGCGCGTGCTCGGCGGCCTGCTCGCGATGCCGGGCGCCGCGCCAGGCCCCGGCCTCGGCCGGTGGGAACTCCAGGATCGCGCCCGGCGGGGGATCACCACCTCCCGTGGCCGACGGCCAGGCCGACAGGAAGAACCCGAGATCCCGCGCCGCCCGATGGCGCTCGGCGCCACCGGCCGTGACCACGAGCACGGGGCGGCGCGTCGCCTGGACGAGGGCGGCGATCAGCAGGGCGCGGGCCGCGCCCCACAGCCCGCTGGCCTCGAGGCAGGGCACCCCCTGGGCGAGGGCTGCGCGCAGGTCAGCAAGCGCGGTCCACCGAGACAGAAGAGACTCAGGGGCGGATACGGTCATGACCGACTGCCGACGAGGAACACGGTCTATCGGTATCATCAAGATCATAACGCCGTCAACGAGCGATCCTCAGCCAGCGTGCGGAAGCTTGGAGGGACTCTCCGCCACGCGCGCGAAACGTGCCCCCGTTCGAGCGCCGACTTTGCCGGCGCCGTCTTCAGATTGCTCGCCTCGGACGGCGGGGACCCCAGCCCCGCGACGTCCTGCGGCTCGTCTTCAGATTGCTCGCCTCGAGATTGCTCGCCTCGGACGGCGGGGACCCCAGCCCCGCGACGTCCTGCGGCTCGTCTTCAGATTGCTCGCCTCGGACGGCGGGGACCCCAGCCCCGCGACGTCCTGCGGCTCGCACTACGTCCTGGGGGAGGTCTCGGAGGGGACCGTCGAGGCCCCCTCCGATTGGCTAGCGCGTCCCTTGCGCCAGATAGAAGCTCAGGGTCTCGAGCTCGATTGACAGATCCACGTTCTTGAGTCGCACGTCCTTGCCGACCTTGATACGGCCCGGGGCGAAATTGAGAATGGCCTTGATCCCCGACGCGGCGAGTTTCTCGATCACAGACTGCGTCGACTCGGCCGGCACGGCCACGATGGCGAGCTGGAGGTTCCGCGCCTTGGTCTCGCGGGGGAGATCACGGAGCGGCAGGATGGAGACGCCGTCCACGGACTTGCCCCACTTGGCCGGATCGTCGTCGAAGACGGCGGAGATGCGAAAGCCCTGCCGCGCGAAACCCTTGTAGTGGAAGA
>WNGF01007920.1_pt1 | contig 26847 bp, 26 predicted proteins | sample 5400641 | NCBI WGS metagenome assembly WNGF01 (sample SAMN13153371, study PRJNA577476) | soil metagenome | isolation source: 80 cm soil or saprolite under grassland replicate 2 | place: USA:California | collected 2016-06-15 | reverse complement strand
CGTTCTGATACGCCATGACGACGAGTTGCGCCCGATCACGCGCCCCGAGCTTGGTCATGGCCCGGCTGACGTGCGTCTTCGCTGTCAGCGGGCTGACCACGAGCTTGTCCGCGATCTCATCGTTGGATAGCCCCGCCGCGACGAGCGAGACAAGGCGAACAGCAGCACGGAGCAAGCGATCAGCACCTGCAGCGGCCACCGCCTGCGCAGGAGAATAGGCAGGGGCAAGATCGCGCCCATCAGGTAGGCGAGGCTGTCGAGCGGTGACGCGCCTGCCCCGGTGCCCACCACCACGTTGAGCTCGACTACCGCGATGACCAGGCCGGTTAGGGGCAACGTCGATGGGCCGGATGCCCAGCGCGGCGCGCGCTTTCACGACCGGCCCGCGAATCCACCCTGCCGCTGCGACTCTGGTCACGCCGTCAAGTTACGCGACCCGGGCGTGCCCAGCTAATTCCGTGCCCGACACGCCACTCGCAGCCAACTTGTCACCCTGGGCCGTTGTTCATTTCGAACATTTCGGGCCCGAAAGCGCGGTCCAGGGGTGAAGAGTTGATGTGCACGGCCCCGGACGGGCGCACGGCCCACGTGTTCAGGGAACTGACGGCTGGCCTGTGTGGTCAGGAAAGACTCGGGCGGCTCTCGTCCTCCGGCGCGCGGTGCGGTGGGCGCTTCGGCGCCCGCACAGGGGGGGACAGGCTCCGGCGCGGGCCGGACCACAGCGCTGGGGGGAGGTTGAGAAAGTACGCCATCGTATGCGCTGTTCCCTCGTAATTGACCCGCCAGCCGCGAAAGTGCCGCCACGCCTCATCGCCGTCGCGCTCGATCCTCCACCCCGCGTCTCGCACCCACGCCACCGCGTCATCGAACTCGGCGCGGCTCAGGGCAATCGGGTCGTCCGGGCGCGGATCCTCGGCCACGGGCAGGCGCAGGCTGCGGGCGAGCCGCCGCAGGGTGACGTATCCAATCCGGAGCAAGGGCCGCGCCTCGGGCGGTGCGGAGTACGGGCACAGCGCCAGATGCAGCGCGGCGGCGTCAAGCACGGCGAGCAAGGAGAGCAGCCAGGACGCCGCAGGCTCGGGAGAGCGGAAGTAGATGAGCGTGCGATAGTTGGCGTGGCTTTCCGAGATGTCGGCGGCCCATTCGGTCCAACGCTCATAGAGGCGGGGGAGGTACGGGATGTTGTCTATTAGTGCCTGGCGGGCGAGCAACTCGGGCCCCCAAGCCGGTGCGCCACCGAGTGCTTCCAGCATGGTGACCAGGGTCTCGCGGCGGTTGTAGGCGGCGTATAGGGCCGGCAAGTAGGCGATCTGGAGCGCGACGATCGCTAGACCGGTTGCCGCGGCGGCGAAGACGATCGCGAACGGCACGGCTCCTTTCGGCACCGCGAACCCGAGCGTGAACATTGAGGACCCGGCGAGCCGCGAGGCCGCAGGAAGCCCGCCGCGGCTGAACGGCCACAGCACCAGCGTGAAGCCGGCGAATACCAGCACGAGCCAACTGACCAGCAGGCTGATGAGGAAGGCGGGCGCCCCGGTGCCGAGCACCTTCTCCCTGCGGTTGAGGTCCGCGATTCGGTCGCTGGCCAGGCGGTACGCGTCGCGGACCGAGCGTGCGACGAGGGAGGTAAGCACCGGATTGGCGGGGCGAGGGATCAACAGGGTATTGATCACGCTCGAGGCGGTGAGCAGTAGCACCGCGATGCCGACAGCAAGTCCAAGCCAGGCCATGACGTGCACGCTAGCCGGTCCTGCGCCGTGCGCGACGCCGTGCGCCACCCCGTGCGCGGTTCCGCGCGCCTGCGCCGCGCTCCGGCGCAACTCGGCGCTACGCCTCTACGCCGCTCCGTATGATGCGAGAATCATGCACCTGGCGTACGGTCCATCGGCGACGAAAATACGGTGGACCGCCCGACGCCGCAGTCGCGGCGCGTTGGCCGTGCTGGCCCCGGTCGCGGTGGTGGCGGCCCTCGCACTGCTCTCAACGGGATGCAGTTCGGCTCGAACCGCCGCGCCAGCGATCCGCCCGGCGCAGCGGCGATCCGTCAGTGCTCGCCCGGCGCCACCGTTGCCAGTGGCAGAGAACCAGCGGCGAGGGACACGGGACTGGCGGATCCGGCATCGGGGACCCCAAAACGCGATCGAGGGGTTCACGGACAAGGTGAGTGTGCTCCCAGGCCGGCGGTTCCGGCTGTTCGTCTCGACGACCGCTCGCCGGTGGCGCGTGGAAGCGTTCCGGATGGGCTGGTACCACGGCGCGCAGGCGCGGCGGGTCTGGGAGTCGGACTGGATGCCGGGGAGGCGGCAGCCAGGCCGGCGGGTCGCACGCCGCACGAATACGGTGACCGCGCCATGGCGTGCACCGCGCACGGTGTCGACCGCTGGATGGCCGACCGGGGCTTACCTGCTGCGGCTTGATTCCTCATCGGGGGCGCAGCGCTACGTGCCCATTACGGTCCGGTCGCCAAGCACCGCGGGCAAGATGGTGCTTCTCGGCGACGTGACCACGTGGCAGGCCTACAACAGGTGGGGCGGATACGACCTCTACGAAGGGCCCGGCGGGTTCGCGGACCGGTCGCGGGCGGTAAGTTTCAACCGGCCATACGAGCACAACAGTCGCGATTCAGGGGCGGCGTGGTTCCTCTCCTACGACCAGTCGGCGATCGCGCTGGCAGAGAAGATAGGCGTGCGGCTGGCGTATGAAACCGACGTCGACATCGATCAGAATCCCAGGCTGCTGGCAGGCGCGCGGGCCGTGATCTCGCTGGGACACGACGAGTACTACTCGGCGCGGATGCGCGTCCGGCTAACGGCGGCACGTTCCGCCGGGACCAACATCGCGTTCCTCGGCGCGAACGCCGTCTTTCGGCATATCAGGTTCGCTTCGTCCCGATTCGGCAGGGACCGGGTGGTGATCTGCTACAAGGTCGCGACGGAGGATCCACTCTATGGCGCGCACAACCGCGACACGACGCAGAACTGGCGCGAACCGCCGTTCCCACGGCCGGAAAGTGTGCTCACCGGAGTGTTCTACCAATGCAATCCGGTGAGCGCCCGCTACGTGGTGTATGACCCGCGAAGCTGGATCTTCGCGGGCACCCAGGCCAGAAAGGGGGAGTCATTCGCTGGCCTGGTGGGCCCGGAGTACGACCGGGTTGACCTGGCGGTTCCTGTGCCGCGGCCGATAGATGTTCTCGCACATTCGCCGGTTACCTGTCACGGTGTCGTGGATCATTCGGACTCCGTGTACTACACGGTCCGAAGCGGTGCGGGCGTCTTCGCATCGGGCACCATGCGCTGGGTTTGTGCCATGCGGGGCACGGCATGCGGGCACGGTGTGACCAATGCGGCCCGGAGTTTCGTCGACACAGCGACCACCAATGTGCTGCGGGCATTCGCCGCCGGCCCGGCCGGGCTGACCCATCCCGCACGCGGCAACCTGGCCCGCGTCAAGCCCGCTGGCGCAACGGCCGTCAGCGGCCCGGACTGATCGGCAGTGAGATGACACGGCCATGACCCTCTCCCGCTTGATCGACAGACCAGGCACCGGACCGGGAGCCGGGCCCGGCAACTGGTGACGCACTGCGCAAGTGCATGTCACCCAGCGCGAGCCGTTCGGGATAAAAAAAGCAGACAGCGGTCCGACCACGAAAAACGGGCCAACTCGCTTGCGGTCTGCCGCTACAGTCATCCCCATGGCCGAAGCCAACCCGGACCCGAGCGGAAGCACCGGAGAGTTCCGTGCGTTCGTCGAGCAGGGCCAGACCGAGCGGGAGCGCCGGGGGCTGCGTACCCCGGTCATGCTCTCGGCCGCCGTCCTGGCCGTCCTGATCGTCGTCCTGATCTTCGCGCTTGCAGTGCGCTGACGCCTCAAGCGGAGCGCTCGGCGGTCTCCTTCACGCCCCACATGGCGGCGCTGAGCAGCACGAGGACGAACAGCGCGAACGTGATTACGTGCACGCTTGTGCACCACAGGCAGATCGCGCTCACCCTGAACACTTCGACATAGATCAGGTAGAGCACGAACGCCATCCCGACGATCACTGAGAGCACGCGGGAGAGGTGGATCACGCGTAGCCGCGTGCGCCAGGCAACCGGGCTGGTGATCGCGACCATGAAGACGAAGAAGGCCAGCCCGAGCACGGCGACCGGGATCCCGAAAACGGTCGACTCGGCGCTGGTGATGACCTTTTCGCAGTTGATGGCGCCCGTGTTGGGACACGCCAGGCTCACCGCGGTCGAGTAGTGCACGATGGTGAGGTAGATCGATACGCCGAGGCCGCCGAGCGACAGTATGAGCGTCGTCAGCTGCAGCCAGGTGGGCGGACCGCTAATCTCACTTCGCTTCGCGGAGCCTGGCCGCGGTCGTCCCACGGCAGCCGGCTGGACCGTTGCCGCGGCACCGTTGCCCTTTTGGCGCCCGGGCCCTGGCCTCGCCTGTGCCGCTACGGCACCCTGGCCGGGCCGGGCAGCGCGCGCGGATGCCCGTGACCGGTTCTGCGGGCGGCTCTTTCCCTTGGTGCGGGCGGATCTGGTGCGCGCCATCATGCGCTCCCGTTCATTCTTCAGCTCACTCGCTCAGCTCACTCGCTCAGCTCACTCGCTCAGCTCACTTGTTCAGTGAGGTGACAGGCGGTGTGGTGCAGACGTTCGCCGGCTGGTTACCAGTGAGCTTACAGATATCAGCGGTCACCACGTTGGCGGTGCCGAGCACCGCCTTGGCGATCGGGCTGGATGGATCCGCGAGTGCCGTCGCGATCTGGTCCCACGTCTTGCCCTTGAGGACCTGCGGGCCGTAGCTCGCGCCGCTGATCAAGAACTTGTTGCCTATGTCGATGAAGGGGATGGCCTGGTTGCTCGACGATGGTACGTAGGGCGGGGCGTCATACTTTGCTACCAGCGCCTTCTGCTGCGCGGTGGGGGTCTGCAACGGCTTCTTGTGGACGTCTGCCTCTTCCACTGGTGAAAAGACAAGGTACTTGCTCGTGTAGCTGGACTTGTAGAACGTCAGCGTGTTGGTGTTCGGAAAAACGTCTTTGGGGTCGGAATGGGTGAGGCCGAGGTTCGAGAAAGTGCCGAACCGGCTGAGCGCTACGCTGATCGCCCAGCGCTCCGATGCGCAGAAGGGACAATACTCCGCGCCGACGTAGACGATCTCCGGCTTACCGTTCTGGGTGAGGGCGGGCTGGTTTGTGAGCGCGGACGGTGGCGTCTGCATCGTGCCCTTGCCGACCGCGGCCAGCGTGGACGTTGGCACGTTGGTCACCTTCGACACGATCGCTGACGCCTTCGCTCCTGTCGGCACCGAGCCGCTAGAGCTGGCAGGCGAGCTGCCCGAGGTGGCCTTGACCACGACGAAAGCGACGACGATGCCGATGACGATGACGACGCTGCCGATGGTGAGAGACACCCTGGTGCGTACTTGCTGGCGCCGTTCGGCCGCCCGCTGGATGGCGATCTTCTCACGGGCGGTCAAACGCTGCTTGCTCCTGCTCGCCTTGCCCATTGGGTGTTTCGACCTGCTTCCTGCCATGCCTGTGTAGCCGCGCGGGCCACGCCGAGTCGCGCCGGGCTGGAACGGTCCTGCCCGGTGCTGCCTGCCAGGTGCTGTCCCTGGCGTCGTCCGCCCTGGCGAGTTCGGCGGGCCAGATGCGTCCCCAGACAGGCTGCCCGAGTCTACGTTAAACCGAGATAAGGACCGCTGCGTCCCGTCGTGATTATGACGGCATTATGACGGCGGTGCCTCCCCACGATCGCGGCGGGATCTCACCGGAGCCACGGATGCTCGTGGATGGGCCCCCGGGCGAGAGCCCCGTCATGATCCCTTGCATCGGAGATTTTTCAGGTGATGGCGCTGAGAAGTCTCCGAAGTAACGGATCATGCTCCCGGTCCAGGTGCGAGAGCGGGGGGCGATCACGAATGAGCCGTAAGGCGCGTGGCTGGACAGACACGGCACTCGCGCGTGGCGCATGGCGCATGGCGATGACATCCTGGGCGGCCTGGCAAAATAGGGTCGTGCGTGCTCAAGGACCACCGCCTCGTATCAGGTCGTTCGTCGCGCTCGGTGACAGCTTCACGGAGGGACTCGATGATCCTGGTCCCTCCGGCTCTTACCGCGGCTGGGCGGACCGTTTCGTCGGCTCGCTCGGTGCGCGTAATCCTGATCTGCGCTACGCGAACCTGGCGGTTCGCGGAAAGCGCCTCGGGCAGGTTGTGGGGGAGCAGATCCCGGCCGCCATCGCGATGGCGCCGGACCTGGTGACTATCGCCGCTGGAGGCAATGACCTCCTGCTGCCCCGGGCGGATCCTGATGCGCTCGCGGAGATGTTCGACGACGCGATCGCCCGGCTGCGCGGGGTCGGTTGTGAGGTTGTCGTGTTCACCGGATTCGACGTGGGTCATTTCCCCGTGCTCCGCCTGCTCAGCAGCAAGATCGCCATATATAACGCGCATCTGCGAATCATCGCCGCACGCCGAGGGTGTCATCTCGCCGATTTGTGGCCGATGAGCCCGCTGCGTGATACACGGGCATGGAGCGCCGACCGGCTGCACCTTTCTGCTGAGGGCCATCGCCGGGTGGCGCTTTTCGTGGCCGAGCGGCTCGGCGTGCCAGTGACCGGGGACTGGCGCGAGCTATGGCCGTCCGCCGCAGCCTCACATTGGGTAAGCACGCGGTGGCAGGACGTTCGGTGGGCACGCCGCCACGCGGCCCCATGGATCGGCAGGCGTCTGCGTGGCATGTCGTCCGGCGACGGTCTGCAACCCAAACGGCCATCCCTCATGCCGCTCCAGACCTAGTGTCCGGCGGTTCGTCCGCACACGACACTGGCACCGTCTCAACCCGGGCGGGCCATGCGCCGACCGGACGAGCCCGAAAGAGTCAGATCTTCGAGCACCTCGTCCAGCCTGGTCAGTGTGGAGGCGATCCACGGGAGCGCAAGCGGTTCGGATGCCGACAGGGCGGCCTCGCGTTCATGCTCTGTGTTCCCATAAAGCATGCCCGTGGCAACCCGCAGCCGGAGTGCGGGGCTGTCGTCACCAAACGCACTGCCGGGCAGCACCCCGATCCCGTAGCGGTCCAGTAGCAGCGCGCTCAGGTCTGCGGACGTGTTCACGCCATGGGTAAGGCGCAGTTGCTCACGCACCGGCCCAAAGTCGGGATAAAGGTAGAACGCGGCCTGGGGAAAAGGCACCTGTGCACCCACACTGGTGAACCGCGCCGCTACCGCGCGCGCCATCTGGGAATGCAAGCGGCGGCTGGCGCTGACCCGGTCGGTGAGTACCTGAGGTTCGTTGAAGGCATATGCGGCTGCCTGCTGAACCGGTCCTGGTGGTGTCGACCAGACCTCACTCGCGATGCCGAGCAGCCTGTCGCGAAGGGCCACACCGTGTCGGCCGTCAGGGAGCCGGGCGATCCCGGTCCGCCAGCCTCCGAGCGCGAGGCTCTTGCTCAACGCGGTCGTAACGACGGTGCAGTCGGGCGCAATCGTCGCTGGGCTGGGCGCTGCGGCCGCTGCGGCGGCTGCGGTCGCTAGGGCATCGCCGGCCGAAGCATTCACGAGATCGTGCACAAGATCACGGTAGATCTCGTCCGAGATGATGGTGAGACCGAGTTCCGCGGCCGTCATGCACAGCCGCCGCATGGTGCTTTGCCGCGCGATCGTGCCCGTCGGGTTGTCCGGCAGCGTAACCACGACGGACCGGATGCGGCGACCTGCGGCGCGAGCCGCCTTCACGGTCTTGGTGAGCAGATAGGGATCCGGGATTCCGCCCTCGCCGGGCGGGGTGGGCACGAAGTGGGGCTGGGCGCCCATGAGCGTCGCCTGCGCCGCATAGCTGACCCAGCTGGGTTTTGGTACGGCCACGTCGCCACCGATTGCCATCAGCAGGCCGAACAGCAGTGGCTTACTGCCAGGGCCGCAAACGACCTGCTCCAGCTGCGTGGGAAGGCCCCGGCGCTGCCAGTACCCCGCGCCTGCCTCGCGCAAGGGAGTCAGGCCGGCCACCGGTCCGTAGCCGCCGCGGCCAGCTGCCGCCGCCAGCGCCTCCCGCAGAGCCGCGTGGACCGGGAGGCCTGCTTCGCCGAACGCGAGCGGCAGCACGGGGATCCCGGCGCGCCGTTTGCTGGCGAGCGCCTCGTTGGCGGCGAGCGTGGCGGATACGGCTATGGAGGCGACGGCATCAGACCGTCCAACTTCATCCGGCGCAGCCGCGGCAGGAAAAGCGCCATCCGGCATAGCCGCTTTTGGGTCAGCGCCGTCGCCGGATCCAGCGTCACCGCCAGACGCAGCGTCACCGCCGGAACCAGTGTCACCGCCGGACGCAGCGTCACCGCCGGACGCGTCGCCGCTGCCGCACGGAGCGTCACCGCCCGACGGAGCGCCGGATTCGATTGTGGGCATGGCTGACTCAGCCATGGACATGGGCAGTTCACTCCTCGGTGCGGGGTGGCCTGCGACGCGCCGAGGGAGGATCGCGCCGGGTGGACCTTACGACTGCTGATGTCAGCCTTACCCACATCGAGCATCAGCGCACGCGAGGGTTTTCGAGGCATAGCGTAAGCTTTTTTGATGCTCGACCTACACCGCCTGCGCCTGCTGAGGGAGTTTGCGACCCGCGGCAGCATCGCCGCTACGGCAGCGGCGCTCGGGTACACCCCCTCCGCCGTGTCCCAGCAGCTGGCGGCCCTCGAGCGGGAGGCGGGCGCCGCGCTCCTGGACAGGTCCGCCCGCAGCGCGGAGCTCACCGACTCCGGGCGGCGTCTCGCCGAGCATGCCGAAGAAATCCTGGCCAGGGTCGAGGCAGCAGAGGCGGACCTTTCGGCGCACACCCGGACTCCATCTGGCCGGGTCACGGTGGCCGCACTGCCCACAGGTGCGGTTGCGTTCGCACCCGCCCTGGCGCGAAGCCTCCGGTCCCATCCGGCACTGACCTTGCTGCTCCGGCAGACACGGCGAGGGGAGGGACTACGCGGCGTCCGCTCCGGTGAGGTAGATGTGGCGCTGGTGGACGACTGGTCCGGCCATTTGCCTGAGCAGGAGGCCGAGATGCTCCGGATGTTTCACCTGCTTCGAGATCCGCTTGTGCTGGTCGTCCCACGTGATCACTGGATGGCCGACCACGGCGAGCCCGTGGATCTAGGCAGGCTGCGTCGGGAGCCGTGGCTGGCGGCGCCGGCCGGTGAGCCGTCCCGGCAGGCGGTCGACTCGCTCCTCGCCGGGGTCGGCGGCGCACCCCCGGTGCCGTGGGAGTTTGAAGGGCTCGCCACCATACTCAGCCTCGTCGCCCGTGGAATCGGCATCGCGGCCGTACCCGCGCTCACGCTGGTTGCCGCGGATGCCGCGCCGCCGGGATCACCCGGCACCGGTGACGGTGACGATGCAGACGATGAAGATGCCGGCGACGAGACTGGTGCGGGCGCGGGTTATCCAGCCGAAAACCCCATCGCGGTCCGCGGGTTGCCCGGTACACTCGCCCGCGATATCTACGCCGTTGCCAGGGCGGCGAGCGTGCGCCGCCCTTCCGTTGCCGTGGTGCTGACAGCGCTGATCTCCGCGGCGGCAAGGATGACAGGCACGACGTCGGCACGCGCCGCACAGGCCCGTCAGCGGGACGGCGGGACTGGACGGCGAGAAGGGTAGGGGCTGGCGATGCCGGGGGTGTGGTGGCGGACGCTGGGCGGCACGGCCGCCGTGGCCATCGCGGTTGGCGTCACAGCCACCGGCTGCGCTCCGAAAGCCAAGCACCAGCCCAGCACGCTATCCCGGTCCGCGAGTCCGGCGACGACCACGGCGGCGTCAACGCCGTCTCCGCTGACCCAAGCAGCCGCCATCGGGGACCCAAATGCCGTGCTCCTGCCCGCGCCGCGCCCGCCGGCGCCGCGGTGTCCGCCGCTCGTCCGGTATGCGGCGGGCAACGCCGGGCCGCTTTTCTGCACCGATGGCAAAGACAACCCGGCCGCGCTTCGTTACTTCACGAGCCTGCATCTGAAGATCATGCAACTTCCGGCCAGCGCACATCAGTCCCAGGCGATCACCGCGATCTGCGCCGACTTGCGGCGTACCAGCGAGGGCGCGGAGTACTCGGCGTACTTGCTGGCGGCGAACCGCGAACACTGGTACTTCATCGGAATCGCCAAGGTGCACGGAAAGCTGCACCGGTTGTGCCAGCCAAGCAGACCGGCGCCGACCCCTTCGCCGACGCCTAGTTGATTTATCCCGAACGGCTGCCGCGGAGTGCGCCAGCCCTGCAGCTGACACGTGGCATGGCGTAATCCCGAAACGGCTGCCGCGGAGTGCGCCGGCCCGGCCGGTGGACCCGGCGCGCGGGCAGGCCGTGGCCTTAGGACGCCGCGATCAGCGTGGTTTCTGGGGGTGTCAGCCGTGGTCGGCGCCGATGCACGGCGTGCGCGTGGCGATGTCAAACGAGCACCCTACCGTCAGCATGTGCAGCCGAACGTCGAACAGGGTGATCGGATCATCGTCAGCAGCCCCATAAGCGACCGTCGCGTTGTCCGCGTCGACCACGGTGACAACGCCGGTGCCGAGCACCTCGAACGAGTCCTCGCCGACAAGAATGGCTGTGTCTTCGTCGATCCCGACGCCGAGGTGGGCGGGGTCGAGTGCGATCGCGCTGAGCAGTCTGGGCAGGCGCCCACGCTCAGAAAAGTGCATGTCGATCACAACATCAGGCAAAAGCCCGAGGCCTGGGCCGGTGCGGACGGCGGACGCGCAGACGTCAGGGCCTTCCCCGCCGAGGATCATGGTGCGCCCAAGCGCGGTGGCGCCAGCGCTTGTGCCGGCGACGACCACGGCGTCGTCTTGGAGCCGACGGCTGAGCAGCGCGTTGGTCGCAGATCCGACAACCGTCCTGATGCGCGACTGATCTCCGCCGCTGATGAAGATTCCGGTCGCCTGCTCGAGTACGGCTTGGGTGTGTGAGTCGTCAGCAGCGGCCCGCCCTTCCAGCCGGAGGGCCTGAATCTTTCCCGCGCCGAGCTTGCGGAAGACCTGCTTGTAGTCGGCGAGTACCTGATCGGGGGCCTCAGCCGCCGTCGCGATCAGTGCGATCCGTGCTTCGCTTCCCCCGGAAAGAGTTATGAATCTCTGCAAGGCGCCAATGCCATGGACCCTGTCCTCAGCGCCCCCGATGATCAGCAGGCTGCCGGTGCGTCCGGCTCGCCCGGCTCGCGCGGAGGCATCGCCAGTTCGAGTCTGGCTGGTCACGCTAAGTAGCTACCCGAGCCGCGGCAGTTAAATCGGTCCAGGTGATCGGCTCCGTCAGCATGGCGCCACGTTCAGCACCCCGACGGGGGGCACACTCCTGCACGCAAGCGATTCCGATCGGCCTGCGACTAGGCTGCGGGACGTGGATCTGGATCTCTTCCTGGATAGCGGAGCGCTGACGGCCCAGTTGGTGGATGTGTCGTCCGTGAGCGGCGACGAGGGAGCACTCGCCGCGGCGATTGAGGCGGCACTGCGCGGTTTGCCCCATCTGTCCGTGCACCGCGATGGAAACGCGGTCGTTGCTCGTACCGGGCTTGACAAGGACGAGCGGGTTGTTCTCGCTGGTCACATCGATACGGTCCCGACCGCGGGCAACCTGCCATCGCGGCTGGATGACGGTCGGCTGTACGGCTGCGGCGCCACCGATATGAAAGCGGGTGTTGCCGTCCAGCTGCGGCTTGCCGCCTCGGTGATGGAACCATGCCGGGATGTCACCTATGTGTTCTACGACTGTGAAGAGGTTGAGGCGGAGCGCAACGGCCTTCTCCGGCTCAGCCGCCACCACCCGGACTGGCTTGCCGGTGACTTCGCGGTGCTGATGGAGCCGACCAATGGCGTGGTCGAGGGCGGATGCCAGGGCACGCTGCGAGCCGAGGTGCATGTGCCAGGCACTCGCGCGCACAGCGCCCGATCGTGGATGGGCCGTAACGCAATACACGAAGCTGCGCGCGTCCTCCAGGTGCTGAACAGCTACCGGCCCCGCCAGCCAGAGGTGGACGGCCTTGTGTACCGGGAGGGCCTGAACGCGGTCTACATCGGCGCCGGGGTGGCCGCGAACGTGATCCCCGATTCCTGCGTTGTGACGGTGAATTACCGCTTCGCCCCAGATCGGAGCACCCAGCAGGCAGCCGAGCACGTTCGGGAAATGTTCGCCGAATGGCAGGTAACGGTTACGGACGCGGCTGGCGGTGCGAGGCCCGGATTGGAAAAGCCTGCGGCGGCTGCGTTCGTGGCCATGATGGGCGGTTCCCCACGCGCCAAGCTCGGCTGGACTGACGTTGCGAGGTTCGCGGCGCTCGATGTGCCAGCGGTCAATTACGGGCCCGGTATCCCGGAGGTCGCGCACAGCCAGGGTGAGTACGTGGAACTTGCCCAGATCCCCGAGTGCGAGGCGAGGATGCGCGCATGGCTCGCCGTGCCGTCATCCTGAGGGTAGTGCAGGCCCGGCTTTACCGAGCCGGGCCTGCACTTCGCGACCGGGTCAGGCGGCCGGTCCTGTGATCAGTGTCACCGTCGCGGTATGCCGCTGCCCTTGGGTGTCCACCCAGGTCACGGACACCTTGTCGCCGGGGCGATGGGTATGCATGCTCTTGGTAAGGGACTGTCCGGAGGTAACGCTGGCACCGTCGATGCCAGTGGACGTCACCAGCCGAAATGCCGACGGCCTGAGCTGGGGTCCCGTGAAGGGCGCTCTGGACAAGCGCCCCCGAGTCGACCGGCGCGACCGATGTGTTGCCGAGCCCGCCGCCGTCGAGGCCGTTGGCCAGGCATTGCGAGGCCTTGGCAATGGAGGGGCACACGCTTACGCCCAGGAACGCCGGCCGCCCGATCTGAATGGTTGAGCTGCCACGGCCAGCGGCGATCTCCCGCGCGATCGAGACCGCGTGGTTGATCGGGATCGCGAATCCGACGCTTTGTGACTGGCCGAAACGGCTTGCGGCCGCGGTGTCCATGCCGATGACCTGGCCGGAGGCGTTGACCAGCGGGCCGCCGGAATCACCCGAACCGATCTGTGCGTTGGTCTGCAGCACGCCATTGAGCGTCTCAGTGTTCCCGCTTCCCTGGTCGCCAGCGGTGATGGTGCGGTTCAGGGCGGTGATCGCTCCCGATGTCACGGTGGGCGGGCCGCCCTGACCGTTCAGGTTCCCGATGGCCACCACCGGGTCACCGAGTTTCACCTTGGAGGAGTCGCCGATCGATGCCGCCTTGAGGCCGGACGCACCCTGAAGCTGCAAGAGCGCGACGTCTTTCGTCCTGTCGGTGCCGAGGACGCGAGCCGGGTATGACCGGCCGCTGCCATTGCTCTGGACCGTGACTTGAGTCGCGCCGTCAACGACATGGTTGTTGGTCAGCACCAGGCCGGACGAGCTGATCACAATGCCGGTGCCTTCGGCTGTGGCGTTCTGATACTGCAGCCGTGACGAGATGTTGGCCACCGATGGCGTGACCGCGTTGGCGATCGCCGAGACGTTGATCTTGCTGGTCCCTGTGTTGTGCAGTGGTGCGCCTTGCGAGCCCGGGGTCGGAAGCGATGAGGCGCTGGGGCCGGCCGATTGCGGTGTGTTGTTGTGCGCGATTCCGAACGCGGCGGCGGCGCCTATTCCTACCCCCAGGATCGCGACGATGACGAAGGACAGGACCCGTCGGTTGCGGCGATTTGGCGGCTCAGGCGGCTGCGGCGACGTGCTCCATTGCCCGCCGGGCGGCGGTGCCCAGCCGCCTGGGGGCGCCCAAGCCCCAGGGTAAGGCGGGGGCTGCGGAGCGGTGCCGTAGCCGGATGGCTGCGGGCTCGCCGCCGGCGGCAGTTGCCCGCCGAACCAGATGGCATCGGTCTGCGGCGCGCTGGGGTGGTCCGCCTGCTGGCCCATGTCTGGCGGCGGTGGCTGTGGTTGCTCAGGAGTCTCGTGCGCAGGTGACTCCTGGCTGTCGGCCCTCGACGGTGGCGGCTGCTCGCCGCCAGTCCCATACACCGGGTCCTGCTCCCTCTCGTTCTCGTGATCTTGCATCTTCTCGTCATCACCTTCGGCTGAAAGAAGCTATGTTCCCGGTCGGCACCTTCTGAACTCCGCCGTCGCCGGTCGTGGCTAGCCGGCTGGCCGGTCGCTTCCAGTAAGCCATCGGCCCGGTAAGAGAGGCGTAAGACCTAGCTGAGCGAAACCTCAGAGTCAGTGCCGATGCGCACCGGCCTCCCCAGGGCGGCGAGCAGCGCAAGCGGCGCATCCATACCCCCACAACCCCACCGCGGTTCGGTATATGCCGCAGCGTCACCATGTGCCGCCCGGGCGAAGCTGGCCCGGGTGTACAAGGCCGGACTCATAGGCGTATACGACAAGCTGGGCCCGGTCCCTTGCATGCAGCTTAACCATCGCCCTGCTCACGTGCGTCTTGGCGGTCGCCGGGCTCACCACGAGCCGCTGCGCGATCTCGTCGTTCGAGAGTCCTTCGGCTACCAGAGCCATGACCTCGCGCTCACGTTCGGTGAGACTGTCCAGTTCCGGAAGTCGCCACGCGCGACGGCCCGCACTCCCGCGATCAGCTCCGCAGGCTCGGTGTCCTTGACCAGGAAGCCGCTGGCGCCGGTGCGAAGCGCCTCGAAGACGTATTCGTCCAGGTCGAAGGTGGTCAGCATCACGACGCGCACATCGTCAAGCCGCTGGTCGGAGATGATGTCCTTGGCGGCGGCCAGGCCGTCGCGCCGCGGCATGCGGATGTCCATCAGCACGACGTCGGGGACGAGCTTCCTGGCCTGCGCCGTCGCTTCCGCACCGTCGGCTGCCTCGCCGACCACCTCGATGTCCTTTTGTGCGTCGAGCAGCGCACGCAATCCCGCCCGCACCAGCGCCTGGTCGTCCGCAAGCAGCACACGGATCATGAGATCTCCCGGCCCCCGCTAACGTCGGCCGGGCTGGCGCGACCCTCTTCGGTCGCGGGGCCGTCGGCACCGTTCCCGCCGCCAGCACCGGTTGAGTCCGAAATCCCCGCGCCTCCTGGGACGCGGCTAATCGGCAGCCGCGCACGCACGAGGAAACCCTGGCCAGGCAGCGGGCGTGCGGTGAGCTCTCCGCCGAGTAGGCGGGCCCGCTCCCGCATGCCGGCGATGCCGTTTCCGCCGGCCCTTGGCTTGCTGCTCGCGTGCACGCCGCCATCCGCTCCCCGGCCGCTTCTGGCGTTCTGGTTGACGGCTCCCGAGGTCACGCCACGACCGTCGTCTTGGATCTCGATGCCGAGGCCGGTGTCGCCGTAGCTGACCCGCACGGTAACGGTGCGGGCGCCGGCGTGCCTGATTACGTTGGTCAGTGCCTCCTGCACAATCCGGTAGGCCGCGAGGTCGGTGTCCGCGGGCAACGGCCGCTTGTCTCCTGTGATGTCAGCCCGCACGGCAAGCCCGGCCGCTCGGGCGCGGGAGGTCAGATCACCAAGCTGATCCATCCCAGGAACCGGCGAGAGTGGCGCCTGCTCACTGGAGGCGCGCAGCAGGCCGAGTACGGAGCGCAGCTCGCCGAGTGCCTCCTTACTCGCCTGCTTGATCGCGGTGAGCGCGGTTCTCGCCTGGTCCGCCGCCTGGTCGGGTCGCTCGTCCATGAGGTGCAGGGCCACCCCCGCCTGGACGCTAATGAGTGAGATGTTATGGGCCAGTACGTCGTGCAGCTCCTGGGCGATGCGCAGCCGTTCCTCGCTCGCCTGCCGACGGGACAGCTCCGCCCGGCTGCCGGCGGCGCTCGCCGCGCGTTCGCGCCCGGAGCGCATGACCTCGGCGCCGATCAAGATCACCAGTGGCCAAGCCACGTTGGCGGCGTCCGCCCAGCCCGGGCGCCGACCGAGGCCGCCCAGGTAGAAAGGCCCCCAGATGATGAACCAGTACACGACCGCGCACGAGAGCCAGGCAAGCAGACGCTGCCCAGCGAGGACCGCGCTGCCAACTGCGAGGGTGAGCGGAAGAAAGACAGGACCCCAGGGGTAGCCGAGTGCAAAGTACCCGCAGACCCCCACCCCGACGATCAGCAGCGTCGCTCGCGGGTCGCGGCGCCGCAGCACCATGGCCGCGCAGATGAGGGCGAGCAGCGTCACCCCGAAGGCATCCAGGTGCCGTACGTCGTGCTGCTGCCCCTGCGATCCGAAGGTACCGCCGATCGTGAAGGCTGCGATGGCAGCCGCGCCCAGGGCGCTGCGGATCCAGCTAGACCCGCACCACGCCTCGCGCAGCTGCGACCCATCGACAGGCACATTTAAAACGGTAGGCGACGACGCGACCTGCCGTCATCGGGCCCACGGAGACACTGCTGCGGATCGTGTACTACCAGGGGAGTATGGTCCGCGCCGACGTGGTGTCACTGGCCTTCGCGCGACGCTACCGCGCAGCCGTTCGGGAGCAGGATTGTAAGACGCGACATATCTTGTGTACCTGATCTGATTGTGCCATGCTGGGTAAGTCGAGATATGACGCGTACGCAGGGGCCTCCCGAAAAGGCCGCTGAGCGGGCGCGATCGGATGCGGGAGTGAGGATGTCGACACTGTCACGGCGGGACGAGATGGCTGTTTCTGGCGCTGCGCTGTCCGGCGCGCCCTGGAGCGGAGCCGCCCTTGCGGGCGGCGTGGTCGCGGCGGGCGATCTGGGCCTGGGCCTCATCACCGGCCACATCGGCCTGACGATGCTGGGCGGCCCGGTATCCCTCGGCGTGCTCGTGTTCTTCGCGGTCGCCTCGGCCGGCGCCGTCCTGGGGCGGCGGAGCAGTCGTGCCCTCGTCTGGGCCAGGCACAATCCATGGAAGTTCGCGCTCGCTCCGGCGCTCGCCTGCGCGGCGGTGGTGCTGCCGGTGGCGCTGGTCCTCGGCGGCAGCGGGCTCTTCAGTGCCGTGTTCAGCGCCTTCTGGCACGGCTTGTTTGTGTACGGCGTCGCGGGCGCGGCAGGGTCGCTGCACCGCCGCTCCGAGCCATAAAATTGCCAGGCCAGCGCGGCGCAGCGGGGGCCGACCCGTGATTCGCCCGCCGACGCGGATGCTGCTAGCATCGCTGCGTCATTGCGCCGCTAGCTCAACTGGCAGAGCAGCGGACTCTTAATCCGCGGGTTCGGGGTTCGAGTCCCTGGCGGCGCACCCGGAGGTCTTCACACTTCACCAGCATGCATGCTCACATTTGGGTCTGACATTTTGCTGTCAGTCCCGGAGGTCTTCACACTTCACCAGCATGCATGCTCACATTTGGGTCTGACATTTTGCTGTCAGTCCCTCAGCCTCGATGATCTTGTCGTGCGGGCTGCCGGGCTGTCGCGGGGCAGGCATTGTCGGTGCCGGTTAACAGGTGTGAGCGTGCGCCGTGCTGGCGGGCGGGCTTGCTGCGGTTGGTGCGTTGCCGTGACGGCGCTGGCGGTGCTGGTGGTTATGGCCCGTTGGCGAGCTGGGCGAGGCTGGTGCGGCGCCGTTTGCGGGTGCGGGGCGGCAGGCTGGGAGCGACGCGGCGGGCGTTGTCTTGCTGCCGGGCGTGCCAGGCGGCGAGGATGCGCTGGTTACGGACTGCCAGCAGGCAGGTGATCCACAGGGTGAGCGGGGCCAGGCCCATGAGGCGGCACCAGCCGCGGGCGATGCTGGTGGTGGCGGTGTCCTTGATGGTGGCGTTGACGCGCTCGGCGGCGGTGCGCCGCTGGTAGGACCGCCGCCATTGCGGCGAGGGGTAGTCGTGCTTTTGGCGGGTCTTGGCCGCGATCTCGGGCGGGACAGTGATGGTCTGCTGAGTGCAGCAGGCGGGCGGGTGCTCGGGCGGGGTGAGGATCTCGGGCCGGTCCCGGGTCAGCGTCATCGAGGCCGGGCGGAGCGGGCAGCGGATCTTGCCCATCGCAGCCGGGCATATCACGCGGTGGTAGCCGTCGGCGTCGTCGGCGGCATGCCGGCCGAGCTTGTGCCGGGCGAGTTCGGTGGCCTGCTGGTCGTGCGCGGCGACCTGCTCGCCGGAGGCTCCGGGCGGCGGGGGCGCGAGTTCCAGCAGTGTGCGGGGTGTCTGCGGGCAGTACAGGTTTCCGTTGGCGATGACGGCTCCGTGGTGGGTGCCCTTGGGGCCGCGGTCGTGAGGGTGCAGGTCCTGAATCAGCTGGGCGCCGGCGTTGCGGAGCGGGATGGCCCAGGCTTGGGCGTCGCGGTGGGCGTAGCCGGAGTCGTCGATGATGTCGCCGAGCGGGATGCCGTTGCCGGTCATGCGCAGGAGTGTGGCGGCGAGCTGCCGGACGGGGTCGTGGTCGCAGCCGGCCAGGGTGATGCGGCGGGCTAGTTCGGGGACGGCGGGGCCGTCTTCCTCGCGCGTCATGACGGCAGCTGACAAGAAGTAGCCGAAGAACATCTCGCCCTTGGGGCCGGGGAGGTTGGAGTTGCGGTGTCCCCAGGAGGCTTCGGGATCGGCGCACTCGGTAGCGCCGTGGCGGGGCGGCCGGGACCAGGTCTCGACGTCGGTCCAGTCCGCGGCCAGCGCCGTGCTGGCGTTCTTGTGCACAGCGGGGATGCTGGCCTCCAGCAGCCGGTCGCAGGATGCCTGCAGGTTGCCGGAGGGCGCGCCGTCCGGGCTGTCCTTGCTGAGCGCCTTTGCGATCAGCCGGCAGGTGTGCTCGACCTGCCGGTAGGTGAGCTGGTGCGGCCGGCCGTGCCAGTCCTGGGTGACGCCGAGCTGCACCTGGTCGGCCTCGGGCAGGCTGGTGAGGGCGGCGTGCACGCGGGTCAGGTGCGCGGGCCGGCCATCGGCCACCGTCAGCATCATCCCGGTCAGCAAGGTGCGGGCGGTCAGCTGGCGGCCGCGGACGCCGTGCGGGAGCAGGTCCTCGATCGCCCCGGCGATGCCGGAGGCGTCGATGATGTCCTCGATCACCGCCAGCGGGACGCTCACGTCGCGCTGCCGCCCAGCAGCGCGACGGCCTGCTCCTCGCTGCCGGGGTTCAGGCCGGCGGTAATGTCGCCGAGCCGCTGGCAGCAGCTGATCCCGGCGGCGTGCAGGAACGTGGCCAGCCCGGTCAGCTGCGCGGCATCGGCCAGCCAGGTGGCCCGCAGCCGGGAGGTATCCAGAGCCGGCAGTCCGGCGCCGCCGGCCAGTGACCGGGTCAGCGGGTTACTGATGTTGTGCCGTCCGGGGCTGGTGCCGCCGGTGAGCAGCCCGCCGCCGGCGAAGTCCGCCGCGGCAAGCAAGCGGTCGTGGTAGCGGGCCAGCACCGGCACCGCCCGCGGCGCGCGGCCGCCGCGGACAGTCACGATGACACCGCCGGAGCGCCGGCAGATGTCGGTGCCGCGCACCTCGCGCAGGTCGGAGCGGATCAGTCCGGCCCCGGCCCCGAGGCAGACCAGCGCTGCGCCGCGTATCCGCCGCGCCGCCGTGGGCTGGGCATCCGCCAGCGCCAGGAAGCCGCTGATCTGCTCCGGCGTGTACGGGGCCTTGGCGCGCTCGCGGGGCAGCGGCGCGTCCGCCGGTACCAGGTGCGGCACCACCGCGCGGCCCAGAAACCGCAGGTTCGTGCGCAGCGTCCGGCGGGCCGGCCCCGACAGCCCCGGCGCGTGCGCGGCGAACCGCTCGATCACCGACGGGTGCAGCAGCACCTGCGGTGCCGGCTCCAGGCCGAGCCCGGTGCCGTAGCAGGCGAGCTTTCCCGCCGCCCACAGCAGGTTCTTCGCCCGGTCCCGCCCGGCCGGCGCGGCCTGCGACACGACCTGCCGGGCGAACGCGGCCACCTGCGGCGGCGCTGATGCCGGGCGCCAGGCGGCGATGTAGCCGGCCACCTCCGCGTTCATACAGTAATTTATACTGAAAGACACTGCCGGGATCACGGACCCCGCGTGCCACCATGGAGAACGTGTCGCCCACCACACGCCAGCAGGACCGCGCCGCGCGCATCGCCGCCGAGCTCGCCAGCCTCGGCCTCGCCCTGCCCGGCACCCTCACCCACCGGCACGTCCGCTGCGGCAAGCCCGGCTGCCGCTGCCACGCCGACCCGCCCGTCCTGCACGGCCCCTACTGGCAGTGGACCCGCAAGGTGGCCGGCAAGACCATCACCCGCCTCGTCCCCGACGAGCAGCTCGACGACTACCAGCAATGGCTCGACAACCACCGCAGGCTCCGCGCCCTGGTCGCCGAGCTCGAAGCCCTGACCCTGGCCATCGCCGACGCCGACCCCCGGGGGAAACGCCGACCCGCAGGCTCCGCCCACAACACCCGGCAAACCGCCACATAACACTGTGGCTCCAGCACGCTTAACCTGTGGGCAGGCCCGCTACCAGCAACCGTTACCGCAGGTCACGTCCAAATGTGAGGACCTGACCCGTCCTGACCTGGGGTTATGCCAACTAATACCATGATCGTTGATCTTGGCTGGGGCCGCGCTGTGGCCGCTCTGGGTCCAGAGAATTCCGGTTCTCCGGCCCGCCATTTCTAGATCTGTCCCCCATTCCCCGCCTGGTTGCCCGGCGGGCGTGGCCGACCGTCCTGCCGGGCGTGAATTGCCCGGCGGGCTGTCCGTTGTTCAGGTGGCCTTTCCTGTGCTGGGCGATTCAGTGCTGGCCTGGCGGCCATCGAGAAGGCGCGGGTTGCGAGTGGACTCAGGCTGGGCTGGTGCCTGGGCGCCGGGGCCGGGTGATCTGGCGCGCCGGGTGGGCGGTGGTCAGCCTCGCGGGCGCGGCGCTGTGCGCCTGGCGCTTGCGGCGGCCTGGGCTGGCCCGGCGGGTGCGTCTGGTGCCGGGGATGAGGCGGCCCGCCTTGAGAATGAGGCTGGCGACTTGTTCGGCGGCGGTGCGGGCGACCTCGGGCAGGACGGAGGTGTAGGTGTCGGCGGTGAGCACGATGGAGGCGTGGCCCATCATGTCCTGCACGACCTTCAGTTCCACCCCGGCGGCTAGCGCCAGGGTGGCGGCGCCGTGGCGCAGGTCATGGAGCCGGACCGGGGGCAGCCCGGCTGCTTCGGTGAGGGCACGGAAGTGCCGGGTCAGCCGGTCGGGGCGAGCGGGTCGCCGCCGAGGCCGGTGAAGACGTACCCGCTGTCGTTGTGGCCGGACTGTTGCTGCTCGGCGTGCTGGCGGGCGCGGTGGGCGCGCAGCGCGGCGACGGTGGTGTGGTCCAGGGCGATGACGCGGGCGCTGTGACTGGTCTTGGGCGGGCAGGTGACCATGTGCCCGTCGTATTGCTGCAGCTGCTGGGTGATGACCGCGACACCCTCGTCGAGGTCGACGTCGCACCAGCGCAGCCCGGCGGCCTCGCCGCGGCGCAGCCCCCGCAAGGCGATCAGGTGGAAGGCGGCATACAGCCGGTCGCCGCGGATGGCGTGCAGGAACTGGGCGGTCTGCGCGGCGGTCCACACCGCCACCGGGGGCCGTTCCCCGGTGGCGCGCCAGTGGGCGACCCGGCTGGCGGTCCACACGACCGCGTGCGGGCGGCGGGCGGCCGGCAGCTCGACGTAGCGGGCCGGGTTGGTAGTGATCAGGCCGTGGCGGATGGCGGTGTTCAGCGCGGCGCGCAAGGTGGCGCGGATCCGGGCCAGCGTCGCGGGCGTGACGGGGTGGCCGGTGGCCTGGTGCTGGCGGATGATCGCGGTGAACATGGCCTGCACGTGCGCGGTGGTCAGCTCGGCCAGCAAGATCGGGCCAAGATGCGGTTGCAGGTACAGCCGCACGTGCCCGGCGTAGCCCCGGACGGTCGACGACGCCGGGGAGGTGCGGCAGGCCAGCCAGCGCCCCAGCCACTGGCCTGTGGTGAGGGCCGTGCTGCCAGCAGGGCCAGATGTGCTGAGCTGGGCGAGTGCCTGGCGGGCCGTCTCCCGGGTGGGGTAGCCGCCGCGGCGGATCCGGCGCCGCCGCCCGCCAGGATCGGGCGGCAGTTCGAGGGTCACATACCAGCTGCCGTGACCACGCCGCGCCAGACGGGGGCAGCGTATCCCGAGCGGTCGCCCGCTGGCCGGGTCGGCGCATCCGCAGCGACGATAGATACGGCCTTCGCGTCTTGTCATCATCCCAGTCCTTCCGCTGGTCAGAGCGCTCTCCTGGGTCAAGCATGCGCCCGCCCAGCGCCCTGGGCCGATCAACTGCCGGACGGCGGGCAGGCACCCCGCCCGGCGGCCAGCATCTGGTGCCTGGCAGCCGGTGCCGCAGCGCTACGGTCGTGGTGTGAGCAGTCCGATGCCCTCGCCGCCGTTCCCGGACCCGGACTCGCCGGTGCTGCGGCTCATCGTTACCGCTGCGGTCGAGGCCCTCAGGTCCGGCCAGGCGACCGCTGAGCAGGCTGTCCTCCACGCCGCTGTCCACGGCTGGTATGAAGGCCACATCCAAGGCGAAGACGCCTGCCCCGGCTGCGACTACCGTGGCGGGCTACCCAAACAGGCCACCCGCGGCTGGCTCAACCCAGACGCCAACTAAACATCCCGGCTGGCTTCGGCTGCCATCAAGCCTGTTGCGGGTTCTGGGTCACCGGCTGGGACGGTAACCTATCCTCCTTAGGTGACCGGGAAGATGAGAGGCAGGCGCTGATGTCCAAGGGTGCCAGGAACAGGCAGCGGGCCCGGGAGAAGGTCGCCCAGATGCGGGCCCAGCAGCGCCGGGCCGAGCGGCGCCGCAACCTGATCACCATCGGCGCCATCGTGGTCGCCGCCGCCGCGGTGACCGGGATTGTCATCGCCGCGCTCCCCTCCGGTAGCAGCAGCAGTAAGGAGGTCATCCCGCCGGCGGTGAGTGGCGGCACACCGGTTGCCCAGCCCGCCGCGCAGGTGGTGCCGAACACCTCCGGCATTCGCGGCGTCGTCGCCTACGACACCACCGGCTGGCCCGCCAGCAGCCACAACGGGCCGGCGGCCGGCGCGCTGGGGCACAACCACGTTCCCGAGCCGGTGAGGTACTCGGTCACGCCTCCGGTGGGCGGCAACCACAACCCGACCTGGATGACCTGCGGCATCTACGACAAGTCCGTGCCAAGCGAGTATGCGGTGCACAACCTGGAGCACGGCGCGGTGTGGATCACCTACCAGCCTTCCCTGCCGAAGAGCGAAGTGGATACGCTGCGCGCCTTCGCAGAACGCCAGAGCAGCCTCTCCTCCGGAGGCCAGACCGGCTCCCGGTACATCGATCTGACCCCCTACCCGGGGCTGCCCGCCCCGGTCGTCGCGTCCTCGTGGGGATTCCAGCTACGCCTCACCTCGCCCACCGACCCGCGGCTGCAGGAGTTCGTTAACAAGTTCCGGGTGTCCAAGTCCTACACACCCGAGTACGGCGGGTCATGCACCGGCGGCATCGGCACCCCGCTGGCAAAGTAGGCGCCACTGGCGGGCACTGTGACACTGGCGTCTGGCCGCCGGCGGACGGAAGGAGGTGCGAGGACAGGTACAGATTCACCATCCACGCGCACCTGGCCATCTGCGGCAACGGCTCGCATTGCCAGCGGCTGGGAGACCGCCCGGCCGGACCGGGCGAGACGGCCGGCGAGGCCGACAGCCTCGGGTAGTTTTCGGCCATCTGCCGGGCCGGCGCGGGGCCCAGGGAATCGCCCCCCAGGGCTCGGCCGGCTGGGTGAAGCTCCACCTTGCGCCGGGGCTACGAGTTGCCCTTGCAATCTGCGGCCCCGGCTCTGTGCCATAGGCATGCATGCCTGAGTCGACGTGCGCCCGACACATCTGGCAGTGGCCCAGAGGGGCCGGGACCGGCGAGCCGCGGCGACGCTGCCTGCGTGCCGTGCCCGCCAGCCAGCCACATCCGGACCGCGCGACTGGCGATATCATCGTCATATGGCGATGCAAGGTGGGCTGGTCACGGCGTCCAGGGCAGGGCTGGGCCCGGCGGCGGCGCTGTTCCGGTCGCTGGGCGACCCGGCCCGGCTGGCGATCGTGCGCCGCCTGGCCGGCGGGACGGCACGGGTGACCGACCTGACGGGCGAGCTGGGCCTGGCCCAGTCCACGGTGTCCAAGCACCTGGCCTGCCTGCGCGACTGCGGCCTGGTCAGCGTGCGGGCGGCGGGGCGGGCGTCGGTGTACTCGCTGGCTCAGCCGGCGCTGCTGGAGGTGCTGGCCGCGGCGGAGGAGGTGCTGGACGCGACCGGGAACGCGGTCGCGCTGTGCCCGGTTTACGGGCAGCCCCGGTGACCCCTGCCGCGGGCAGCCTGGGGCGGCTGCGGCGCCGCGGGTTCTGGCTGGAGTACGCCTCCATGGCCTGGATGACCGCCGAGGCCACGGTCGCCATCACCGCTGGGGTGCTGGCGTCGTCGATCGCCTTGACCGGGTTCGGCCTGGACTCGGTCATCGAGTTCTTCGCTGCCGCCGTCGTGGTCTGGCAGCTGCGCGGCGAGATCGCGGGCCAGGAGAGGGAGACGAGGGCGGTACGGCTGATCGGGGTGACGTTCTTCGCCCTGGCCGCCTACCTGGCCGTCGGTGGCGTCCGCGACCTGGCTGCCGGGGCCCGGCCGCAGCAGTCGGTGCCCGGCCTGGCCGTCGCCGCCGCCGCGCTGCTGGTCATGCCCGCACTCGCGGTGGCCAAGCGCCGCACCGGGCGCGCGCTGGGCAACCGGACCCTGATCGCCGACTCCGCCGAGACCGCGTTCTGTGCCGCCACCTCCGCCGCCACCCTGGCCGGTGTCGGGCTGAATGCCTGGCTCGGCTGGTGGCAGGCCGACCCTATTGCCGCCCTCGTGATCGCGGCCCTCGCGGTCAAGGAAGGCGTCGAAGCCTGGGAAGGCCACGGCTAAGGCGCGCGCGGCCTCCGTGCCGAGCCCTCAGGCGGCCGCCCGGGCCGCCCGCAGGGCGGGGCTGTGGCCCGCGGATGGCGGCGTGGCCGGGGTCAGGGCCGGGCGGGCTTGCGGGCGGCGATGCGCTCGACGATGCCGAGCTTGAACCGCTCCCGGCGCTCGATGGCGAAGCCTTCGGCGCGGACCTGGTCCAGCGGCGGCGCAGGAAGTGCTCCCCGCCCGTGGGGACGGTGACTGTTTCCAGCAGCCGCTGGATGGCGCGGACGCTCCGGGAAGACCCGGCGATGTGGTCGGCTAGGAGCAGCAGGCCGCCGGGGCGCAGCACCCGGTGCATCTCGCCGACAGCGCGCTGGTGGCAGGGGATGGCGCACAGCGAGAAGGTGCACACCACCGCATCGAACGAGGCCTCGCCGAACGGCAGCGCGCCGGCGTCCGCCTCGCGCAGGTCGGCTTCCCGGCCGAGCTGCCGGGCCCGCTCTGCGGCGATCTTCAGCATCGCGGGGCTGATGTCGATGCCGGTCAGCGTGGCCGCTGCGGGGTAGAGGGGCAGGTTGAGGCCGGTGCCGATGCCGACTTCGAGAGTGTCCCCGGCGGCCTGAGAGCAGACCCAGGCCCGGCTGTCGCCGAACAGGACCCGGTCGAAAAACCGCATCTGCTTGTCGTAGGAAGCAGAGTGCTTGTCCCAGTAGCGCCGCCAGCGCTCCCGCCGGGCCTCATCCGTGGTCATTGCGCAGGTCACTCCGTTTCTCCTCGGGTCTTCTGGGATGGGCCGGCCCGGCAGAGGTCAGCGGCAGGCGGTCACCAGCCAGGCGGCCGGCGTAACCTCGTGAGCGCCCTGGTGGCGGCTCTGTGGGCCGGCGAGCGAGAACGGGCCTGCTGACCCGGCCCGGCAAGCCCGAGGCCGCGCACGTGGGCGGCGATGGCAGCAAACGGGACGGCGGACTCTTTGCACCGGGAGCGGGCTCGCGCCCGGCGGTCCGGACGGCCCGCAGCGCGGCAGGGCCGCAGCCGCGCCCACTGTCAAGCACAGAGCCGCCCGGCCGGATCGCCGCCGCCTCCAACTGGCGCGCCAGGAACCGCCGCTGTCCCGTTTGAGGCGGGCTGGCACGGCCCGGCGGCGAAACGCTCCCGTCTGGGGCCGTGCCAGCCTCGGCCTGCACCCTGCGCTCCATCACCCATCTCCCACATCTACTATCAATCGATAGTACGAGAGGAGGATAGTACATTTGCCTGCTGGTTGCTTCGACTGCGATTGCCGGCTAGCAGGCCGATGCGGCGTAGGTGGCAGCGCGGGGTGAACAGCGACACCGGCCGGGCGGGCCGCGCTGCGGGACCGCTGGAAGGCCGCATCATCCACGCGGTGCGGCCGGGGAAGCGCATGGTGGCGGGCATGCACGCGCTGATGCCGGACCTCACCTGCACCACGGTCATGCCGGTGCCTCCGCCCGGTTACCAGGCCAGCTGCCTGGCGGCTACCGGGTCAGGTACCTGGCGACGAGGGCGATCCCGTGGCCCCAGGCGGCGAGCGTGCCGGGAGGCAGGTAGCCCTTGCCGTTTCTCTCGCCGGCCATGGGGGTGGCGACGAACCGCTCGGTACCACTAGGGGCGATGAAGTAGTCCACCGAGGTGTGCACGATGTCGGCGCCCCGGCCCGGCGCCTGGACCTCGACGTTGTAGGCCCGCCACACCGCGCGCAGCGCCGCCACCGGGCCGGTGACGAAATGCCAGCCGGGGATCATGACGAGCTGATGCTCGCGGGAGAAGGCGAGCACGTCAGCCACCCGCACGTGGTAGGGATTGACGTTGACTGCCGCGAAGACCACCTTGGCGGCGGCCGGCCCGAGGTCGTGGTAGGCGTCGGTGAACTCCTGGGCGACCAGCGGGCATGTATTGACGCAGTGGGTGTCCATGAAGGTCAGCACCACCACCTTGCCCCGGAACTGGGACAGCTGGGTGGGCTGCCCGTTCTGGCCGGTGAGCCTGAACCCGGGTGCCGGGCGGGCGGGCACCGGCGAAAGGGCCATCAGGTCAGCCAGGCGGGTCGAGACGGTGGGCGGGATTCCCGACGGGCGCGGCTGCGCCAGTGCCGCCTGCTGGTGGCGGATCACGAGGACCAGCACCGTGGCCGCCGCCACGGCCACCACGGCCACGGCCGCGAGCACA
>WNGF01003780.1_pt1 | contig 26860 bp, 35 predicted proteins | sample 5400641 | NCBI WGS metagenome assembly WNGF01 (sample SAMN13153371, study PRJNA577476) | soil metagenome | isolation source: 80 cm soil or saprolite under grassland replicate 2 | place: USA:California | collected 2016-06-15 | reverse complement strand
GCCCCAGTCGGCGGCGAGCGTCTTGACGTTCCCGGCAAGAGTGGTGGGATTGCAGGAGACGTAGACGATGCGGGGGGCCTCGAGCCGGGCGATCCGGCGTAGCGCCTTGCCCGACAGCCCCGCGCGCGGCGGATCGACGACGACCACGTCGGGGTCGCCGGCCCGGTCGCGCAGCTCGGCGACGGCGTCTCCCACCTCGCCCGCGTAGAACGCCGAGTTCGTGATCCCGTTCAGCTCCGCGTTCTCGAGCGCGCAGGCGACCGACTCCTCCGAGGCGTCGACGCCCCAGACGGTGAGCGCGTCCCTCGCGAGCACGAGCCCGATCGTGCCGATCCCGCAGTAGAGGTCATAGACTAGACGGTCTCCTCGCCGCGGAGGCTTGTCCACTGGAGCACAAGGTCATAGATGCGCTCGGCCATGCGCGTGTTCGTCTGCAGGAAGGCGCTCGGGCGGATGCGGAAGCGCAGGCCGCAGAGCTCCTCCTCGATCGCCTCGTCGCCCCACAAGAGGTCTGTCGGGAGATTGGTGACCTCAGCCGGTCGATCGTTGACCGCCCAGTGGATGGAGCGCACTTCGGGAAAGCGGCGCAACGCCTCGACGAGCCGGTCGGCGCCCTGAAGGTCGCCCGGTGAAGTCACGAGCTGGACGAGCGCCTGCCCCGTGTTGCGGCCCTCGCGCACGACGAGATGCCGGAGATAGCCGGTGTGCTCGGCCTGGTCGTAGACCGGCAGCTGCTCGGCCCGCGCCCAGTCCCGCACGGACTCGCGGATCGCATTGCCGAGATCGGTCGTCAGCCAGCAGCGCTCGACCTCGAGCACCTCGTCCCAGCGCCCGGCCTTGTGGAGCCCGAGCGCTGGGCCGAACGGGGTCTGCGTGAACGAGTACTCCATCTTGTTGCGATAGTGGAAGACCTCCTCGGCGGGCAGGATCGGCTCGAGCGGAGGATCCTCGAGCCCTCCGATCCGGCGCAGTGCCTGCCGCACCTGCTCCTCCTTCGCCGCCGCCTGCGCCTCGTAGGCGAGATCCTGGAAGCGGCAGCCGCCGCAGGCGGGGTAGTGCGCGCAGGGGGCGTCCACCCGCTGCGGGCCCGGCTCGACGACCTCGACTGCGAGCGCCTCCGCGTGGTTTCGCTTCACGTTTGTCACCCGCGCGCGAACGGTGTCGCCGGGGAGCCCGCGCCGCACGAAGACGACGAAGCCGTCGAGGCGCGCGACGCCATTCCCGCCGTAGGCGAGCGAGTCGATCTGGAGCTCGAGCTCCTGGTCCTTCGCTACCGGCGCCGCCACACGGCCCAGCGTAGCCGCGGGGTCAGCTCAGCGATGAAACTCGTTGTGCAGCTCGGCGAAGGTCGGCTCGGGGCCGCCCGCGGGAGGGGGCCCGCCGATGACTTTCGCCACAGCCGGCATCAGCCGCTCGTTGCTGAACTGTTCGAAGTGGTCCTTTGAATCCCAGATGTCGACGATGAGCACCCCACCGTCCGTCTCGGCCGCGTAGTGGGAGACGAGCCCGTCCGGCAGGTTGTTCTCGGTGTCCATCTCCTCGTTCACGCGGTCGTAAATGTCCGTGCCGAAGGGAACCTTCATTGTCACGATGGTTGCCATCGCTCCTCCTTAGCCGAGTGGTGTGACCAGAACTTTACGCTCGCGCGGCCCGTCGAACTCGCAGAAGAAGATTCCCTGCCAGGTACCGAGCGCGAGCTTGCCCTCCTCGAGGGGGATGAGCACCTGCGGGCTCATCAGCGAGGCCCGTACGTGCGAGGGAGCGTTCTCCTCGCCCGCCTCGATGTGCTCCCAGCTCCAGTCGTCTCCGACCACCCGCTCGAGCGCCGCCTCGAGGTCGCGCGCCACGGCCGGATCGGCGTGCTCCTGGATCGTCAATCCCGCGGTCGTGTGCGGCACGTACACGAGGACGGCGGAGGCACCACCGGCACCGTTCAGCGCCTCCTGGACCTTCGAGGTGATGTCGACGAGCTGAGTGCGGCGCTCGCTGCTGACTGAAATCTCCTGCACCGCCCACTATCCTACGGCCCCAATGAAGGGGGGAGTCGCCGCAACCGCGGTTGAGCTGGATGCCTACCGCGAGCGGGCGGATCGCTTCATCGCAGAGCTGGACGAGGAGGACTACCTCCACTACGCCGGCCTGAAGGAGACGCTCGAGCTCGAGCCGATCTACGCCCGGTACGAGGAGCTGACCGAGCTGGACAAGGCCCGGTCGATCGGGCTGGCGGTTGACGGCGACGCGCAGGTGCGGGAGCTGTGGCGCTTCGCCTCGGAGGCGCATCTCGGACAGCTGACGCGCGAGCACGCCGAACGGATCGCAGGGCTCGAAGCAGAGCTGAAGGCGACCGTGGACGGCGAGGAGATCCCCTTCCGGATGATCCGCCCGCAGATGGCAAACGAGCCCGACCGGGCGCGCCGCGAGCAGCTCGAGCGCGTGAAGGACGAGCTGACCGACGAGCACCTCAATCCGATCTACCTCGAGGCGATGACGGTGGCCCATCGAGCGACGCCCGAGCTCGGCGCGCCCACGTACCTCGACCTCTACCGCCGCTTCGGCTTCGACCTCGACCCTCTGGCCGAGCAGTGCCGCTCACTGCTGGACTCGACCGAGGCGCTGTACGAGGAGGCCGCCGACCGGCTCTTCCGCGAGCGCGTCGGGGTCGGGCTCGACGAGGCCGAGCGCTGGGATGTCCCCCGCCTCTTCCGCGCGCCCGCGTGGGACAGCGCCTTCCCGAAGGATTCGATGGTGCCGGCGCTCGAAGCGACCCTCGCCGACTTCGGCATCGACCTGCGCGCGCAGGAGAACGTCCACCTCGACCTCGAGGACCGCCCGCTCAAGTCCCCGCGCGCGTTCTGCTCGCCGATCGAGGTCCCCGGTCGCGTCATGCTCGTGATCAAGCCGATCGGCGGCCCCGATGACTGGGCGGCGCTCTTCCACGAGGCCGGCCATACCGAGCACTTCGCCCACACCTCTGCCTCACTCCCGGTGGAAGCACGGCGGCTCGGCGACAACGCCCTCACCGAGGGATGGGCGATGCTGCTGGAGCATCTCGTCGCCGATCCGGCGTGGCTCGGCCGGCGCCTGGACATGCCGCGCTCGGCCGAGTTCGCGAACGAGGCGGCCGCCGTGCTCCTCATCTTCGTGCGGCGGTACGCGGCAAAGCTCCTCTACGAGCTCGAGCTGCACAGCGTCGAGGACGTCTCGGACATGCGCGGCCGCTATGTCGAGCTCCAGTCCGAGGCGCTGAAGATCGAGGCGAGCCCAGTCAGTTATCTGGCGGACGTGGACGAGGGGTTCTACGCGTCCTGCTACCTGCGGTCGTGGGCTTTCGAAGCGCAGTTCCGCGCCTATCTGCGTGAGCGCTACGGAAACGCGTGGTTTTCCGAGCGGAAGGCGGGCTCGCTGCTCCGCGAGCTGTGGTCGGAGGGACAGCGCTACACGGCCGACGAGCTGTTGGGCGAGGTGAGCGGCGCCTCGATCGAGCTCGAGGCGGTCGCGGACCGGGTCCGCGAATACCTCTAGATCGTCTCGAGCGTGGCGCTGCGGCGACTCTGCAGCTCGAAAAAGCGGAAGAGCGCGTAGGCGACGAAGCCGTAGGCGGCGCCGATTCCGAGCTCCGTCCAGACGAGGCCGGCGACGTCACCGAGTGTCGCGCCGGCCGCCACCTGGCGCGCGGCGAGGATCCCGTGCGTCAGCGGCAGCGAGCGCGAGACGTGGTCGAGCCAGCCGGGTAGCGAGTCGAGCGGGATGTTCGCGCCCGACAACAGCAGGAGCAGGTAGACGACCAGGTTGGCGAGGAAGAACACGTCCCGGGCCCGGAGGCCGATCGCCCCCGTCACGAGGCCGAGTGCGGTGCAGGAGGTTGCGCTGACCGCGACGATGACCAGCAGCAGGCGGAGGTGATGATCCCGTTCACGATCAGCGGCAGGGCCCGGCCGAGGAAGAGCGCGAGCCGGTTCGCGGGCGAGGCCAGCAGCGGCGAGAGCGTCTGCGTCCAGCGCTCCCCGCCGATCGTCATCGCCATCCCGTAAATCCCGGCCATCGCCGAGAGCTCGACCGCGTTTCCCACCACGAAGAAGCTGTCGTCCCGCAGGTGCGTAAAGCGGCCGATGTAGGCGAAGAAGAGCACCTGGAACAGCGGCGCTCCGAGCATGGTCGGGATGTAGTACGAGGGGTGCATCCAGTTGAAGAGCGCCCGGTAGGCGATGTAGCCCCCGATGAAGAAGACCCGCAGCGAGTTCCGCAAGCGATTCATACGAGCGAGAGCGTGGCCCGCTCGCGCGCGAGCCGCTCGAAGTAGCGGATGAAGTAGCTACCGATCACGAAATAGACGGACGCGAGCGCGACGCACATCCCGATCGCTTGAAGCGGATGACCGCCGATCGCCGCTTCGCGCACCGCTCGGACCCCCCACGTCGGCGCCAGCACCCAGCTGATCGGGTGCACCCAGCCGGGGAGCAGCGAGATCGAGGTCAGAAGCCCCGTGACGAGCCAGACGGGATACTCGAGCAGGTTCGACATCGCGTTCGCGTTCCGGTAGAGGACGAACGTCGAGGCGAGCACGAGCCCGAGCATCCCGAGGCCGAGGATCGTCGCCGGGATCGCGAGCGCGAACAGGCCCGGGTGCACGATGTGGAACGGGACGTGGAAGAAGACTTTGCCCCAGAGCAGAGTGGCGCACATCGAGTAGAGCCCGATCGTGGCGGTGGCGAGCGTCATCGGGATCAGAACCAGGACGAACGGAGTCGGTGCCGCGATCGCAACCTCGAGCGTGCCCTGCCAGCGCTGCCACTGGATCGCGCCGCCGGACCCGAACAATGTCGACGACCAGATCCCCATCAACCCCGAGCCGAGCGAGACGTACAGCAGCGTCCCCTCCCGCGAGCCGGCGCGGAACATCAGGAACGCCATCGTCGCGAAGATCACCGGCTGCACCGCCGAGGTGAGCAGGAAGAAGCCGGACATGGTCAGGCTCTTGACGTGGAAGAGCCAGCCGACGAGGAGCAGACGAAGTGTGCTCACTCGGCCTCTTCTGTAACGAGGGCGACGTAGGCATCCTCGAGCGTCGGCTCGCGGGCGGCGACGCGGCCCGTCTTCGTCCCGTCGAGATGGCGCAACAGCTCGTGGGTCAGCTCGGCGCCCTGCGGCGAGGAGACGTGCAGGACCTGAGCCTGCTCGCGCTCCTCGATCGCGACGCTGGTGACGCCGGACACGCCGCGGATCCGCTCCACGACCTCGGGGGCGACGCCGAAGGCCTCGATCTCGATCACCGTCAGGTCGGCCACCGCGCGCTTGAGCTCGCCGGGCGTTCCCTCCGCCACGATCTTCCCTCTCGCGATCACGGCGATGCGGTCGCAGAGACTGTCCGCTTCGAACATGTAGTGCGTGGTCAGCAGGACCGTCTTACCCGCCTGCGTGAGCGAGGCGATCAACGCGCGCAGCTCACGCGCGCCGACGGGGTCGAGGCCGAGCGTCGGTTCGTCGAGGAAGAGGACGCGCGGGTCGTGGAGGAGACCGCGGGCGACGTGCAGGCGCTGGCGCATCCCGCGCGAGTAGCCCTCCACTCGTTCCTTCTCGCGGCCGGAGAGGCCGACGAGGTCGAACAGCTCCTCGATCCGGCGCTTCTGCTCTCGGCCGGGCACGCCGTACAGCTCTGCGAAGTAGCGCAGGTTGTCGAGCGCGGACAGACGCTCGTAGAGGCCTCGCTCGCCGCCGAAGACGTACCCGACGCGCTTGCGCACCTCGCGTGCGTCCTTGGCCACGTCGTAGCCGAGCACGCGCGCAGTGCCCGCCGTGGGGACGAGCAGCGTGATCAGCATCTTGATCGTCGTCGTCTTGCCCGCCCCGTTCGGGCCGAGCAGGCCGAACAGCTCCCCCTCGCCGACCTCGAAGCTGATCCCGCGCACGGCCTCGACTTCGAGCGTCCGGCGGCGGAGGGTCCCCGTGTGGGTCTTGTACGTGCGATAGAGGTCTGTCGCCTCGATCACGGCCATGCCGAGAGCCTAGTGGTCGCGGCCGCCAACTCCGTCCTCTCGAGGTGCATATAATTTATGCATGGTGCGAGTCGTGATCGCGGGGGCCGCAGGACGCGACTTCCACGACTTCAACCTCCTTTACCGCGACCGCGCAGAGCACCAGGTCGTCGCCTTCACGGCAACACAGATCCCGGACATCGCCGGGCGCGTCTACCCGCCCGAGCTCGCCGGTGCCCTCTACCCGGACGGGATCCCGATCCGGCCCGAGGCGGAGCTGGAGGAGATCATCCGGGAGCGTGAGGTCGACGAGGTCGTCTTTGCGTACTCGGACGTCACTCACGAGCACGTCATGCACATCGCCTCGCGCGTGCTCGCGGCAGGCGCTGCGTTCCGGCTGCTGTCGCCTCAGGAGACCGAGCTCGTCCCGACGAAGCCCACGGTCGCCGTCTGCGCCGTCCGCACGGGCTCCGGGAAGAGCCAGACGACCCGCTACGTGGCGAGGCTACTGCGCGATTCCGGGATGCGCGTCGCCGTGCTGCGCCATCCGATGCCGTATGGAGATCTGTCCAAGCAGGTCGTGCAGCGCTTCGCGCGCTACGAGGACCTCGACGCCGCCGACTGCACGATCGAGGAGCGCGAGGAGTACGAGCCGCACCTGGCCGAGGGGAACCTCGTCTTCGCAGGCGTCGACTACGCCGCGATCCTCGCCGCGGCCGAGGAGGAGGCTGACGTGATCCTGTGGGACGGCGGCAACAACGACACGCCGTTCGTCCGCCCGAACCTGCACATCGTCGTAGTCGATCCGCACCGCGCGGGCCACGAGCTTCGCTACCACCCCGGCGAGACGAACCTCCGCATCGCCGACGTCTGCGTTGTGAACAAGGTCGACACCGCGCCGCCGGAAGGCATCGAGGCCGTGCTCGCGTCGATCCACGCGCTCAACCCGGGCGCGCAGGTCGTGATGGCGGCCTCGCCCTTCGAGGTCGAGGGGGACGGCAGCCAGATCGAGGGCAAGCGGGTGCTCGCGATCGAGGACGGGCCGACGCTCACGCACGGCGAGATGACCTACGGCGCCGCGGTGCTCGCGGCGAAGGCGAATGGGGCCGCCGCCCTCGTCGATCCCCGTCCGTTCGCCGTCGGCTCGATCGCCGCGACGTTCGCCGAGTACCCGAACATCGGGGAACTGCTCCCGGCGATGGGATACGGACGCAGGCAATTGGAGGATCTGCGCGAGACGATTGCCCGGTCGGACGCCGACCTCGTCCTGATCGGAACGCCGATCGACCTCCGCCGCCTCGTGGAGCTGGACAAGCCCGCGCTCCGCGTCACCTACCGGCTCGAAGAGGTTGGTGGAGACACGCTCTCCGCGGCGCTCGCCGAGCGCGGGTTGCTGCGCCAGACTGCGCTGGCGTGACGACAGTTGTCGCGGTCGGCGGCAACGCCCTGATGCGGGCGGGCGAGCGAGGCACGGCCGCGGAGCAGATCGCCAACCTGCACGAAGCATGCGCGGCGCTCGTCCCCGTCTTCGACGATCCACGGATCGTCGTCACGCACGGGAACGGTCCCCAGGTCGGCAACGAGCTCGTGCGCCAGGAGCGCGCCGCCGACGAGGTTCCGCCGCTTCCGCTCTACCTCGCGGTCGCGCAGACGCAGGCGGAGATCGGTGCGCTGATGGAGACCGAGCTCGCCCCGGTGGCGAAGAGGCCCGTCGTCTGCATGCTCACCCACGTGCGCGTGGAGGACGATGATCCCGCGTTCGCCGAGCCGACGAAGCCGGTCGGGCCCTTCTACGGCCAGGAGCAGGCCGAGCGCCTGGAACGGGAGCGGGGCTGGAGGCTGAAGCGGGACGCCGGGCGGGGGTATCGCCGCGTCGTCCCCTCCCCCGCGCCCCATGAGATCGTCGAGATCGGCGCGATCCGCGCGCTCCTCGACGCCGGGACGTGCGTGATCGCCTGCGGCGGCGGCGGGATTCCGGTCTCTTCCCGAAACGGACGGCTGAGCGGAATCGACGCCGTGATCGACAAGGATCTTGCCTCCGCGCTCCTCGGCCGTGAGCTGGGAGCCGAGCGGCTCGTGATCCTCACCGACGTGCCGGCCGTGCTACGCGACTTCGGCACCGCCTCTGAAGAGGAAGCACGCCGGCTCTCCCCCGACGAGGCGGAAGCCCTTGCGCCCCGGCTGGCGGAAGGATCGATGCGCCCGAAGATCGAGGCATCGGTCGAGTTCGTCCGCGCCACCGGCGGCGAGGCACTGATCACCTCCCCGGCGGCGCTCTCGGGAGCGCTCGCGGGGCGCGCCGGAACCACGATCGCGCACACTCTCTAGGATTGCGCGCGGTGCGTGAGCTTCCCGCGGATTTCAAGGGACGCGACTTCATCCGGATCGCCGCGTGGACGCCGGAGGAGCTCAAGCTCGTCCTCGACCTTGCCGACGAGCTGAAGGAGCTTCAGCACGAACGCAAGGAGCACCCTCTGCTCCCCGGCCGTGCGCTCGGGATGATCTTCGAGAAGCCGTCCACCCGCACGCGCGTCTCGTTCGAGGTTGGAATCGCCCAGCTCGGCGGCTTCGGGCTCTACCTGCGCGCCGACGATCTTCAACTCGGCCGCGGCGAGACGATCAAGGACACGGCGAACGTGCTCTCGCGCTACCTCGACGGCATCGTCATCCGCACGTTCTCGCATGAGGATGTGGAGGAGCTCGCCGCCCACGCGAGCGTGCCGGTCGTCAACGGGCTGACCGACGTCGCCCACCCTTGCCAGATCCTCGCCGACCTGATGACGATCCGCGAGCGCCTGGGCCGGCTCTCGGGCGTTCGGATCGCGTACTTCGGTGACGGAAACAACGTGTGCGCTTCGCTCATGACGGCTGCGGCGAAGCTGGGAATGCGCTTCGTCGCGGCAATTCCCGAGGGTTACGACCCGGACGACAGCGTCGTCAAGACCGCCAGGCGAGCCGCTGTGCAATCGGGAGGGACGGTCGAGCTCGTCCGCGACCCGCACGAGGCGGCCAAAGGAGCCGAAGTGCTCTACACCGACGTGTGGACGAGCATGGGTCAGGACGAGGAGCGCGAGCCGCGGCTCGCCGACCTGGCCGGCTTCGGCATCGACTCGGAGCTCGTCGCCCTCGGCACCGCAGACGCGATCGTGCTCCACTGCCTCCCCGCTCACTACGGGGAGGAGATCACCGAGGACGTCCTCTACGGGCCGCAGTCGGCCGTCTGGGACGAGGCCGAGAATCGGCTGCACTCGCAGAAGGCCTTGCTGGCCTTGATCATCAGGTAAGTGGGGCCGGTCGGGGAGAGATTCTGATCCCGGACGATCTTGGCAAGAGCCCTAGCTCGTTCCTGGGGCACCGCTCGCAAAGGAGGCAAGCGCGCGGCGCGCAGGACAGTACAAACAGGTACGGCCAAGCGACGCGCGCGCAGCATCCTGCCGCGAGCGGCGTCAGGCGGCCCCGGAGGCCGGCTTCGCCGGCCGGAAGTGGCCGCCGGCCAGGGACGAGCTAGGTGCTTCCTCTCAAGGACAACGTCCCGACCCGGTCGTTCCCCGTGGTCACCGTCGCGCTGATCGCGATCAACACGGCCGTCTGGCTCTTCTACGAGCTTCCCCATCTGCAGTCCTCGGTCAACCAGCTGGCGTTCCATCCCTGCGAGGTGAACAACTCGTGCCACCAGATCGGCCAGGACTGGCCGCTGACGGCGCTCACGTCGATGTTCATGCACGGAGGCTGGGAGCACCTGATCGGGAACATGCTCTTCCTCTGGATCTTCGGCAACAACGTCGAGGACGCGATGGGAAAGATCAAGTTCATCGTCTTCTACCTCCTCGCCGGCTTCGCGGCGACCGCTCTGCAGACCTTCATCACCCTCGACTTCGCCTCGCACGCGAGTGCTCAGATCCCGAACCTGGGAGCGAGCGGCGCGATCTCGGGCGTGCTCGGCGCGTATCTCCTGCTGCTGCCGCGGGCACGCGTGCTCACGCTCGTCTTCTTCTTCTTCGTGGAGGTGCCGGCAGTCTGGTTCCTCGGCGCCTGGTTCCTCTTCCAGCTCCTGGCAGGCGGCGGAGCCCTCGAGCATCCCGAGTCGGGCGGCGGAATCGCCTTCTTCGCGCACATCGGCGGCTTCCTCTTCGGGCTCGCGACCGTCCGGCTGTTTGCGGGCCGGAAGCCGCTCAGGCCGGCGTATTGAGGTGGTGACCTTCCTCGACGTCGTGGCCGTGACTGCGGGCGTGGTAGGCCTGCTCGTGATCCTGGGGTTTCTCGTTTGGCGCGAGAGGTAAAGGGAATGTCCGGAGGGTCAGGAACGTTGAAGAGAGCATGAGAGAACTGAGGGACATCCGAGTCGAGATCGAGCAGGCGACGCAGCGCCGCGCCGAGTTGTGGCATGCGCTCTCTGAGGGGCACGACGCTGATCTTGCCGCCGAGCTCGAGCAGCTGAACGAGAACCTCGAGACGCTCTGGGACGAGCATCGCGAGACGCGTGCGCGCCTCCGCTTCGGCGAGCGCGACGAGATCATCCGCCGCGCGCGGGCGGAAGAGCGGCTGAACCGGGCCGCGTAGCCCCATTTCATCCGTCGGACGCGTCCGCTAGCTTGTCGTCGGAACGGACAACGTGCGCCCACGGAGGCTAAAGGAAAAGGGAGATCTCGCGGAGCTGATGGTTGCCTGCGACCTGCTCAGGCGCGGTTGCAAGCTGGCGATTCCTTATGGCGAGGACTGTGACTACGACCTCGTGATTGAGCGCGACGGAAAGCTCGAGCGAGTCCAGGTCAAGCACACCGAGTCCGATGGCGCGGTCATCTCCGTGAAGTGCTGCTCGCACTCTCTGACGAACGGCCGGGTCCGAGCAACGAAGCGCTATACCGCAGCCACTATCGACTGGCTCGCTGTATACGACCGACAACGGATCGGTGCTACTACATTCCAGCCCGCGAGCTCGGCGATGGCCGTCGAGAGCTTCGCCTCCGTGTTACACCGGCGAAGAACAACCAGCAGGCGAATATCAGATACGCGGGCGACTACCTCGACTTGTGCGAGAGGCAGCCGGCGATGGAGCCAGCCGGATTCGAACCGGCGACCTTCCGGATGCAAACCGGACGCTCTGCCAGCTGAGCTATGGCCCCTCAGTCATTCTAGGTGAGTACACCGGCGAGGCATCACCACTTGCCCGCGTGTGGACGGCAGCCGATCGCCCGCATCGGGGTCGGCACCGGCCGGTATCTGGCACATGACGTAGCGCGCTCCACTTCGTTCGCAAACGTGGCGCCAGAGGATGTCGACCGCCCCGTATTCGCCGATAGGTGCGAGCACTTCGTCGCCCTCGTGAAGATCGAGCCCTCGTGCGACGGCGTTCATGGCCGTGGTCGCGTTCGGGACGAAGACGAGATTCTCCGGGCTCGCGCCGACGTAGGCGGCGAGCCTCGTCTTCGCAGCGTCGGTCAGACCCCGGTAGCGACGATCGCGCGCGAGGAACTCGACCGGTTGGCGTTCCAGCTCCTGCTGGAGGCGCTGGTATTCCTCGAACACGGGCCTCGGGCAGGCGCCGAACGAGCCGTGGTTGAGGAAAACGACGTCCGGATCGAGCAGGAAGAGCTCGCGCACGCCTTCATTCTTTAGGGTCCGCGCATGCCCCGGTCAGTGCGCGTCGGCCTCATTGCCCTCTTGCTGGGCTTCTTCACCCTCGTCTGCATGCTGCTCGCGATGCGCCTGGCCGGCCCGGTGACGCACAAGTACAACCTCGGCACGCTGCAGTACGAGGTCCGGCCGTCCTTCTCCGGGAAGGCACAGCTCTTCGTCCCGCTCGCGGGCTGGCAGCTCGAGGCGCCGGTGTTCGATGCGCCCTACACGCTCGCGGTGCAGCCGAGACACGTCGACCCCCACGAGATCGTGCGCGCGGCCGGCGGCGTCAAGGAGACCCTCAAGACCGCAAAGCGGGACGTCAAGCACGGGGCAATCCTCACGTTCGTGCGCGCGCTTCTGTTCTCGCTGGCCGGAGGGCTCGTTGCCGGCGCGGTGGCGCTGCTCGCGTTCCTGGCCTTCGGCCGGCCGCGGCGGCTCGCGTGGATGGCCGCCGCCGCCTGCTTCGCTCTCTCGATCCTCCTCGCCGGGGGCAGCGGGCTTTGGGTCTGGCAGAGCCTGAACATCTCGGCGCTGAAGCGACCCACCGCGACACACGGCGCTGGATCCAAGGCGGTGGCCGCAGTGATCAGACGGCTTGCAAATGACGGCAATCTCGGGACGGTCATCCAGGACCTCGCACCGCTCCTCGCCGTGGCGGAGCACCTCAAAGTCCCTGCGGCTACTGGGGCGGGTGCACCTTGACGGCGGTCTTCCCCCCCGAGCGCGAGCGTCGAGAAGAGCGGCGCCCATTGTCCCAGCCCGAGCTTGCGCCGGCGGGCGAGCCAAGCATCCATCTCGCTTTGAAGGCCGCCCAGATCGATCCGCTCGAGGTCTTCCGCGTCGAGCGCCAGTGCGTCTTCGATCGGAATCCGGGTCGCAAGGAGCACGACGAGCAGCGCCCGGTCGCGGCGGCCGGCCGGTGTCGGCCGGATCTTCGTGAGCCTCTTCCGAAGCTCAGTCCGCGTGATCTCCTTCGGCTCCGTCATCGGCGTGGCAGCGCGAGAACGGCCCCGAGCAGAGCGCCGGCGACGAGCAGCTGCGTGCGCGCGGAGACCCCGCCGCTTCGGTGCAGGCCGGGGATCCGGTGTGTCGGGAAGAGCTTCCGGCCGCCCGGCCGCGGCAACCGGATGACGTGCTCGATGTCGGGAGCGGAGGATGCGAGGGCGCCGAGTGTCGCGGAGTCGAACAGGCCGCGCCGGCCGGCGAGCGCGAGTACTCCGGCGACGCCGCTCCAGATCTCGAAGCGGCGAGAGCCGATGTCCTGATGCCGGATGACGTCCCCAAGGAAGTGCATACAGAATCCCAGCCCGATCGCCGCGGGCCTCGAGCGGACAGCCGCCCCAACCGCTGCACCGCTCGCCACGTGCATCGAGACGATCACGCTTCGAGTTTGGCGGAAATCGGGGGTCAGCGCTAGCGCGGGGCGCTTGCCTCTTTCAACTCGGCGGCTCACCGCGTCATTCGAGCTTTACAAAACAGGCGGAGGAGGGCTTGCCCTCGACACGCCTGTTTGGCAGGATCTTGCCAATGGAGCTCCTGCACACCTGCTACCGGATCGGTGAGATCGACCGCTCGGTGGCCTTCTACGAAGCCCTCGGATTCGAGGAGATGAGCCGGCTCCCAATCCGAGACGAGGCGATCAACGTGTTCATGGGCCTGCCGGAAGACGGCCCCCGGCTCGAGCTGACGTACAACTTCGGCGTCGACTCCTACGAGCTCGGAACGGGCTACGGGCACATCGCCGTCAGCGTGGACGACCTGGATGCGACACTCGAGCGACTGAAAGAGCAGGGAATCGAAGCGGAAAAGCCGCCCTATACGGTGCGCGAAGGCGGCTCGCGGCTCTGCTTCGTCCGCGATCCCGACGGATACCGCATCGAACTGATCGAGCGACGCGAATAGCCCCCGTGCAATCGGCAGAGGATCTGCTCCCGGCACGCGGCGGCCTTCCCAAGCTGAGAGAGGCCGCCGCCGGCTGCAAGGCGTGCGACCTCTGGATGTCCGGGACCCAGACCGTGTTCGGCGAGGGCCGCAGCACGGCCGAGGTGATGTTCGTGGGCGAGCAGCCGGGCGACCGCGAGGACCGCGCCGGGCGGCCCTTCGTCGGCCCGGCCGGGCGCCTTCTCGACCAGGCAATGGAGGAGGCTGGCATCGACCGGCAGAAGGCCTACGTCACGAACGTCGTCAAGCACTTCAAGTGGAGGGCCAAGGGGAAGCGTCGGATTCATCAGAAGCCGAACTGGTCGGAGATCGCTGCCTGCCGGCCCTGGCTCGACTCCGAGCTCGGGACGGTCAAGCCCAGAGTCCTCGTCTGCCTCGGCGCGACGGCGGCCCAAGCATTGATTGGAAGGGATTTCCGCATCACACGGCAGCGTGGCCGGCCGGTCGAGTCCGAGCTCGCGCCGGTCGTCCTTGCGACGATCCATCCTTCCGCGATCCTGCGCGCCGACGACGAGGACCGCGAGCAAGAGATGCAGGCCCTCGTCGACGACCTGCGAGTTGTCGCGAAGCTCCTGGACTAAGCGGTAGGGGCTGCCTCGCCCGGCACGTGGAGCAGGTTCTCCACGTCGCGGACGCCCCGAACCTTCCTCGTCTTCTTCTCGAGGTCGCGAATCAGGTCCGGCTCGGAGACTTCGCCGCGGAGGAAAACGACTCCGTCCTGCGCGTTCACGTTGATGCCGCCTTTCGGAACGTCGGCGTCGCGAAAGATCTCAGTCTCGACCTTGTGCGCGAGTGTGGCGTCGTCAGGCGCGGGTTTCTCCTCTTCCTTCAGGTGCCGCACCTTCTGGGAAACGCCGTACGCATCGGCCGCGACACCGCGGGCCAGGCGGACGCCTTGACGGCGACGACGCCGGATGAAACCGAGCGTCCGGTCTCGGGCGGTCGCCCTTCGTCTCTTGCCGTTCGACGGGTCGAAGAAGTAGGTCAGCCCTGCTCCGAGGGCTCCGGCAGCCGCGATCATCTTCTTCATCTTCGGTCCCCCTCTAAAAAGGTCTCTACGAGGCCGATACCCGCGCGACATTGCTCCAAACCCCTCGCGACATCGTGCCGGTTGCGACGTGAACGGACGGAAACGCCCTCCGGACTCGTTACAATCCTCCGCCGAAGCAACCCCTGGCACCGACAGAGGAGGATCTATGCCGGTGGAGACACCTTCGTTCTTCGCACAAGTCATCCAAGACCACCTCGAGCTCAAGCGAAAAAATGCCGAGCTCGAGGGTGACATGCCCATCGACCGTTACGAGACCAACGATCCGTTCGACAACCACCCGCTCTTCAAGACCGAAGAGCAGGCGCGGCTCGAAGACACCATGGAGGGCGAAGTCGTCGCCCCCGTCGAGCCGCCGCCGAAGGCGCTGAAATGGCCGGGAGAGGACGAGGAGGAAGACGCCCCGTCCCCCGACATCGAAGACAGTCTCTGGACGAAATCGAGAGATTTCGACTGGGGCGACTAGCTCGCCCTGGGACGCTTCGGTCGCCTACTCAGCCGTCGCGCCGGCCCGATCGGGCTCGCGCTGACGACGTGGGAGATCTGGCGGCGCATCCCGCCCGATTACCGGCGGCAGATCCTCCGCGCCACAAGGAAGCACGGCCCCCGCGTCGCCGCCGAGATCCGGCGCTTTCAGCGCGAGTGGGCTAAGAAGCCCCGGCATTGAGCTCGAGCGCCTTTCGGACGATGCGCTCCTGCTCGCGCGCGTGCGCCGTCGGATAGCCCTCGCTCGGGCTCGCACGCCACGGCCTGCCGACGTAGCGAAGCTCGGCGCCCTTCGGGAGAACCTCCTCGAGGCGATGGCGCGTCGAGCGCCAGGCGCCCATGTTCTGCGGCTCCTCCTGCACCCACACGAGCTCCTCGAGCGCGGGGTAGGAGCCGACGAGCGCCCTGAACTCGTCGAGCGGAAACGGATAGAGCTGCTCCAGGCGGGCAACGGCGATCTCGTCGCCGACGGCAGGATCCTCGCTGCCGAGAATGTCGTAGTAGACCTTGCCCGAGCAGACGATGAGCCGGCGCACACGCTCGTGGTCGGCCTCGGGATCGTCGATCACGGACCGGAACGCGCCCTCCGTGAGGTCGGCGACCCGGGAAGAGGCCTCCCGAAGGCGCAGGAGCCCCTTGGGCGTCATCAGGATCAGCGGCCTCGCGCTCGCGGTCAGCGCCTGCCTGCGCAGCAGGTGGAAATACTGGGCGGCGGTGGTGCAGTTCGCGACGCGGATGTTGCCCTCAGCTGCGAGTAGGAGGAACCGCTCGAGGCGCGCGCTCGAATGCTCCGGCCCGTTCCCCTCGTATCCGTGGGGAAGGAGGAGGGTCAGGCGCGACGTTTGCCTCCACTTCGACTGCCCCGAGACCATGAACTGATCGACGATCACCTGCGCCCCGTTGACGAAGTCGCCGAACTGAGCCTCCCAGAGGACGAGGGTCTCGGGCGCAGAGACCGAGTAGCCGTATTCGAACCCGACGGCCGCAAGCTCCGAGAGCGGTGAGTTGTGCACCTCGAATGACGCTTGTGCCTCACGCAGGTTCTGGATGGGCGCGTACCGCTCGCCGGTCTGCGCGTCGTGAAAGACGATGTGCCGCTGGGAGAAGGTGCCGCGCTCGGTGTCCTGCCCGGTCAGGCGGATGGGGATGCCCTCGACGAGCAGGGTCGCAAACGCCAGCGCCTCGGCCTGGCCCCAGTCGATCCCTCCATCACCTTCGACGGCCTCGATCCGGCGCTCGAGCTGGCGCGCCAGCTTCGGGTGGATCGTGAACCCCTCGTGCACCTCGAGCAGCTCGCGGTTCAGCGAGCGAACGAGATTAGCCGGAACGGCGGTGACGATCTCCGCGGACACTTCCCCAGGCATGGTCTTCTCGTCGGCGGCTTCGATCTCGCTCTTGCCGAAGCTGGACTTGAGCCGTTCGTGGGCCGCCTTCAGCTCCGTCTCGACCTTCTTGTCGAGCGCGTCCACCTGCTCCTCGGTCACCACGCCCTCCTCCATGAGAGTACGGGCGAGCAGCTCGCGCACGGTCGGCTGCCGGGCGATTCTCTCCGCCATCAACGGTTGCGTGTAGGCGGCCTCGTCCTGCTCGTTGTGCCCGTACCGTCGATAGCCCACGAGATCGACCAGGACGTCCTCGCCGAAGCGGTTGCGGTATGCGAGCGCGAGCCGGATCGCGGCGAGCGAGGCTTCCGCGTCGTCGGCGTTCACATGGATGATCGGAATGTCGAAACCCTTCGCGAGATCGCTCGAGTACCGGGTCGACCGCCCTTCCTCCGGATCGGTGGTGAACCCCACCTGGTTGTTGGCGATGATGTGCAGCGTCCCGCCGGTCGTGTAGCCGGCGAGCGCTTCGAGGTTCAACGTCTCTGCGACAACGCCCTGGGCCGGGAACGACGCGTCTCCGTGGATCAGGATAGGTAGCGCGACCCTCGGGTCGGAGGCGCCGTGGCGGGTTCCACGATCGGTCTGCTCGGCGCGCGTCCACCCCTCGACGACCGGGTCGACGGCCTCGAGATGGCTCGGATTGGAAGCAAGCGTCACGGTGATCTCACCGGCGGCGGTCGAGCGAGCGCCCTCCGCCCCGTGGTGGTACTTGACGTCGCCGGCTCCCTTCTCGGGATCGAAGGCGATCGCCTCGCTCGTTCGCTCTCCCTCGAACTCCCGCAGGATCTCCTCGTACGAAAGGCCAATGACGTGCGCCAAAACGTTGAGGCGGCCGCGGTGGGCCATCCCGAGCACGACCTCGTGCGCGCCCGACTCCGCCGCGAGCTCGACCGACTCGTCCAGCATGGGGACGAGCACGTCGAGCCCCTCGATCGAGAACTGCTTCTGGCCGAGGAACGTGCGATGCAAGTAGCGCTCGAGCCCCTCGACCTCAGTCAGGCGCGCAAGCAACCGTTCCTTCTCGTCGGCGCTGGGCGGAGCTCGATAGCGGCCCGACTCGATCGCCTTACGCAGCCAGACCCGTTCCTCGTGGTTCGCGATGTGCTCGATCTCGTAGGCGATCGTCCCGCAATAGGTCTCCTGCAGTCGGGGGAGCACGTCGGCCAGGGTGTCGCCGGGGACGTGCACCCTGAGAATGGGGGCCGGGACCTTGTCCATGAGCTCCTCGGTCAGCCTCGGCGTGAGGAGAGTCGGGTCGAGCGCGGGATCGCCGACAGGGTCAGAGCCCAGCGGGTCGAGCCGGGCGGCGAGGTGACCGTGAGTGCGATAGGCCTTGACGAGGGCCATGCCTGCTGCAACGGCGCCCAGCAGCTCCTCGTCGGCGGTAGGAGCGCGAGCAGGCGCCCGAGCAGGTGTCTCTTCCGGAGCGGCCTCGGGCGTCTCCAGAACGGTGGCGTGTCCGTCTGCTCGAAGCGTTTCCAGCAGCCGGAGCAGGCCTGGATGCGCCGCGACGAGCTCGCTGTCTCCGCTCTCGAAGAGCCTGCGCCACTCGGCCGGGACCGCCTCCGGGTTCTCCAGATACTCCTCGAGGAGGAGGCTCGCGTAGCCGGAGTTCAGCCCGTCGACGTCATGCACGATTACTACTTGTGTTGTAGCAGCAGGAGTCCTGCCGCGGCCTCGGCTCCGGCTCTAGTAAAGGGGATGCCTGGTCACAACGGCGATGACCATTCCGGCGACGAAGCACACGGTTGCAATGCCGACCGCGAACGCGGCCAGGCGTGCGTGACGCCCACCCATCCCCGCGGCCACGAAAGCGAGCACGATCGCAAAGGGCATTATCCGGACCGGGCGGTAGGCGAGCGCGAACAGGCTTGCGAAAATCGACAGGGCCGCCAGGAAACCGGCGACGGCCTCGCTCGGCCGCGTCTCTTCGAGCGGCTGGGTCACGACGGCGGCGCCGCGCCCGCGACACGGCGCGCCGCTCGGGCGTAGCTACGGGTGGGCGAGCCGTGGGGACCGGGCCTGCGCCGCCGCGACCGCCGGGACCAGGGATCTGGACGGGGACCGAGCTCGGGCACCGCCACGAGCGCCGCTCCTTCCGCCGGCCGCCCATCGCTGCGGACGGCCCAGTAGACGACAAGGCAGAGATAGATGATCGGGATCTTGAGCACGACCATCAGGAAGATGAACTCCCAGACCATCAGCCGGGCAGTGTAGTCAACTCTGGGGCAGGGTCTCGGCCAGAATGGCCACGATTCCGATCGGGATCGTGCCTATGGCGGTCGCGGCGAAGAGCGGCCACGTGCGGCCGCTGCGGCGGGCGAAGAACGTTCCCAACAACGGCGCCGCCGCCGCGATCAGCCAGGCGGCAACGACGGCGCCTCCCATCGCGTTACCACTGGTGCCCCGGCAGAGGTCGCTGCGAAGCGTTCCGGGAGACGCGAGGTCAGGCGTCAGCCCGCCGCAGTAACCGACGCCCCACTCTCCGAACGCGACGATTCCCCCGGCGATCGCTCCCGCGAGGACGAGTATGGGACCGGCAATCCGGGCTCCCAAGCTCATTGAGCCATGAGCCAGCCCGGCGCCCGAAGGCCTGCGCGTCGCAGCGCGGCGCGCAGAGCCTTCGTCCAGCGCAGTTGCAAGCGGTGGGCCGAAGTGTTGAGTGGAGCGGCGAGATCGCGCGCTGCCTGCAGGTCTTCAGGGTCTTGGGTGATGAGGAATTGCGCCCAGCCGTCGCCGAGGATGCCGAGGGCCTGCGAAAAGAGCTGAAGCGAGCGTGCTCTTCCCGCGTGCGCCCTGCGGAGCCCTTCAGGGGTCTTGATCCTCCCCCACGGCTTCACCAGGGCGTCGACATCGGCGGCCGCCGTGCTAAAGAGGCCGGGGATGTCCTCGTCGGGGTAGCTCGGATCGCCGAGTTGATCCAGCGGGAGAACGGCCTCTCGGTACCGGGACATCTGCGCCCGCGCGTGAGACAGGTAGCTCCGCAGCGCTGCGCGATCCTGGCCTCTCGCCGAGGCGGCTATCGGAGCCAGCGCCGCAAGCGCGACGCCCACGGCCACTATCGAGCAGATCCTCATCGCACGTGCTCTCCCGTCGAGAAGCATAGGTCTCTACTCGCCTCGGGGCTCTTCGCTCGATTGCCGCGGCTTGTAGTGAGATGCGCCCCTCCAGCGAACCGCCCAGTACCAGGTTCTCGCATCGAAGAGACACGGATAGCGGTCCCAGAATTCCCACACGGAGTAGGCCGCCTTACAGTCCTGGCCCATGTGGTGCCAGAACATAACGTCGCAGAACTTGCGGCCCAGCTGGGAGCCGTAGCAGACGTCGTGGCGGTAGCACGTGTACTGCCAGAGGTGCTCATATGAGCTGTTCCCGTACCACGGATTGCTGCAGTAGTCACGGCCGGAGACGTACGGAGCAGGTGGCGGGATCACGCTCCCACTCCCGTCGCCGTCGTACAGCCTGGTCTCGCCGGAGTACTCGGTCCCCTGCATCACCCGAGTCGGGTCGATGCCGTCGGGCGTGTAGAAGGTCGAGAGGTTCGGAACGCAGACGTACGTCACGTCCCGGTCGGGGTCGTACTCGCTGCAGCCGTCCCTCAGCACGTACGCCGAGGCGGTCGGGGCGAGTTGCGGCGTCGTGAGTGCCGCCAGCCCTACGAGCAGGGCCGCGAGCACGACGAGGGCCGCGCGGCGCGTATATGTCCAAAGCAAAGTGTCCACGCGTGCCTCCTTGGTTGGGTTCCGGAGTCACGCTAGGGACGAAGCTGAAACGCGTGGGAAACGTCTTCGTGCCGGGTTTGGAACATCTACTGTGCGGCCGTGCGGCTGTTCCTGCTTGCGCGCCACGGCGAGTCGACGCTAAACGCCGAGCGGCGCATCAACGGAGATCCTTCCGTGCCGGTCGCCCTGACAGAGCGAGGCCGGGAAAGCGCCCGCGGGCTCGGCGAGCAGATCGCGAACGTCCCGATCGAGCTCTGCGTCCTCACGCGGTTCGGGCGGACGCGGGAGACGGCCGAGCTCGCGCTCGAGGGCCGAGACGTGGAGATGACGGTCGAGCTCCTGCTCGACGACATCGACATCGGCGAGCTCGAAGGCGACTCGATCGACGACTACCGCGCGTGGAAGCGGGAACACACCCGAGCGGATCCGTTTCCGGGCGGGGAGAGCCTCGACGACGCTGCTCAGCGGTACGCACAGGCCTTCCGGAAGCTCGCCGTCACGGATACACGGGGTGTCACCCTGGTCGTCTGCCACGAGATCGCCCTCCGCTACGCGCTCAACGCCACGGCGGGCTCGGACGATCTCGACGGTCCGACGCACGACGTTCTCAATGCGACGCCGTATCTGTTCGACGACTCAGCGCTCGAGCTCGCGGCCCGGCGCATCGAGGCGCTCGCAGGCCGGTAGGCTCTGACCATGGGACGAGGTTCACGGGCGGTCATACGCTGGAAGCACGACCGCCAGCGGAAGAAAAAGGAACGCGAGAAGCGGAAGGCGGCGCCTCCCGCGCCGGCGCGGAAGCGCTAGCGAGTCACCCCCGGAGCCTCTCGAGCCCGTCGAGGATCAGGTCGAGCCCGAGCTCGTACGCGTTCACGTCGTCTTGGCCCGGTTCTGGCTCCATGTGCTGCTGGACGTGCTCGGTGAAGTTGGGATACTCGGCCAGAAACTCCCCGCTGAGGAAGCTCGCCGCGATCCCCGAGAACTGATCCGGGTCGACCGCCCGGTAGGTCAGCACCAGGGACGTGAACCCCATGACATAACTCTCGAGGATGTGGTAGGCGTGATACGTCAGATCCTTCGAGAAGCCCCCTGCCTCCCGGAAGCAGCCGAGCACCGCATCGCCGTATCGGAGGCGTGCGAGACCAGGCTTCTGACGCATCTGGAGGCCGGTGGCCCACGGGTGGCGTAACAGCGTTTCGTGGGCCGAGATCGCAATCTCGCGGATCGCGATCTTCCAATCGGGTTCGCCGGTCGGCAGGACGATTTCGCCCCAAGCGGCGTCGACGATCCCGTCCAGGAGATCATCTTTGTTGGCGACGTGGTTGTAAAGAGACATCGCCTTGACCCCGAGCTCGTCGGCGAGCTTGCGCATGCTGAGCGACTCGATCCCGCTTTCGTCGGCAAGGGCGATCGCTGCCCGTAAGACGCGCTCGCGGCTCAAGGGAGTTCGGCGGTTCGTGCTCGTTGCCATCTGCCTTGACAAGCTTACAGTGTACGTGGTAGCTTACGCCGTATGCTTACACTGTACTTGAACAGGAGGTCGAAATGAAGGCCATCATCCACGAGCGGTACGGGCGGCCCGACGTGCTCGAGCTTCGCGAAGTCGACATTCCGGTCGTCGAGGACGATCAAGTGCTGGTCCGCGTACACGCGGCCTCCGTCAACCCGGTTGAGTGGTATGGGGTGACCGGACCCTACTTCGCGCGTATTGGGAACGGGCTGCGCAAACCCAAGGACACGACAGTCGGCGGCGACCTGGCCGGGCGGGTCGAAGCCGTCGGCAGCGAAGTCAAGGGTCTTCAACCGGGTGACGAGGTGTTCGGTACCTCGGGCAGCTCCTGGGCCGAATACACATGTGCACGCGAGGCTCGCCTCGCGCGGAAGCCGGCCAACGTGTCGTTCGAGGAAGCGGCAGCGGTCCCCGTGGCGGCGCTCACCGCCCTTCAGGCTCTGCGCGACAAGGGGAAGGTCCAGCCTGGACAGAGAGTTCTGATCAACGGGGCCTCCGGAGGTGTCGGCACCTTCGCCGTCCAGCTCGCAAAGTCGTTCGGAGCGGACGTGACCGCCGTGTGCAGCACGAGGAACGTGGAGCAGGCCCGGTCGCTCGGTGCAGACCGCGTCATCGACTACACGCAGGAGGACTTCACGAAGGGCGAGGGGCGATACGACCTGATGCTCGACATCGCCGGCAGCCGCTCGTTCCTCGCCTGCAGACGCGTCTTGACGCCCGAGGCGACGTTCGTGCTGGTCGGCGGGAAGATGACCTATCGAGGGCTCGGGCCTCTGCCACACATCGCCGGAACGATCTTGAAGTCGAAGCGCCGGAGCCAAGCGGTCACGTTCTTCATGGCGAAGATCAATACAGAGGATCTCGAGTTCCTGGGAGAGCTTCTCGAAGCCGGAACCGTGAAGTCCGTCATCGACCGACGCTACGAGTTGAGCCAGGCCCCCGACGCTCTCCGGTATCTGGGCGAAGGACACGCGCGGGGGAAAGTCGTCATCACCGTCTGAGGTGCACGTACGGCTTGCCCCGGCGCGTCACGGCGATCTCCTCGCCGGAGGCGGCGCGTTCCAAGTACCAGCCGAAGTGGTTGCGGAACTCGTGGGCGCCGACAACCTGCGTTGCCGGCGCCCGAGGAGTGGAGCCGAGGGGGCTCGAACCCCTGACCTCCGCCATGCCGAGGCGGCGCTCTTCCAGCTGAGCTACGGCCCCAGAGCGACCAAGTGTAGCCTCGAACGAGAAGTCTTCGGCCCAGTTGAGCCCGGCCCGCTGATGGTTCCGGGACGGCTTCAGCCGCAGCTGCACCGCGGTGCGATCCGAGAAGCGTTCGATCGGCAGGAAGTAGCATTGATCGACTTCGGCGCAGTACGCGGCAATCGCGTCGATCTCGTCCGCGGAATACGAACGTCGGATGAATCCGTTGGCGGACCTGCGGCAAGACCGGCAGCGAACAATCACGACGTCGCCGGCGCGTGGAGCCCACTTGCACTGGACTCGGACCAGCCTTGATCTCAGGTCGAAGATCAGGTCGTAGCGCCCGCCCTCGCCTAAGGGCCGATAGACATCTACGCCGAGTTTGATCGCTGCCAACGCGACCGCGAGCTCAGGGACGTTTCCCTTCTGATCGGTCGTAAGCACCCCACTATGTTAGTTGCCCGGTCGGACAACAGAGGCTAAACCGCAGCCGCTTCGAGCTCGATCAAGGGCACGTCGCCCCACAGATCCTCGAGCCGGTAGTACCCCCGCGTGTCCGGCGTGAAGACGTGCAGGACGACGTCGAGGTAGTCGGCGACGATCCAGGTCGCTTCGGCCTCGCCCGCGACGGACATTGGCGCGATGCCCTCCTCGGACTTCATCCGGAAGTGCACCTCGTCGAGGATCGCCTTGACCTGCCGCGGCGTATTGCCGTGGCAGATGACGAAGAAGTCGGTGTAGATGCACACGGGCCGCATGTCGAGGATGACGACCTCTTTCGCCAGCTTCTCCTGCGCGAGGCCGGCGATGCGGCGGGCTTGTTCGAGCGAGCTCAGCGTTCGGTCAGTTCCTTTCCGGATCCGACTCGGAGTCTAGCCAGGAGCCGCGGACGGAAAACGTCACCGGTACAGGCAAAGCTCGGCGATCAGCGCAGATACGGCGTCGGGAACGAGCCCGTCGATCGCCTCGCCCGCGGCCACGCGCCGCCTGACCTCGCTCGACGAGACGTCCACGGCTGGAATGTCGAAGAAAAGGACGCCGCGAAGCATGTCGATCGTCCGTCCATACGGGTCCAGCTCGACCTCGTGCCCGGGAAAGGCCGCGGCGGCGAGCTGCAGCCGGGCCGCGGCGGGAGCATGGACGGGCTTGTGCTCGGGAGCCTCGGAGACGAGGATCACGAACCGGTCGAGCCCGAGTGCCTGTGCCCCTTCGACGAGAGCGATATGGCCGTTGTGCGGCGGGTCGAACGCACCGCCGAAGAGGCCTACTCCTCCCACTCGAGCACCTCGTCGCCGATCTCGACCTCCGCCCCCTTGCGGGCGCCCGCGGCGCGCAACGCCTCCTCCAGCTCGTCGCCCGCCGGAGCGTCGCCGGTGATGCGAAAGCCGCGGTCGGTCCGGTAGATCCGGTACGGGAGCCGCCGCTTCGGCTGCGGCCGATAGACGAGGAACTCGACCAGGCCCTCGTCGTGCACCGGCTCGGCCGCCGGGGGCGCCAGCTCGAACAGGGCGCGTCGAAAATCCTCCAGTCCCTCGCCGGTCGCGCACGAGAGCGGGAAGACACCCAAGATGCGCCGATCGTCGACAGACAGCGGCGGCGGCTCCTGGAGCAGGTCGATCTTGTTCAGCACGACGACCTGAGGAAGCTCGTTCAGCCCAGCGCCGTAGGCGCCCAGCTCGCGATCGACGACGCGGAGCTGCTCAGCCGGATCGCCGGCCGCCGCGTCGACCACGTGGACGAGCATCCGGGCCCGCTCGAGATGGGCAAGGAACTCGTGGCCGAGGCCGACTCCCTCGCTCGCACCCTCGATCAGGCCGGGAACGTCGGCAACTGTGAGCTGGCGCCCATCGGAGGCGTCCACGGTGCCGAGGACGGGCTCGAGCGTTGTGAACGGGTACTCGGCCACCTTTGGCTGCGCGTTCGAGATCCGCCGCAGCAACGAGGACTTGCCGGCATTCGGAAGCCCTGCGAGCGCTGCGTCGGCGAGCAGCTTGAGCCGCAGCTCGATCCAGCGCTCCTCTCCTGGAAGGCCCGTCTCGGCGAAACGCGGCGCGCGCCGTATCGAGCTGGCGAAGCGCTTGTTGCCCCGCCCTCCCGCTCCGCCCTGCGCCACGACCACACGCGCGTCCGGCGCGGCGAGATCGGCAATCAGCTCCTCGTCGTCGAAGACCTGTGTCCCAACCGGAACGCGTAGCTCGACCGTCTCCCCCGTCCCCCCGTGCTTGTTCGAGCCGCGCCCGGGCTCGCCCTTTCCGGCTTCGTAGCGCCGGCCAGTCTGGAAGGCGGACAGGTCGCGAAGATCGGGGTCGGCGACAAGGACGACGTCTCCACCCGGTCCGCCGTCGCCGCCGTCCGGCCCGCCTCGGGGGACGTACTTCTCGCGGCGGAAGGAAAGCGCCCCGTCACCGCCACGGCCCGCCGCAATGAAGATGCGGGCCCTGTCATGGAACATGGCGCTAGTGGTCGCGGTCGCGGGTACGGTCTTGACTGGCCGGCGAACAAGCGAGCCTCGCAAGGACGCAGGGAGCGTTCGCACTGAAATAAGTGCGGGCGCGACCGAGGACGTAGCGAGGCGACGCTTTGCAGCCGGCCGGTCTGGGCGTATTCGCGGCCGCGACCACCTACACCGAGTTGACGGAAACCGTGCGCCGCTCGCCGCTCGTTCGGAAGTCGACCTTGCCGTCGCGCTTGGCGAAGATCGTGTGGTCGCGGCCGAGGCCGGTGCCCGGACCGGAGCGGAAGCGTGTCCCGCGCTGGCGGACGAGGATCATCCCGGCCTTGACGTCCTGACCGGCGAAGATCTTCGCGCCGAGCATCTTGGGATTCGAGTCGCGACCGTTGCGGGACGAGCCGAGACCTTTCTTATGAGCCATTAGCTGCCTTCCTTCTTCGCTGCCGTTCGCGGCTTCGCCGCCGGCTTCTTCTTCGCGGGGGTGGACGCCTTTGCCTTCGTCGCGGGCCGCTTCGCGGCCGGCTTCTTGGCAGCCGGTTTCCGCGCAGGCGCCTTCTTCGGGGTCTCCTTCGCCGCCGGCTTCTCCGCGGCCGCCGCCTTCTTGGCTCCCGGAGCGACGATGGACTGGATCTCGACCTGCGACTGCTTGCTGCGATAACCGGTGTGGCGCCGGTAGCCCGACTTCGGGCGGTACTTGCCGATCCGCACTTTCTCGCCGAGCCCGTGCTCGACGACCTTGGCGGTCACGCGAACGTCCTTCGGGGCGAACTGCGTCTTGCCGTCCTCGGCGAACAGGAGCACGTCAGGATGGAAGGTCGTTCCCTCCTTCTCGCCGAGCCGGTCCACGACGATCCGGTCGCCCTCTTGGACGCGGTACTGCTTGCCGGACAGCCTGATGATTACGTATCCCATGGTGTTTTCGTGGAAGCGCGGGCCCACGCCCGCGTTGTAAAAGTTTAGCTGCCGCCGGTCGTTTTCGACGATTCGCCGCCCGAGGGCTTCGCCGCTGCGGTTGCGGGCTTACGCCGGCGTCGGCGTCCTCCGCGCGATCCTCTCCGCGTCTTCTTGCGCGGCTTCGGAGCTCCCTCCTCCGTGGCCTCCGCGGGCGCCTTGCCGTCCGCCTCGGGACGGCCGAGCTCGGGCTCCGGCACGTGGATAGTCGCGGCCGGCGAAGCGGGCGCGCCCTGATCGCCGTTGGCCGAGGCTGCGGCAGGCTTCTTGCGCCGGCGGCGGCCTCCGCGCGAGCCGCGCCTCGTCTTGCGTTTCGGCTTCGGCGTCTCGGCGGCGGGAGCCCGAGCCTCCTCGGCCTCCACTTCGGCTTCCTCTTCAAGTTCCGCCTCCACCTCTACCTCAACTACGTCGTCTGCTTCCGCTTCGGGCTCGGCCTGCGTGACCCTCGCCCTGGACCGCGGCTGGCGTGTCGGCTTCTCCGCTTCGGCCTCGGCGGTGAGCGGAGGCGCCTGTTCCCCCTTGGCGCCCGCGAGCAGCGAGGCATAGGCGACCCCGTCGAGGATCCGCTCGATCCGCACCCGGACGCGCT
>WNGF01002699.1_pt1 | contig 26863 bp, 27 predicted proteins | sample 5400641 | NCBI WGS metagenome assembly WNGF01 (sample SAMN13153371, study PRJNA577476) | soil metagenome | isolation source: 80 cm soil or saprolite under grassland replicate 2 | place: USA:California | collected 2016-06-15 | reverse complement strand
CGGAGAGGCGATCAAGGCTTTGTTGACAGGGTTTGGGCGGACGGCCATAGCCGGTCATGTCTCGGTCCCCAATGACCGTACGAATACCAGCTCAGGCGATTCAAAGCGTCCTAGATAGACAGTGCCCGGCCCCGGGCACCAAGGCAAGCAGTCACTCGGGCAGGGCGTGGCACCGGATCCGAGCCTGGAGTTTCTGTTGACGCCGGTGCTCAGCAGCCGCTGTGCACCGGTGTGGCCGGAGGCCCAATGGGGCACTCGAAACGTCTCGGCCAGACGAGCCAGATCACGCCGGAAGATCTCCATGTCGGCGCGGGTTCCAATCCTGATGGGTCTGGCACCGGTATGACGCAACGAGCTCTCTGTGCAGGGGGCTCGTCAGGCTCTCGTTGTGGCCAATGACGTTGCCGAGCTGGATGTGGAACCGCCGCATGAGCCATAGCGTGAGGTCCAGCGCCGCGGCGAGCTGTGGAGGGTTGCCCAGCATGTCCTGGTCGCTCTGCCCCACCATCTCGATGCCGATGGCCGTGTAGTTCAGCCCCACAGTGTGCCGGCACATCAGGCCCAGAAGAACCAGCTGATAGATGGTGCCGTCGGTGTCGATGACGAAGTGCGCGCACGTGCCCGGCAACTCGCCCACGTGAGGCTGGTTGGCGGCGAAAGTATTGAACACCGGGCCGAACGTAGCGGTGGCGGTGAAGTGCTCCACGATGGCCTGGGGATGGACCAGCCTGAACGTGTTCACGCCGTAGTGCTCCTGGGCGTAGGCAAGCATCTCCTGCTTGCGAGAGTCCGGGAACGGGATGAGCTTCGACACGATGGGAGGCCGTGGCGGGGGGAGCACGGTGACAGAGGGGGCCGTGGACGGCGAGGCCGGATTCGTGCTCGGGTTTGGCGGGGACGGGGAGGAGGGTGCCGAGTGGACGCTGCCCCCCGTACACGCGGCAGCCACCACCACGGCCACCAAAGCCACACCTCCGCGTGCGCACAGGGCGTACCAGTTACGACTCGTCAGTTCGGACATGGTTCTCCTCAGAGCCTACTGGCCGTACATACGACCACCTCGGCCAGAGCGGGGGACTGGCCGAGGTGGGAACCGAGCGCCTGTGAGGCTATGGGAGGCCGAGCGCCTCGCAGGCTTCCTTCAGGTCCGGCGGCATAGAACCTGGATAGCAATCAAGCCCCGATCCTGAACTGAGCATCTTCCACTCGCCCCCAACGTCCTGCAGGAACACTTGCTCGCTGCCCTCGAGCTGCGTTCCGGGTGGGGGGGTGCCCCCAGTGATCGCGAAGACCCGCGCGTACCCGTTCTGGCATCCCGCGATGTCCACCGAATCCCAGAACATGCCGGTGTATGGGATTTCGATGGCCTCGCTGATGACCGGGAGCATGGCCTCAGGGTCGCAGGGCGCGGGGGCGGGAGTCTCGGTCGGCTCCACGTCGCTGGCCGGCTCCTGCTGGGGAGCCTCCGCCCTCTGAGAAGAGGCCAGCGGCGGGGCGGGAGTTCCTTCGAGGGTGCCGGCGCTGTGCCCGTCCCCCGCTCGTGCAAAGCCAACAGCCGCGCCGACCCCGAGTCCGATCGCCGCCGCCAGCAAGATGATGGTGAGCCGCTTCATCTCCCACTCCTTTCTTCTTGTGTGGCCCGATGGTGGACCATGCACATCACTCCGCCGTCTCGCGCCGGTAACGGTTCGGCAACCGCGGCTAGAGACGAAGGGTGCGCTCGGAGTCTGGGCTTCTGACCGAGTGCCAAGTTCGCTGGGTTGGCGAGGGATTTGGCGTCGTGCGCTCACGGAGCAGGACATGGCGCCCCCGGGTCAGCCCTACAACATGCTCAGCCACACCAGGCGGGAGAAGAGATCGCGACCGTAGTCACAAACGGTCCAAGCCTGTCCAACGATTGGACCGAAGATCCATCCGCCAGAAAGGCTCGTGACGACTGCTGCGGACGCAGCAAGGCCGCGACGCCCACCACGGGCCTCTGATAGTTCTCCTGACGCGCCGTCGCAGTCACGTGTTGTCAACGGTCGAAACTGACCCCATCTTGTGGCCGAGCTGGCGCGCTCGGCGGCTTCCGGAGGGCCGCCCGCAGCGGCCGACATCGATGCGATCATGGAGCGGGCCTTCTACCTGGCCTTCGCCGGCCCGATCCCGCGGACGAAGCTACGAGAAGCCATCCGGCACCGCGGGAAGGCGTACGTGACGGGTATGGGCAGGAATTGGTGCGGTCGGTTAGGCCCGAAGCACGATTCGAAGTGCCGCTGGCGAACGCGCGGGTTCGCGGCCGGATCGACCTGCTGCTTCGGGCAGAAGACGGTGGGCCAGGCGAGGTCGAACTGGTCGACTTGAAGACCTCGGAGAATCGGCCGCCCTCGGAGCTGCACAAGAACCAGCTGCGGATGTACGCGGCAGCTGCCACGAAGCTAGGGATGGAGCCAACGAAGCTGTGGATCCATGACCTCGACGCCGACGATGGCCAGCGGATTGAGGTATCGAATGATGAGAAGGAACGAGAAGCATTCAGAGAAGACCTCGAAGAGTGGGTTGAGGGAATCCAGAGAGGAAGCTTCGATCCGGTTGAAGACCGGAGGGTTTGTCGAAGCTGTGACTTCCGCCGTTTCTGCCGCTACGCGCCGGCGGAAGCAAGGATTGGATGAACTGTCTTACCCACTGGACAGCGGGGTCGGGCGCGGAATCGACGTCGTCAGTTACTTGCGACGCTAGTAACTGACGTTGCTTGTAACTTACCTCTTAGGTAAGTATCATGGCTCCCGATGGGTAAGTTCGTCAACAGAGCAACCGAGCTGCAAGCCCTGGAGAGTTGGTGGCAGCGCCCCACCGGGGCGCTGGGCCTCGTCTGGGGGCGGCGACGGGTGGGGAAGACGGCCCTCCTAGAGGAATTCGCTCACTCGAGAAGGACGGTCTTCCACACTGGCGCCGGACGCCCCCTCCCCGACGACCTCCGCATCCTCTCCAGGCTTATCGGGCCGGTCGTCGAGGCTGGCCTGCGAGACCTTGACAGCCGTCCCCTCCGCGACTGGGACGACGTGCTCGAGACGCTCGCCGCCGCCAGCGGTAGCGAGCCCCTGCTGCTGGTACTCGACGAGTTCCCCGAGCTCGTATCCATCACCTCGGAGCTTCCCAGCCTGCTTCGAGCCTTCTGGGACCGAGCCAGGGAGCGAACCAAGCTCCGCATCCTTCTCTGCGGCTCAGCGGTCCGAACGATGAATGCTCTCCAAGAGGACCGATCCCCGCTTTACGGGAGGCTCGACCTATCGCTCGCAGTTCACCCATTCCTTCCCCATGAGGCGGCCGAGATGCTGCCTGCCCTCTCTCCAGGTGATCGGGCCCTCGTCTGGGGCATCGTGGGTGGCATGCCGATGTACCTGTCCTGGTGGGATCAGGAACGCTCCATTCGGGAGAACCTACTCCGTCTCGTGTCCTCTCCGGGAGGTCTTCTCCTCACCGAGGGCCAGCTCGTCCTGGCTACCGAAGCTGAAACGGGCGACTTGGGACGGCTGGTCCTGCATGCAATTGCATCGGGGAGGACGAAACACAACGAAATCGCTGATGCAGTCCGGGCCGAACCTGCACGGACCCTCGATCGGTTGATCGAGCTTCGGCTGATCGAGCGACTCGTGCCGGTAACGGAGGACCCTCGTCGGAGCCGCAGGCGTCTCTATCGGATCTCGGACAACTTCCTCGCCTTCTGGTTGGGGATCGTTGACCGCTACCGTGCCGAAATCGAGCGAGGCTTAGGGAAGACGGTCCTCAACGCCATGCTCACCGAGCTGGACGACCACATGGGGGAGGCCTGGGAGGAGGCATTTCGTCACCATCTCCGACGGCTGGCTGGCGAAGGCGCCCTGGGGGAGGACGTGGTAGCGATCGGTCGCTGGTGGAAGGAGGGGAATGCACAGGAGATCGATGCTGTCGTCCTGGCGGGAAGGTCGCGTGAGGCGGCACTCGTCGGGGAGGCGAAGTGGACGAAGAGCCTCGATGCGGTGCCTCTACTGAGGACGCTGGAGCGGAAGGCGGAAAGACTGCCCCGGGTTCGACAGCCCCTTCGTTTTGCTGTCTGCGCACGCGAGCAAGTTCGAAATGCGACTGCCGGATCTCTCGCCGTCACTGCGGCCGACATCTTCTAGGGCGGCTGCAAGCAAGCCGCACGTGAACGAGCAGGTCAAACGCCCCTTTGAGATGTGTGGATTCTGTCTGCATCCCGCCCCGGGCACTTACAGAATCCACACGCGCACTACTAGCCAGCTCCTCTTCGGGTTGCGGCAGGATCAACCTGAGTTCTAGGCGCTCCTCTTCCCGCAGAGTCCGCCGCCCCGGTCCGCGTTCCTTGTTCACACCTACAAAGAGCGGCGAGGCCCCAATATGGTCTTTGGAGGGGGCGAGTTTTCGAGGAGTTGCGGGGAAAGAAACGGAGAGGACGAACCAACCTACTCGATGGCCTCAGGTTGTGCTCCGCGTCAGCTCTAGATGGACCTGTGGTGAACCGGGGCGTGAGAGTCGAGCCTCGTATGTGACCTGACCTCCGGTCGACCTAAGGGAGACCCGCAGTTCGAGGTCCGGTCGGCCTTCTAACGACGCTGACGAGCTCGGGCTTCCACTTGCTCCTTGTGCTCGGAGAACGGAAGCGGCCGGGACTCTACTGTGCCGAGGCGCCAGATTTGGGGCCGCCTACTCTGGTGCCTCTTGGCCACATCCGGCAGATGAACGAGCAGCAGACCGGATGCCCGGACCGGGTCATCAGCGACGCGCCGGCAGGTCACGACTGAGAAGCCTGTACGTTCAATCGCGTCCAATACTTCCGGCCGGAAGATCATGCTGTCGTCGCACGTGATCAAGCCTTCGATTCCCCTCCCGGCGAGCTCGACGATTAGCTCGTGGTCCTGATAAGCCCCGAGCAGGTTAAGGTCGACGTCGACCAGCAGGGCGATTTCGATGCCCAGAACGTCTTGTCTATGGCCTCGCGAAGGATCGGCTGAGGGAAGTTCTCATCCAGCGCGAAGGCGGGGCGCTTAGGCGGCTGCACGGAGGTTGCGGTCGAGCTGCACCTCCAGGGCGATGGCCTCCTCGACGTTCTGGTGCGTCAGCCTCGGGTAGAGCTCGATGATGGCGTCGACCTCAAGCCCGCGCGTTCGAAGAGATGAAAGCATCGTCGTCGGAATCCGCGTATCCACGACGTGTGGCTCTCCGGACAGCTTCCCTGGAATGATCCGGAGGGTGGAGCGAGGTTCGAACAGATGAGGGCCAACTACTCCGTTCTCGCCCTGCCAAGCCTCCACCAAGTCGAGGCCCTCGAGATGGGTCAACGCCTGCGCGAGTCCCCGACGCAGCGGGACGAAGACCTCGTCCTCCGCCTTCACGACGAGCCCGCCCTTGGGATCGACCCATACCTTCACGCTGTGTTCGCGCAGCCGATCGCCGAGCCGCTCGACTGCCGCAAGCGCCCCGCGGATCTTCGCCATGGAAGTCTTCGGCAGCTTGAGGTCTGGCTTGTCCCGACGCAGCCAATTGATGAGCCTGAGCGCCAGAAGGTCCGAGTACGACCAGCGCTTCACCGTCGTACTGGAGACACTCGGTATCCAGATCTCCTTCCGAGCCCAGTAGTGCAGAGTGCTCAAAGGGATCCCGGCCAGCGCCGCGGCTCGGTCGGCCGTGTAGGCGGCGCCAGCGGGAAACGCCCTGATGGTCACCTGCCGAATCCTACAGGCAAGCGCCGACACCACTGGGCATCCTTCGTCACTTCCCAAGGATAGGTGGCGACGATTAGTCACGGCCTTGCGTCGATGCGCGCCCAGACGTTCAGCACGCTCATCAGGCCTGAACCTTGAGTGACCCCTCGCCTCGCAGATAGCGCGCTTGGAACGCGGTCTAGGGACGCGAATCAGCAGCTCAAGGGCATATGGACGTGTGTGGACCGTGTCGCCGATCGGTCCTGGGCACAAGAGGCCCATACGCCGAGGTCCGAGCCGTCTGGGCGCCGCAGGGTCTGAACTCAAGTCAAACGAGAGACCGCAGTCTTAGGGAGGACTCCAGAGATGCCTGAGAAGATGGTGTTGTGGGCACAGACATCGCGGGTGCAATCGAATGCCGTCTCCCAGGTACCGACTCGGAGATGGAGGGCAGGCGAGGATGGCAGTTCGCCATTGACCTAGGCCTCCTGTACGACGAACGGGACTATGATTCCTTCGGCTGCCTGTTCGGCGTGGAGAACTTTGCCAACTTTGCTCCGATCGCAACTCCCCAGGGGATGCCCGACGACGCGTCCGGCGACGTGCTTCAGGCGATCGCCGAGTTTGGCGAGGAGGCGTTCGGCGCGACGTGGGTGACCTGGGCCGAACTGAACGCGATCGACTGGGAGGAGCCGGCCGAGCACCCCGACGGCCGAATCCACCTCTACCGCCGAGACGGGGACGAGCTCATCTTTGAATCGAAAGCAGCCTGGGACCGAGACTTCGCCACCGTCGTCGGCTACTCGATCACCGAAGCTGTCCCCGGCAGGTACTGGTGGCCGGAGGGACAGGAGTGGGAGGTCGCGGGGAAGGTCTATCGATCGGAGTAGCTGCGGCGTAGCGATGCCATCGGTAGCGGAAGCCAGTGGCATGTCGTGTTTGCGGTGATGGAAGCGCTCGCTCTGCGATTCGGCGACCAGGGTGTTCGGCTTGTGGTGTGGTTCTACGCGTGAAGTGACTAGGCGGACGAGGCGCTGCTGCGCCCCCTGTGTGAATCGGCCGCCCCAGCGTCGTTCGGTCACGAAACTCCCTCGGACCGGGCAACTCGAGGAACCCGATAGGTTCCGCATCGAGGCGGCGGAGGGCGTACTCCAATACCCGTGCCGACGAGGCGTCGAGCCACTGCACGTCTTCGACGGCAACGACCAACGGACTTGTCTTGGCGAGCACCCGAAGCGCCCCCAAGACTGGGGCGGATACCGCCCGCTGGTCCGGTGGGCGGTGTTTCACTGTCGCCCTGAGGAGCGCGACCTCGAGGGCCTCGCGTTGGGGTTCGGGAAGCTCCAGCAACACCCCGTCGGGGATACGAGCAAACAGATCGCCAAGCCCGGCGAAGGCCAGCTTTGTCTCGGGCCCGGCAGGCCGCGATGAGAGCACTTGAAAGGAGCGCTCTCTCGCGGCCGCTACCGCCCACTTCCAAAGCGTACTTTTGCCGATGCCCGGTTCGCCTTCCAGGACCAAGGCACACGGCCCCGCCGGAACATCGTCCAAGAACCTCGAAAGAAAATCACGCCGCTGGTGACACTCCAAAGGGATGTGCAGTCTTCCTTTGCTGAGACCCCACGATCCTCCTGAAAGGAGGTGTACCGATGGACGACTCGCAGAAGGGACGCGACCCGACGTGGCGTCGTGGGTGGGGCCACGCCAAGATCGCCCAGTTGGTCGAGGAGGTGGCGACCGGGTGACTCCCACCAAATAGAGGTGTATGCGATCGGGAATCTTCCGGATGTACCTAGATGAAAGTGAGGGCGCCAGCGCTGCGAGATGAGCACGTTTGAGCCTAGACGCTCGATGTGCGACGGGAGCAACGTTCGGTAGTGCTCGAGCAGGAGGACCACAGCCGGTTCCGTCCAGAAGAAGAGTCGAACCAGGAGGTGAGAGCGATGGATGACTCGCAGAAAGAGAGGCGACCGCTAGGGGGTCACTGGTGGCGCCTGGCTCATGGCCGCAGGACCGTCCTGGCCCTGGCGCTGGGTCTCGTCCTGGGGATCTCGTTGCTCGGCCCAAGTGGACTCAGGGCCGTCTCGTCAGCGGCACCAGAAGATGTGCAGGTCTGTGCTCCCGGTCGCGGACTTGTCGAGTACTCGGGAACGGTCAGCGAGTCCGACTCCAAGACGTTCATGTATCTCCCGTTCCGGGTTGACGACGGGACCACCAGAGTGGAGGTCGGCTACGAGTGGTTCGAGCTCGGCACGCCCAAGGACAAGTTCGACAAGACGACCCTGGACCTCGCTCTCCGTGATGGGGGGGAGCGGTCATGGACATCCGCCAGCGGGGGGTTCCGGGGTTGGTCGGGCAGCAACCAGGCGAAGCTGCACGCGGGCCAGCCGCGGGTCTTCGTCCAGGCCGATTCGGCATCCCGCTCCTACAGCCCGGGTCCGATCGAGCCGGGCAACTGGAACGTGGAGCTGGGGATCGCCGCGGTGAGCTCGGTCGGAGCTTCGTGGCGGGTGGAGGTCCTATGCTCCGCTCCCGAGGTTGGATCGACGCCGGTGTCCGATCCGGTGGATCCGACCCACGTGGCCCGGCCCCAGGCGGGCTGGTACAACGGCGACTTCCACGTCCACGCCTACCACTCGGGGCCCTCGGGGCCCTCGTACCCGGTCGCCGTGCTGATGGCCCGTGCCGCCGGCCTGGACTTCCTGCCGATCACCGAGTACGTCGTGGGCCAGCACTGGAAGGAGCTGGGGCCGATCCAGCGGGCCAACCCAGACATGGTGATCTGGCCGGGGCGAGAGGTCATCACCTATTACGGGCACGCCATCGTGTTGAACGAGACCTCCACCCTGGAGTACCGGCACCGGTACCTGGACAAGACCATGGCCCACATCCAGAAGCAGGCCAAGGAGGAGGGAGCGTTGTTCAGCATCGCCCACCCCACTTTCTTCCCCGGCGAGCGGTGGGAGAAATTCTGCCGGGGCTGCTTCTTCTCCCTGGGGGATCAGATCGACTGGACCAAGGTGGACATGATGGAAGTCCACACGGGGCCCATGATCATCCCCGATCCGTCCAGGTACGAACTCCCCCCGAATCCGATCGTGAACCCGTTCACCGCCACCGCGATCGACGCGTGGGTGATGCAGCTGATGCAGGGGCACAGGATCACCGCCGTGAGCGGGTCAGACGACAAGGGCACGAACCCCAAGGAAGGGTTCTACGGGATGACCTCCACAGAGGTGTACGCGACCGAGTTGTCCCGGCCGGCCCTCATCGAAGCGGTCCAGGCCGGACACGCCTACGTGCGGACCTTCGGGGGCATCGGCATCCCGCCCTTGGGGATTCCGCCCAGCCCCACCCTGGAGATGACCGCGGTCACCCCGGACGGCCAGCAGGGCATGTTCGGTGACACCCTCGCCGCCAACCAGGCCGAGGTCACTGTCACCGTGAACAACGGGCTGGGCCAGGACCTGGAGATTTTCCGCAACGAGGACCTGGTGCAGACTGTGCCCATCACCAGCAATCCCTTCGTCTTCAAGTTCGAGGTCAGTCGGAGTGGCGACGAGGGGCCGCTCGGCACCTTCTGGCGCATCCAGACCAGGGGTACGTTCATAGGGCTATCGGTACCGACGACGATCGGGAACCCCATCTTCCTGAAGGGGTCCTGAGGAGGGCGCTCCGGGGGGCGGTCCGATGGATCGCCCCCCGGGGCACTCACTTTCACGCTTCTCACGCCCATCCGGATCCCAGACGGAACCCTGTCAGGAGCGCACTCGGTCGTCGATCACTCGGGTCCTACAGGAGGTGCATCCGAGGGGATGCGCCGCCTGATGACGTTGGTCCGGTATGGAACGGTGTCGAACCCGGAAACGGAGGTGTCCACGAGCACCAACGTTTCCTCGATTAGCTCCCCGAGCGCGACGACAGCCGCGGTCGGCTCAGTCCGGAATGACCGCTTCAGCCGAGCCGGGAGGTCGGGCGGCTTGATCGCCATGAGGCCGATGGTCTCGTCCATCGACTTGAGGTACTCGGGAGCAGGCAGGTAGATGCGGTTCAGCCCGAGCAGTGCCCCGAGGATCCGCCGGCTGGTCTCGACGAAGATCTCGTAGAGCGCGAGCAGGTCATCCCGGGCCGCGAGCATCTCGGCCGCATACCGGAAGCGTTCGAAGGTGAGGTTTTCCTCGAGCATGGCGCGTTGAAGTCCGTCCGGGTACGCGGCGGCCTTTGCCCTCCAGCGCTCGACCTGTTCCTCCCCCTTCAGGGCGATGCCGTGGTGCAGCGAGAACAGCCGGGTCTGGGTCTGTGGTGCGATCGCGCACTCCTCCACCAGCTCGCGCAGGTGCCGCTCCATCGTCGCAACCAGGAAGGTGCTCGTGGCGGCAGGGAAACCGCCGATGGACATCTGTTCCTCCCATTCGTCCTGTTCTCGGCGAGCCGCTCGACCATTCCGCCGCACCGCTCCACGGCGGCTATGCGCTCGGCCTCGGTGGGCGGCTCGGCGTAGTAGACGTCGATGGGAGCCGGCATGCAGCTCCCCCTTTTCTCTCCATTTGGTTCTCGGTCGGGACGGGAGGACTCGAACCTGGATCAGTCCAGCGTTTGTCCATGCCGGTGTCGGCGCCCCATTGGTCATGGATGTTGAAGCCTGCATCCGCGCTGCCGCAAAAGCCGCCGGACAATTCCACGTTCCCATCGAAGATATTGGTACGGATGATCGTGCCGTCTCTGGACGCGCTCATCGCGGCGCCAAAGTAGTCGACCGCTCTCGAAGATCGGCAGTAGCGAATACAGACGCATAGGTGGGGTCGATCCGCTGCCGCGAGAAGGCCCATTCCTCCCGCCGACGGGAACCACGAACTCGTCGCGGAGGGACGGCTACTGGCTGCTCGAGTGGACGCTCAAGGTCCAGCTCCCGTCGATCAGCCAGGGTTGCGGCTATTTGTGTTCAGCCGGCGAACCAGTCGGCGAGCGGGAGCCTCGCCGCCAGCGCAGAGAGGTCGCCTGAATCGCGAATCGCCATTGCTGCGTCCGCCATCGCCTTGACCCCGACCCAGGTCATGCCACCGCCGACGCTCACCCGCCGCGCGCCCGCTTCCACTATCTCGGGGAGGGACAGGTCGGGTATCGCGAGGACATTCACTGGCTTCGAGACCGCCTCGCACACAACACGTATCTCCTCCACGCTGCCCAGCCCGGGCGCGTACAGGATGTCCGCGCCGGCCCGCTCGAATGCCTGGAGCCGGGCGATAGTGTCGTCGAGATCAGGATTGCCCCGGATGTGGTTCTCGGCCCGCGCCGTCAGCGTGAACGGAAATCCCAGGCTGCGTGCGGCCTCCGCCGCCGCGGTGATCCTCTCGGCGGCGTGGTTCAGTTCGTAGATGTGGCCGTCGGGGTCGTAGTCCTCGATCGAGCCGCCGACCGCGCCCGCTCCGGCCACCCGCGTGATAGCGAGCGCGGCGCTCTCCGGATCGGAGCCATAGCCGTTCTCGAGGTCGACCGAGAGCGGAAGGTCCGTCGCCCGGTCAAGCGCCGCAGCGTGCTCGACCACCTCGTCCAACGTCACACTGCCGTCGAGACGACCGAGCGTGAAGGCGAAGCCGGAGCTCGTGGTGGCGAGCGCCTTGAACCCGAGCGCGGCCAGCACTCGGGCGGAGCCGGCATCCCACGGATTCGGGATCACGAACGCTTCGCCGGCGTGCAGCGCCCGGAACGCCGCCGCCTTCCCCTCTTGCCTAGTCGTCGACGACACGAAGCACCATGCCGACATGCTAGTGCACCCGTTGGGCCCCCTCATCGCCACGCGCGTACGTCTCGACGCCTCGCACGATGACGTCGAGTGCAGTCCATGCCCGGCTGGCTTCGGGTCGTCGCCAACCACCTTGAGCCATTCGTCGGAGCGCGGATTGTCCATGGATTACCACGTGGTCATACTCAGCCGGATATGGGTCGTTCTGAACGCGCCTGACCTGGTTCATCGCTCGTGACAGAGAGAGGAGGTCTCATGATCGGATCGCTGGTGTTGTCGTCTGATACTCGAACCACGGCCGGCGTACTCCTGCTTACGATCGTCGGCGTCGAATACGGCGGCACCTTCATGCTGCGTCTGGTCCGAGGCCGACAGCCGGTGACAGCCTTTCAGAGGGCGTTCTTCCGAGCCGGACACGCCCACGCGGGCGTCCTCGTGATTCTCTCCCTGGTGAGCCTCGTCCTGGCCGACGCGGCGAAGATGAGTGGCGTCTCTAACGTTCTCGCCCGCAACTGCATCTGGGCGGCAGCGATCCTCATGCCGGCCGGGTTCTTCTTCTCTGCGGCCGGACGAGAGGTCACGAAGCCGAACCGTCTCATCGTGCTGCTCTACGTGGGCGCGCTCTCCCTGGCCGTAGGTGTTGTCTCGCTCGGGGTGGGACTGCTCACTGCGTAAAGGCGCCTCGGGGAGATATGGGACCGAGCCGAATCAGCGTCGCGAGACCCGTAGGAAGCCGATGGCAAAGGTAATCGTCGCGATGACCACCTCGCTCGATGGCTTCGTCGCTGATCAGAGTGGCAGCCGACCGCCAATTCTGTCGAATGAGCTCATGGGGTCGTTGCCGGCCGTATCGTGGACGAGTCCATGGCGACGATCGAGGGTGTGCGCGAGGTGGCCCTGGGCCTGCCCAGGACGCACGAGGCGCTGGTTCGAGACCGGGTGAAGTTTCGTGTCGGCCGGATCGTCTACCTGGCGTTCTCGCGTGACGAGACGCTGATGGGATTCGCCTTTCCCAAGGAGGAGCGGGAAGCGCTCATCGCCTCCGAGCCGGACAAGTTCATGATGCCCAAGCCTTCCGATCAAAGGTACAACTGGGTGGTCGTCCGTCTGAGCGCCATCGACGATGTGGAGATGCGCGAGATCGTGCTCGAAGCCTGGCGGATGGTCGTCCCCAAGAGCGTGGCCGCAGGTCATCTCGGCGACTGAGAGACAGGAAACCTGCGGCCCGCAGCACCTACGCGGTCGCAGGCTTCAATTCGGGGACGAGATGGTGCTGACTCGAAGCTTAGTTCAGCCAGGCAGACCGTCCAGGAATGGGTCGACCGCGGCGTCGTTCTCTGCCATGCCCCAGACTTCGGTCGCCTTCCCATCCTTGATATGAAAGACCTGGACGTACTTCCACTCGGCGCTCGAACCGTCGGCGGCGATTGCGGACGCCGTCCCCAGCGACACGACGTGGTCGTCGTTGCCCACGATGTCGTGGATGTCCACGGAGGGCTGTCCGCCCAAGGCTTGTGTTTGGCGAGCGAAGAAATCCAGGACCTTCCCCTTGCCCTCATAAGCCCCACTCCACTTGCTGTTGCCCCCGACGTGCCAGACCACGTCGTCGGACAGGTGTTGGTCCATCCACGCCATGTCGCCCGTCTGGAAGGCCTCGAAGCCCTCCCGGACGAGTGCGACGTTGGGATGCTCGTGATGAGTCATGACAACTTCCCCCTTCCGCGGGCGACCCCTGACTCGCTGCGGGTCCAGCCTACTCCTCCCGCTCATGGATGAATCGAATGTCGTGGGCTTGGGTGTCGGGGGCGGCGAAGCGGAGCAGTCGGGCGCCCTCACCGAAGAGCGTGGCGCGATCCTTCTTCGGCACTGGCTCCAAGGGCTCGATGAGGAGAGTCGCGCCGTCGCCCTGCCGCGCGATCTTCCAGAACCCGCGAACCCATCCATCGAGGAGCACGGTCGGCTGCCCCAGGTTGGTGACGACCCTTTTGCGGTGATCCTCGGCGATGATGCGGCTGCGGTCGGTGTAGGCGACCAGAACGTTGTCGAACTCGGCCAGGAAACGCGGCGGGGCAGGCTGGTTCGGGTCGGGCATCGGGGCGTCGGCAACGTCGAACAGCTCGCGGCCGCGCTCGTCGCGAAAGGTCCGTAGATGTGGTCGGAGCCGCTCGGCCACCTCCCGCAGGCCGGTCAGGCCCGACCATGCCTGCATGTCGCCGACGGTGGCCGGGCCGAACGCCGCCAGGTAGCGCCGGATCATCTCATCCGGCGACGTGCTGGGCTTCAGCGGACGGCCGAGCCACGCCTCGGCCGTGGTCCAGGTGGCTTGCCCGCTGGCGCCCCAGATGCCGCGGGGCGGCACCTGGACCAGCGGCAGCAGATAGCTGATGGCGTAGGCGAGGGATGGCGTGTCACGATCGGGCCAACGCTCATTGAGTAGCTGGCTGAGCTCGGCGCGGGTGCGCGGGCGTTCCTCCAGCAGCACCCGACCGGCCGCCAGAAGCTCCTTCATGTCCATGCCCGCGAGGTTTCGGCCGAAGGGGCTGCCCGAGTAGAAGCCGCGCTCCAGAACGGACTGCACGATGGGCCGCAGCGCCAGGTAGTCCGAGGCGGTGACCAGATGAAGCGTCGCCCGCATCAAAGAAGCGCGTACCGCACCCCGGTCTCGGATCAGTCGGGACAACTCCTCGGCGTGGAAGGCGTCCAGCCGCGTCCACAGGCCGATGTATGGCGAGGTGGGGACCTGAGCCTGCATGCCAACCAGATGCTCGATCGCAACCGAGGCGGCTAGCTTCGCCCGGGCCAGCAGCAGTTGCCGTTCCAGCAGCGCGCGGTTCAGCGCCCTGGGGCCGAGCACATCGCCAGAACGCTGAACAGGAGCCACGCGCTGAAAGCCTACTGTCAGTGGTTGTGGAGGGAGTTCGCCTGATGATACGCTGCGTGCCTTGCCACCACGGTGGCCCGACCAACTAGGAGGTGACCGATGACCGTCTGCACGGTGGTTGTCGCGTCGCGTCCTGGAACCGGTCTGTTCCCTTCCTGATCACCCGGAAACCCCGCGGGCGCGACGCCGCTACTCACCGTCACGTCCTGGAGGTTTCGATGTCACGCGACCAACGTCATCGCGCGCGCCGCGGTGGCCCCAATTCGTTTCGATGCCGGCACTGCGGGCTGGATGTTTCGATCCATGCCCTCGGTACCGCGCACCGGAACCATTGTCCGAACTGTCTGTGGAGCCGTCACCTCGACGACACCCCCGGCGATCGTGACGCGGACTGCGGCTCGGCCATGGAGCCGATCGCCATCACCGTGCGCGGAGACGGGGAGTGGGTGCTCGTCCACCGGTGCACCGGTTGCGATGCTCTCCACCTGAATCGCACGGCCGGGGACGACAACCCGCTGGTCCTGCTGAGGCTGGCGGTCAAGCCATTGGTGCAGGCACCGTTCCCACTCGAACGGATCGCACAACTGTGACCGACGGCTCGAGAGCGAATGGCTCGGCTCCCAAGGAGGAGCCGAGCCCGAGGAGTGGTTAGACGCGCCTGCGGTATCGGCTGATGGCAAGCGGAGCGAAGATCGCGGTGATCACGGCGAGCCAGACGAGCGACTGCCACAGCGGCCTCGCCACGGCGCCGCCCAGCATCAAGCCGCGCGTCGCGTCCACGACCTTGGTGATCGGGTTGACCTTCACGAACGCCTGGAGCCAGCCGGGCATGCTGGATGCCGGGGCGAATACGGAGCTCGCGAACGTGAGCGGCAGGATGATCATGAACCCCCAAGTGTTGACGGCCTCGGGGCTGTTCGCCGTGACCCCGATGAAGGCCATCGGCCAGCACACCGTGATCCCGAACAGAGTGGCCAGGGCGATCCCTCCGACGGCGCCGGCGAATCCACCGTGGAACCGGAACCCCAGCAACATCCCGAAGCCGCTGATGATCAGGACCCCCCACAGGACCCGCACGGCGTCCGCGAGGATGCGCCCGGCCACCACCGAAGAGCGTGAGATCGGCAGCGACCGGAATCGATCGATCAGCCCTCGCTGGAAGTCGATGTTCAGCCCGAGTGCCGTCTGAAAGCCGGTGAAGGCGACGCCCTGCACCAGGATCCCCGGCAGGGCGAACTGCAGGTACTGTCGGCTCGATCCGGCGATCGCTCCACCGAACACGTAGACGAACAGCACCAAAAACATCAGGGGCTGGATCGTCATCCCGACCAACTGCTCGGGATCGGACCGGATGTGCAGCAGGTTGCGTCGCATGATGGTCAGCACGTGGCGGATGGCCTCGCGCGGGGCGATCCGCCCGCTGGTCGGGCCGACGCGGCCCGTGACGATGGCGGTGCTCATGTGGTGCTCCTTTCCATTTCGGGTTCGTCTCCTTCCTCGCCATCTGCCGGCCTGCCGGTCAAGGCGAGGAACACCTCGTCCAGGCTCGGTCGGCGCAGCGCCAGCTCGGAAACCGTGATTCCGGCCTCGTCCAGCTGCCTGGAGGCGGTCCGAAGCATCCCGGGGTCACCCACCGGGACGGTGACGAGCTGGGTGTCGCGGTCCACGGACGGTTCGTTGCCGCTCACCTCCACCAGGATGCGAGCCACCGAATCGATGTCCGCGTGCGGGACTCGCGCCTCCACAACCTGGCCGCCGGTCTTCGACTTGAGCTCGTCCGACGTTCCGGCGGCGATGACCCGGCCGTGGTCGATGACCGCGATGCGGTCGGCCAGCTGGTCCGCTTCATCCAGGTACTGGGTGGTGAGCAGGACGGTCGTCCCCTCCCGGACCAGTCCGGTGATCATGTTCCACAGCTGGCGCCGGCTCCTGGGGTCAAGTCCGGTGGTCGGCTCGTCCAGATAGAGGAAGCGGGGCCGGCCCACCAGGCTCGCCGCCAGGTCCAAGCGTCGCCGCATGCCCCCTGAGTAGGTCTTCACCGTCTTGAGGGCGGCGTCGCTCAGCTCGAACGACTCGAGGAGGCTGGCCGCACGGGCTCGTGCTTCCTTCGCCGGAAGCCCCAGCAGGCGCCCCAGCATGTACAGGTTCTCCTGGCCGGAAAGCAGCTCGTCGACCGCGGCGTACTGGCCGGTCAGCCCGATGAGCCGGCGAACCTGTGCCGGCCGCCGAAGCACGTCGAATCCGCCGACCAGGGCTCGTCCCGCATCGGGCCTGAGAAGTGTGGCCAGGATCCTGATCGCCGTGGTCTTGCCGGCGCCGTTGGGGCCGAGGAGTCCCAGGACGGAGCCTTCCTCAACCTCCAGATCGATCCCGTCCAGGGCCAGGACCTTGCCGAACCGTTTCGTCAGGCCCTCGGCCAGAATGCCCGGTTCAGTCATCGCAAACCTCCTTACCCTCGTCGCGCGAGCCGGAGAGTATATGGGAGTGAACCGAACGGACGGTGGCTATGTTTCGTCGACACAAGGGCCACCTCCCTCGCCAGCCGCTTGACTAGAGACCGCTCGCGATATATCGTGATGCTACGCGAGGAGCGGACCCGAGAACCGCACCGTGGAAGGGAGGAGCGATCCATGCACGCGGAGATGTCGTACCCAGCCGGTCCCTTCGCCAGGGAGCGGGGAGACGAGTGGTGGTGGGCGCGGAGGAGATGGATGGCGATGGCGGCTGCGGCCAGACGGCACGGGGGTCACCATGGCCGGCGCAGGTTCGGGCCGGGCTTCGATCCCTGGGGCGGTCCGGTCAGGATCCCGGGGCCCTTCTTCGGGCGCGGACCGAAAGTCGGTCGCGGCGACGTCCGCGCGGCGATCATGGTTCTGCTCGCGGAGGGACCGATGCACGGGTACCAGATAATCCAGGAGCTGACGCAGCGGAGCGGGGGAGTGTGGCGGCCGAGCCCGGGGTCTGTCTACCCGACCCTTCAACTCCTGGAAGACGAGGGATTGATCAGGAGCGAGGAGACCGAGGGACGCCGCGTGTTCCATCTGACCGACGCCGGGACGGCCGAGGTGAAGAAGCGCGGCGAGGAGACTCCTCCACCGTGGGATGCCTTCGGCGATGCCGGCCCGCTCATCGACCTTCGAGAAGTTGGGTTCGGGATGGCGGCGGCCGTGATGCAGGTGGCCCAGACCGGGAGCGAGCGACAGATCGCCCGAGCGAAAGAGATCCTCACCGAGGCTCGAAAGAGCCTGTATCGCCTGTTGGCGGAGGACGAACCGGAACAAGAGGGCGACGCCTCCGAGGACTGATCATCTTGGGGCACGTGGCGTCTGGCGCGGCCAGCGCCGCCCGAAATGGCCCAAAATGGGGCCTAGCTTCGGCGCCCGTCTGGGCTGTATCATTTGTCCGAAGGGGGCTCACCAATCAACCAGCGCGTCGTCGTCAGCTTGGCCCTTGCCGTGGTTGTCGGGGTGGCGCTCGTCTCCACGATCAGCCTGGCGCGAAGGCCGGTCCTCGGCGCCCCCCTTGTCCGCACCGACGCCGCCCGGCCTGCAGCCCACGTCCAGAAGACCACCCGGAGCCAGGAACTCCCCCAGCCCGACCGGGGCCAGCAACTCCCACGATATGAGTGTGGTTCGACGGCATTCGTCGATTACGCCGAAGGGGCCACAGGTGAGGCAACGCCGCTTGCAGCGGTGCGTTCCTACCGGCCAGGCGCTCGAGACCTTCGGATCCAGACCCTGGGGTCGGACCGCGCTCTCGTGGAGGAGGTCCAGGGCGCAGTGAAGATCGCCGCCTACGAGGTCTTCCGCGTCGAAAAGGCGGGGTGGCTCGTAACACGCGCCGACAAGTACGAGTCCTGCGGCGCTCCTCAGTAGCCCCTCCAGCCGTCGATCTGACTCCTCAGCGTTCCAAGGGTGCGGGCTCGTCTCCTGGGGGTGGATCGGGTTAGGCTGCCCTCTGGGGGTGTCGCTCGTGGAAAAGTCGGCCCGGATGCGCCTGATCCGCATCGCTCAGATCGTTGTCTCTCTCGTCCTCGTCGTCGGGATCTTCGCCTTCGCCATTCCGAAGATCGCCAACTACGGCGACGTGTGGAGAGCGGTCACGGACATGACCCCGGTGGAGATCGGCAGCCTCGTCCTGGTGAGCGCTCTCAACATCCTGACCTACTGGCCGCTCATGGTGGCGTCGATGCCAGGCCTCACGCTTGGGCAGGCCGCTGTGAACAACCAATCGACGACCTCGATCGCCAACACGTTGCCCGGAGGCGGCTGGATAGCCACCGCACTGGCCTACACCATGTACCGGTCCTGGGGGTTCACGAACGCGGAGATCGGCCTCTCAACGATCATCACTGGCGTCTGGAACACCTTCATCAAGCTCGGTATGCCCATCATCGCCCTTGCCGCGCTGGCCTTCACGGGACGGATGAACGCAGCGCTGATCGTTCCGACCGTCATCGGCATCTTGGTGCTGTTGGTTGCCGTCGGTCTCTTCGCCGGCATGCTCTGGAAGAAGTCGATGGCTCGGGCCATCGGTGGGGGAATGGGAAAAGTGGCGTCCCAACTGAGGAAGCCCTTCCGCAAGCCCGCGGTTCACTGGGGGGACGCGGCCGCCCGGTTCCGCCACCAGACGATCGGGCTGATCGCGAAGCGTTGGCCGGCTCTGACCCTCTCGGCCCTGGTGAGCCACTTCGCGCTCTACCTGGTGCTCCTGCTCGCCCTTCGTCACGTCGGCGTGGCCGAGCACGAGATCAGCTGGGCGCAGGTCCTGGGCGTGTTTGCTTTCGTCCGCCTCATCTCCGCGTTCCCGATCACACCTGGAGGGATCGGCCTGGTCGAGCTCGGGTACATCGGAGGGCTTTATGTGGCGGGGAAGACCCACGCGGACGTCAACCCGGATCTGTTCAAGGCGCAGGTGGCGGCGGCCGTCCTGGTGTTCAGAACGCTCACCTTCGTCCTGCAGATCCCCCTCGGGGCCCTCACCTACGTGATCTGGCAGCGGAAGAAGATCTGGCGTAAGCCGGTCCCCCACGAACCAGCAGAACCGGCCATCGCGTCGACTCCAGCTGCAGGCTGAGGTCAATCGCGCTCGCGGAGGATCTGCACCACCAGCCGTAGCAACAGCAGCAGCGAGAAGAACAGCCCGATCCCACCCAGAAGATTGAGCAGGCTCACCCCGCCCGGCCCGGGCGGAGACTGAACGGGCAACAGGATCGAAGAGGAGAGGGCCAGGGCCGAGCCGATCAGGCCCGTGACGAGCCGATTCACCATGGTCCGGGCCGCGCGGACGTCCTCTCTCTCGGAGAAGAGACTCACTCGCGTGCGGAGCTCGCCGCTCAGCAAGGTTCGGGCTATCGCGTCGAGCTCCCGGGGAAGGCGGCTGAGGATGGGGCCCGCGCTGACCGCCTCCTGCATGACGAGTTCCTGCGAGCATCTGCCGAATCATCAGCGAGAGGAGGGCATCGGCGAGGGCCTGGCGTTGCCCCGCGTCCAGACCATTCAGGATGCCGGGTGCCTCTACGCTCCGGCCGTCGACTCGCTCCTGCACCAGGACCCGACCGGTGGAGACCTCCTCGATCACGTCGGGGACTGTGATCGGGTCGGAGTCGTGAAGGTTACGTTTGCGGCGATGCCGTTCGCGGCCTCGATCCGGCAGTCGAGCTCCTCACGGGTCTCCTCGGCGAACCCCGCGACCAGTTCCTTGAGGCCCAGCGACTTCGCCCACGTCGTCCGGCGGTCCAGGCGGTCGGTGAGACGGACCAGGATGTCGAGGTCCTGTTCGACGGACTCGCGTACCCCTGGACGCTGCACCTTCACCACGACCTCATGTCCGGAGCGGAGCCGGCCGACATAGGTCTGGGCGATCGACGCCGACCCGATGGGATCGGTTGAGAGCTCGTCGAAGATCTCCTCCGGGGGGCCCAGTTCCTCCTGAATCACGGCTCGGGCGGCCACGGGGTCTGCAGGAGCGGCCTGGTCCTGCAACCTGGCCAGTTCGGCCGCCACCGCTCGGGTGACGACGTGAGGCTGAGCGGCCATGGCCTGGCCCAACTTGACGAACAGCCGCCCGCATCCTCGAGGGCGGCGCCGAGTGAACGCCCGAGTCGGGAACCCCTCACCTGGGGATCGTCACCCCCGGTATGGACCAGGCCGTGTCGAATCGCAATCATGCTGACCTGTGTGTAGCGGACGGTGCGGCCTGCCAGCCGACGGACGCCTAGGATCGGGTGGGGGATACCGCGACGGCGTCGGCGACCTCCCGGCCGGGCGATGAGCTCCACGAGCACGACGGCCAACATCGCGAACACAGTGACGAGCGCGTAGACGCCGAAGACCGCCCGCAGGGGAAGATTCGTCACGTTCTTGGTGACGACCTTGAGGACGATGACCGTACAGGCTTCTCCGATCAGAACCGCCAGCAGGGTCACCACCCATCGTCCCCGCTCGACGTCGAGGAGCCGCCGGACAACCCATACGGCGAGGACGATGCTCAGGATTCCGAACAGGGCTTCGAGCATTGATGACCCCCCGGTGCGTTCCCCTGGCAGCGTAATCGGATCTGAGTGGGAGGGGAATCCGAGGTCTCGGCGGCGATCAGCCTGGGCAACGAACGCCGCGCCCGCAAAGGACCAGCCCTTCCTGGGCGAGGGCGGTCACACCTTCGGCCCGGGCCACGAACGTGAGCGCGTCGCTCGCTTCGAACGCCTGGGAGAAGGTCGCGCCGTGGACGAAGGAGAAACGATAGGTCACGCACCCGCCCGGGAAGACGTAGTAGCGGTTGCCTGAGTAGGTGGGAGGCAGGACGGTCGGTTCCTCGTATCGCTTCATCTGAGGTTCGCCCACTTCGGGTGGAACCCGGACCGCCTTAGAGACGTCGCAGCCCGGGGTGAGGAGCACCGTCAGCGCTCGAAACCCGGCGCGATCGGAATCCATCCAGAATTCGGACCGGCCGTTCCTGATGCGCTCGCCCCCGAAGCTCCACCCCACCGGGAAGTCAGAGATGCACGGAGCGTAGGCGGCCGAGGGGACTGCCTGGGCCATGAGAACGAGAGCCGCAGCGTTCCGGTTTGGCCCCGGGCATAGAGGAACGGATGTGTTCTGCAGCCGTTGACACCCTGAAAGCACGACCGTACCAGCGACGAGGGCCAGAGCGAATCGGGCCGATCTCACAGCGCTCCCGTTCGGATGTTGTCGATGACCAGGCTGAGTGCAATGAGGAAGCCGAAGGCCACGGAGATCGTGAGCAAGATCCGCCGCACGCTCCACCGCTGGATGGCGATGGGTGGGTACTGCGGGGCCAATTCCCGGAACCGGGTGAGGATGTCGCGCCCGGCTTTCCGATCTTGCTTGAGCATCGCTCGCGACTGAGAGGGCATGGTCACGCTGCGGGTCGCTGCGAAGGCTTCCCCGATCTCTTCCGGGGAGAAGAACTGCAGCGCCCGCTGGTATACGCGGTCCGGGTCGCTCTGGAGGGCCAGCACGATCATCATGTTCGCCAGGTCGACCGCCTGCCGCCAGGGTGAGGGTCGGATCTCCCCGAAGGCCAGGTCGATCAAAATGATCTTCCCGTCCTTCACCATGATGTTCGCGGGCTTCACGTCTCGATGGGCGACGCCGACCTCCCACATGCGGCGGATGGTTGCCAGTGCGTCGTCGATCACTTCGTCCATCACTTCGGCTTCGGTGATCTCCGTTCCTCCCTCCAGGAAGTCGGTGACCAGGAGGTATTCACGCTCGGGGGTGATCTCGATGAAGCCGTATGGCTTCGCGCATGGGATGCCGAAGTCGTGCATCACCAGCAGCATGTAGTCCTCGTACTGGACCAGCCGCCGCACCGAGTTGTACGGTTTCTCGTCCTCCAGCGCGCCGTACAGGATGGCTCGCACGATCTTGTAGGAGCGGTCGGCGCGCAGATGTGTTTGCGCGTAGAGCTTTGCGAACAGGTGGCGATCGGGATCCCCGGCCACAGTGAGGCGGAGGGGAGTGGACCCACCCGATCCGGCCAGACCCACCGGCTTGAGTTCGAGGACCGTCATGCCCAGCTGATCTTGGACTGCTTGGCGGATGGCGGTCCCCCTGGCTCCGCCCACGTCCAGATGCGCGGCCCTGCCCCTCTTGTACCGAACCGGGAAGACCGAGGTCGGCACGAACGTCCGAAAGGCCACCAGCGGGATGCCGATCCCGAGGATCAGGGCGAACATGACGTCTGCGGGGTGATTGAGTCCCAGGTACACCTCGGCGCCTGCCAGGGCTGCGAGAAGGACAGGAGCGATGAACTTGCCCAGGTCCCTCCATCGGCCCCGCGGGACCAGCGTGTACAGGATACCGACGAGCGCAACCGACAACTCCGAGACCGGTCGGGACGGAAACGACGAGCCTTCCCAGCCGCCGATAATCCGGGCGCCGAACGGGCGCGGCCGGAGGAAGTACGTGCCCATCTTGTTGGTTAGCCAGGCGACGAACAGGATCGAGATCACCAGGACGATCAGGTGCCTCCATCGGCGAAACACCATGAGAGCCGCGAGGGTGCCGAGCCGAAGGGTGCGGGTAACGGCGGTCGCGCCGAGGCCGTTGGCGATGAGGGCCAGGCGGTTCAGCCAGCCCATCCTCCAACTGGCGATCCATCTGGAGAGGACGCTTTCCTGATGGTCGAACGAATTGCCGACTTGCGTGACGAGGAGAAGGATCGTCAGAGCCATGAGGAACACGAGCGCTCCGATCCAGAACATCCCCCCCGCCCCGAGTTCACGGGGCAAGGGTGGGGGTCGTCCGGATGGACGCCGTTGGCGCTTGGATCGATGAAGGCCGCGCTCTCCGGCCAGGCGCTCCGTCGCAGGCACGGCCTCACGGCCTATCGTCCCCACGCGCCGACTCTACCCAAGCCCTACCGACAAGTCAGCCCTGGAGGAGGCCTCTCGCCCGAAGCCACTCCAGGGCTACCTGCCGTGGCGTCTTCGAGCCCAGGCTCATGACCCTGTTCATTCCGCGGAGCGCCTCGGTGGTGAGCTTCGCGGAGACGGCGTCGACGGCGTCGGTGAGCCGCTTCCCATACCGGGCAACCAACTCGTCCCGGATGACGGGCGTGACGTTTTCAGCGGGTTGGAAGCTCCGGTCGTCTTCCAGCAGGACGAACCCCCCCGCCGCGATGTCGCCGTCGGTCGTGAAGAGCACCGCAATATCGATCTGCCCGGAAGCGAGCTCCGCCGCGGTCAGCGGGCCGCTCGCGTCGAGCGGGGTGAACCTCTTGAACCTCAGCCCGTACGTCGATTGAAGGCCGGGGAGACAGAGTGGTCGGCTGGGGCACTCAGGCGGGCCCCCCAGGACGAACCTTCGCGCCAAAGGAACCAGGTCGCTGATCGTCCTCAGGTTGTACCGGGCGGAGGTCTGAGCGGTCACGGCCAGGGCGTTGGCATCCTCGGCCTCGGCCGACGCGAGGACGTCGATCCGTCGACCTCGGAGGGCTTCGGTGAGCCTCTGGCGCGTGGCCTCCAGGTTGGCAGACGCCCGGTGCGATCCGGGATCGACGAACTCCAGCACGGTGCCCAGGTATTCGGGGACGAACTCCACCAGGCCTCGCTCCAGGGCCGGCTCGACCAGTTCCCTCGGTCCGAGATCGAGCGCCCGTTTGATCCCGAACCCTTTCCCCTCCAGGGCCTGTGCGTAGATCTGGGCGAGCAGCACGCTTTCCGGAAAGTCGAACGAGGCGATGGTGATGGCGTCGTCGCCGATTACCGACGCGGGCGTTCGCTGGCCTGCCGACCCGGGGCCAACCGAGACGCAGGTGGTGAGAGGCAGCGCCAGCACCAGGACCACAAGCGGGCACCAAGCCGGGGTTCGTTTCACCTTGACCATCGATGCGCAGACTCTAGAGCTTGTTCGTCACTCCATGAGTGGGTGGGCGAGCGTATCGTGCTCCGGATGACCCCAACCAGTGACGGCATCGAGAGCGCGATCGGAGCTGCTGCCCGCGACGAGCACCCCCTCCTCGGCTTCCCTCGACGAGACCTGTCCACCACGGTCCTCCTGAGCTGACCGCAGTTGCCAAGGTCCTGAACCTCCTGGGCCTCGTCGTCATAACGCTTCCGGTGAGGCTGCTCGTGGCTGGATTCCTCGCCTTGAAGCGCCGGTGGTGGCACTTTTCGGCCTTCGTCCTGGCCGTCCTCCTGTCGGAACTCTCGATCGGCTCGCTCAAGGCCGTCTACCACAGAGCCAGGCCCCCCGGATCGCTCGTCTCGGTGAGCGGAGGCTCGTTTCCGTCCGGACACGCTGTGGCGGCGTCGGTGACGGCGGTGGCAGCGGTCATCGCGCTGTTCCCCGAGGGGGGTCGCCGCTACTTATGGGGACTGATGGCGGCGGTCTTCTCGATGGTCATGGCCCTCTCCCGCGCGTACCTCGCCGCGCACTGGCTGTCCGATGCCGTGGCCGGGGTCCTCCTCGGCACGTCGGTTGCGCTGATCTCCGCAGTCACCGTCCACGTGATCCGCGTCCGGAGGGAGGGGCGGTCGAGCCCGGGCCCGATCCAGGCGACCGATCGTTCCTAGTAGGGCCAAGTCCAATCGCGGATCTCGGCCGGGTCTTCGCCTGCCTGGCGAGTGTAGGCGCGGCATTCCACCTGCCGGTCGGCCAGCAGCTGGCGAACGTGGGCGGCCCTCTGCCCGAGCCCGGGCACGCGGTCGATCACATCCATCACCAGGTGGAAACGGTCCAGGTCGTTCAGCATGGCCATGTCGAAGGGCGTCGTCGTGGTCCCTTCTTCCTTGTACCCGCGGACGTGGAGGTTGCGGTGATTGGTCCGCCGGTATGCCAGCCGGTGGATCAGCCACGGATATCCGTGGTAGGCGAACACGACCGGCCGATCGGTGGTGAACAACGCGTCGAACTCCGTGTCAGGCATGCCATGGGGGTGCTCGGTGTCGGGCTGCAGCCGCATGAGATCCACCACGTTGATCACCCTGACCTTGAGATCGGGGAGGTGCTGGCGGATCAGATCGACGGCCGCCAGAGTCTCGAGCGTGGGGATGTCGCCTGCGCACGCCATCACTACGTCGGGCTGGCCGGCCTCGTCGTTGCTGGCCCACTCCCAGATGCCGATCCCCCGAGTGCAGTGCAGGACGGCGTCATCCATCGACAGAAGGTTGAGCGCGGGCTGCTTCCCGGCCACGATGACGTTGACGTACTGCCGGCTGCGCAGGCAGTGGTCGGCTACTGACAGCAAGGTGTTGGCGTCCGGGGGCAGATAGACCCGGATGATCTGCGCCTTCTTGTTCACCACGTGATCGATGAACCCCGGATCCTGATGGGAGAAGCCGTTGTGATCCTGTCGCCATACGTGGGAGCTCAACAGGTAGTTCAGCGAGGGGATCGGGCGGCGCCACGGGATGACCCGGGTCACCTTCAGCCACTTGGCGTGCTGGTTGAACATCGAGTCGACGATGTGGATGAACGCCTCGTAGCAGTTGAACAGACCGTGCCGGCCGGTGAGCAGGTATCCCTCGAGCCAGCCCTGGCACAGATGCTCGGAGAGCACTTCCATCACCCGGCCCCGAGGCGCGAGGTGTTCGTCCGTGGGGAGGATCTGCGCGTCCCAGGCCCGGTCGGTCGCATCGAACACCGCGCCGAGTCGATTGGACTCGGTCTCGTCCGGCCCGAACAGGCGGAACGTGTCCGGATTACGCCTGATCACGTCGGTCAGGAAGCGTCCGAGAACCCTGGTGGCCTCGCTGAAGGTGGTGGCGGGCTTCACGACCTCGACGCCGTAGGCGCGGAAGTCCGGGAGCAAGAGATCTCGAACGAGCACGCCGCCGTTCGTGTGCGGGTTGGCGCTCATCCTCGCGTCGCCCCTGGGCGACAGGCCCGCCAGCTCCTCCACGAGCGACCCATCCTGATCGAACAGCTCACCCGGTCGGTACGTCTTCATCCAGGTCTCGAGCAGCGTGAGATGCCTCGCGTTCGTGCGTACCTCGGCCAGGGGGACCTGGTGCGCTCGCCATGTACCCTCCACCGGCTTGCCGTCGACCTCCTTCGGGCCGGTCCATCCTTTCGGCGTCCGCAGGACGATCAACGGCCACGTGGGCCGCTGCCCATTCCCGTTGTCCCTAGCGGTTCGCTGGATTCGCTGGATCTCGTCGATCACGTCATCGAGGACGGTCGCCATCTGCTGGTGCATCGCCCGAGGTTCGTCTCCCTCCACGAAATGGGGGGCGTACCCGTAGCCCTCCAGGAGCGAGGCCAGCTCGTCGCGGGGGATCCGGGCGAGGATCGTCGGGTTGGCGATCTTGTAGCCGTTCAGGTGGAGGACCGGCAGCACAGCCCCGTCGGTGACCGGGTTGAGGAACTTGTTCGAATGCCAGCTTGCGGCGAGAGGGCCCGTCTCCGCCTCACCATCTCCGACGACGCAGCACACCAGAAGGTCGGGGTTGTCGAAGACCGCTCCGTACGCGTGGGCCAGGGCGTAGCCGAGCTCGCCGCCTTCGTGGATGGATCCCGGGGTCTCTGGGGCCACGTGGCTGGGCACTCCGCCCGGGAACGAGAACTGGCGGAACAGCTTGGTCAGCCC
>WNGF01005313.1_pt1 | contig 26883 bp, 25 predicted proteins | sample 5400641 | NCBI WGS metagenome assembly WNGF01 (sample SAMN13153371, study PRJNA577476) | soil metagenome | isolation source: 80 cm soil or saprolite under grassland replicate 2 | place: USA:California | collected 2016-06-15 | reverse complement strand
AGCGGCTCCGCGCCGAGCGCCCTGGCGCGGATCTAGCGGCGGTCTGGGAGATCGAGCCGCTCGAGGTCTCCGACGAGAGCTACGCCACGCTGCGGGCCCGCCAGGACACGGAGCGCCCCTTCTTCAAGCACCTCGACCAGCTCACCCGGCCCACGCCGGGCCGGAGGACACCGTGAACCGCCATCTCTCGAAGCTCATCGCCCTCGCCCTCCTCGCCGCCGCGCCCGCGGTGCGTGCCGAGCAGGCCGAGGTCCGCATCGCCAAGCAGTACGGCCTCGGCTACCTCCCGCTCGTGGTCCTCGAGGAGCAGCGGCTCATCGAGAAGCGCGCCGCCGCCGCCGGGCTCGGCGACGTCAAGGTGCGCTGGGTGACGCTCTCCGGCGGACCCGCGGCCTCCGACGCGCTCCTCTCGAAGAGCGTGGACTATGTCGCGACCGGCGTCGCCCCGCTCGTCCTCCTGTGGGCGCGCACCGGCGGCGCCGTCAAGGGCGTCGGCGCGCTCGACGCGGTGCCCGTGTACGTGAACACGACGAACCCCGCCGTGAAGACGATCCGCGACTTCGCCGAGAAGGACCGGATCGCGGTGCCCGCCCTGAAGGTGTCGATCCAGGCGGTCGTGCTCCAGATGGCCGCCGCGAAGGCCTTCGGCGACGCGGGGTACACGCGCCTCGATCCGCTGACCGTCGCCCTCAAGCACCCCGACGCCGCGATCGCGCTCCTCTCCGGCAGCGGCGCGATCAGCGCGCACGCGGCGAGCCCTCCGTACGTCGCGCAGGAGCTCACCGACCCGAAGGTGCGCACCGTGCTGAACTCCTTCGAGCTGCTCGGCGGCCCGCACACCTTCAACGTCCTCAGCTCGACGCAGGGCTTCGCCGACGCGAACCCGCGCACCTTCGCGGTCGTGTACGGGGCGCTCGGCGAGGCGGTCGAATGGATCCGGGCGAACCGGCGCGCGGCGGCCGAGCTGTACGTCCGCGCCGCGAAGACGAAGGAGCCGGTCGAGTCCATCCTCGCGCAGCTCGACGACCCCGCCATCTCCTACGGGACGACGCCGCAGCGGATCGGGGCGTTCGCGGATTTCCTCGCGAGGATCGGGACGATTCCGGCGCGGCCGGCGAGCTGGAAGGACCTCTTCTTCCCGACCGTGCACGCGCAGCCGGGGAGCTGACCCGTGCCCGCCGCCCAACCCGCAGCCGTCCAGGCCACCGTCCCGGAGGCGCCCACCGCGGACGAGCCGCCGCTGCTCCACGTGCAGTGGGTCACGCTCCGGCACCGCAGCGGCGGTCGAACCGTCACCGCGGTCGAGGAGATCCACCTCCGGGTCGCGCGCGGCGAGCGGCTCGCCCTCGTGGGTCCGTCCGGTTGCGGGAAGTCGAGCCTGCTCGGCGCGATCGCGGGCTTCCTCACGCCGGAGTCCGGCCGCATCACGATCGCAGGGCACCCGGTCCTCGGACCCGGGCCCGACCGGGCGGTGGTGTTCCAGGAGCTCGATCAGCTCCTCCCGTGGAAGACCGTCCGCGAGAACGTCTCCTTCGCGCTCCGTACCGCGCGCGGCCTCGGCTCGCGGGAGGCGCACGCTGCCGCCGAGAGCGCGCTCGCCCGCGTCCGCCTCCTCGATCGCGCCGATGCCTACCCGCACACCCTCTCCGGCGGCATGAAGCAGCGGGTCGCCATCGCGCGCTGCCTCGCGCTCCGCCCGGCGCTCGTCCTGATGGACGAGCCCTTCGCGTCGCTCGACGCGCTCTCGCGCCGGAGGATGCAGGACGAGCTGCTCGCGCTCTGGGACGACGCGAGCCCCACGCTCGTGTTCGTGACGCATGCAATCGACGAGGCGGTCCGCATCGGAACGCGCATCGTCCTCCTGTCGCCGCACCCGGGGCGCGTTCGGGCGGACCTCCCCGTCGGCCGGGAAGGGCGCGCCGAGGGGCCCGAGGCCGCGGCCCTCTCGCGCCGCGTCCACGAGCTGCTCCACTCGGACGGAGGCGACTGGTGCATCTGATCCCGACCGACCTCGACGCCCGGGCGCGCTGGGCGGGCCGGCTCCGGCGGGGCGCGGTGCTGGCCGTGATCCTCGGTGCGTGGGAGGGCTACGCGCGCTGGCTCGCGAGCCCGCTCGTATTGCCGGCCGCATCAGCGGTGGCGCGTGCGCTCGTCCGGGAGATGATCTCCGGCGAGATCCTGGCGCGCGTCGCCGTGTCGCTCGAGGTCCTCGTCGTCGGCTTCGGCATCGGCGCGGCGCTCGCTGCGCTCCTCGCGACCCTCGCGTCGACGACCCGCCTCGGCGCCGACGTCCTCACGCTCCTCACGGCGACGATGAACCCGCTCCCGGCCATCGCGCTCCTCCCCGTCGCGCTCCTGTGGTTCGGCATCGGGACGCCGAGCCTGCTCTTCGTCATCGTCCACGCGGTCCTCTGGCCGATGGCGCTCTCCGCCCACGCCGGGTTCTCGGCCGTGAGCCCCACGCTCCGGCGCGTCGGGCGGAGCCTCGGGCTTCGCGGCCCCGGGCTCGCCGTGCGAATCCTGCTGCCCGCGGCCTTTCCCCAGGTGCTCTCGGGCCTGCGGGTCGGATGGGCCTTCGCATGGCGCACCCTCATCGCGGCCGAGCTGGTCTTCGGGGTGAGCTCGGGGTCGGGCGGGCTCGGCTGGTTCATCTACGAGAAGAAGAACCAGCTCGACATGCCGGAGGTGTTCGCGGGGCTGCTCGCGGTCGTCGTCATCGGGCTCGGGGTCGAGAGCGGCGTGTTCGCGCCCCTCGAGGCCCGGACCGTCCGACGGTGGGGCATGGCGGCGTGAGGACGCGCAGCCGAGGAAGGCGCTGCCGCGGGCGACTACCGCCACCCCGCGCGATCGAAGATCTTCTGGGCGAGGCCGGCGTTCCGGACGAGCATCGTGACGTCGAGCTTGTCCGCCTTGAACGCTCCGAGCGACGTGAGCGCGGGGTTGTCCACCTTCGCCGTCTTCACGACCGGCCACTCGTTGTTGCCGGCCGCGAAGTAGGCCTGGGGCTCGTCGCTCGCGAGGTACTCGAGGAACTGCACCGCCGTGTCCCGGTGCGGCGCCGTCTTCAGGACGCCGGCACCCGAGACGTTGACGTGTGTTCCGTTGCCGCGCTGGTCGGGCCACACCACGCCGACGTGCTTCATGAGCTCCCGGTCCTCGTTCTTCGCGGAGCGGAGCAGCCGCGCCACGTAATACGAGTTCGCGAGCGCGACCTGGCACTCGCCCGCCGCCACGGCGCGGATCTGGTCCGTGTCGCTTCCCTTCGGAGCGCGGGCGAGGTTCGCCACGAGCCCGTTCGCCCACTGCTGCGTCTTCGCCTCGCCGTAGTGGGCGACGAGCGCCGAGCCGAGGGACAGGTTGTACGGATGGCCACCGGAGCGGACGCAGACCTTCCCCTTGAACTTCGGGTCCGCGAGGTCGAAGTAGCTCCTCACGTCGGCCGCCTTCACCCTGAGGCGGTCGAAGACGATCACGCGCGCGCGCGTGGAGAACGCGAACCACGTGCCCGTGCGCAGGCGCGCGGGGATCCGCTCCTCGAGCAGCTTCGAGCTCACCGGCGCGAAGAGCCCGAGCGCGTCCGCCTGTCCGAGCCGCGCCGCGTCCACCGTCATGAACAGGTCGGCGGGACAGCTCGCCCCCTCCCGCTTGATGCGCTCGAGGAGCTCGTCCTCCTTATCCTCGATCCGCTTCACCCTGATGCCGGTCTTCGCGGTGAAGTGGGTGTACAGCTTCTCGTCCGTCTCGTAGTGACGCGAGGTGTAGAGCGTGAGCTCCTTCTCCTCGGCGCGGGCGAGGGTGGGCGCGCTGGCCGAGGCGATCCCTGCGAGGAGGCTGAGGAGGCGGAACGACGGCATTCGGGGATCTCCTTGGGCCTGGATGATCCCCGTTACGGAGACGACTGTCACGAAACGTTGAGCGCCCTGCGGACCTCCCGCCCCCGTGCCGTGCGTCGCGAGCTCGGATAGAACCGCCCCATGTCCACGTCCGACACGGCCGCCCTCCTCCGCGATGCGGCCCTCCGCGCATCGCGCTACCTCGAGACGATAGGAGACCGGCCCGTCGCGCCGTCCGCCGCCGCGATCGAGGGCCTCGCCGCGCTCGAGGTGCCCCTGCCCGCGGAACCGGCCGACGCGACGGCGATCCTGGCGGACCTCGACGAGATCGTCGGACCCGCCACCATGGCGACGGCGGGCCCGCGCTTCTTCGGGTTCGTCATCGGCGGCGCGCTCCCCGCCGCGGTCGCCGCGAACGTGCTCGCCACCGCGTGGGACCAGAACTCCGCCCGCTCCGACGTGACGCCCGGCACGGCGCGGGTCGAGGCGGTCGCGCTCCGCTGGATCGTCGAGGCGCTCGCGCTGCCCGCGGGCACCGCCGGCGGCTTCGTCACGGGCGCGACGCTCGCGAACTTCACTGCGCTCGCGGCCGCGCGCCACGCGCTCCTCGCACGCGAAGGCTGGGACGTCGAGGCGCGAGGGCTCTTCTCCGCCCCCGAGCTCGAGGTCGTGATCGGCGAGGAGGCGCACGTGAGCGTGCTCAAGGCCCTCGCGCTGCTCGGCCTCGGCAGGTCCCGCGTCACGGTGGTCCCCGCCGATGGGCAGGGGCGCATGCGCGCCGACGCGTTTCCCGCCGTGGGCCCGCGGACCATCGTGTGCCTGCAGGCCGGGAACGTGAACACCGGGTCCTTCGACCCCGCCGAGGTGCTCGTCCCGCGCGCCCGCGCCCGCGGCGCGTGGGTGCACGTCGACGGCGCCTTCGGGCTGTGGGCGCGGGCCGCTCCGCGCCGCGTCGCGCTCGCCCGCGGCCTCGAGGACGCGGACTCCTGGGCGACCGACCTGCACAAGTGGCTGAACGTCCCGTACGACAGCGGCGTCGCCCTCGTGCGTGACGAGGGCGCGCTGCGGGCGGCGATGAGCATGAGCGCGGCGTACCTGCCCGAGGGGCTCCTGCGCGATCCCGCCGAGTACACGCCGGAGCTCTCCCGCCGTGCCCGCGGCGTCGAGGCGTGGGCCGCCTTGCGCGCGCTCGGCCGCAGCGGGCTCGCCGAGCTCGTCGAGCGGAACTGCCGCGAGGCGCGGCGGTTCGCGGACGGGCTCGCGGCGGCAGGCCACCGCGTCCTGAACGACGTGGTGCTGAACCAGGTGATCGTCTCGTTCGGCGACGCCGACCGCACGCGTCGCGTCATCGCCGCCATCCAGCGGGACGGCACGTGCTGGTGCGGCGGCACGACGTGGCAGGGCCACGTCGCGATGCGGATCAGCGTCTCGTCGTGGGCGACGACCGACGCGGACGTGGAGCGCTCGCTCGCTGTCATGCTCCGCGCCGTGCGGGAGGCGTAGCCGAATGCGCCGCGAGGGCAGGCGGAGCCCCGCTTCCTCACCACACCGCGTGCCGGAGAGGCGTTCGCATGCCGGGTGTGCGCGCTCGCCACTCGGGGCGTGGCACCCGCGCACAGTGCGGAACGGAAGTGAGCGTCAGGCGGCCGATCGCCCGTGGCACGGTCGATGCTCAACCCGGCCCAGGGTGAACGCCATGACGAAGCTCATCGGAACTCTTGCGGTCTCGGCGGCCATGGTCCTCGTTCCGGCGCTCGCGCGTGCGCAGTACGACGCGGACGACCCCGAGGGCGGGTGGGAAGCTCAGTGGGAAGGCGGAACCGCGACTCAGGCGGAGCCGCCGGAGTACCAGGTCCCGCCCGCACCCCCGGCGGAGACGCCTCCCGCACCTGAAGCGCAGGCACAGCCGGCCGCGCCAGCTCCTCCGGGGCAATGGGTCTACACGCAGCAGTACGGCTGGATCTGGATGCCGTACTCGGACGCGTACACCCGCGTGCCTGCGAACGGCTACGGCGAGCCCTACGCCTACGTCTATTACCCGGCGTACGGCTGGGAGTGGCTCGCCGCGCCGTGGGTGTGGGGCATCGGCCCCTGGCCGGTCTTCGGCGTGTTCGGTCCGGCGCGCTTCGCATGGTACGGGCACGGCTGGTGGCGTTCCCCGCAGCGCTGGCACTACGCGCCGGCTCGGGGCGGGTACGCGGGATCCGGCTTCCGTCCCGCGCCGTACCGTCCTGCGCCGACGTACCGCGCCGGCGCGGGGTGGGGGAGGCCGGCACCGTTCGGCGGCGGCGGGTCCGCGTTCGTCGGCCACGGACGCGGCGGTGGGTTCTTTCCTTCGCACGGCGCGATCGGCCGAGGGTCTGGTGGCGTTCGCTCCGGAGCTCCCGGCGGCGGGCGCGGGTTCGCCGCGCACGGCGGCTTCGGCGGTGGCGGTCGCTCCGCCGGCGGCCATGGCGGCCACGGCGGTCATGGCGGACGCGGAGGACGCGGTCACCGGTAGCTCGCTCCGGCTGGCGCTCGTCAGGCTCCCAGCAGGTGACGGTGATCCGGCTCCAGATGGCGCCGCACCAGAAGACCGCGATGCACGAGGTGACGCCAAGGGTGGTGGTGTGGCTGACGGATGCGCACCTCCGGCTCACGTTCCCCGACGGCTCGACCAGAGATCTCCGGCAGAGGGCGGGCGACACCGGGTGGCTCTCGCGGCAGAGACACGCGGGCGAGAACCTGGGCGACGCACCGATCGAGTTCGTCGCCGTGGTCCCGAAGACGCGGTGAGCTCGGGATTGAGATCGATCAAGCCGCTCGCTCACGCGTAGCCGTCCAACGCACAGCGCGCTACAGTGACGGGCTCAACGGGCCGAGGAGGAGCCATCCATGGTGACCGCCAGTGCCAGCAAGCGCAGCTCGGGGATATCCGTGGTCGGCGAGCTGCCCTGGGGCAGCCACTTCTGCCAGTTCTACAAGACGAAGAAGGACATGACCGACATCGTCGTGCCCTACTTCCGGGCCGGACTGGAGAACGGCGAGCTCTGCATCTGGGTCACGTCGGACTTCCTCACCACCGACGACGCCCTCGAGGCGCTGAAGCGCGGTGTTCCCGGCTTCTCGGACTACCTCGCGAGGAAGCAGATCGAGGTGTTCCCGCACACCGACTGGTACCTCAAGGGCGGGACCTTCGACCTGAAGCGCACGCTCGACATGTGGATGGCGAAGCACGATGAGGCGCTCTCGCGCGGTTTCGCCGGGCTGCGAGTGAGCGGCACGCCGTACTGGATCGACAACAAGAAGGACTGGGACGACTTCGCCGCCTACGAGGCGGAGATCAACAAGGTGATCGGCGGCACCAACCTCCTGGTGCTTTGCACCTATTCGCTCCAGAAGTGCGGCGTCGCGGAGATTCTCGACGTCGTCAAGAACCACGAGTTCGCAGTGGCGATGAACCAGGGCACATGGCAGGTCGTCACCATGCCTGCGCCCTGCTTCGCCGCGTAGTCGTTCCCCTGCCGCGATCGAAGCCCGTCGCAACGCGGGCCTTCAGGAGAGATGAGCACGCAAATCGACCCGCGCCCCTCGGGCATTCGGTCCATCGGCGAGCTGCCCTGGGGCAGCCACTTCTGCGTGTTCTACACGTCACAGCGGGAGCTGCTCGACGTGCTGGTTCCGTTCATCCGGGCGGGACTGGAGAGCAACGAGCTCTGCTCGTGGGAGGTCCGTGCACCGCTCACGGTCGCCGAGGCGACGAGCGCGCTCGTCGGGGCCGTGCCTGACTTCGCGAGGTACGCGGCTCGAGGGCAGGTCGAGCTCGTGTCGTCGTCCGAGGACCCCGCGGCGCGGCTGCGGCCGTACGAGGCGCTCGAGAGCCGACTCGACCGGGCGATCCTGGCCGGTTTCGATGGCCTCAGGTTCGTACGGCACGGCGGGGGAAGCACGAACGCGCGAGAGCTCGCAGCGGTCGTCGAGAGCATCGGCAGGCTCACCGTCATCGCGGCCTTCCCTTACCCACGTGCGGAGCTCGGTGTCGTCGACCTCATGGAACGCGTGCAGGATCACCGCTTCGCGCTGGTCTGCAATTCCGGCCGGTGGGAGGTACTCAAGGGCTCCGAAGCGCGCACGACTCGCGACGCGCTCCTGCGCAGCGAAGAGAAGCTGCAATCGCTGTTCAGGAACATGTCGGAGGGGTTCGCCTACCACCGGATCGTCCTCGATGCTCGCGGGAGCCCCTGCGACTACGTGTTCCTGGAGATGAGCCCAGCCTTCGAGCGCCTCACGGGACTCGTCGCGCAGGAGATCCTCGGGAAGAGGGTCACGCAAGTCCTCCCGGGCATCGAGACGGATCCGACGGATTGGATCGGAAGGTACGGGCAGGTAGCGCTCACGGGCGAGCCGGCGCAGTTCGAGAGCCACGCGGTGGCGCTCGACAGGTGGTACGCGGTTTCGGCTTTCAGCTCGCAGAAGGGCTATTTCGCCGTCACCTTCTCCGACATCACCGGCCGGAAGCGGGCAGAGACGCAGCGGCGAGCCGCCGAGGAGCGCCTTCTCGTCACGGTCCGGAGCATCGGCGATGCCGTCATCTCCACGGACACCGCGGGGAGAGCGATCATGCTCAACCGCATCGCCGAGGAGCTGACCGGCTTCACCCAGGCGGAGGCGGCGGGCAAGCCGCTGCGCGACGTCTTCAACCTCATCCACGAGGACACGGGCGAGCCGGCGGAAGATCCCGTTCGCAAGGTCATCGAGAGCGGCATGGTGGTCGGCCTCGCGAATCACACCGCCCTCGTCAGGCGAGACGGCCGGCGGATCTCCATTGCGGACAGCGCCGCTCCGGTCCGCAACGAGAGCGGCGAGCTGCTCGGCGTCGTGCTCGCATTCCGGGACGTGACGGACGAGAGACGGGCCGAGCGCGCGCTGCGCGCGAGCGAGGCGCGCTTCAAGCTCCTGTCCGACAGCGCCAGCCTCCTGCTCTCCACCGACGATCCGCAGGGCGTCGTGAGCAAGCTCTGTCACGCGGTGATGGAGCACCTCGACTGCCAGGCGTTCTTCAACTACCTGGCGGATCCGGTATCGGAGGAGCTGCACCTCAACGCCTGCGCAGGCATCCCTGATGCGGAGGCGCGCAGGATCGAGCGGCTCGGCTACGGAGTCACGGTGTGCGGCTGCGTGGCGAGGGACGAGGAGCGCATCCTCGCCGAGGACATCCTGCGATCATCGGATCGTCGCGCGGATCTGGTCCGGTCCTACGGGATCCAGGCGTACTGCTGCCATCCGCTCGTCGCCGGGGGCCGACTGCTCGGGACGCTGTCCTTCGGCACCAGGACGCGAGCTCGCTTCTCCGACGAGGACGTGGTCCTCATGAAGACCGTCGCCGACCAGGTCGCGGTGGCGATGGAGCACATCCAGGCGCAGCGGGCGCTGCACGAGGCGAACCAGCGTCTCCAGGACGCGGACCGTCGCAAGGACGAGTTCCTCGCCGTGCTTTCCCACGAGCTGCGCAACCCGCTCGCACCCATCCAGAACAGCCTCTACATCCTGGATCGCGCGTCGCCCGGCGGCGACCAGGCCCGGCGTGCGCTCGAGGTGATCCGCCGGCAGGCAACCCACCTCTCGCGGCTCGTCGACGACCTTCTCGACGTGACGCGCATCGCGCGGGGGAAGATCCTGCTGCAGCGCCAGCGGGTGGACTTCGTCGACGTCGTGGGCAGGACGGTCGAGGACTACCGGGAGTCGTTCTCCGCGAGCGGCGTCCACCTCGATGCGCGCCTGCCCGAGGGTTCGCTCTGGGCCGACGCCGACTCGACGCGGCTCGCCCAGGTCGTCGGGAACCTGCTGGGCAACGCCTTGAAGTTCACACCGCCGCACGGAGAGGTCGAGCTCGAGCTGCGCGAGGAGCAGGGCTCGGCCATCCTGCGCGTGCGCGACAGCGGGGTCGGCATCGCGCCCGAGGTGGTCGAGCGGCTCTTCCAGCCCTTCTCCCAGGCCGAGCAGAGCCTCGATCGGAGCCGTGGCGGGCTCGGGCTGGGGCTCGCCCTGGTGAGGGGACTCGCGGAGCTCCACGGAGGCTCCGCCGCGGCCGCGAGCGACGGCTTGGGACGCGGCTCCGAGTTCACGGTCAGGTTGCCGCTCGAGCCTGCGCCGCAACTGGCAGCGCCCGCGCCGAGGGTGCGCCCGGTCCTGCGGTATCGGGTGCTCGTCATCGAGGACAACCTCGACGCGGCCGACAGCCTGAAGGAGCTGCTCGAGCTCTGGGGACACGAGGTCAAGGTCGCGTACGACGGTCCCGCGGGGATCGCCTTGGCGCGCGAGTTCCGTCCCGAGCTCGTCCTCTGCGACATCGGGCTTCCGGGAATGAGCGGGAACGCGGTGGCACGAGCTTTTCGCGCCGACGCGGCGCTCGAGACGGCGTACCTCGTCGCGCTATCCGGCTACGCCTTGCCCGACGACATCCAGCGCGCGACCGAGTCCGGGTTTCGCCGGCACCTCGCGAAGCCACCCAGCATCCAGGCCCTGGAGGAGCTGTTCGCCGCCCACGCATCGCCTGCCGCTCGGGCGACCATGGGATGACGCGGAGCGCGGCCGCTCCCCTCGGGCGAGTCGTTCACGATCTTCGGCTGTCAGCGCCGAGGTGAACCTGCGCTGCGGTCAGGGTGCTGCTGCGCCGGCGTGCTCCTCGGCACAGACCTGACCCACCGCTCGAACCCGCGCGAGGCGTTCCTCGATGTCCGGGTGCGAAGACAGGAGCCTCGGAACCCCCTTCATCCCCAGCTCGCGCTCGACGTCCGCGAGCAGGCACAGGGCGTCGAACATCGGCTTCGCCGAGCGACCGGCCGCGTGGAGGAACCGGACGGCGTCCTCGTCCGCCTCGCGCTCGGCGGCGCGCGAGTAGTCGAGCATCGCGAATACGACCGGGATGCTCGCGGCCTGCCCCGAGAAGTCACCCCAGAGCAGGCTCGCGAACGCACCGATGCCGGCGGCCTTCAGGAGTGACTGGGTCGAGTGGTGGCGGGCCACGTGGCCGAGTTCGTGACCGACCACCGCCACGAGCCGGTCGTCCGCCGCGGTGCGCCGGACCATCTCATCGAGGATCACGATCGTGCCGCCGGGTAACGCGAAGGCATTGACGCCCGGCTTCTGGTCGATCGAGCGGAACAGCACCTGGTATCGCACGCCGGGCGCTCCGAGCCGGGCGGCCTCCGCGATCCGGCGCTCCGCGTCGCCTTGCTCCGACTCCGAGAGCGCGCTCGGGTGAAGGAACCGGCCGTCGAGGACCTCGAGCACGCCGCTCCCGAGCCGCCGCTCCGCGCTCGCGGGCAGGACCGCGGTGACGGCCCGCACGGCGGCCGGCAACCCGTAGACGTAGGCTCCTGCCAGGAGCGCCACGGACGCCACCAGCGACGCCACCGCAGCGAGCCAGCGCTGCTGCAGCCGATCGACGAGGCCAGGACGCTGGCCGGCCGCGGCGAGCGCGGCTGTGAGAGCTGCTCCGTCGGTGACCTCCACGACGGCGCCACCGGCGAGGCTCACGTGACGCGGCGCGCTCGCGAGGGGTTCCGTGACGACCAGGTCATCAAGCGACGCCTCGTGGAGGGGGTCACCCGCCGGCGTGGTGACGCGCAGCCGACCGTCGCCGACGGCCACCTGGACGAGCGTGGCCGCGGCAGTTCGTCCGTCGAAGAGGAGGCCTTCGAGGACGGTGGCGCTCAAAGGCCGACGTCCCACCCGAAGAAGTCCACCGCGCCGTCACCGGCGGCGGACGGCTCGATGGCCAGGGAACCGGCTGTGATCGAGCCGGGCGACGCCGCCGCCTCCAGGGTCATGCACTCGATCTGGTAGCGGGCGATGTTGACCGCGGCAAACGGCCAGTAGAGCCCGACCGTGAGCAAGGTCAGGAGGCCGTTCTTGAGCCAGGTTCGCATGAGCCCTCGCGTCCGCACGGTCGTGGAGAAGCGAAACGCGCCGCCATGGGTCCGCGCCCAGACCAGCCGCTGGAGGCGAGCGGAGAAATACGAGACCGGTACGAAGTAGAGCAGCAGGAACACGGGATAGGCCACGAAGGGGAGGAACGGCGCCCACCCGGAACTCGATCCCTTCATCGTCACCACCCCGACGCCGATCAGGAGTCCCACCAGGAGGAACGGAACGAAGCCCACGAGGAAGGTCTTGCCGTACAGCCCGTAGAAGGCGCCGGTCGACGGCTCGAACTCGAACTTCTGGCTGCCCCACGTCGTGGCCCGGTGCTGGTAGCGCTTGATGCGCGCGTGGAGGAAGGGCACGAGCGCGAAGAAGACGCCTTCCAGCACGAGGATCGGAGCGGGATTCGGCTTCTCGCCAGGCCGCATCGTCGCCAGCTCGGCGGCGAGCAAGACCCAGAGGATCACCGCCGGCGCGAGGGCGCCGTAGGCCGCACCGACGGTGGAGTCGAAGCCGAAGCGAACGCCGCGCCACGTGGTGTTGGAGAGCTTGAAGCGCATCGCCTTGTAGAAGAACCAGGGAGCGAGCACCCCCAGGACGGCGGCGCCGACGACGCCGGCCTGGATGGAGATCCGCCCGGCCAGCGAGTAGGCGAGGAAGATCACGCCGACCAGGATCCGGCCGCGCAGGATGGCGCCTGGCCTGCCGTGGTACTGGAACGCCGCCCCGTCGAGCTGCGTATTGCTCCAGAAGTAGCGCGTCTTCCGGACCTTGGCCCACGCCGAGTAGATGCCGAGCGTCACGATGGTGAGGAGCAGGTTCACCACCCAGATGCGGAAGTACTCCCCGCCGGTGCCGGTGAACTTGAACGGCAGGTTCCGAGCCGGCGGCGCAGGTTCGACAGGCGCCTCGGATGGCGGATCGGTGGGACCCGAGGGCTGCGTCTCCAGCACCGGCTCGGCGAACTCGGTCATGGCGATGGGCCCCCCGCCCATGTGCAACGGTCGACGATCTGAGAAGTCGATTCCGAATTCGATAACACGCTCGGGCAGGCAAGCCCAGCGAGGACCGGGGCTTCCCCCGGTCGATGGGCTTCGGGTCTTCCTGTACCGCGATCACGGGATGAATCGTCTCGGGGGCGAGGGGACTCTCCATCGATGGGAGGGTACACACGCATGCTGCAACATCTCGACGACGTCCTCGCGCTGCTCGCGGCGGAGAGGAAGAAGCAGGCCGATGTCCTGCCGCAGTTTGGCCGCGACAAGGTGGCGAGCTTCATGGCCACGTGCGCGACCTCGGGCGAGGTGCCCGCGGTCGCGGTGCGGCGGATCGGCTCCATCGCTCGCGCGCCGGATCTGGAAGAGCTCGTCGTCTCGTTGAAGGGGGCGCTGCCGCGCGCTCCGGAGCGGGGCCAGTGCATCGCCGTCGCGGCGACGGTCGTTCAGGACTTCCACGGGTACCAGGTGAAGAGCCACACGCTCGTCGACCCGGCGTTCGCGTCGCGCCTCCATGCCGAGGCTCCGGCCGGAGCGGTGGTCCGCGCGCCGCAGGTCTTCACGATCCACCACGGCCCGCAGACGGCGAACTTCTTCGAGAACATCCCGCTCGAGGACGTCGCGGCGACCGGCGCGCGCGCGGGGCACGCGATGGTGGCGGTCGGCGAGCAGGCGAACCTGTCGCCGCGGTGGATCCTGCATCACGAGGTCCGGGGCGGTGGCCTCGACCTGTTCCAGGGTGACGCCTTCTGGTCGAAGACGTACCTGAACGTCCGCCGCAACCCGCGGGAGGCGCGCCTCGTGGTGGATCTCGACACCGGCATCGGCTTCGCTCTCGAGGGGAGCCTCGTCGAGATCGGGCCGGACGAGCACCCTGTCGCCGCGGAGAAGATCGCCGTCATGTTCGCGGGGGCCGGAATCAAGCGGCTCGCGCGGATGTCGCGGCTGCGCGTCGAGTCGATCCGGCGCGTCGGGCCGGAGGCCTGAACGGCAGCGCTTCAGGCGTTCCACGTCCGGATCACGCGGGTGGCGTTCTCGTAGCCGAGGACGCCGAGCGCCCCGGTACCCAGCGCGCCCCACTCGAGGAGGTCGTTCGTCGCCTCCCCACGGTCCGAGCCACGAAAGACCTGCGTCGCAGCGCTTCCTGCGCTACGCGTTGGTTGGCGGGGTGAGGCTCGACGGGACGTGATCCTGGCCGGCGACATCGGCGGAACGAACGCACGGCTGGCGCTCTTCGAGTCACGCCCGGGCGGCCCTGCCCTCGTGGCCCTCGAGACCTACGCGAGCCGGGAGCACGGCGGGCTAGAGCAGCTCGTGAGGCAGTTTCGTGAGCTCCACGGGCAGCACCTGGAGGCCGCCGCCTTCGGAGTCGCCGGGCCGGTGAGGGAAGGCCGCGTCGCGACCACCAACCTTCCGTGGGTCGTCTACGCCGGCGAGCTCGCGGGCGTGCTCGGCGTCCCCGAGGTCGTGCTCATGAACGACCTCGAGGCGCTCGCCTGGTCCCTGGACGTGCTCGCCCCCGAGGGGCTCGTGGAGCTTCAGGCCGGGCGGGGGGTCGCGAGCGGGAGCCGCGTGGTCATCGCCGCCGGCACCGGGCTCGGCGAGGCGGTGCTCGCGCGGGCCGGATACGGCGCCGTGGTGCTCGCGAGCGAAGGCGGCCATGCGGACTTCGCTCCGCGCACGGAGATCGAGATCGCGCTCCTGCGCTGGCTCGTGGCCCGGTACGGGCGGGCGAGCTGGGAGCGCGTGCTGTCGGGTCCCGGGCTGTATGACGTCTATCGGTTCCTTCGAGAGACGGGTCACGGCGACGAGCCCGGCTGGCTCGCGGAGGAGCTCCGCGCAGGCGATCCCGCGGTCGCGATCTCCCGCGCCGCGCTCGAGCAGCGTTCCGGGGTATGCGCCGAGGCCCTCGACCTCTTCGTCTCGGTCTACGGCGCGGAGGCTGGGAACTTCGCCCTCCGCACGCTCGCCGCGGGCGGCGTGTACCTGGGTGGCGGGATCGCGCCGCAGATCCTCACCTGGCTCGAGCGGCCGACGTTTCTCGCCGCCTTCCTCGACAAGGGGCGGCTCCGACCGCTGCTCGAGGACGTCCCGGTACGCGTCATCGTGGACGGCCGGGCAGGTCTCACGGGCGCGGCTCGCCGCGCCCTGGAGCCCCTTACGCCTGGCGCGGCGACCAGCGCGAGCCGGTGAGCGAGGTCCTCGCGGGAGGACACCTGCGCCGCAGCCGCACTGGCCGCGCCGCAGGTGCCGCCGGATGATCAGCAGGCCGGGAGGACGATCCCGCCGAGCAGCGTCACGAGGGCGCTGTAGTACGCGTACGCGTTCGCCGCCGAGGTCGGGTTGATCTGACCCGCCGCGACTCCGAGGCAGAGCGTGCTGTGGTAGACGAGCAGCGCGTCGAGCTCGAGCTCGGTGGCGAGCGCGGGCGTGACGTGGACTCCGGTCTGGGACTGGAGGTGGCTGATGAACGCCTGCAGGTCCTGGAGCGCGGCCACGTACCTCCCCGCCGCCAGGTCGGCCTGCACCGCCGCGAACTCGGACAGCAACGACTTCGCGAGCCCGACTGCGCCCGGGCCGTAGATCCCGCCGCTCGCCAGCGCCTCCTGGATGAGCTGCGTCATCGTCTTGTAGACGGCGACCGTCGTGAGCGGTCCGGCGAGCGTCGAGGGGGCCGCCGGCGTGAAGCCCTGGAAGAAGTACTGGACGCCGAAGGTGTCGCTCACGTTCGCGTCCGCGTCGAGCGTGAGCGGCCCCGCGTCGAGGTACAGGACGAGCGGCGAGACGTGGTTCGCGGTGCCGATCACGAGCCCGCCGTTCAGGATGTGGGTGAGGTTGGTGCCGAGGCCACTCGTCGAGACCGTCACGAGGTACTGCAGCGCGTAGTTCGCGATGGCGGTCGTCGGGGCATTCATGGAGATCACCGTCGAGGGCGAGCTGCTCGAGACGTCGCCGCTCCAGTGGTCGAAGCGGTAGCGGCTGTCCGCTCCCAGCGTGATGAGCGGGTCGGTATTCAGCGTCACGACCGCGCCCGAGTCGAACCAGTCACTGTGCGTGAGGGTCACGTCGAGGGGCGCCGCCGCGGGCGGGACCGTCTGCACGTCGAGGTAGTACTGGGTCCCGTACGCGGCGGTCTTCGAGAAGTCGGCAGTCACGACGACCGTCGCGGGTGGCTCCGGGGCGACGTATCGGATCCCCGGGTTGGGATCGCTCACGGGCGACGGGAAGCTGTAGCTGTGCGTCGTCCCATCGTCGACGGTGGTGTTGAACGGGAGGGTGACCGTCCCGCCGTCGAACTGCGCCTCGTGCGCCACCGATCCCGGCAGACCGGTCTCGGCGAGCTGGAACCTCCGGACGATCGGGACGCACGCGCCGCTGCCCGCATTGGACCAGTACGGCGACACGAGGAGGCCGTCCGTCATCCGCACCAGGTTCGTGGGGACCGCGCCGACGTTGAGCTCGCAGATGTCGGCGGCCTCACCCTTCGTGAGGATGTCGCCGTTGAAGCCGAAGTTCGAGTTGTCGATCCAGCCCGTGAGGATGATCGGATCCGTCACCGCCTCGATGAGCTCGTGAGTCGAGAGCGCGGTGACTCCGTCGAGGAGCCCGATGTTCGGGTCCGCCGCGCACGCCGTCGGGATGACGGTGTACGGGAAGCTCTGCGCCTGAGGAAGGGAACGACGAACGGTGGCACGGGGATGATCTCCACATCCCAGACGAGCGTCTCGCCGAAGAAGTGGTACGCGCCGAAGCTGCCGCAGGTGCTGATCAGGATGTCGTTGATCTGCGTCCCGGTGGCCACGCCTGCGAGAAGGCCCAAGTCACCCTCGAGGGCAACGGTCACATGGAGGTCTGCGTCACCAAGGAGTACGGCGTCATCCCGATGTTCGGCGCGTTTCGGGGCGGGAATCGCAACGGAAACTTCTTCGGTGCGCTCGACAAGGCCGGCCTCGCCGGCCTCCCGGTTCGCTGGCAGACGTTCGATGCTTCGGGGAAGGTCGAGTCGAGCGTCCAGCTCGAGTCGGCCAAGCGCGAGAAGGTCCCGGCGGAGAAGCTCGCGGTCCCCGCCGGTTACCAGCAGGGCAGCGCGGTCGACGCGTTCGCGACCCCGGAGCAGAAGCAGCGGCTCGAGGAGTCGAGGGAGCGGGTGCGCCAGCAGCTCGAGCAGCTGCCGCCGGAGCAGCAGAAGCGGGTGCAGGAGCTGATGAAGGAGCGAGGCGACGGCGCGAGGCCGTGACGGCGCCACCGCCGGGGTTCGACGCGGCGGGCCCGCCGTAACTCAGCGAACCACCTCCGGCGCGAGCACCTCCACGTCCACGCCTTCCGAGAACCGCGCGAGCGCCGGCCGCCCGGGGACGTCGATCGCGGCGGCCCGCGTGATGGTCTCGTCGAGCGCCTCGAGGCGAGCGTCGCGCAGCCGCCAGGGCGGGTGGCGCACGCGGACCCGGACCAGCGCTCCGGCGATCGTCGAGTACAGCGCGTGCCGGTCCGCGAGGAACTCGTCGAGCGCGCCGGGGGGATCGGGCAACGCGGCGCCCACGCTCCAGGTGGCGCGGAGCTCTGCCGGGCGCGGCCCGGGCGCGAGCCGCTCGCTTTCGTAGCGGTGCGTGGACCCGGATGCGCTTCGCGTCATGCGCGCGCGGAAGTAGGGGAGCCCGAGCGCGGCTCGGGCGAGCGCCACGGCGGGCGCGCTCGCCGCGTCGAGGCTGAAGAACCAGATCCCGGGGACGCCGGCGGCGCGGACGTACGTGCGCAGGTTCGTCTCGTGGAAGGCGGAGAGGAACGGCAGCCTCGGGAGCCCCCGGACGCGCGCGTCGCGCATCGTGAACGGCGTCAGCGACACCCACGCCCGCCCGTCCACGAGGTCGAGCTCGAGCCGCTCGTCGACGACGCCCCGCAACGCCTCCGGCGCGACCGGCCAGTGCAGGAACAGGAGCTCGTGCCAGCGCTGCCACCCGATGACCGGCCGGGTCGCGGCCTCGCCCACCCCGCGCAGCCGGGCCCGGAGCGCGCCCGCGCGCGCCGTCCGGCTGCCAGCTCTGCGACCTCGCTCCAACGGGACGCCCCTCAGGAACGCTGGGCACCGGCGCGCGTTCCTTCACCTCGCGGCGAGTCGGCGTGGAGTCGGTGAGCGGACGACCACGAGAGGCGCTCGCTCCCGCATCGCTCGCTCGCCATCGTCGCGCGACCAAGAGTCCACGGCGCTGCGCGGGCGTCGACGATAAAGCCAGCGAATCCACGACGCGCAGCCCAGGCGCGATCCTGCCGCTCACCGGGAGCTGATCATGAGAAGCGTCACGCCGGCCGTCCTTCGTCGGATCTCCTTCGCGTTCGTTCTTTGCGCTGCGTCCACCGGCGATGCCGATGCCGCGGCGGTGAACGACGCGATGGTGTCGCGCACCGCGGCCGCCGGCGGAGTGAAGCTGCATTACCTCACCGCCGGTCATGGCCCAGCCGTGATCCTGTTGCATGGCTACGCCGAGACCTCGCGCATGTGGAGGCCGCTCATCCCGCGTCTCGCCGAGAAGTTCACGGTGATCGCCCCCGACTTGCCGGGGATCGGCGACTCGGAGATCCCGAAAGCAGGGCTCGACATGAAGAGCGCTGCCGTCGCCGTCCACGCTCTTGCCAAATCACTCGGAATCGATCGAGCGAGGGTCGTCGGTCACGACATCGGACTGATGGTGGCCTATGCCTACGCCGCCCAGTTTCCCCAGGAAGTGGAGAAGCTCGTGCTGATGGATGCCTTCCTCCCGGGTGTCGCCGGATGGGAGGCCATCTACGACGACCCGGGCATCTGGCACTTCCGCTTCAACGGACCGACGCCCGAAGCCCTGGTGAAGGGTCGAGAGCGAACGTACTTCGAGCACTACTGGAATGACTTCGCCGCCGACAAGGCGCACTCGATCCCCGAGGCCGATCGCGCAGCCTACACTGCAGCCTACGCTCGCCCCGGACGGATGCGGTCGGGATGGGCCTATTTCGTCTCGTTTCCGCGCACCGCGAAGGAGTTCGAGGAGCTGGCTCGGACCAAGCTGACGATGCCGGTGCTCTCGATCGGGGGCGGGAAGGCAAACGGAGCTGCACTCGCCGAGCAAACGAAGCTCGTGGGATCGGACGTCACGACCATCGTCCTCGAGAACACGGGACATTGGCTCATGGAGGAGCGTCCGCAAGAGACGATGGACGCGCTCGTGAAGTTCCTGTCGATGTAAACGGGCCCGACGGCCACGGCGCGGGCGCGCTCGCTAGGAGCGAGGGGTCTGATCGCGATCAGTCGGACACGAGCTCCTGGTTCATTCGTCGTGTGGGCGCCACGGAGTCGTAACCCTCGCCGCGTACGGTCACCTCACACATCGACGGTCTACGAGCAGGGCGGCGCGGCGCGGATGGGCGCAGCGCCGACCCGAACACATGACCGCCGCAGGATCGGGACGGGTGACCATGAAGAGCTACGATCGCGAGAGCGACGGGCGCTCTGCTCGTCTACTTCCTGACGACGACGGCGGCCCTCGCAGGCGTGCTGAAGAGGCCGTATCTCATCTTCGAGGGGACGAACACGACGATGACCGTGCTGTGGCAGACCACAGGCGTCGAGACGATGAACACGTTGAGCTGGGGCACCGACACCAGCTACGGGCTGGGGACGGTCACGGTCCCCGAGTACAACGCGAGCCAGCAGCACCGCTGGCAGATCAGCGGCCTGAAGCCGGCGACGCGGTACTACTACAAGGTCGCCGACGGCACGAACGGCGTCTACGGCACCGGCTCGTTCATCACCGCGCCGGAGGTGGACGCGACGGACGTGAAGTTCCTCGCCTTCGGCGACACCCGCTCGCAGCCGCTCGTGATGGAGGGCGTGATCCAGGAGATGCGGAAAGTGTACGCCGCCGATCCCGCCTACCAGGGCATCAACCTGCAGGCCGGCGACTGGGTGTCGAGCGACGCCGAGTCGTCCTGGACGGCGCAGTGGTTCAACGCGAACCCGCAGACGGTCCAGCTCCTCGCGGAGCAGCCGATCAACGGCGTGAAGGGCAACCACGAGGACGCGTCCGGATTCAGCAGGTACTACCCGAAGTACTACCCGTATCCATACGTCGCGATGACGCCGAAGGTCGGCGCTCCCGACTCGTTCAACAACCTCTACTGGTCGTTCGACTACGGCCCCGTCCATTTCACGGTGATCGATCAGTACTCGCCGTACACCCCACGATCGCGAGAGCGACGGGCGCTCTGCTCGTCTACTTCCTGACGACGACGGCGGCCCTCGCAGGCGTGCTGAAGAGGCCGTATCTCATCTTCGAGGGGACGAACACGACGATGACCGTGCTGTGGCAGACCACAGGCGCGGTGGCGCGGGTCTCTACAACGTGGACACGAGCAACACCGGCGCGTTCCGCCACGTCGTCAAGGCGCGAAGCGAGTACGAGTACCTGACGTTCGAGGTCCGCGGCCCGGCCCTGACGATGAAGGCGTGGACGGTCACGAAGCCGGACGGCTCGCGGCTGAGCGCGTCCACCTACAACGCGAGCACGATCAGCACGCTCCTCGAGACGGTCACGATCAACCACCCGGTCGCCGAGGCCGGCGCCGATCGGACGGTGGGCACGGCGGACCAGTGCGACTCGTCGATCGTGGGCACCGCCACCGAGGCAGAGGCCGTGCCGCTGCAGTTCCGCTGGCTCGAGGGCGAGACCGAGCGCGCTCCGTGGAGCAGCGTTGCCGCCGACGGCAGCGCTCCGCTCGCCGTCTGCGGCATGCCCATCGGGCATCACGCGCTCACGCTCCAGGTGACCGACGGCAAGGCGACGGTGTCCGATGCAATGGTCCTCACGATCTCGGACACGACGCCTCCGACCCTCACCGCGAAGGCGAACAGGTCCGTCCTGTGGCCGCCCAACCACGAGCTCCTTCCGATCGCGGTCGAGACGAGCGCGTCCGACAACGGCGGAGGAGCGCCCGTCATCACGGCGACGATCACCAGCAACGAGCCGCAGGACGGGCTCGGAGACGGAGACACGGCCTCCGACTGGACCGCGCCGGTGGTGGACGCGACCGGCCACGTCAGCCTGACGCTCCGCGCGGAGCGCGGCGGCAGCGGCACCGGCCGCGAGTACACGATCTCCGTGACCGCGACCGACGCCGCCGGCAACGCGACCACGGTTCCGGTGAAGGTCCGTGTCCCGCACGACCTGTGATCCGGCTGCCTGACTCGGAAACCGATCCGATCTCGAAATTCGAAAGGAGACGACACATGATCAAGAAGCTCATCGCCGGAATCGCGATGGCCGCTGCCGTCGCGGGCGCGACCTTCGCGGACGTCCCGGACCGCATGGAGTTTCCCGCCAAGAATGGGAACGTGGTGTTCTTCCACAACAACCACGCGAACGAGGCCTCCGGGACGTGCGCGGTTTGCCACGACCAGGCGCCCGAGGGGAAGATCGAGGGCTTCGGCGCGGAGTTCGCGCACCACGTCTGCGTGAGCTGCCACGCGGACCCCGGCGGCGCCGAAGGCCCGACGACGTGTCAGGGGTGCCACAAGCAGTGAACGCACGACAGACGTGAACGGCGTGAGCGAGGAGGAGCGCGACGGCGTGCTCCTCCTCGCCTCGTCGTTCGGAAGGTCACCCTTCGCCGCCATGAACCGTTCGCGCCTCCTCCTCGTCGCCGCGCTCCTCTCGCTCTCCGGGCCCGTCCTCGCCCACGACCTGCCCATGGGCGGCTCCCGGTGGTGCATCGGCCCGAACCGCATCACCGCGGCGATCGACCTCGACACGTCCTTGCTGGAGCGGATCGAGGGCGTCCGGGAAGCGATCTCGAGCCTCCAGCCAGCGCCCGTCGCTGCGTTGCCGCCCCGCGCGGTCGCGGCCGTCCAGCACGACCTCGACCGGACCCTCACGATCACCGTGAACGGGGCCGCGCGGCCCGCCCACGTCGAGCGGATCGTGAAGCCGGACGACGTCTGGCAGGTCTGGCTGTCGATCGATGCGCTCGGGCTGGACCGGCCCGCCAATACGTTGCGGATCGACTACCGGCTCCTGCTCGAGGAGACGAACGGAACCCACGTCAACATGGCGTACTTCTACCTGTCCTCGGACGAGGCCACCGACGCGCAGCGTCTCTTCGATTTCACGCAGCCCACCTGGCAGACGGCGTTCGAGCGCGGCTCCACCACGTGGGAGGCGACCATCGCGGGCCGGCCGCGCCCTGCGCTCGCCGCTCAGCGAGCGGAGGAGCCCAGGCGGCCGGGCCAGGCGGCGCCCGTCGAGCGCGCCGCGATCGCAGCGCCCTCGAACGCGGTCCCACCCGATGCGGCCGCGCCGGCGGTACCCGAGCGACGGGAGGCATGGTGGTCGCAGATGGTGCGTTTCGTGCTGCTCGGCATCGAGCACATCCTGTCCGGCTACGACCACATCGCCTTTCTCCTGGCGCTGATCGCGCTTGTCGACCTACTTCGAGGGCACCACCACGTCCGCGTAGGTCGTGCCGAGCCGGATCTCAAGGACGTATCGATCGACGGCTCCGGCGCCGGGCTCCTTTGCCGGGGGGCCGATGGGCCTCCGGCGGCGATGGAGCTTCACCGCCCGCGCCCGCGTCTGCCCGCCCTCGAACGGCCGGCGCCCGAACGCGGTCCTAGCGACCGGTGCCTGCGAGCTGTCCGAGCGCGGCCGCGACGCCGCCGCGCCGGAACGGAACGTTCGCGAGCTCGAGCCCCATCTCGACCCCGCAGAGCGCTCCCGCGAGCATGAGGTCGTTGAACGATCCGAGGTGTCCGATGCGGAACACCTTCCCCTTCAGCCGGCCGAGGCCGGTGCCGAGCGAGAGATCGAAGCGCTCCAGGATCACCTTCCGGAGCGCGTCCGCGTCGTGGCCCGGCGGCAGCATGAGCGCGGTGAGCGAGCTCGAGTGCTCGCGCTCGTCGGCGCACACGACCTCGAGCCCCCACGCCGCGGCCGCAGCGCGGGTGGCGGCGGCGTGGCGCGCATGGCGCGCGAAGACCCGCTCGAGCCCCTCCTCCCGGAGCAGCTCGAGCGCCTCCCGCAGCCCGTACAGGAGGTTCGTCGCGGGCGTGTACGGGAAGAACCCGGCCGCGTTGTCCGCCAGCATCGGCGCCCAGTCGAAGTACGACCGTGCGAGCCTCGCCGTGCGCGAGGCGGCGAGCGCCTTCGGGCCGACCGCGTTCAGGCCGAGCCCGGGTGGGAGCATGAGCCCCTTCTGCGAGCAGCCCACGGACACGTCGACCTTCCAGGCGTCGTGCTGGTACTCCATCGACCCGAGCGACGAGATCGTGTCGACGAGCAGCAGGGCCGGGTGACCCGACCGGTCGATGGCCTCCCGGATCTCGCGGATGCGGCTCGTGACGCCGGTCGACGTCTCGTTGTGCACCACCGCGACGGCGCGGAGCTCTCGCGCGCGGTCGTCCGCGAGGCGCGCCTCGACGAACGCCGGATCGACGCCGTGTCGCCAGTCGCCCGGCACCCAGTCCACCGCGAGCCCGAGGCGCACGGCCATGTCGCGCCAGAGGGTCGCGAAGTGGCCGGTCTCGAACATGAGGATCCGATCGCCGGGCGAGAGCGTGTTCACGAGGGCCGCCTCCCACGCCCCGGTGCCGGAGGAGGGGAACACGACGACCGGCTCCTTCGTGCGGAACACCTCACGGAGGCCCGCCAGCACCTCCTTCGCGAGCGCGGCGAACTCGGGGCCGCGGTGGTCGATCGTCGGTCGCGAGAGCGCGCGCAGCACGCGATCGGGGACGTTCGTCGGGCCGGGGATCTGCAGGGCGTGGCGGCCGGGTCTCGAGGTCATGCGCTCTCCCTCCTTGTTCGATGCCCTTACTGCGACGGCTCCTGCGCGTTCACGGTCTCGGGCTTGCCGCGGACCGGCGGTCGGCGCTGGGCCTGCGCGAGCGCCGGCCGCCGCGGCCTGTGCACCGGCTCGATCGCGACGGCGCTCCGCTCGCGCGACGACCTCAGGACCGCCTCGATAGTACGCACGTCGGCGAGGCCCTCGTAGCCGTCAGGTTCCGGCGCACGGTCGTCGAGCACGCAGCGTGCGAAGTAGGCGAGCTCGGCCGCGAACTGGTCCCGCTGCGGATACCGCTTCTTCGAAGGCCTCTCCTCGATGGTGAGCGTCCGCTCGAGCGCGCCCACGTACTCGTACGCGGGATCGAGCCGGAGCTCTCCCTTGCTCCCGACGAGCCGGTAGCTCCCCGCGGGCGCTGCGTCGAACGCGCAGGTGAAGGTCGCGAGGCGGTCGCCGGGGAAGCGAAGGAGCGCGCTCCACGCGGCCTCCACGTCCTTGAAGCGACGGTCGCGCGGACGCGCGGCCATCGCCATCGCCTCGACGGGCTCGGCGCGGAACAGGTACCGCGCGGCGTTGATGCAGTACACGCCGAGGTCCCAGATCGCGCCGCCCCCGAGCTCCCCCCGCGTCCGGATGTTTCCGGGCTCGACCTGGTAGCTGAACGTGGACGCGAAGTAGCGCGGCTCGCCGATCCGGCCCGACGTCGCGACCTCGACTGCCTCGAGGTTCGCTGGCTCGAAGTGGAGGCGGTACGCGACCATGAGCTTCACGCCCGCGTCCTCGCAGGCCCGGATGATCTTCCAGCAGTCCTGCTCCGAGGTCGCCATCGGCTTCTCGGTCAGGACGTGCACTCCCGCACGCGCCGCGCGGAGGCACGGATCCACGTGCTCGGTGTTCGGGGTCGCCACGTACACTGCGTCCACGTCGTCCCGCGCCAGCACCTCGTCGAGATCCTCGTACCGGTAGGCTGGAACGCCATACCGCTCGGACAGCTCCTTGCGCTTCTTCGCGTCACCCGAGACGAGCGCCGCGAGGCGCGCGGCGTCGCGCGCGTGGGCGAATGCGGGCAGCACCGCGACCTGCGCGATGTGGCCGAGTCCGACCACCGCGTAACCGACCGTGCGCCGACCCCGCCTCCGCTCCTGCCGCCTCTCGCTCATCGCGCGCCTCCGGGTGAACGCTCCGCAGCGCCAGAGGGCGCGGCAACGGCCGAGCGTGCGGAGCCCAAAAAGGGCTCCGGGCGGAGCGCTCGAGGCTCTGGCGCCGTCATCGGGACCCCGATACGAGCAGACGTTCCCGACGCTCGATCCCGCGGAGATCGAGCGTCTCCGCCGCTTCGGCGAGGTGAGGACCTACCGTGCGGGCGAGCGCATCGTCTCGACGGGTGAGATCAGCCCGGGCGCGTTCGTCCTGCTGAGCGGCGAGGTCGCGATCACGCAGCACAGCCCGCTCGGACGTGATCAGTGCGGGTCGGCCTCGTCGCCGACGAGGGGCGGGTCGCACGCCCGTGACCACGGGCAACCCCGGGGTTGCGCAACGACGGAGCCGCGTGTACATATCAGGCAACCCGGAGGTTGCCCATGCCCGCCAGCACCGACCGCATCGAGAAGACGATCCTGCTCCGCGCCCCACGCGATCGGGTGTGGCGCGCCATCAGCGATTCGAAGGAGTTCGGGACCTGGTTCGGCGTCGAGTTCGACGGCCCCTTCGTCGCCGGGAAACGCGCGACCGGGCGGATCGTCCCGACGAAGGTCGACCCGGACGTCGCGAAGTCCCAGGAGCCCTACGCGGGGATGGCGTTCGAGTACACCGTCGACCGCATCGAGCCGATGCGGCTGTTCTCGTTCCGCTGGCACCCCTTCGCGGTGGATCCGAGCGTGGACTACTCGAGCGAGCCGACCACGCTCGTCGTGTTCGGGCTGGAAGAGGTCTCGGGCAGCACCCGGCTCACGATCACCGAGTCGGGCTTCGACGGGATCCCCCTCGAGCGGCGCGCCAAGGCGTTCACGAGCAACGAGCAGGGGTGGGCCGCGCAGACGAAGCTCCTCGAGAAGTACCTCGCCAGCCCCGGCCGCGGCTGAGCGTGCCCTCCGCAGCCATGTCCCGGACCCGCATCGTTTCCGCACCGAGGCTCGCCGGAGCCGCACCCGTGTTCGCCGCGCTGGGCGACGAGACTCGCCTGAAGGTCATCGCCCGCCTGTGTACGAGCGGCCCCCAGTCCATCGTTCGCCTCACGGACGGCGCGAGCGTGTCGCGCCAGGCGATCACGAAGCACCTGCACGCGCTCGCGCAGGCGGGCCTCGTACGGAGCAAGCGCGAAGGCCGTGAACGGATCTGGGAGATCCAGACGAAGCGTCTCGCCGAGGTACGTCGGTACCTCGACCAGATCTCCGATCAGTGGGACGAAGCGCTAGGTCGACTCCGGACGTTCGTGGAGACGGAGTCCTGAAGGTGTTCGGCGCGCGCGCTTACGACCGCCACCGCTGAACCCTCGCGGCGCGGAACGGCTCCCAACCGAAACATGATGGACGATCTCCTCTCCGCGGCCGCGTTCATCGTGGGCTGGCTCATCCTCCAGCGTGTGCTGCGCCGGTCCGGCGTTCCTACCTGAGGGGCGCCGAACCTGCGCCCGGGCGGCGCGGACGAGAACGACCGCGGCGGCTGCTAGCCGGTCCGCGCGAGCAGCCTGCGCGTCGCGCGACGGACGGTTATGACGGCTTCGGCCGTCTCACCACGCCGATCAACGTGCTACAGGTCTCTTCCATGCGAGCGAACCGACTGGCCCCTGCAGAGGTGGCGTCCCGGCGAGGGTTCCATGGAGGGTGAAGTCTGCCGTCTTTGCGGTGGGGACGGGCGCATCGGCAACGCTCTCGGCGGCAGCTCGGCCACGTGCCCCAGCTGTCATGGTTCCGGCCGGCGAGCCGAGGCATCGTACGGATTCCACGACGTCACCAAGACGAAGCCGTCGCACCATCGCCCGGCGGTCCCCGTCTCCTCCACGGGCCCGAAGGGACCGACGACGGCGGAAGGTGCGCAGCTCGCGCGCGAGGTGACGGAGTCTGCGGTCCTCGCCGCCGATGCGAAGACGCGGCTCATCGCCGAGATCGTGAACCACGAGAGCACGCACGGCCGGTGCACCAAGACCTTCATCAAGAAGGTCCGCAAGCAGGCTCGGCCGGGGCCGGAGCAGTAGGAGCACGTCCGCAGGAGCCTCGCCGTCGCGGTGATCCGCCCCGTCCGGCATCGGCGCGCGGGCTCGCGGTGCGACAGCATCGCGGGGTGATCCACGACCTCTGGTACAAGAACGCGGTCGTCTACTGCCTCCACGTTGACAGCCGCGCCACGAT
>WNGF01003442.1_pt1 | contig 26886 bp, 24 predicted proteins | sample 5400641 | NCBI WGS metagenome assembly WNGF01 (sample SAMN13153371, study PRJNA577476) | soil metagenome | isolation source: 80 cm soil or saprolite under grassland replicate 2 | place: USA:California | collected 2016-06-15 | reverse complement strand
CGACGACGGTGAACATCAACCCGCCACAGGCGCCGAATAACCCAGCGCCGAGTGGTGGCAACACCTCGCCTGGGAACAACACGAATCCCCCGCCGTCGAAGCCTTAAGCCGAAGTAACGGCTCGTAACGAAGCGGAGAGCCCGGTCCAGGTGGCCGGGCTCTTGGCTATTCGGACTCGGGGGCGTCTTCGGACGGCGCTTCGGGCTCGGCGGCTGGCTCGGGCGCGCGCGGCGGGGCAGCGAAGTGGCGGTTGCCGAAGTCCTGCGTCCAGAAGATGCCGTACTGGCCGCCGCCCGTGGCGACGCCGATGCCGATCTCGCTGTAGCTCGGCGACAGCAGGTTCGCGCGATGGCCCGCCGAGTTCATCCAGCCGTCCACGACTGACTCCGGCGTCGGATACCCAGCGCCGATGTTCTCGGCAGCTGCGGTCAAGTCGACGTAGCCGGCCTGACCGATCCGATCGGTGAAGTTCGGCACCGGACCACACGTATGCGCGAAGCAGCCCGTCTCGGCCAGCACCTGGCTGTAGCTCTGCGCAGCGGCCGTGAGCTCGCTGCTCAGCGTGAGCGGCGCTACACCCGCCCGCTGGCGCTCCATGTTGGTGAGCTCGAGCACGCGCGACACTGACGCTTTGACATCGTATTCAGCGGCCGACACTGGCAGGGTTGGGATCAGGAGAGCGGCCGCCGCGAGCAGCACAGGTGTGATCGATTTCACCGAAAACATTGCGCGCCACATTAACCAAATTGACCGCTGCATCCCAAATCGATTGCCGATGCAACAGATGTTACGATCCAGTCACGGGCTGATGCGAACGGACGTTCCCGACTTCGATGTCCCGCTGGATGGGCTGGTCATGCGGCTGCGTCGCTCGGAGCTCGAAGCCGTCGCCAGTGGCCTGGGTGAGTTCGACTCGTCCGAAGAAGGCGATCTGCTCACGCTGGTGGCGGCACTGCGCAGGCTGCCGCCGAACGAGCGTGCACCGACCTGGGAGCTGGCGACGCGGCGCTTCGGGCGCCACAAGCCGCTGGCTCAGGCTGCCGGCGACATCGGCCTCGACGAGATCCTCGCTAAGGCGATGCTGGATCGATTCTGCCGCGGCCTGACCGAGGTCCCCGCGCCGGAGAAGCTCGCAGCCGATCGATCAGAAACGCAAGGTCAACGCCCGAAGCCCTAGGCTAAGAGCGTGCGCTGCTGGGTGTGCGGTGCGACGGCTGAAGGCGTGTGTCGTTTCTGCGGCCGCGCCATCTGCAAGACCCACGCGCGCACTCAGGCGTTTCTATTTGCTGCCTGGCCCACCGCGGCAGGCTTGCGCGGTCTGGCGATCGAGGACGCCGTCTGGTGTGGCGTGTGCCGGCCTCGACCTGATCCGATACCGTTGGAATTCCTCGACGCCGAGGAGAGTCAGTAGGGGTCTAGGCGGCGACGACGTCGTCGACTCCAACGAGGCCATCCTGAATGCGGCCGCGTAGCACGAGCAAGTGCATGAATTGGCGGGTGGAGAACGGGTACGGGGCGACCGCGCGAGGCTTGCGACCGAACTTGTACGGGTGGTCGTGGTCGGCGGAACCGGTGCCATCGAGGCTGCCCTGCTGGGCTTCAGGGGATTCGGGTGGGGACTGCATGAGTGAGAAACGCTCCATCGAGTGGATTTCCCGCAGCCTAGTCCCACAGAAATGTAATGACCGTATGCTGGCTCACGTTTGAGCGGTGAACTACTTCACACCTACGGCTAGTCGGTTCAGTCGCTGAGGTCAGCACCGATGCCGTCGTCATCGGCGAGATCGCCGTCGGCGTCGCCGGGGTCTTCGCCGGCCTCGAGGCGGTCGACCATGTCGCCCCAGTCATCGCCCAGGTCTTCACCCATCTGCTGACCGAGCTTGCGGGCCCAGCGGGCCACGCTCTTGGGGTCGTTTTCATCGAGGTCGCCGAAGCTCGATGGATCGGCGAGATCGTCGAGCTGGGCATCCTCGCCCTTGAGCTGGAAGACGCGCGAGACCAGCTTGCTGAGGTTCTTAGAACCGCAGTTGGTGCACGTGGGCACGGCCGCACTGGCGGCGGAGAAGGTCTGGTAGTAGAGGCTGATGCGGCGGTGGCAGTCAGCGCAGCGGTATTCGTAGATGGGCATACGGGCGGAACAAAATCGAGCGAATTGTAACGCCGAAATGCCTTGCCGACGCGGGGTTTGAGTGCTAGGGTTGCACTATTCCGCAGGTAAGGACCAGGGAGGTGCCAATGACTCTCAGAAAGCCACATGTCACCTTCTGTCGCTGGCAGGTCGATGGCTAGCGGCCCCATCGGCGAACGCGGCCGATCAGGGGCCAGCAGCGACGCGTCAGCGTGAGCTCAGGGCCCGTCGGTTTGCGCCGACAAGGCGGCCGGGGCCGATCTCAGGAGCCGGGAAGGCGCTACACGTGCCGACGCGCCGCACCAGAATCCGACTGAGCGTACAACACTGTTAATCCAGGAAGGCGATCTGACAAGGATCGCCTTCCTTTTTTGTGCCCGCACCGCGGACCCTATTGCGTGAGCTGATCGTCCTCGCTCAGTGGGGGTAGCGGTAGCGGTGTGCTCTGCTTGAGCAGCCAGCCGATCCACGCGGCCACGGCGTAGACCGCGGCGCCAACGAGCAGAGCACCCGCGGTGCTGACGTTCGCCGCCGCCGATGCCACCAACGGCAGGCTGAACTGGGCGAAGTTGCGCGGTACTGGTGTGAGCGACATCACCGGCGCACGCTCTTCGCGGCTCACCACCTGCGCCAGGTGCGCGTAGAGCACCGTTCCAGTGAGGGCCACGGGTACCGACCGCAGCCAGGTTGCGATCGCGACCAGCCACAGAACAGGTGACACCGCGGTCGTAGTCGCGGCCAGCGCCGCCACGACCATCGCCGGCCAGAACAGGCGGGCGGCGCCAATCCGATCCACGAACCGACCGGTCAGCCAGGTCGCGAACGTCGTGAGCACGCCATACACTCCGAGCACCAGGCCGATGGCCGGCGCGGGGTCGCGCGGAACCAGCTCCGCGATGCGCACCGGAAGATAGGTGTCGATGATGCCCATCGCGCCGCGAGTCAGATACCAGCTCAGGTAGTTCCAGCGCAGAACGGGCCTTCGCCAGACCATGTCGATCGACTGCCGCATGTTGGCGATCACCGCGAGCCGGCGATTCCGTCCAGGCGGCTCGGGCATGAACAGTGTGATCAGTACCGCCGCCAGCAGACAGCCCAGGCCATCGAGCAGCATCAGCCCACGGATGCCGATGGTCGGGATCAGCAACGCGCCGATGGGCGGCCCGAGGCTCACGGCGATCGGATTGGCAGCCTGCACGACCGCGATGGCCGAGGCCATACGACGATCGGGCGTGAACAGGCTCTGGGTGGCGATGATGATCGCGATGTTGCCGAGCGTGAGGCCCAGGATCACGCGGGCGAAGAACAGCCACGCCAGGTCAGGCGCGGCCGCGCTCAGGCTGTACGCGACTGCCTCGATGTACTGGCTGCGGACGATGATCAGCTTGCGCGAGTAGCGTTCGGCGAGCGAGCCCCACAGTGGCGCCAGTGGAAACGCGACGGCGAAGGTCGCGGCGGTGAGCAGGCCAGTCCACGGTCCGATGTCGCTCTCGGGCAGCCGCAGGTCATCGCGCAGGAAGAGTGGCGTAAACGCGGTGAGGTGGCCGATGGCAAGCGATTCGAGCAGCGTCGAGGCGGCGAAGAGCGCGGTGATGGCACGCCAGTCGCGAAACGCCAGGCGCTCCAACAGGGCGCCGCCGGCGCGCGCCACGGCACCATGGTAACGACGGCGTGCCATAACCTTGGCGGATATGTCCGGCTGCTCGGAGCTCGCGCGGGCGTTTCTCGATGAGACCTTCACGGAGTCCCCAGTCCTGGCCAGCCAGCTGGGTGTGGACGGTTTCGACGATCAGTTGGATGACCTGTCCGAGTCGGCCATCGAGCAGCGGCGACGACGGTCGCAGGACTGGCTTCGTCGCTTCGAAGAGCTCACCGACGCCGACTGCGGCAGCTTCGACGAACGTATCGATCGCGACCTGATCCTGTCGCTGCTGCGCGGCCGCGCCATCCTCGATGACTGGCAGATGTGGCGGCGCCAGCCGGATCTGTATCTCGGCCCAGGTCTGGGTGGGGTCTTCACCTTGCTGCTGCATCGGCTCAAGCCCGAGCCGCACATCGCGCAGGCGGTCGTGTGTCGCCTGAGGCAGGTGCCGCGAGTCCTCGACGATGCCAGACGCAATATCGCGCCCGATCTGGCGCCGAGCGTGTACGTCGAGCGGGCGATGCGCCAAGCCCGCGCGGGAGCGCGCTATGCCCGCGAGTTGCTGCCCAGCGAGCTCGCCGATGAGTCGCTGCGAGCCGACGTCGCCGAGGCGGGCGCGATCGCCGGCGATGCCATGGATGCGTACGCGACCTGGCTCGAAGAGCTGCTGCCTCGGGCGCACGGCGAATGGGCAATCGGTCACGAGCGGTACACCCGCCTGCTGCGCGAAAAGGAATTGCTCGGAGACGATGCCAGCTCGCTCCGCGAGCGCGGTCGCCGCGAATATGAGCGATTGGCAGAGGAGCTTCGCCGCTGCGCCCAGGAGATCGAGGGCACCGATGACTGGACGAAGGTGCTGCGAGGCCTGAACGCGGACCACCCGCCGACGCCGGAGTCAATGCGCCAGTCGTATGCGAAGGAGACCGAGCGCGCGAGACAGTTCCTGCGCGAGCACAACCTGGTCACCTTCCCGCCCGGCGAAGAGTGCGTGGTCGAGCCATCACCGCCGTATCAGCGGCCGGTCCTGGCGGTCGCCTCGTACAACAGCCCACCGCCGTTTTCAACTGCCATGCGCGGACACTTCTTCGTGCCATTCCCGCCTGATGGCGCTTCTGAGACGGAGATCCAGCAGCGGCTCGAGAACAACAGCTATGCCTCGATCCCGACCACGTCGGTCCACGAGGCATATCCAGGCCATCACTGGCACCTCGCCACCCTCAAGCACCATGCTGGGCCGGTTCGGCGCACGTTTCGGACGCCGTATTTCACCGAGGGCTGGGGCCTGTACGCGGAGCAGATGATGCGCGAGCAGGGCTACTTCTCCGATCCGCGTCACGAGATGTGCCAGTTCGAAGCGATGCTCTTCCGCGCCGCGCGCATCATCGTCGACACCGGCCTGCACATCGGCGACCTGTCGTTCGACGAGGCGGTCGAGTTCGTGGAGCAGCGCGCGAACTTGCCCGCGCCAACCGCGCGGGCTGAGGTGGGCCGCTACTGCTCGTGGCCGACCCAGGCGGCGGCGTATCTCACAGGCTGCCTGGAGATCCTGCGCATCCGCGAGCGCTTCTTCAAGGAGAAGGGTGGCTCCCTGCGCGAGTTCCACGACCGCCTGGCCAGCAGCGGTGCGCTGCCGATTGCTCTGGCTGAACAGATCGCGCTCAGCTGAACTTCAACGACAGCGAGAAGTGATCGTGTCCGACCACGGTCTGGGGAAAAACTTCCTCCGCCCGCGCTGCATATTTTGGCGGGTCGACCAGCGCTGGGCTGAAATGCGTGAGCAGTAGTTGCCGGACCTCGGCAGCCCGGGCAAGCTGCGCTGCCTCCGCGAAGGTCATGTGCTTGCGCTCGACTGCCCGCGGCTGATCCTCGTCATCGCCGTACGTGCCCTCGCAAATGAGCAGGTCGGCGCCGCGCGCAAGCTCCCGTAGCGCTGGCGTGGGCCGGGTATCGGTCACGAGGCCAATCGACAGCCCCCGCCGGGGCTCGCCGAGCACCTCGTCGGGCGCGACGATACGGCCATCGAAGCTGATGGTCTCCTCGCGCTGGAGGTGCTTCCAGTGCTCGATCGGCACCCCTAGCTCACGTGCTCGCGCGGGTAAAAACTCGCGGCCGCGGGGCAGATCGAGCCGATAGGCCAGGCAGGTCACGTGGTGATCGGCGAGCGCGCACGTGCCACGCAGGTCGTCCAACTCGAAGGTGTCGCCCTCGGCAAGGTCGCGGCAGCGTACGTCGAACGGCAGGTACGGCGCGATCACGCGCAGCTTGGTCACCGCGTCACTCAGACCCGGTGGCCCGAGAATGTCGACGGGTTCGGTGCGACCCGAGTTGGCCTGGGTCAGCAGCAGCCCCGGTAGCCCGGCGATGTGGTCGCCATGCAGATGGCTGATGAGCACCAGGTCGATGTGGGCAATATGGACCCCACCCTGGCCTTCGTCTGCGGCTGCTATGGATCGATGGGGAGTTCCTGCCGGAGGTGGTGCCGGCGGATTCGCCCCCCAGCGCAGGGACCGCAGGCTGATCTGGGTGCCCTCGCCGCAATCGAACAAGATCAGCCGTCCGTTGTGGCGTATGAGCACGCTGGATAACCATCGGTTCGGCAGCGGCATCATTCCGCCCGTGCCGACCAGCGCCACGTCCAGGACCATGACCAGAAGTATTGCAATCCGTCGCCTGCATCGCCGCGCCGTAGCGCCGCTCGCGCCGTCGCTGCGCAGGTGCCGGCAGCCACACCGGCTGGGTTAGTGGGGCGCCCTCGCGTACTTGCGTGCGTAGCCCGGCGACGCCACGAACTCGTCGAGGATGAAGAACTTATGCATGTGGCTTGCCTGGCGATACCGAGCCGCGCCGCGGAGCAACACCTTACGCCCACCTGGGAAGCTCATCGTCGACCTAACTTCCGCCTCCGACCGCTTCGACGGTGGGTGACATTACTCGTGAGCCAAATCCTGGCTACGCTCTTTTCTTCCTAGTCAGCGCGACGAACAAACCACCTGAAAACGAACATCTGGGAGTCAGTCAGTAGCGGCGCGGCCCGCCGCAGCGGCGGCGGCCTCGCGGCTGAGGCACTCGTCGATCAGCCAATCGAGCACGTCGTTCCAGAACCTGCGTCGAGTACGCAGATCGAGGATGGGCGCGAAGGCCGCGCTCGGGTCTTGACTGGTCCCGCCCTGGACGGCTACTTGGCGCTCAACAGCGGCGAACGCGGTGGTCACGGTGAGGGTTTCGTGGGATTGCTATCGGGGTAGAGCAGTCCAGTCAGGCGGTTGTCGGCGCTCACCCAGGCGTTGCTCTGGAGCGCCGCCGGGTCGAGTGCCTCGAAGGTGGTGAACAGATAGGCATCCCAGCGTGGTTGCTTCACCTCGTTCCGCACAACGCGCCACACGTGCTCGAGGCGCCGGCGAGACGCCGTAAGTACGGCGACCTCGAAGTGCTCTCGTCGGAAGTGGCGTTCGAAGAGGCCGCGGCCCAGGAACTCTTCGAACGCGCATACCTTGCGCCGGAAGCGCTCCAGGGTGAGCGTGCCCATGTCGATCTCGACGAGAACGTGCTGGACGCGCCCGTCGCGGTAGACGACCTCGAAGGCGCCGTCCGGGAGGAACGGCAGCCAGCGGTTCGGGCGGTCGGGGTCGCGCACGCGCAGGCGGCGGGCGCGCAGGTCCCGCTCGGGGGTCCAGCGGAAGGCCCGGACTGACCGGCTTCGCAGCAGGTTGCAGACAATGGCCCACAGCGCCGCGGCCTTCAGGTCGTGGTCGACAAAGACGTGGTCGAGCCGATCCAGGCGTCGCGTCCGGACCGCCGTGCTCGTACCACCCTGTAGGGCCCTGACGGCCGTGAGCCCTCGCCGCCCCAATGCGTACAGGAACGGTCGCCGCCCGCCAAGCACCCGAGCTACCGGCAACTCGATGCGCTCGAGATACTCCCATAGCCAGAGCTGGCGGAGGCGCTCGTAAGCGCAGGACGACGGCCATATCCGGGCATCGTCCGTCGCAGGAAAGAACGCGAGCTCGACAAGGTCCGCAGTCAAGAAGCCGTGCAGGTGCACGGCCGCGAGCAGACGGTCATCGCGCTGGGTGAGCACGATCGGCGCCCTGGTCGCCAGCTCGGCAGTCGTTGGCAGGCGCCGCACCAGGTGACCGCGAAGCTCGCGCCCGCGCGGCACTCGCCGGTTCACCAGGTTCGTTTCCCCAGCTGTGATCGCGGCGGTTCGACGGTGACAGGCACGTCTTCAGTCTGACAACGGAGCGTGACAAGGCCAGCTCGTGGGTGTGACACGCGCGATTGAATCCGCGGTGGGACAAGCCGACTCGCCGACGCTCGCTCGGGCGCGCGGCAGCTGAACATGGCATCAGCATGAAGCGCACCCGTCCCGCAGCCGTTCCCGAGCCGTTCCGGCGCAGCGGCGAATCGCCGATGGACAGAGCAAAGCGCCGACGCTCACCAGCGTCGCCCGCCGGAACGGGTCAGACAGCGTTCGCGTCGGGTGGGTTCGCGGCCCCAACCAAGACCGCCACGATGCCGTGCAAATCGCCAGCGGACGAGCGCTATCGCCAGCACTTTCGCAGGTGAGAGCGTTCCGGAAGCTTTTCCGGGAGAGGAGCGTGCGGCGTCTATCGCGCTACTGGAAGATCCGCTTCCAAACGGGACCGTCGCGCTCGCGCTCGAGGTAGGCCACCTGCGCATGCAAGCCGATGTTGGCTTGCGTGAGCCGCTCGTTGACGCGGAGCGCCTCGGTCAGTATCCGCCGCGCCTCAGCCTTGGCGCCGCGTTCGACTGCGAGGAGCCGCTCGCAGCGCGTGCACTGCTCCTCGAGTGCGTCGATGCGCACCCGCGCCTGGGCGAGCGCACCTTCCAGCAAGCGGATTCGGCGATCGCGTTCTGCGTCCTGGGTGCGTGCTTGCTGCTCGGCAGGTTCATGGCTCCTGCTGGATGGGAGCAACTGCCGCACTTCCTGGTAGCGGTGGCCGACATGGATCAGCTGCCCTACGCGCGCGAGCACCTGCACGTCGCCAGGTGTGTAGCGGCGATGGGCACGGCCGGCCTCCGTCGAGGTCTGCGCCGCCGGGCTGAGGTAGTCCTTGAAGAGCTCGCTCCACTGCCGCAGGGTCGACGCGGATACGGCGAGCTGCGCGCGGACGTCCTTGGGGCGGAGCACCACCGCCCTGGCCGTGGCGCGGCGCATGGCCAGACGCGGCGCGCGAGCGGCTAACGAGTGCCTCGCGTCAGGTCCATTCGACGACTGGATCAACACTGACACGATGGCTGTAGACAAGTCTCCCACAAGATGTTGTGGACCGCAAGAACCCGGACACAAGATGTTGGCTCGTTGGTGCCTGTTTTGGACGGCGACGCGACTCGTCGTGGCGCCCTCGATCCGCGGGGGCGGAACAAGCCCTGGAATTCAGAGGTCCGCCCCAGTGTCCGAGCGAGTCGTCTGGCGTCGGCGAATTTGCAGCGCCCATGTTGGCGTTTGAGCCGCCTCCGGAACGCCGGATCGTGGCCCCACTGCTCCAGTTGTACGTACCGTCTCTCGTTGGAGAGTCAGTAACCCGCGGTCCGTCTTCGGCTGGCCCTCCCGGACGCTCGGCCGTTGTTCCCTGACAATATCGCTGCTCAACTCGGCCCGCGTGCTCGGATGAGTACTCAGGTTGGTCGGGCGTGTGGACGTGTCCCCGTGACAACCGTGCATTCAGCTCGGGTAAGCACTGCGTCAGCGGACCAGAGCTCAGAGATCAGCCCGCACACGTTGGCGCCGCGCAGCAAAACGCCCGCTACGTCCGGCCCCGATCTGCCGACGGACTCCCCGCGACACGCTGCGACTTGTTTAGAACGGCTGCGGATACGCTGTTGACATTTTATTCCACAGAAATGAAGTAAGCACATCGAGGTGGACGAACTGTCCAATTGATAGATCCTCAGGAGGGCTGTGCGCGTCCTTCCTTTTCTAACTGGCAGCGGCGGCGATCGCCATCAGGCCACCAATGGCAACTGGAGCGAGCGCAGCTGTTGTTGAGAGACGATTAGGGTGTCCGACGATCGTCAACTAGTTTGGCCGCTCGGCGGGTTGAGGACGGGGTCGCATCATGACGCTTCCGGACGAAGGGAGCGGCATGAAGCGCGACTCGGAGGTACTGCTAATGCGGCGCGAGCGCGCCAAAGGTCGAACCCAAGAGCAAGCAGCGGCGCGGGCTGGCATGAGCCTGCGGACGTTGCGTCGCTACGAACGTCGCGGCAAGTTGCCCAGCCAGCTCCAACCGCCACGCACCTATCGGACGCGGCCGAACCCGTTCACTGACGACTGGCCCTGGATCGTCAGCCAGCTCGAGCGCGATCCAGCCTTGCAGGGCACGACGGTGTTCGGGCTTCTGAAGGAACTTCATCCTGGTCGCTACCAGGCGAGTCAGCTACGCACGCTGCATCGTCAGATTGCGACGTGGCGGGCTCAGTACGGTCCGGGCCGCGAAGTGATCTTTCCCCAGATCCACGAGCCGGGCGAGGCGGCACAGTCCGACTTCACGTATATGAACAGCCTGGGCGTGACGCTCGGTGGTGTGCCGTTTCCGCACATGGTCTTCCACCTGGTGCTGGTGTACTCGAACGTCGAGGCCACCCAGATCTGCTTCAGCGAGAGCTACGAGAGCCTGGTGGAAGGTTTCGAAACCTGTCTATGGCAAGTAGGCGGGGTACCTCGTCAACACCGCACTGATCATCTCGGCGCGGCCATCCACCCGCTCAGTACCGCTGGGCGGGCCCAGGCCAAGGAGCGCTATCGGCTCCTGATGGCGCACTACAACCTGGAACCCACGACCAACAATCTTGGCGTCGCCCACGAGAACGGGGACGTCGAACAAGAACACTTCCGCTTCAAGGAGGCCGTCGATCAGGCGCTTCGTAGAAGGCATCACCTATGTCCGTTTGATGACAGCCTTGCTGGCGTAAGGCCGCGATCAGAGCATTGACCGTCATGGGGCGCGGCGAGGCCCACGCCTCCGCACTGCCGTGAGGAGGTGTGACCGTTGCCTCGTACAGGTCTCCGAGACGGCGAATCACAATTGGCATCTGCTACGGACCTTCCACAGGGATGGTCGGATAATCGCGAGCGGCGATCTCGTCTCGTTCCATTTGGTAGTAGGGCTTGTTGGCTCCGGGTAATTCGCTCGCCCAGGCGCCGTGCCGCAATCGTAAATGACGCACTCCTGACACGCAGTTCCGGAACAGGGATAGTGATCTTCCAGGTGCTCAAGGCGACGCATCGCCTTACAACGAATACCGCGTGGCGCCCGAGCCTGGAACCTCGGGGCCGGGGCCGCTGCGCTTCGTCCAGAACTCGGAAACGGGTGACACGACTACACATGGACCCACTATGGTGATGAGGGAGATCCAGTCTTTGTACAGATTCGATAGAGGTACGCGGTGGGATTAGAACCTGGGGTTAACCGAGTCGCGCCTTCCCAACTCGACTCGGTGCTTCGCACAGCCGAGGCGTCGGGAGTGCCCGCGTATATGCTGCCGCCTGGAATCAATTCGCGCGAGTCCTTCTTTGATGCGGTCCGTAGCAATTTACCCGTCGACCCGCCATTGGTCGGATCTCGCAGTTGGGAGGCCCTGTCAGACTCACTCTGGCAAGGTCTTTTTGCGACGGATGCGGATATGATGGTGATCGCCTGGCGAGACTCCGGCACAATGACGTTGCATGCGCCGGGAGATTATGAACTTGCAATAGACGTTCTGGGGCATGTGGCGAGCACGCTCGCCGATCCAAGGGCGACGCAAGGCAAGCCTCGCCAGTTGTCCGTTTACGTCGCCTAAAAAGTATGATGCTCTCAAGAACTGGAGCGGTTCAAGGAAGTCGAGCTGGTAGTCGCGCTGGCTACTCACGCGCAGTTTGGCGTCCACGTAGCCGGTATCGACCAGGTGCTCCTGCGGGAGGAGCTCGCGCAGCAGCCGTGCGCTCCTCGGCCACCGCCGAGGACTTGCCGGACCTGCCCTTCGCCGCCAGCAGGAGTGAGCCGGTCGAACTGCAGGTAATGCACCAGCTTGCCCACGATCTCGGCGTGCTCGCCGGCCGTGTAGCGGTACCGTTCGGGCCGATGGGAGAGGCCGAAACCCGGGCAGTCCATCGCCACGCAGCGGAAGCGGTCACGTAGGTCGCAGGATCACCTTGCGGTACAGGAAACTCCAGGTCGAATTGCCGTGGCCCATGAGGATCGGCTGACCCGTGCCTTCATCGACCTGGTGCACTCGGATGCCGTCCGTCGAGCCAGCGCGACCGGAGCGGCAACAACTCGGGAGATGATGTGAATGCAAGCTACATCTGGCGATCTCAGGTGCGTGGCGCGACGCCCTCGTGGACAAGCTTGCTCCTGCTGCTGGGCCAGGTCGATATCGGAGTAGAAGCGCTGAGGTGCTCAACTTGCCAGATCTGCCTGCGGACGGTGAGTTGGACGGCACTATCGCCTGCAGCTCCGGCACATGTCTCTGCACCTACGGCGACGGCAAGCACACCACCAGCAGGAGCCGAGCGAGTCGTAGTGACCACGTGCCTGGGGTGAGGCATCGCACTGGTTCTCGTGGCGTGATGCGTGGCGGCGATCACCTCCTGGAGCAGCTCCCGATTAGCTCCCCTGAAAGCCCGCCATCTGCCCGCTGGTTACGATGATGGCTCGACCGTCACGTTGCCGAACGAACACCATCTCGCCACGCCAGAACTCTTGGCCGAACCGTCGATGCTCGATTGGGGCGGCAAACGCTGGTGGTCGGTAGTGGTGTAGGGCACGCCACCGGTGGGACCTGGGCACGCGTGCAAGGAATTGCCGATCGTGACGAAGCAGGAGGACGCCACGCTTTCTAATGCGATTGAATGACCAACTGGACCCGCTCGAACCGATGATGCGCAAGATCCGCACGAGGGATCAGAAAATACGCGACTCCGCCCTCAGATCCCCACTGCAAACCAGCGAATCGTTCATCGCGCACCTGGAGGAGCAGTATCCAGTCCAAGTCGGACGCCATCTTTATTGCGCGGGCGGCGACATCCCATTGAATCGGCCAAGGGTGGCCCAGTAGACGGTGAATGGCGCCGGCGCGAAAGGGGAGTTCGGCATTATCGTTCAGATCGCGCAGAAGCCGGCAATACGCGCGTAAGCCGTCAGGCGGCAGGCGCAGTGCGGCGACTTGAGGTGATTCGCTACCGGGCAACGTGATCTCCGTGAAGCCTGTCAGCCAGGTTTCGCCGAACAAAGCCTCTTCTGGGAGATCCTCGGGCGGATCGGTGAGCGTCAGTTCCGCAGTCGACGTGCGTGCATAGAGCACCTGCCCATCGGTGTTCGACACGAAGAACGACAACACGCCATTGTCGGGTAGTCCATAGTACGCAGGGATCCCGCCCGCTTCGGCCAGATCCACCTGAGCCACGAACGTCATCGGCGCGCCACTGACGGTGCGAGGCCACTCCGTGCCGCGCGCGAGCCGAGGGAGTCCTCCGAAACGACTGCTCGGGCGTCCACCGGGCCAGGCAGCGCCGAGCTCCTGCCGACCCCGCAAGCGCACTGCTGGCAGGAGCCACTCCTGGACAACGGACTCTTGTGCGCCCAGATCCGCCTGAGCAACCAGCTGCCGCGCCTCTGTCATCATGGCCAACTCGATCGTCTGCTTCCTGATTGAGCGCGCTCGGCGTGCGTCCGCAAGACGAGCGCAATGATAGCTAGGGAAAGTACTACTGCCCCGGAGGTTAACCAGCTCGTAATTGGTGTCGGACTCGCCACTGGCGGAGGCGCCACAATCAATACCGTGGAGAGGCGCGTACCTGAGCTTATCGAGTAGTTCGCGACCGTATCCTTCTCGGGGCCGGACAATCCGTCGATTTGCACACGCAGATCTTCATGAGACGCTTCTGCCTCAATGGGACAATCAATACGGAAATCACCCGACGGCGAAACAATGGGGCTACACGACCACAGCCCGGACTGGCTCTCAATCGATATGTGCGGTGTGTCACCGGGAACGTAACCCCTCCCACTGACGGTAACGTTCCCGACATCTCGGCTGACATCGATCTCCGCGGCTGCGTGGGTCCCCTCCGCAATGGCTTGCAATATAAGGGCTGTCACACCAACGCTGGCGGCTGCCACTCGCCACCGGTGTCGGTGGCGAGCGGCAGAAACAGATGAATGAGGTGCTACAACTGACATAATCTCCGTTGCGCCGATCTACGGCTCCCAGCTAAATGATAGCCACCAAGTCGTGAAGGGGGTGTGTTGCTCAGTTGTAAGGGCCACGAGATTTTGGTTGCTGTTGTTGCCTCCGTGCGAGCGTGGCTTGAGGTGGTGTACCTGATACTCCACGAGCGGCAGTTCCCAACCTTTATAGGCGTAGTAGGCCTTGGCACTTTCCCTGTAGTCGTTGCTAAACGCATCTTGTTCTGGGCAAGCGCCCACGATCACTAGGAGTTGCCCATCGTCGCATCGGTCGTAGTACGGTCCGGGGGGCGGCTCAACCGTCAGAACCGGAACACCGTCCTTCACAGGACGCATTCCAGGAAATGGAACATAGTCCCAATTCGGTCCGGACCAGCCCGGGCCTGAAGGAGAGATCCTGGGATACAGAACGCCCTTATCGTTCACTTGCCAGACGTAGTCCTGCTCGATGTCATAAGCTCGGCCACTGTCACCAATCACAAGCCATTGTGCGTGCACTTTTAGAATCTCCGTCTTGGGCACAGAGCGCTGATGCTGCGGAGCAGTGCAACTAGCCCAGTACCCTGTGGGGAGACGGAAGCACTGGTAGGTGTACTGGTCGACTTCGAAGAACGTATCTGGTGCGTGTACCCAAGCCTTGTACAGCGTGAGCTGAACGGATGAAGGCGTGCCAACGGTACACTTTATACCCGATCCCCAAAGTACTTCCTGGAGGTGTTCCCCTGGGTCGAAGCCCGATTTGTACGCGCATTCGAGATCTACCGGGCTGTTAGCAACAAGTTTCTTGTCGTCCAGACCGTACGACGGCCACGGCAGAGACAGAGTGGTGGAACTCGAGCTTGGAGCTGAGAGAGCACTCGCGGCGTCCCGGAACTGCACGAATGCCGTCTTGGGACCATCGCCGCCTGAAAGCGTCCACGTGTAGGTTGGCACGAACGGTACCCAACCTGTGTCCGTCCCATCGCCCCAAATATGCATACCGGTTACCTGACTGCCGTTCGTTCCCGAAGCAGAAAGCTTCAAGTGCACGGTCGTTGAGGATACCGTTGGGCTTTCGTCAATGGCGACAGAAGCACTGGGAAATGGCGCGACGTTGCCCTGGGCGAGCGTGAGAATAAGGCTGCCAGTGTTCACGTTCGCATCAACCAGAAGTGTGTAAGTGCCGGTGGAGGGCAATGCAGGCGAGCTGATAGCGGGCGGCTTTGTGCTCAGGTACTCCGAGCCAAGTGTGCCACCATCCGGTTTGAGGATATTGAACTTGCGGTCGCTGTCGCAGCAGTCACCAGGGATGGTGACGCCGGTCAGGGCCACGCTGACGTACTGGCCGGCGGTGCCGCTGAACGTGTAGCGTATGTCCTGTCCAGGGCGACCAATGGTGGCGCTGACCGCGGGACCATCGATGGCGAGCGTGCCGCTCTGTGCCTCCGAGAGTGTGATGGTGACCGCGCCTGTGTTGTTGTTGGCGTCGATGACTACGGTGTACGTGCCGCTGGTCGGCAGCGCCGGCGCGTCGATGTCGTTGGGGCCGGTCGAGAGGTACTGCGAACTCAGCTCGTTGCCATCCGGTTTGAGGATCTTCAACTTGCGGTCGTTGGAGCAGCAGTCACCAGGGATGGTGACGTTGGTCAGGGCCAGGCTGAGGTACTGGCCGGCCGTGCCGCTGAACGTGTAGCGCAGATCCTGACCAGGGCGGCTGATGGTGGCGCTGACCGGGGTCCACGTCGATCACCGCCTGGGTGGTCGTCAGTTCCAGGGTGGCCTTGCCCTGCTTGCCCGCCGAATCGTGGACCGTCGGTGCGAGGACGTGGAAGCGGGGGTGGCTGTAGCTGTCGTACTGCACATACCAGCACTTGCCGTCCGCCACGGGCGACAGCCGCTGCATCTCGACGCTGAAGCGCACCTCGTCCTGATTCGGGCGCGTGTCGAGGACAATGTCCTCCCCCAAGCCATAGTTCGAGTTACAGTTCCTCGGCAGTTGCCGAATCTGTCCGTGGATATGGCTCGACCAAGCGCCGTCTGCATCCACTCGGTTACCACCACAAGACGTTCCCTCCAGGCGGGTCTCTAATGCTGGCCCGCCAACGTCAATTTGCTCACTTTGATCCCAACTATGCGTGGACCTCTCCCAAGCTACTACATCGAAGCCATGCCTATAAGCAGCGATTCGGAACTCCACTAGGTCATCCACGGCAGAAATGCCCCTGCCGGATACGGCAACCTCAGCGATTCGCCGCCTCAGTACACCCTTAACTCTGCTGACCTCGTCCGCGGAAGCGCACTGGGAGACGCAGAAGACTTTACGCGGGATGCCACGAGGACAATCTCGGGCTACCCAGAGACTTACGACTCGCGATTAGACGGAATAATCGAAGCAGGGTTCATCCGGTTGGTTCATCGCCAATATTGGTTGGGTTGTTCGGTTCCCGTTTGAGCAACTCCCGCAGACCTGGATGAGCGGCGTCGTTGTCCGCGATGGCTTGCCTTGCTTGATCAGGTGTTATCAGGCCGAGAGTGACGGCGAAGGTCGCAACGGCCTCGGCCCTCGCCAACTCCCACCGAATTAATTCCGCCACAGATGCGTGTCTCTCACCAGCACCACGGTCTCTATTGAGTTGCTCCAGCGTTAGATTTTGGAGCCGGGCCGCTGCCTCGTATCGGTTCTGAACCAAATACAGAGCTCGACGTTTGAGCTGCGCCAAGTCTCTAGGTGCATCGGCGTGAGGAGTTCTAGCAGACGAATCTGAAGATGTCATCGGGGTTCTTTCGCCGCCATCCTGGATTCTCAAAGTATCCCCCTGTACTGAGACATTGGTAGTATCCACTCCAGCACCCGAAATCGTCCCATGGCGCCTCGTTGGGGTCAGCGCCAGCCTCGGTTAGGCAGCTCTGGCGCTCGATCCCGCATTGTTGCTCACACCAAGGATCATCGCCGGGTTTCGGCCTTGGACGTGAACATTCAAGACTCAGAAAGGATAATCCAAAGAAGCCCAGCTTCGAAACCAGGCGGCAACCCTGAAATGGGGGTGGTGGCAGTTCAAGCGGTAGCGACTGCGTTCCAAGCGGGTCGACACGATTGATGGGATTGTTCTCAGTGTATGTGTACTTATTCAATCTTCCGGGCTGCTGGTCGCTACAGGGCGCCGCGTTCTCAAGATCGCGGCTCATGAAGCGGCCCGCCCCAGGCTCATAGAAGCGAGTGCGAAGGTAGAGCAGGTTCGGCTCGCCGCTGCCGCCATCCCACGGCTCACCGGTATAGCGGAAGGGCTGACCGCTGGACCCGGTGGCTTGCGTTGGCACGCCGTATTCGTCATGCGTGTAGGTCTGGACGAGTGTCCCGTCCGAACCACTCGTGAGCTCTCGCACTGTGCCGATCTGGTCAGCGTGGTAAACCTCGACCGCGCCCCCGCTGATCGCCACGTTGTGCGAGAGACCTTGCGCGCCCCACACGTACTTGCGCGTGCCGTCCTCCAGTAGTGTCGGCAGCCCGCGCTTGATGTCCCACACGTAACGCGTGGCTGACCCGCCACCCACCGTCTTGGTGATGCGCAGGCCGTCGCCGTTGTACGGGTAGTTGCTCGTGGTGCTCGTGCCACAGCTGTTGACGGCCGCCGCCCGTCATCCGGTTGGCCTGGTCGTAGCTGAAGGTGTCGCAGATACTTCCGCTGCTGCGCTCGCCAGTGTTCTTACAGTTGAGCGTTATTCCATCCCGGCCTAGTTGAGTCGTGTGTTTCTCATAAGCCGGGTTATTGAGGGCGCGTTCCGGGGTACGGTTGACAATAGCTGTTCGGAAGGGTGGCTGACTCGTTGCTGTACATCCTGCCGCCCCAGTTCCAAAACCCGTGACGGCCTCAGATAAGCGAATTACGAAGCTGGTTGTAGCGCGCACTCTCGCCCACCACCAATCCTCCACTTCCCGTCCACCGTGAGCACAGCAAGCACTGAACAAGAGCGCGGGACCCACGCCCCTGAGCCGATTCCTTGCTCTTCCCAAGTCAGCGTTCCCGACCATTCTTTCTCTACGCTTGCAGGAGCCCCAGAATTGCACCCAGCTGCACGCGGATCGCACGGTGGAAGAAGCGCTTCTGGATCAAAGCTAACGTTACGAATGTCTGAAACTCGCCCACTACGCTGCTCTAGAAGAAACTGGCTTGCCGCGTCAGATAGAACCGTTCCCTGTTGGACTGCTCGCTCCGCAGCTTCCGCGTAACTAGCTCGCGCAGCCGCTAACATGCGCGGATCGTTACGTGACGCTGAAAGCAGGGTAACCAGAAATAGAAAGGCTACGCTTGCTGCAAAAATAAGCACCGCCAGGCTGGTGATCTGACGGCGCAAGGCCTGCTCATCCACGTGACCTTGGGCACGCTCAAGCCAGCGCCGGCTCAGACTGTCGAGGCCCGCTTCAGATGCCCTGTTCGCCTCAAGTGGAGCCGAGGCCCGGCTGTAGAATCCTGTGTACCACGCTGCGAGTTGCTTGCGAAAGACAAATGCAATCAAGCTAATCGCGCAAAACGCCAAACCTATAAGGATTAGTGGAACATTGGACGGATTCATCGTGAGCGCGCAGATATCGCCCCCTCGGCAATGCTAGTCTCTGGCGCCTAGGAAGGCGTGGCGCGGAAGGATTACCTTCCGCGCAGTACGTCCAACAGCTCTTCACAAGCTATGAGAGCTGCGGCAAGTCCAGGGCTGCTGGATTTTACGAACGCATACTGCCACCCTTCAAGATAGAACACGTTGGGTCCGCTATTGCTGATCACTCCGTGAAGCTCTCCAGGAATTACGATGCCCTCGAGTACGCTGAACGGAAGTCGAATGGTTCCAGCTAAGCTAATCTGTCCCCCTATTATACCTCGGGCTGCATCGACGATTGCTTCTGCACCTCCTGCGAGGAATTCTCCGGCGGAGCCTCCGACATTCAGAAACGGACCCAGTAGCAATTCTATCTCAGGGAGGTTAGTGACTCCAATCGATAGGCCCAAATTTGCCCCTAGGCCAGTTCCACCACCGTACGCGGCTCCGAGAATGACTCCACGATGGCCGCTGTCATCAAGCGCGATACTGAACGAGAAACCTCCTGTACCTCCGAACCCAGCGCCCGAGACAAACGCTGAGACTGCGCACGTCCATAAGCCTGACGGGTCGGTGTGGTTTATTGGGTTGTTTCGTGCGTATATGTACCGATTCCATGTGCAGGGGTCGGTAGGCTCGCCGACCACAGGATCCTGGGCCAGGAACCGTCCCGTACCGGGTTCGTACGACCTCGCCCGCAGGTACAGCAGGTTCGGTTCGCCTGTGCCGCCGTCCCACAGCTCGCCCGTGTAGCGGAAGGGTTGGGCGCTCGAGCCGGTGGCTTGCGTGGGCACGCCGTACTCGTCATGCGTGTAGGTCTGGACGAGCGTCCCGTCCGACCCGCTCGTGAGCTCGCGGATAGTGCCGATCTGGTCAGCGTGGTAGACCTCCACCGCGCCGCCGCTGATCGCCACGTTGTGCGACAAGCCTTGAGCGCCCCACACGTACTTGCGCGTTCCGTCCTCGAGTATCGTCGGCAGCCCGCGATTGACGTCCCACACGTAGCGCGTGGTTGAGCCACCACCCACCGTCTTGGTGATGCGCAAGCCATCGCCGTTGTAGCTGTAACTGCTCGTGGTGCTGGTGCCGCAGCTGTTGACGTTGGCCGCGGTCATCCGGTTGGCCTGGTCGTAGCTGAAGGTGTCGCAGATGCTGCCGCCGCTGCGCTCGCGCAGGTTGCCGTTCTTGTTGACCGTGTACGTCAGGCCGGTGGCTGTCAGAAGACGATCGGCCCGGTCGTACGTGTACGCAGTGGTCACCTGCTGATTGGTGGGCTGCGTCGGCCCCTGCACCCGCTCCAGGCGGTTGTGCCGCTCCGAGTAGTCATAGCTGGAGTGGCTCTCCGGCCCTTGCAGGGCGGCCACTGCGGTGAGCTGTGCCACCGGCGCGTAGCGGTCGTACTCGAATGTCGTCGCTGGACTGGAGATGGTCCAGTTGACCGTCGGGTCCACGGTGACCGGGTAGGTTGCCGTGGTTAGGAAGGCGGGGTCGACCTTGATCACTGCCTGGTTGGTCGAGAGCTCAAGGGTGACGTGGCCCTGCTTGCCAGCGGCGTCGTGCACCGTGGGCGCCAGCACGTGGAAGCGTGGATGGCTATAGCTGTCGTACAGCACGTAGCCGCCCTTGCCGTCTGCCACCGGCGATAACCGCTGCATCTCCACGTTGAAGCGCACCTCATCCTGATTCGGGCGCGTGTCGAGGACAATGTTCTCCTTCAGGCCATCCGCAAACGCGGTCCACTCGACCGTCGCGTCGCCGACCCTGGCGCTCGCCTTGGCGCCCTGCGCCTTCCGCTCTGCGGCCGTGCCCGGCAGCTCGAAGCGGAGCAGTGCGCCGCTGAAAACGTGCTCCAGTCGCACGCTGGCGGCGGGTTTGGCCTTCTCGAACAGCTCCAGCCTATAGGCACCCTTTGCCGGCTCGGCGCGGAACAGCGAGCCTCGGCCAGGATTGGATTGGTCGTCGGTGAACGGCAACTCCGTGCGTGGGGTTTGTGGCTGTGCGGCCTGCGCCATCGTCACGGAACCCTCGATGTCATCCGGCAAGGCAGCGGGCTCGAGCGCCGCCGCCACCAGCTCGCTGGACTCGGCGCTCCTGGCTGCGCTGCCGGCGAGCACGTCGGGACCCGTGGCCCCGAAGCCGAACCCACTGCTCGCCGTTGGAAGATCTTCGTCGAAGCGTGTACGGTCGCCCTGGCGGTCCAGCCCGAAGCCGTGCTTGGCCAGCGTGGTGCTGCCCTGCTTATGTAGGATTTCCGTCAGCCGCCGTGCGTCGTCATACGTGTAGTCGGTCGTAGTGCCGTTGCTGGTCCAGTTGGTTACCTTCTTGAGGCGGCTGTCGGCGTAGTACTCGTAGGCAACCGTGCGGCTACCCCAGTCGGTGAGCGAGCTCATGCGCCCGCCCTTGTCGAAGGCGTACGTGACGGCGGTGCTGTCCGGATACGCGATCTTGCGCCGGTTGCCGTCCAGGTCGTACCTGTAGCCCACCGTCTTCGTCGGCGAACCAGGCCAGGTCACGCTCGTCAATCGGTCCAGCTCGTCGAGCACGTACGAGGTCGTGCCCGTCGCGTCGGTCATGCTCGTCCGATTCGAGTGGCGGTCGTAGGCGAAGCTGACGTTGGTGGTCGCGGTTGTCTCGGACGTATCGCGGTTGGTGTAGGCAATCCCCGTCAGCCGGTCGACGTTGTCGTAGCTGAAGGTCGTCACCTGATTCAACGGGTCCGTGAGTGTCGCGCGATTGCCGTTCAGTTCGTACGTAAATGCCGTCACCAAAGTCATCGCTGGCATCGGGATCGGTCCACGTGCCGGGGAACTCACGTACCTGGAGCAGCAGCTCGCGCTCGTCGTACGTGAACTTGGTAACCTGACCGCTGCTGGTGTTGCTGGGGCTGATTCGTACCGTCTGGTTGCCGGCCGCGTCGTAGCGATACGTTGTAGTCAGCCGGTGCGTGCCAGACTCACCCTGGATAGTGACGCCGGGCGTCACGCTGGTCAGCAGGCGGCCTTCGGCGTCATAGGTGTAATCCGAATCGTGTACGAGCGGGTCGGTCATCTTCGTCCGACGCGCGCCGCAGTCGTAGTCGTAGGTCGTTGTGTCCTTGGCAGACTGGCCGTCGCGTTTCGGAGTCTTGACGGTTTCGAGTAATCCTTTCTTACAGCCGCTGGTGCTGCCAAAGTAGGTGAACTCGGTGGCGTATTCGTAATCCGGGTTTGAGCCGGTATTGCCGCGTGGAGCGATCACCTTGCTCACCAGACCGGGGTAGGTGCTGTCGTACTCGTACTTCGTGATGGCGGTTTTCGCCCCGTCGTCCGGGTCGGTGAATCGCCGCGTGACCTTTTCGAGTTTGCTACTGCTGGACGTGTCGTACTCGAAGTCGGTCGCGTAAGCAGTGTCGACACTGCCACTCAGGTCCGTGGAGCAGGTGACGGTTGTGCCGTTCGCGACACCCCTGGGCGGCACAGTCTGCGTGAGGTTGTCATGGGTGTCGTACTGGTGCAATGTGACCAGCGGCGCCACACCCGACGCGGGTGCATGCGAGATGACACGGGTGAGATTGCCGCGGCTGCCCGATATGGCCTGTCCGTTGTAGCCAATGTCGAAGCACAGCGTCGACGCGTGGTCCTTCGGGTCTTCGATCGAGCTCAGGAAGCCCCTGCTGTCATAGGTGATGTCCGTCGTCGGCGACTCGGTGCTGCTGGGTTTGTCGACCCGCTTGCTCAGGAAGCCGCGGTCGGCGGTATAGGTGTCCTCGAGCTTGCTGTTCCAGCTCGACTCTTTCGAGGTGGTCGGCTCCGTGACCACCGTCGGGGTCGTGCCGTCCTGTGAGCTCGGGTAGGAGAAGCTGGTCTGCTGCCCGCCGCTCAGAATTCCCTTACCGTCTTTCTGGGTCGCGACGCGACCCTGTGAGTCAAACGTCTGACGCAGCAGTTCCTTGTTGTTTGCATCGGTGATTCGGGCAATGCGGTGGCTCGACCCGCCGCTGCCGCCGTCACACGCCTCAGACTGGTAGCAATATGTCGTGACTCCACCCGCGCGGTCGGTGACCGTGCTGAGTCGCTTCGGCCCCGTCGACGTCGTGTACGCGAACTGGACTGTACGAGCCGATGGTGTCATCCAGTCGCTGACCGATGTCAGCCTGCCACTCGTCGAGTCGTAGCTGAAGGACAGCGACCCGCGCCCTGCGGGGTCGCTGACGCTGGTCAGCCGCCCCGTCGTGCTGTCGTAAGTCAACGAGCTCTGATTTCCGTAGCGGTCGGTAACATCGGTCAGTCGGCCGATCGTGTCGAACTCCCAGGTCGTCTGATCCAGGAAGGTCGCCGTGTACGTGCCATCCGCGTTCCGCTGTAACTCCGTGGAAACGCCATCGGGGGGCGTAAACGAGACCACACCGCTGGCGACGCCACTCGGGACATAGCGGTCACTCCGGCCCTGTGGTCCGACCAGCACGGCGGCGCCCTGGCCAGATCCGGCGCTCGCTATGTGCGCTGCGTAATTGTGTGTCCAACCGGGTCCAAGCGGACTGACGCGTGGATCGTTACTGTTATACGTGTACGTCAGAACTGGATCCGGGCCCAGTCCCGCTGAGGCTCCAGCGGCGAGCGCGGACGTGCTGAAACTACCCGTCAATGTGTTGACGCCGAGACGGCTCACACCCTGGTGGATATACGGTGGGTTGTGCTCCGTTCCAACTGGTGCTGGCTGTGCAACGAGGCCAGTGCTCGCGTGGCCGTGATCGGACCCGGCGGCGATCGTGTTTATGCCCGTGACGGTGCCGACCTGAGACGGAGTTGTGTGAACGTTGCTGTCAGTTGTGCCACCGCCGAGCTCGCCGTCGTCGTTTTCGCCCCAGGCCCACACGGTTCCATCGTTCTTCAGGCCCAAGCCGAAACTTCCACCTGCGGCGACAGCTGCCAGGTCGGTTAAGCTGCCGACTGTCAGTGGCGTCAGGTTGCAGGCGTACGTCGACGGACTCCCACAAGTACCGCTGCTCGTCGCCCCTAGCTGCCCGCGCCAGTTGCTCCCCCAGGCCGAGGCGGTCCCATCGGACTTTAGCGCGAGGCTGTAATGCTCGCCACCAGACAGCCCAATAACGCCTGTAAGCCCGCTCACCTGAACGGGCGTCGTGCTGTCGGTGGTCGAGTTGTTGCCCAGCTGCCCGGATTCGTTCTCACCCCATGACCAGGCGGTGCCATTCTTCTTCACTGCAAGGCTGTGGGTGCCTCCACCCGCCACCGCAATCACGTCGGAAAAGCTGCTGATCTGGGTCGCCGTTTGGCTGCACGCATGGGTATTGCTGCCCCACGTGCACGTCGTCGTGGTCGTGCGCCCCAGCTGCCCGGAGTCGTTCAAGCCCCAGGTCCACACAGTGCCGTCTGATTTCACCGCCAGGCTGTGTTCCCAGCCGGCCGCGATGGCTACCACGTCGCTCAGGCCGCTGACCTGTACGGGTACGAGGCTGCACGGGACGGTGTTGGACATCCAGTCCGTGCAGGTCGCCGTGGTCGTGGCACCCAACTGCCCCAGCACGTTCATGCCCCAGGCGTACACCGTACCGTCGCCCTTGAGGGCGAGGCTGTGGTTCTTCCCAGCCGCAACGGCCACCACTCCGGTCAAATTGCTCGTTTGAACCGCAGTCGAGCTGTCGGTTGTCGAGTTGTTACCGAGGGTGCCAAGCGCGTTCTTGCCCCACCCCCACACCGTGCCGTCGGATTTAAAGGCAAGGGCATACCAGTACCCACCTGCAAGTCCGGCAGCTCCCGTCAACCCGCTCATCTGGACGGGATTGGGGCGGTCGCCCGACGGGGCCACGCCCAGGCCGCCGTTCGGATTGGCGCCCCACGCCCACGGAGCCGAGACGGTCTGATACGCGTCGGCGGTCGGCGCAAGACGGCCGCTTGCCGCCATTAGTCCTGCTGCTCCAACGGCCCCACGAGCGACCGGTGCCCCGAAGGCTCGTGCGGTATCTCGCAGCACCTCCCAGGTCCCTCCGCCGGGTGCAACCAGCATCGACACCATCAGCCACAGACTGAGAACTCGTTTCCAAAGCATGATTGTGCCGTTCCTCCACATGCACGTCGCTTGATCCGCGTGCTGTGCGCGCGGCTAGTGACAACCGACGGAACCAGGGCCAGCACGAGTGCACACTGGGAAAACCCAGGGTTGCGGACTCGTCCCGGTGCTACGAGATAAGACTCTTGCCCCTGCTACACGTCACGGCGTTCAGCAGTCCAGCCGCCGAAGTTTCTGTGTCCAACCTGGCAGACGCGTCCGGATGCGCTCGTGTCATCAGGCTGACAGTTTTACGCGGTCCCGTCGGCCCAGGTCGATCGGCCTACTGAGTTGGCGCGGCGCTCCACCGGACTCCGGCTTCAACTCGTCATCTCCCGTCGCCGTGTACAAACCGCGATTGGACCATTACCTCACTGTTACTCATTAGGACCACCGTACGATCAGCCAACCGCACGATCCATAGCGATCTGTCCATTTTCGGCAGGCAGAATCGCCAGGCAAAATCGCCATGTACCAGCGATTCGCAACCGGCAGGTAAACCACCCCCTCTTGCGCAGTCCAGATCCACCGATTACATAGCGAGCCACAACGGACGGTGTCTTGGGCAGCCGCAGCGAATCCACGGCTGGGGCGCCGAGGGTGCTCGTCAGCCGCCGGGCCTCGCACTCTTCGATGCTTTGGGGCAGCGCAGCACCAACAGGCAGTGTGTCGAGGGTAGTGATACGAGGCCTACGACTGATCGCTGCGCTCCAACCGCCCCGCGACAAAGCCCAGCTCCACACGGGTTCGCGCTCCGAACTTGGTCTGGACGCTGAGGACGTGGTTGCCAACCGTGCTCCGACTCATCTGCAGTCGAGTGGCAATCTCCTTATCCGTCGCACCCTGTTTGAGTAGCGCCAAGACCTCCTGCTCGCGCACGGTCAAGTCCAGCCCTAAGGTAACTTGAGTCGGCCTGCGAACCGCCACCTGCGTCCCGAGCGCGGCCACTTGCGCTGGATCGCGTCCAACCGATACTGCCGCCCGCCCGTGGGCGACTGCCTCCAACACGCTCCCAGCCTCCTCGGCTGTCGTTTCGAGGTCAATGAGTCCGGCCAGTTCTCCCCGCAAGAACGCCTCGAGGTACCAAGGCGTGAGTACTCGAACGCTCGACACCAAGGCTACGATGGACAGCGCCGGCCAGCCGACACTCAGCCCGACGCAAATCGCTTGTGCTACAAGCAGGTCGGGATCAGTCTGAACGACGGCGAGTGCTGCGCTATCAAGATGACGAGCGTGCGCCCCGAGCAGTGACGCGTCCATGGCCAGCATGTGGATCGCAAGGGAGCCCTGGCGTTCTGAGACGAGGGCCTGAAAAAACGCCCGCACAAACTGGCTGTTCGCGGCGAGCACGACGCGGCGCTCAGCCCGCTCCCACTCTAATTCGTCGCCGTCGGGCGCCTCTTCACACGGTCGCATTGGCGTGCTTGCCGAGGCCAATGCGGGGTTAGCGCGTCGACAACTGGCAGGGTAGCGAGATGGCTTTCGAGCCAGTCAATCCTACTCAACGTAAAGCCGCTCCCAATGGCCATCGCGGACGCCCCACGGACGCCCCACTGGTGGCCGTCGAGGTATCCGCCGGTGGCCAGACCGGTCCCCGCGGGTGGCCAGCAAGAGTCCCCCACCCCCGGGTGATTGTGTGAGTGCTCCTCCTTTCTCCCGGGTCAGCTGCCCGGGTTAGTGACGCCGTGGCGCGCCGTGCGCGTCCAGGCGGTGAGCGTGCACTGCTTCGGGGAGGCTGAGTCCGTCGAGCACGCTGCGGATGCCGTCGAGGCCGAGGCCCCAGAAGGGACCTTCGCCGTACTGGTTGACCAGCTGCTGAAGTCGGCGCAGCTGGTGCGCTCGAGCCGGGTGGAGCTGGAGTTCGCCTCACTCCCAGCAGCCCAGGTATTGGGTGTTACCCCGAGGAGCTCGGCCACCTCGGCTTGCGTCCTATCACCCCAGCGCTGCGTGATGGCCGTCTGCAGGACCTTCGGCGCCTGTTCACGCATGGTGGCCAGCTTGAGACGACGCAGGCCCTCGACCAGGTCCCCTGCCAGTGGCGGTGACGCGGCAATCACGCGCTGACCGCCCGTACCGAGTAGGCGCTGAGTAAGCGGACCGGCACCTCTGGCAATTCGAGCGCTAGCTGCTGGCCAACCAACCGGCGTCGGCACGCCGCGCCCATCTTCCAGAATGGCGCGCACGTCGCTGGCTTTGAAGCGACGGAAGCGCGTGGCCCGATCCAGCGCCTTGATGACCGCTTCCCGGCTCCAGACCGACAGCAGCTCGACGACCGCCGTCAGCTCGTGCTCCAGCCGGAGGGTGCCGGT
>WNGF01002564.1_pt1 | contig 26889 bp, 33 predicted proteins | sample 5400641 | NCBI WGS metagenome assembly WNGF01 (sample SAMN13153371, study PRJNA577476) | soil metagenome | isolation source: 80 cm soil or saprolite under grassland replicate 2 | place: USA:California | collected 2016-06-15 | reverse complement strand
CATTGCGGCGAGTGTTGAGGCCGGTCTAGTCGCAACCGTTAGATCCGGTGAACCCGAACTCCGAGCGATGGGTGCGTGGCCTGAACGATCAGATTTGCGGCCTCAGAATTGGCCGATTGGCACTCTGCTCGGGGTGGCTCGACGCGCTGGTTGGCTTCCTCGACGAGGGCCTCGGTTGCCGCCTGCTCCTGCTTGAGGAATTCCTCGAAATGGTAGATTTCAAGCATCGCAAGCGGCGCGTTGAGCGGAGTTGCCCGGAATCAGCCCGCTGGCGGTTGGCCCAATGGAGTCATGGCGCTGGATCTCGATCGGTCATGTCAATTAGATCGATTGTCGGCTCAGCGGTGGTCGGAGGTTCCGGCTTGTGTGTCCTGACCGATGCCTCGATGGCGGCAAGCCGGGACTCCGACGATCGCAGCTGGTCCCGTATGTCGCGGAGTATGTCGTCCTGATCCTGCCGACTGGAGGCGTCGATCCATAGAGAGGTGAGGCGGCCGGAAGCAGCCGTTAGCAGGCCGAGTCCAACGAAGATCACGATGCCCGCAACGATCTGGCCCTCATAAGTGACTGCCCTTATTGGGCTGTAGCCGACAGTGGTGCTGGTTGTGAAAGCTAGGAATAAAGCGTCGGAGAATGAGTGAACCGTGCTCCGGGGCTGGTTGAGTTCCGTTACATAGAACGCGTATCCCGCGAGCAACCAGAAGACAAAGACGGTGGTGGCTAGCAACCGCAGGCCAGCGGTGCTGGATGCATCGCCTTTATCAGCCGCCAGTCTCTTAATGAAGCCAGCGCTGTTGAAGACTCGGAGGAGTCGAAGGAGTCGCAGGAGTCGGAGCGGCCCAATTGCCGGAATGCAGGTGACAAGATCGAAGAGACCCGACAAAGCCCAAACCACATCGTCGGCAGCGTTGGACCGCTCCGGATCCTGGAAGAAACCCAGAACGACATACACGATGGTCAGAATGGCCATCACCACGTCCCATTTCGGACGGTGATGGTCTACGAACCTACTCAGACGCCGGTCCAGAACAGGACGCCATTGGGATGACGGTATCGCTCCCGCCGCTGCATCAGACTGGGACCGGTTAGTCGTTCGCGGCGGCTGTTTCATCTCCACGGTCAGTGTCCTCCAGACCTCGCCACACCGAGGCTCCCAGACCACTACTGACTCCGCTATGGCTAGAGCAGGAGCCGTTGCGATGATAACCCGGAACCCAGCGTCGTTCTCTACTGAACAACGCCCGTCCCATCTAGGTTGATCACGTTAGCCCCAGGAGCGCCGGGACGGGCGCCAGCCACCCTCGAGGCGCTCGCCAATACGGGCCTCCAATCGAATCCGCATTCACGGCACGCATACCGCTGATCCTCGGTCGCAACCGAACTCGGTTCCTTTCCGGCCGGACCATCACTCGTGCGGCGTACCGTGGCGACTCGTGACTTCCGCAGACAGGACACGAAAGGCCGGTTCGGCTGACCTGCGTGGTTCTTCGAGCTCTGAAACCTCGTATGCGGCTTGTTGCCTGATCTAACACCATCAGCTCTCATTTGGCAATCCATCTTCATGTAGGGTCGTCCGCCAGCGGTTGTAGCGGTGAGTAGCCCGGGGGAATCGGTGAGTAGCCCGGGGGAATCGCACCCCCGGGCTCTCTCAGAACCGGGCGTAAACCTTTCGGCTTACCCGGCTCCCACTACCCATACCAGTTGGTTTCACCCCGGCCGCCCAATGAGCGAAGAGATCCGGCTCCCGCCTCGCGGCGGCGGCCAGGAATCTCCATGCGCGCAGTTTTGAAGTGCGATAGCGCTTGAACTTCTGCATGGCCCAGCGGACGAGGTAGACGTTGATCGCGTTCAGCACCTTGGCCAACTTGGAGCGATAGAACGCTCCGTAGTAGTTGACCCAGCCTCGCACCACGGCGTTGATGTCCAGGGCGAGGTCACTCAGGGTGTGACGGCTACGCCGGTGCAGTCGCCAGCCTCGCACCCTCTCTCGAATCTCCTTGGCAGCTTCCGGGCTGATCGCCGGCAGGAACTTGTCGACGATGCGGCCTTCAGTGTCCAAGGCTCCTCGTGCACCGAACTCGAAGCCGAGAAAGGTGAAGCGCTCGTGTTCGTGAACACCGTTGCGCTGTCCGTCCCGGCAGTAGACGATGCGCGTCTTGCCTTCGTTCACCTCCAGCCCGCACTGCTTCAAGCGCCGGGCGATGGAGTCCTTCAGGTACTCGGCTTGCTTTCTGGTCGCGGCGTGGACCACCACGTCGTCGCAGTAGCGCTCGAACCAGACTCGCGGCGACGACCGCTGCATCCAGGCGTCGAACGCGTAGTGCATGAACAGGTTCGCCAGCAAGGGTGAGATCGCTGAGCCTTGCGGACTTCCACGATCTCGCGCCACCAGGCTCCCGTCCTCCCGTTGCATCGGAGCTTGGAGCCACCGCTGCACGTAGAGGAGGATCCACTTCGAGTCCGTGTGCTTGCGCAGCGCTCTCATGACCAGCGCGTGCGGAATGGTGTCGAAGAAGGCTTTGATGTCGAGGTCGATCACCCAGGCCGCCTTCTTGCTTCGCCAACGGCAGCAGCCCACTGCGTCCAGCGCCGATCTCCCCGGTCGGTAGCCGTAGGAGTCATCGTGGAAATAAGGCTCCACTTTGGGCTCCAGGTACAGCTTGACCACGGTTTGCGCGACTCTGTCTGCGACTGTGGGCACTCCCAACACCCGGACCCCCCGTCCGTCTGGCTTTGGTATCTCTACCATCCTTACCGGCGGCGGGAAGTAGCTCCCCGAGGACATCCGATTCCAGAGCTTGTGCAGGTTCCCTTTCAGGTCCCGCTCGTACTCCTCGATCGTTTCCCCGTCGATTCCGGCGGCCCCTCGATTGGCTTTCACCCTTCGATAGGCTTCCCAGACCATCTCTTTCGAGATCTCAAACGGCTTCGGCCCGCTCATCGGCTCTTCCCGCGTTGCGGTTGACCGTTTCGCCGACCGAGGTAGCACGCCTCCTTCGCTCCGCCCGCGTTACCGGGTTTCATCACTACTACGAGGCGTTCCGTCCCTGTGCCCCGCATCGGTACTCTCCCGCTCGCCGTGTCGGCAGCTTGCGGTTCTTCCTTTTGCGTCCAGCCCGGCGCTCCGCGCCTGACCGACCTCCACATCGGGACGACAGGTTCCCGCGTTCCGACCAGCAGCCTGAACCGAGCTCGCGCCACCTATATGCCGGACGCCGTCTGGACAGTAAGCAGGTTGCTTCCAGACCCTTCCCAGGGCTGCCAAACTGGCCCTGGTTCTGACGTCATCTTTGACTCTCGACACCTCACTGGTGGTTCATCCACTTCGCCTTCTCGGTCCTTACCTGACACCTCTCACGACGCCTTTTCCGCGCACGTTCACCACGACCGGCTCTTTACCGACGCAGCTCGCGGTGGTTTGGAGCCATCCCCTGCAGGAGGGCTCCGGGGGGCCTACCCCCATCTGCTGGCCAGCATCGAACTCAGCGACTCCTATCTACGTCAGAGCACCTCCTTCGTTCGCGGCACACTGTGGCTGTCATGTTGGCTGTCATCAGGCCGAGAAGTGGCGGGGATGGATGGGAATCGAACCCACCCAGGACGCCTCAGCAGCGCCCCGCAGACGGTTTTGAAGACCGCGGAGAGCACCAGCTCTCGTACATCCCCAGCGCGAGGCTAGGTTACGCGGTGCTCCCCCCCGCGTGGCCGCAGTGTGTCAAGCGAGGCAAACAAGGGTCGGAATCTCGGGCCGATGCCTCAAGATGACGGCCCGTCATGGACACCGAGGTCGGACCGGATGGCTTGCCGGCCGTCTTCGACGGAGGCACCTGGTTCTCGCAAGACAGGCGCTACCAGTGGGACGGAACCGCCTGGGTCAAGTCGAGCCGGTCCCCCGAAGGCCTGTCTCTGACCCACGTCGGCTTCGCCGTCGTCTTCGTCGCCGTCATCGGCTACGCGGTCTACACGATGGTCAGCACGGAGTCCGCGTTTGCCATCGGCTTCTACCTGGGGGCGATTGCCTTCTTCGGCGTCCTTTTCATGATTTTTCTCTTCGCCGGACGCTGGGGTTGGACGGGAAGCGTGATCCGCGTGATCTGCGTCGGCCTCGCCCTGCTCAAGATCCTCACCCTGGTCGCACACCCGCCTTCGGCCTGACGAACTCGCGCAGCAGGCGCTCCACCTCGGTGCCCACGGCGCATCCTCGGAGATGGTCGTTGACCAGGCCCATCGCCTGCATGAACGAGTAGACGGTCGTCGGACCGACGAATCCCCAGCCGCGCTTGCGCAGGTCTTTGCTCATCGCCAGTGCCTCCGGACTGAATTTGACCTGCATCAGCTCGTCGCGATCGACCAGCCGGCGGCGCCGCTCTGGCGCATAGCGCCAGACGTAGGCGGCAAAGCTCCCGAACTCGTCGACCAGCTCCGCGTAGCGGCGCGCGTTGTTGATCGTGGCATCGATCTTGGCCCGGTTGCGCACGATGCCGTCGTCGCGCATCAACCGGGCGGCGTCCCGGGCCCCGAAGCGCGCCACCGCCGCAGGGTCAAAGCCGCGAAACGCCGCGCGAAAGTTTTCGCGCTTGCGCAGGATGGTCAGCCAGCTGAGGCCGGACATGAAGCCTTCAAGAACCAGCTTCTCGAACAGCCGCCGGTCGTCGGCGGATGGCCGGCCCCACTCCTGGTCGTGATACGGCCGGTACAGGTCGTCCGAGTCCGCCCACCAGCACCGCGGAACACCGTCCGGCCCGATGCTGACCCCGGACGAAGAAGCGATCGGCTTCTTAGATCAGGGCTTCGAGCTTGGCCTTGAGGTCGCCCTTCATGTTCGGGCGATAGCCGACAGTCCTCTCGGCGGGCTTGCCGTCCTTGAAGATGATCACCGTCGGGATCGACATGATCCCGAGCTGCATGGGCACCGCCGGGTTCTCGTCGATGTCCATCTTCATGACCTTGATCTTGTCGCCCAGCTCGCCGTGGATCTGCTCCACGATCGGAGCGATCATCCGGCACGGACCGCACCAAGTCGCCCAGAAGTCGACCAGCACCGGCTTGTCGGCCTTCAGGACAGCGGTCTCGAACTCGTTGTCTGTGACTTCCTGGATGTTTGACACGTCCACTCCCTCTGCGATATCAATCGCCGGAATCAGACTTTGATTCCGGTTTGGCCTCCGCCTTCGACTCGGTCTTCTTTTCCGACGCCTTCTCGGCGCCAGAGGAGCCGTTGGCGGACGGCTTGCCACTGGAACTCTTGTAGTCCGTCGTGTAGAAGCCGCTGCCCTTGAAGACCGCGCCGGTCGGGTAGATGACCTTCCTGAGCTTGCCCTGGCACTTTGGGCACACCGTCAACGATTCGTCCGACATCCTCTGGTGAATCTCGAACTCGTGTCCGCAGTTGGTGCATCGATAGCCGTAAGTGGGCAATTTTTCAGGTTCCTAGACTATAGACGTCGATCTGGTTCCAGCCGGTCAAATACCATCCCAGAGGGCGGTTTTGGGTGGAAATAGGTCGCCTTCTGGGGAAGAGTTTTCCCTTCCTGGGCCAGCTTCAAAACCTCGTGGACGTCGGGCGCGTCGAGGAAGAAAGCCGCCACGCCCAGGCCCTGGTCCACCCACTGCACGGCCTGCTGCGCGTCCCGGGTGTAAAGCAGGTAGTCCTCTGGATTTCGCTTGCCGAGGAGATTGTCGATCACCTGGTCGTGCAACTCCACGATCGCCACCTCCCCTTCCAGGGGCAGGACCTGGAACTCGTGGTCGCGATAGACGCCGGCGGCCACCTGGCCAGCCAGCGAGGCAAGGGTCTCCTCCAGCGACCCCTTCGGCGCGCCGCCGGTGACGGCTATCCCGGTCTTCAGGACCCGATGCGTGGGGAGGACGACCAGGCCGGGGTCGTCGATGTCGGTCAGCAGGGCGAGGGTGAAGCGCGAGGGCGCGTCGGGGCCGCCCCCCACCTCGTCCGCGTAAGCCAGCGCGGTCTCGTAGCGGTGGTGGCCGTCGGCGATGAGCAGTGGAAGCTCAGCCAGGGCGCCCTGAACCGACACGTGGATGGCACTGTCCGAGATGACCCACAGCCTGTGGTGGGTGCCTTCGGGCCCGGTGAAGCTGACCGCCGCCGCCCGGGCCGCGACCTTTTCGAGAAGCTCGGGTATGCCCGTGGCCTTCCCCTCGTAGACGAACCACAGCGGCTCGAAGCTGACCCGGGTCGCCCGCAGCAGCGCCAGCCGGTCCTCCTTCGGGCCACGGTGCGTGCGCTCGTGCGGGAGCACAACCCGGTCGGCGTACGGCTGCAGGCGCAGCGAGGCGACCAGGTCGCGCCGGATCCGCCCGTCGAAGGTGACCTCGTGCACGTACATCGAGGTTGCATCCGGTTCGAGGATTCGCTCGTCGAGCCAGCGGTCAAACGTCTTGGCCGCCTCTTCGTACTCGCTGCCGGGCCGGATCAGGCGGACCACGTTGTATGGCGACAGCGATCGGTAGTGGGAGAGGTCCGCCTCGGGGATGACGTCGTAGGGCGGTGCGACCAGGTTGCTCAGGTCGCCGGCGCGCGCCATGTAGTAACGGACGCCCGGCAGAGCGCGAACGTCAGCCGTCGGAGTTGTTGAGGAGCTCGACGTACCGCAGGTCCGACATCCCCTCGACCTCCCTCAGCCGGGTCAGCACCTCCGCCGCCACCCGGTCGTCGACGGCCAGGATCATCATGGCGCTGCCTCGTGGCGCGTCCCTGCCCACCTGCATGCTGGCGATGTTCACGTCGTGCTCGCCCAGGATGCTGCCCACCCGTCCGACCACCCCCGGCCGGTCCTCGTGCCGGCTGACCAGGAAGCGGCCGTCGGGCACGAGATCGACGCGGAACGAGTCGATGCGGACCGTCCTCGCCTCGCCCATCAGCACCGTGCCGGCGATCTCGTGGTCCAGGATCCGGACGGTGACCAGGCTGGCGTAGCTGCTGTGCGGCCGGCTCCGCCGCTCGACCAGGCGGATTCCTCGATTGGCCGCGATCAATCGTGCGTTCACCGCGTTGATCCGTTCCTCCGTGAACGGCTGAACCACGCCTTTGATCGCCGCCGCGACGAGCAGGTTGACGTCGTGTTCCGCGAGCTCACCCTCGAAGTCGAGCTCGATCATGCCCACGCGGCCGCCGAACAGCTGGGCGTGGAGCGCGGCCAGGCGCTCGGTGAGGTGCGCGAAAGGACGCAGGTAGGCGAGCTCCTCAGGCGGCAGTGCCGGCGCGTTGACCGCGAATCGGGGGAGGTCTCCCGCCAGCACCGCGGCCACTTCCTCGGCCACGTCAAAGGCGACCGAGACCTGCGCCTCCAGGGTCGAAGCGGCGATGTGCGGCGTGGCCACGAAGTTGGGCAGCTGGAGCAGCGGGCTGTTGCCGGGCGGTTCGGTCTCGAACACGTCGGCGGCCGCCGCCGCCAGGCGGCCGGCCTGGAGCGCCTCGCAGAGCGCCGCCTCGTCCACGATCCCGCCGCGCGCGGTGTTGATGAGGCGCGCCGTCGGCTTCATCAGGGCCAGCTGCGACGCGCCCATCAGGTTGCGGTTCGAATCGATGAGGGGGATGTGCACGGTGACGAAGTCGGACCGCTCGAGCAGGTCGCTGAGCCCGACCAGCGCCACGTTGAAAAGCTCTGCCCGCTCGACCGAGACGATGGGGTCGTAGGCGATGACGTCCATCTCGAGGCCGTGCGCCCGCTTGGCCACCTCGGAGCCGACGTTGCCGAGGCCGATGACGCCCAGTGTCTTGCCTCGAATCTCGCTGCCGATGAACTTCGAGCGCGTCCACTCGCCGCGTTTCACCGACGCGTCGGCCTGCGGCACCCATCGCGCGAGCGCGAACAGGAGCGCCATAGTGTGCTCGGCGGCCGCGACGATGTTGCCCCGAGGCGCGTTGACGACGACGATGCCTCTGCGCGTCGCAGCCGGGACGTCGATGTTGTCGACCCCGACACCCGCGCGACCCACGACCCTCAACTTCCGGCCGGCCTCGATGACGGGCTCTGTGACCCTGGTCTCGCTGCGCACGACCAGGGCGTCGAAATCCGGGATGCGGCGGACCAGCTCCGACTCTTCGAGCTTGCTGACCACCGTGACCTCGCCGGCCCGGCGCAGCCGTTCGAGGCCGTCCTCGGCCAGCGGGTCGGCGACGAGGATCTTGGCCACCGGACTTACAGCTTCAGCGTGCGGCGGCGGGGACGCCCTGCACAGCCGCGGTCACCGCGGCCACGCCGCGCCCATCCGCCGGCGCGATGTCGAGCTCCTCGAGTGCCTGCTCGATCGCCCAGATGACCTGGACGACGTCGCCTTCCGACACCGCCCCGAGGTGCCCGACGCGGATCATCTTGCCGCTCATCTTGCCCTGGCCTCCCGCGATCACGACTCCGTACTTCGTGTCGATGAGCTTGCGCAGGGCGGCCACGTCAAGCCCAGGAGGTGGCACGGCCGAGGTCACCGTGTGCGACCGGAAACCGTCCTGAGCGAAGAGCTGGAAACCCAGCGCCTGCAGCCCTGACTGCGTCGCCCGGGCCAGCCTGGCGTGGCGCTCGTAGACGTTGCTGAGGCCCTCCTCTTCGAGCATGCGCAGGCCTTCCTGCAGCGCGAAGGCGACGGGGACCGCGGGCGTGAAAGGGGTCATCCCTTTCGCGGCCCACGTCCTGGCCTCCTTCCAGTCGAAGTAGAAGCGAGGCGACCGCGCCTTCTCCTGCTGCGCCCAGGCCCGCTCGCTGACGCTGACCAGCGCGAAACCGGGAGGCGCCATCCATCCCTTCTGCGATCCGCTGACCGCGACGTCGATGCCCCAGGCATCGGTCTCGATGTCGATCGAGCTGATCGAGCTGACCCCGTCGACAACGACGATCCGCTCCGCGTTCCGCCCGACGCGCGCCAGCTCCCGCAGCGGGTTTGTCAGCCCGGTCGATGTCTCGTTGTGCGTGAGCAGCAAGACCTGCGCTTTCGGATGTCGCTGCAGGATCAGGGCGAGGTCGTCGGGGTCCACGGGCTGGCCCCACTCGAACTCGAGCCGCACCACTTCCGCGCCGTAGGCGGCGGCCAGGGACGCGAACCGCTCGCCGAAGTTCCCGCACAGCGCGACGACCACCTCGTCGCCGGGTGACACCAGGTTGGCGACCGCTGACTCGAGCCCGCCCGTGCCCGAGCTCGTGAGCAGGAGCAGGTCGTTCTTCGTCTTGAACACGCGCTTGGCGCCGGCGGTGATCTCGGCCAGGATGGCCGCGAACTCGGGTCCGCGGTGGTCGATCATCGGCCGGTTCATGCTCCGCACCACCCGCTCCGGCAGCGGGGTCGGTCCGGGGATTCGCAACTGCGTGTGAAAGATCATGGGCGCGCTCCAGTAACTGGCTCAGGCGGCCTGCTCAGTTTAGGCCGGAGCCTAGTGAAGTTCCGTCGTGTAGGGAAGCAACGCGATCGCGCGGGCGCGCTCGAGCGCGGTCGTCAGCGGCCGCTGGTGCTTGGCGCACGTCCCCGTCACGCGCCGAGGCAGGATCTTGCCGCGGTCGCTCACGAAGCGACGCAGGCGCGAGATTTCCTTGTAATCGATGTAATCGATCTTCTCGACGCAGAACGCGCAGACCTTGCGGTGCTGCCGCTTCGGTCCCCTGCCGGGCCCGCCCCCAGGCCCTTCTCTTGCCCGTGCACGGTCAACTGCCATTGATATCTCCTAAAACGGGATCTCGTCCGGGTCGACGTCGCGCGGCGCGTCGTCCGGAGCCGGAATGTCGTCAGACGCTTGCGGTCGCTGCTGCTGGCGCGGAGTCCCGTCGCTGGGCGCGCTGCTGCGGCTGTCAAGAAACTGGACGTCGTTGGCGATGATCTCGGTCGTCCGCCGCTTCTGCCCGTCCTGGCCTTCCCACGAGCGGGTCTGGATGCGCCCTTCGATGAACACGAGCGCTCCCTTTCGCGTGTATTGGGCCACGATCTCGGCCAGGTTTCGCTTGCCGATGTTGTAGGCCACGATGTTGTGGTAGTCGGTGAACTCCTTGCGCTCGCCCTCGGGGCCCGACGACCACCGGTTGGTCGCGATGCTGAAGTTGGTCACGGCGGTGCCGCTGGGCGTATAGCGCATCTCCGGGTCTTTGGTGAGCCGTCCGATGAGAAGGGCCTTGTTCAGATTCGACATTTACGCTTCCTCCCGATCCACCCGATCTGGCCGGCTCGATCGACCCGCCGCCTCCGACTCCACAGCTACGGGCTCCAGCACGACCTCCGCCGGCGGCGGCGTAACAACAGGGGTCGCGACAACCTTCTCCGGCTTGCGCACGATCAAGTGGCGCAAGACCTCCTCCGTGATCTTGAGCCCTGCCTCGAGCTCGGGCACGCGGTCAGGCTCCAGCTGAAAGTCCTGGAGCACGTACGCCCCTTCTTTCTGGTGCTTGACCTCGTACGCAAGCTTGCGCTTGCCCCAGAGATTGGTGCGCTCGGCAGTGCCGCCTGATCGCTCGATCAGTGTGTTGACTCGCTTGACCGCATCCTGGACCTTCTCGTCGTCGAAGTCGGCCCGGACGATGTACAGAACCTCGTAATCCCGCAACAGGGAACCTCCTTCCTATGGGTTTGAGGCCCCGGTCGAACGGAGGACGTTCCCCCGGCCGAGGCCAGAAAGGTCAGGTCGGTATTCTACCAAGGCTTATGGCCACCAAATCCCGAGCGAAGGCCGCCGCGGGCGCCGGCAAAGGCAAAGCCGGGCGCCGTCCGTCCGTCCGCGCCAGGAGCGGCGGCGGGGTGCCGCTGCTGCCGATCGTGGTCGGCGCCATCCTGGCCGTCCTCGCGATCGCGATGGTCGCCCTCATCGTCTACTACCAGAGACCGGCCCCCAAGCAGCCGGCGGTGGCCGGCATTCCCTGCGACCAGCTGCAGCACTCCCAGGTCCACTACCACACCGCTGTCCAGATCGTCTACCAGGGACAGGTCCACAACCTCCCCGACGACGTCGGCATCCAGAAGGACTCGAGCGGCACCAAGGTGACCTGCTACTACTGGCTGCACCTCCACGCCGAGGACAAGAACATCATCCACATCGAATCGCCCGCAACCCAGGTCTTCACGCTCGGCCAGTTCATGGACGTGTGGAACTCCTGGAGCAAGGCCAACGGCAAAGAGCCGCAGAAGCTCGACGCAACCCACGTTTCGACCTTCACGCTCACGGGCGACCAGAAGATGGTCGTCTACATCGACCTGGGCGACGGCAAGGGCCCGACCGTCTACACAGGGGATCCGCGCAAGATCCAGCTCAAGAGTCACGAGGTGATCACGATCGAGATCACGCCGCCGGACGTGAACCCGCCGCCGACCTTTACGTTTCCGTCGGGGCTCTAGCCTCCAGCAGGACTCGTGCGGCGCGGTAGTGCTCGAGCTCGTCGTGGTTGTTGCCCGCTCGCTCGGCGCGGTCGGCCAGCCGCAGGTGCAGGTCGACCGCGTCACCGGTGTAGCGGAACTGCTCGCCGCGCTCGGCTGTGCGCAGCCTCTCCCGCCGGTGGTGGTCGTTGTGGAGCTCGATCGTGCTCCTCTCGCGGGCGATGATCGCCGTCGCCTCGTCGCGCCGCCCCAGCGCGATCAGCGCCTGTGCCTGGGCGACCCGCGCGTCGGAGCCGAGCGGCCAGTCGTAGGTGTTGGTCGCCGGGCGCAGCGCGAGCAGCGCACGACGTGGCTCGCCCTGCAGGAGGAGCACCCGCCCCTTCTCGAGCGCAAGCTCGCGCTCGATACCCGCCTCGCGACCCTCGAGCAGGTACTCGACCTCCGTGCCCAGGCGCTCGGCGATGATGCGCAGGACCCGGATCGACGGCCGCGCCTTCCCCAGCTCGACCTGGTTGAGAAAGGCCCGGCTGAAGTCATCCCCGACGACCTTGGCCAGGCTCAGGCCCCGATCGGTGCGGATGCGCTTGATCCGCTGTCCGAGCGTCTCCTTCTCTTCCATCCGTCAGAGCCCCATCGTAAAGGATGAGTTTACAGATAGTCGTGGGGGTCGAGGCTCCGGGTGAGCGTTGTGAAGTTCTGAAAGCCGTGGGTGGTGACCATCCCGGTGTCCTCGATCCGCACCCCGCCGAATCCGAGGAGGTACAGGCCCGGCTCCACGGTGACGACATCGCCCTCACGCAGCGGGTCGGTGACCGAATGTTTCAGGTAAGGCGGCTCGTGCACCTGGAGACCCACTCCGTGGCCGGTGCTGTGGTTGAGCTTCGCCGTCCCGTCCGCGCCTTCGTAGCCGGCGGTCGTGGTGGCGTAGCCACGGTCGACAAGGACCTGGCAGACGGCGTGGTGCGGATCCTGTCCGGGGACGCCCGCGCCGACCGACTCGACGCCCGCGTCGAGAGCCTGCAGGACCGCGGCGTGCATGCGGCGAACCTCGTCACTCGCCTCGCCGACGACGACCGTGCGCGTCAGGTCACCGTTGTAGCGGGTCGTCCGGCTCGTCGGAAAGATGTCGATGATCACCGGGGCGTTTGCCTTGATCGGCCCCGTGCCGCGGTAGTGGGGCAAAGCGCACTCGGGTGACCCCGCGATGATCATTTCGGGGCACGTGAAGCCCTTCTCGCCAAGCAGGAGCTGCGCCCTGGCGTAGAGCTTCTCCGAGGTCAGCGGCCCCCCGTCGGACCAGAGGATCCCGTCCCTGATCTCGGCCTCGGCCAGCCCGCGCACGACCTCGACAACCGCCGACTCGGCGGCCTTTTGCGCCTCCCGGATCGCCGCCGCCTCGGTTTCTGACTTGCGCCGGCGCTCGTCGACGAACAGGGTGCGATCGACCTGGGCGTCGATGCCGTCGGCGCGCAGGTCCTCCAGGTGGATCGCGGGCAGGGTGGGCGACACCCGCGCCGCGTCGATGCCCCTCTCGCGAAGCATGCGCCCCGCGAGCCGCGCCCACGACTGCGCGACGTATGCCTCCCGGTCCTCGACGATGGCGGCGGCACGAGACTCGGCCCGTGCGCGGTCGATCTCGAGCGGGCTGACGGCGAGCACGTCGTCGCCATCGCCGTATCGGATATAGACGGCGCTCTCGACGGCGAGCCCGGTCGCGTAGATGAAGTCGGCGTCATCGTCGCCCTTCGGGATGAGGACGATCGGGGTCTTGCCAACGCGGCGCTTCCTGGTTCGCCTGGGTTGCGCCGCCTCGTCAGGTCCGGTGTCGCGCCACAGGCCGGCCGTTTCGATGGCGTGGGCGACGGCCTGCAGCAGCGCATCGTCGCCCCGGCCGCGCGCTCGCCTGCGCGCTCGGCCGTCGAGGTTCAGCTTCTCCTGCACCTCGTAGCCGCTCGTGTAGGCGACTTCGTAGCCCAGGTCGCGAAGGTGGGCCAGATCCCGCCGCAGCGTGCGGTCCGACACGCCTGCCCGCTCGGCGAGCTCCAGGGGATTGAGACCGGGCTCGGCGATGATCGCCGCAAGCACGCGCAGCAGCCGAGCGAGGCGCTCAGCGCGGTTCAAGGCGTCGGGCTAGGAAATCTCTTCCCAGGAGGTGGCGTTGCCCTCGAACGGGTCGGGCTCGGCTTCCTCCTGGTTGCCGACCTTCTGGTGGAAGCGGCTCGCGATCATCTGGTAGGCCATCGCCTTGGGGATACCGAGCTTGGTGAGCGATTTCACCTCGTCCGCCATCACCTTGTCGCGCGCCGCCTCGATCGCGGCGAGCACCTCTTCGATCGAAGCCGTCTTCTTAACCACGGGAAAGTCATTCTACCGGCATCTTTTGGCCGGGCCTTAGACTTTTCCTCCTGTCTCTTTTGGCCGTGGTGCTTGGGGGTTTGGATGGCGACTGATTACGCTCCCGACAAGATCCGCAACGTGGTCCTGCTGGGCCACTCGCATGACGGCAAGACCATGCTTGCCGAGGCGATGCTGTTCGCGTCCGGGGCGATCGCGCGGATGGGCTCGCCCGACCAGGCCACCGCAACCACCGACTTCGAGCCCGAGGAACAGCGTCGCAAGATCTCCATCACCCTCGGGGTCGCCTCCGCCGAGCACAACGGGTTCAAGATCAACATCCTCGACGCACCCGGGTTCTTCGACTTCGCCGGCCAGGTCCTGAGCGGGCTTCGCGCCGCAGAGGGTGCGGTCGTCGTGGTCGGACCGAGCCCACAGCTCGCCGTGGGCACCGAGATCGCCTGGGAGCACTGCAACCGCACCAGCAAGCCAAGGATCGTCGTCGTCAACAAGCTCGACAAGGAGAACTCCGACTTCTACGGGGCCGTCGCCGCGATGCGCGAGACGCTCACGCCGCGGCCCTTTCCGCTCCACCTGCCCATCGGCGCGGAGCAGGACTTTCGCGGCATCGTCGACCTGCTCCACTTGAAGGCATTCGTCACGTCCGAGGACGGCAAGGGCAGCGAGGTGCCGATTCCCGACGATATGCGGCAGCGCGTCGACGAGCACCGAGGCCAGTTGATCGAGGCCGCGGCCGAGAGCGACGACTCGCTGCTCGAGAAGTATCTCGACGCGGGGACGCTCACCGAGGAGGAGATCCAGCGTGGTCTGCGGGAGGGAATCCTCGAGGGCAAGGTGGCTCCCGTGCTTTGCTGTTCGGCGACCAAGCTCCTCGGCGTGCGCACCCTGATGTCGACCATCGCCGAGCTCATGCCCCCGCCCGAAGCCGAGCCGGACAAGCCCACCAAAGCCTTCGTCTTCAGCACCGGCGGCGACCAGTTCGGCCGCGTCAGCTACTTCAAGGTCGTCGCGGGGACGGTCAAGGCGGATGCTCACCTCCCAAACCTCAGCCGTGGCGGCGAGGAACGGCTGGCGCAGATCTTCTTTCCGCGCGGCAAGGAGCACGTGGCGGCAACCGCGGTCCAGGCCGGCGACATCGCGGCCGCCACCAAGCTCACCCACACGCTGACCGGCGACACCCTCGGCATCAAGGACGGCGGCCCTCTGCCGCCGATCGAGCTGCCCTCGCCCGCCTTCAGCCTGGCCATCACTCCCAAGGCGCGGGGCGATGAAGAGAAGATCTCGAGCGGTCTCGCCCGCCTGAGCGAGGAAGACCCGACGCTTCACGTCGAGCGAAACGAGGAGACCAAGCAGCTCGTGATCGCCGGGCTGGGCGACGTGCACCTCGACGTGACGCTCGAGAAGTTGAAGCGAAAATACGGAGTCGAGGCGACGACCGCCACCCCACGGGTGCCCTATCGGGAGACGGTCCATGGGCAGGCCCGGGCGGAGGGCAGACACGTCAAGCAGTCCGGCGGCCACGGCCAGTACGGCATCTGCGTCATCGAGGTCGAGCCCACGGCGCGCGGCGAGGGCTTCGTCTGGGAAGACAAGATCTTCGGCGGTTCGATCCCTCAGAACTTCCGGCCGTCGGTCCAGAAGGGCATCGTCGACACGATGGCCAAGGGCGTCGTCGCCGGCTACCCGATGGTCGACGTCAGGGTGAGGCTGGTCGACGGCAAGTACCACACGGTGGACTCGAACGACATGGCGTTCCAGATCGCCGGCTCGCTGGCCATCCGCAAGGGCGCGCTGGAGGCCGGCCCGGTCCTCCTCGAGCCGCTGGTCGAAGCGACCATCCGCGTGCCGGAGAAGAACCTCGGCGACATCATGTCGGACATCAACGGCCGCCGCGGCAAGATCCTGGGCACCGAGCCGACCGACGGCTACCAGGACGTCAAGGCGATGGTTCCGGAGTCAGAGATGCTTCGCTTCGCCCTCGACCTGCGCTCGATCACCCAGGGCCGGGGGAGCTTCTCCAAGACGTTCTCGCACTACGAAGAGATGCCGGCGCACCTCGCCAAGGGCATCATCGAAGAGTTCCAGAAGCAGCACGAAGCCGCCGCGTCAGCGCATTAGTATCGGCTGAGTGGCCGCCCCCGGCGCGTACGACGTGGTGGTCATCGGGGGCGGCGTCACCGGCGCGGGCGTTGCGCGAGATCTGTCTCTGCGTGGACTCTCGGTTCTGATCCTGGAGAAGGGCGACTGGGGCGCGGGCACCAGCGGCGCCTCGAGCTGGATGATCCACGGCGGCCCCCGTTACCTCGAGTTCGACTGGGACACGACGCGGCTTTCGTGCCTCGACGCAGGACACATCGTGACCATCGCGCGGAACCTCGTCTACCGCGTGCTCTTCATCATCCCGGTCCTTCCGCACGACAGGAACAACATCGAGCGGATGGAGACGGCGATGGAGGTGTACGACCGGTTCCAGCCGCTCAAGCACGCGCACCCTCATCGGCGACTGACCGCGGAAGAAGCGCGCAGGGCGGAGCCCGGGCTCTCGCCCGACATCATGGGTGCGGTGACGATGGAGGAGTGGGGCGTCGATCCTCACCGCCTCGTCTTCGCCAACGTCGAGGACGCGATCGCCCACGGCGCGCGCGCTCTGAACCACACTCGCGTGACGGAGCTGATACGCGACGCCGGCAAGGTGATCGGCGTCCGCTATCGCGCGCCGGACGGCACCCTCGCCGAGGCTCGTGGGCGCGTGGTCGTCAACGCGTCCGGCCCCTGGGCGCCAGAGGTCGGCGCCCTGGCCGGGGTGGACGTCCGGCTCCGGCCGGCCAAAGGAATCCACATCGTTTATCCGCACCGGATCTCGAACTTCTCCATCAGCGCCGAGTCGATCGACGGACGCGACCTCCTGATGGTCGCCCACGCTGGATTCACGCTGCTCGGCACGACCGACGACGACTTCTACGGCGACCTCGAGTCGGTCGACGTGCTCGAGGACGAGGTCGACTACCTGCTGCAGGCTTTCGAGCGCGTCTTCCCGTCCATCCGTGACTACCGGCCCGTGCGCACGACGGCCGGGGTGCGGCCGACCCTGTTCAAGTGGCGCCGCTACGAGGACGAGCTGTCACGGCGCTACGAGGTGATCGACCACGGCGGGGAGGGCGCCGACGGGCTGATCACCATCGCGGGCGGCAAGCTTTCGATGTACCGTTTGATGGCGGAAGAGACGTCCGACGCGGTGTGCCGCAAGCTGGGGCACCAGGCTCTCAGCACCACTGCTTCGAAGCCGCTCCCTGGCAACGAATCAGAGCCCGAGCCGGCGGCGGCGGTGGCGTCGCGCTGCGGCATTCCCGCCCTGGCCGCCGTGAAGCTGCACTCGCGCCACGGCTCGAACTCCGAGAAGGTGCTCGATGAAGGCGGCACCTCGCGCATCCTGTGTCGATGCGAGCCCGTGACCGAGGCCGAGCTCGTCTACGCGACGCGGCATGAGCAGGTGCGCACCATCGCCGATGCCTTCCGTCGCGTCGGTGTCGCCGCGGGACCGTGCGCGGGTGCTGCCTGCGTCCTGCGCGCCGCCGAGGTCGTGGGCAGGGAGCTTGGCTGGAGCGCCTCGCAGAGATTCGAGGCTGCGCGCGATTTCGTGCGCGGCGCCTGGCTGGGCCGCGCGCCGGTTCTGGGACGCACGGGCTGGGCGCAGGAGGAGCTGGCGCAGGGAGCGATGCGCGGCCTCATGGCGGGCGATGGGACGCACTGATTCCCTAGCCAAGCTTGCGTTCGCGTATGGGTTGCACCTCACCAGGCGCCGGCTGCGACGGACGCGACACCAGCTGCCGGCGCTGCTCGATACCTACGCGGAGGACGGCATCCGCGCGCTCGAGCCCGCGGAGCGGGAGCGCCATCCTCGCCTGGTCACCTGCATCAACTGCGGCCTGTGCGCGTTCGCAGCCGAGCGCCTGGGCAGGACGCGGCTCCCCGACCTCGCGTCCTCATATATGCGCCTTTACCCGCCCTTGGCCGAGTCCTCCTCGGACTTCGAGGGCGATACGCCAGACCTCCTCGCCGCCTCCGCGGTGTGCCCGGTCGGGCTGCCGCTGGACGAGGTGGCGGCAGTCGTGCGGCGGCTGACCATCCGCTGAGGCCGCGGCGCGACGCGCCAGGCGGCAAGACCGATCCGGATCACTCGGGCGGCGCGGCGTGCACGCCCACTGGAGGTTGGGTCTTGCCAGTTATCCACATTATGTATACAGTCTGGGGAGATCACACTACATCTAGCCCCAATGGTCAAGAGACTATTTACTAGGCTGCGGCACTGGGCGGAGGTGGGAACCCTCCGCACCCGGGCGCGCCAGTTCATGGCCTGGCCTGTGTACGACGGCGATCGCCTGGTCCACATGCCGGTTCGAATCGGGACGGGCGGCGGGTTCGGGGCAGCGTTGCGGGCGGCTGCCCCTGCCGCTGCCGAGACGCCGCCGCTGGCCGCCTCCGCAACCTGCGAGATGCTCTTCATGGAGCTGCACGTCGAGGGCCGCTTCGAAGAGATGTGGGACATGCTGGCGGAGGACGCGCAGCGGGCCTGGGGCGGCATCCAGAACTTCGTCCGCGAGATGCCCCGTCTCGACGAGTGGCTGGAGATCCTCGAGCTGAAGGTCGCCGACGTCACCCTGCTCGACAGCTGGACCGATCCGCTGCACGAGCGAACCTACAGCAATGTCGCGCGTTTGGTCATGAGCTATCGCGTGCGCCAGCAGTGGAAGGAATGGACATTCGATCGCCACGTCCACCTCGTTCCCGACGCCCGCGGTTGGCGCACTCTTTGCTATCCGACAAGGGTCAGAACCGCGGCGAGTCGCTGATATAGTGGGTTGCGGCCCATGCTTCAGCAAACGATCGAGGAGCAGGAGCGAATTCGGCGCTGGCATCGCCGGCGCACTCGTGCGATGACGCCGCGAAGGTTGCTGCAGGAATCGGATGAGTTGCTCTTCTGGGTCGAGGAGTGCATCGTCCAGCAGATCCGGATCATCCCAGGCTGGTTGGTGCCGCGACTGATGACGGTGCTGCGCCACGCGCATCCTCAGCTGCCCGCGCGCCTGGGTCGCGAGCGCCGTCCGGAGCAGGTGATGGAGATCATCTACGACGCGCAGGCGGCGCTGATGGACCAGGCCTGCCGCAGCCGCGGGCCCGCGCAGGTGATCCCACTGTTCGCACGTGCCCGCGAACGGATGCTGAAAGAAGCCGCGCTGTAGCGGCTTCGGTGCTGCGCGTCGACCTCCACCTTCATTCGCACTTCTCACACGACGGCAAGAGCTCGCTCGAGGAGCTGATCGCTCGCGCGAAGGAGTGCGGCCTGGATCGGATCGCCCTCACCGATCACAACACTGTCGAAGGCGGCCTGCAGCTGGTTCGCATGGAGCCTCGGTTGGGAATCGCCGGCGAGGAGGTCAAGACGCTCGAGGGCGAGGTGATCGGCCTGTTCATCACGAGTCGCGTGCCTCCTTTCCTGGTGCCGGAAGAGGCGATGGACCTTATCCACGGCATGGGCGGGCTGACATACCTCCCCCACCCGCTGGATCGCCGTCGGGCGAACTTTCGCCCTGAGCGAGTGGTCGAGCTCGGGCCCCGCGTGGACATCATCGAGACCTACAACCCGTGGTGCGATGCCGCTGCGAATCAGGCCGCCGCTCGCCTGGCCGAGGACCTCGACAAGGTCACGGCGACCGGGTCCGACTCGCACTCGGCCGAGGAGCTCGGCCGCAGCTGGATGGAGGTGGAGCCGTACTCGAGCCCGGAAGAGTTCCTCGACAAGCTTCGCTTCGCCCGGCACGTCGTGACAGCCAGCAGCGGCACCGGGCGCCGTGCCTGACGACCTGGATCTTCTCGTCGTCGGCTCGATCGCGCTCGACCGGCGCGACGGACCTTTCGGCAAGGTCGACGAGGAGCTGGGGGGCTCTGCGGTCTACTTCGCGTTGGCCGCGAGCCTGGTTCTGCCCGTCAAAGTGTCGGCGCCGGTGGGCAAGGACGCGATAGAGACGGTTTCGAAAGTGTTCGACGGGCACGACATCGACATGTCCCGCGTCAAGGTGTTCGGTGCGCCGACCTATCGGTGGACGGCCCACCAGGAGCACGGACGGACCGTCGACCTGGGCAGTGCAGACGAGATCTACGATCACTGGCAGCCGGAGCTGCCGGAAGGTTTCGCGGGCTGGGCGTTCGTGGGCTCGATGCGGCCGGACCGCCAGGTGGCGGCGATCACCGCGCTCCGCCACCCGGCTCGCCTGCTGGCCGCGGACGCAATGCTCTCGTACGTCAGGCTGCAGCCCGATGAGGCAGTAGATGTCCTGCGCCGATCCTCCTGGTTCTTCTGCAACCATGAGGAATACTTGGCCTTCGGAGCCGGCGATCCCGAGGAGTTTCGCCGTCGCTGGTTTTTGGACGGTTTGGTCCTGAAGTCTGGCGCTGCGGGCGTGACCGCCTACACCGCCAACGGAGAGGTGCAGATTCCTGGACTGCGTGGGCACCCCGCACTCGATACCGTCGGAGCCGGCGACGCGCTGGCCGGAGGGATGCTCGCGCGATGGCTGCGCACAGGGGGGCGCCCGGCCGGGCTGCAGGACGCGCTGGTGTGCGGCGTCGCCTGCGCATCGCTTGCGATCGAGTCGATCGGAGTGCGCGGCATCGCGAAGGCCACGCCGGAACTCCTCGATAATCGGATGGGCGAGGTATGGCAAAGCCTGAAACCCGAGTCGTGATCATCAGCGGCGACCTTGTCGAGCAGGAAGTGGACGCGATCGTCAACGCGGCCAACAACGACCTCCAGCTGGGTGGTGGCGTCGCCGGCGCGATCCGCAGGCAAGCTGGACCTTCGGTTCAGGATGAATGCGATTCCCATGGCCCCGTCCAGGTCGGCGAGGCTGCGATCACGGGTGCCGGCCGGCTCCGCGCCCGCTACGTGATCCACGCTGCGAGCATGGCCCTCGGAGGACGGACCACGCGCGCGTCGCTTGCGTCTTCGATGGCACACGTGTTTCGCCTTGCGCGCATGAATGACGTCGATACCATCGCCGTGCCTGCCGTCGGCACCGGCATTGCAGGTTTTCCCATCGATGAGTGCGCGCGTGTGATGGCCGAATGCCTGAGGTCCGCGTTAAGTGAGGGTTGGCAACCAACAGAGGTGCGCTTTGTTTTGTTCGGAGAAGATGCGATGAGGCCTTTCGAGGCGGCATTTCGACCCGCGTTTGCGGACTTTTTTGGCTCCGAGCGCTGAATTCGGTTTGAATTGGGGTTGTCTTGAGCAAATACCCGCCCCTAGAATGGGCGAGTCCGCCCCCACGCCAGAATCTCTGATAAGGATGGTGACTAGTGGAAGGCTACTGTTTGAAGGACAAAAGAAAGGTTGAGATGAAAGACCCTCAGCCGATCACGATGAAGAATGGCAAGCCCGCGACGGTAGGCACGTGCCCGTTCTGCGGCACCAAGATCTACAAGATCGGCAAGGCATCATAGGAAGTAGGACTCGGTAGAAGGGCCGCTCCTCGAGAGCGGTCCTTTTTTGTTTCCGGTCAGCTTGTGAGCGGTGGCTCGAGCGCTCCCAACAGGACTTCGGTCGCGGACACCGCCTCGTCGACGCCAAGCATCTTGAAGATCTCGACGTTGGTCGGGTTGTTGACGCGAGCAATCGTCTTCTTGACTCGAAAGTGACGCTTGGCCATCTGCAGCGCGATCAAGTTGTCTTCGTCGTCAGCGGTCACTGCGATGATCGCATCCGCTCGTTCGATTCCCGTCTGCGCCAGAAACCTGACCTCGCAGCCGTCGCCACGCATCACGATGCTGCCGAGCTGGGTCTCGAGCCAGTCCGCGCGGCGTCCGTCCTTTTCGATCAGCGTCACCTCGTGGCCGCGCTCCACCAGGTCGCGCGACAGGTAGTAGCCGACCGTCCCTCCACCCACGACGATCACGTACACGGGCTCAGGCCTTCTCCCGCTCCAGGAGGACCTTCTCGATGTGTCGTGCGCCCTCGATGGTCGGGCAGATGGTGTGCAGCCCAAGCTTCTCGTAGGCTTCGGCGCGCTCCGGGTCGTAGATGCGGGCCACGACATGAGGCACCTTGTAGACGTCCTTGGCGATCTGGGAGGCCATGATGTTGCGGTTGTCGCCCTCGGTCACGGCGACGAAGCCGTCGGCGCGCTCGATGCCGGCGCGGCGAAGAACGTCGACGTCCGTGCCATTGCCGACGACCTGGTCGCCCTTGAAGTCGCGGGTGAGCACCCCGCGCGTGGCCGCACGCGAAAAGGCGTTCGGATCCCTGTCCACGATCACGACCTCGTGGCCCGCGCGATCCATGGTGGATGCGATCTGGGAGCCCACACGCCCACACCCGACGATGACCAGCCTCAAGTCCGGTTGATTATAGGTAGGCTCGGGGACGTCCTCGGGCACGCAAGCCCGTGTTGCTAGGATTTGGGCGCGTGCGTTTTCCATTCACCTTCATGGGCGTCTTGGCGCTCGGACTTGGACTCTGGGTGGTGGTCTATGTGACCTCGCACCGCACGCTCGACGCGGGCGCGCAAGGGCTCGCTGTGGGCACGGCCGTGGTCTGCTTCGGTTTCGCGGCCTACGTGCTGATCCGGCGGGTGCGGCGGGGACCCCAGCACTGATGGCCGACCGCGACCAGCACAGTCATCCGATCACCTCACGCAAGGTGCTGGTCGCTGTGGGCGGCCAGGAGATCGATGCCGAGGCGGTGCGGTTGGCGTGCCGGATGACAGAGCCTCACGGGCGGCTCTACGGGGTGCACATCATCGAGGTCAACAGGTCGCTGCCCCTGGGCGCGGTCCTGGACGACGTCGTGGAGCGCGGCGAGAAGATCCTGGACGAGGTGGAGAAGCTGGCCGCCGCGGCGCAGCTGCAGGTCGAGACGGAGCTTGTGCAGGCGCGGGACACAGGGCCGGCGCTGGTCGACGAGGCCGTCGAGTGGGGGGCCGACCTGATCGTCATGGGCCTGCCCTACAAGAAGCGTTTTGGTGAGTTCAACCTGGGCAAGACCGTGCCGTACGTCTTGAAGAACGCGAACTGCCGGGTGATGCTCTTCCGGGAGCATCGCGAGCACCACGAAGAGACGCCCTAGCCTAGAGAGGCCGCCCGATCCCGCCGGCACTTCCCCTTCGGGGCCCTCCCTCTCCCAGCGGCACCCTCCCCCAGCCTGCCGAGCCTGGCACACGACGCTAACGGCGCCCAACCCTGTTGACAACGCTGCTTGTTAAGGTGGGCGCGCCGCTCCTAAACCTGGCTGTGGTGGGCTATCTGGCCCAGGGCGAGCGCCTGCTTGTCGGTCTCCGACGTCGGGGTCAGCCACCGGCACGGAAAGCCAGCCCGGTGCAGGACATATCTCACCAGCGCACCCAGCGTCTTCAGCCCGTAAACCGTCGACGTCCTGAGGTTCACGGAGCTCGCGTCCTCGTGATAACGCCCGATCGCCGGCACCTCGCCGATCTTGAACCCGAACGTCGCCGCCTGGATCAGGACCTGCGTATCGAAAACAAAGTCATTGCTGTTCTCGAGGAACGGAATGGCCTCCAGGAAACGCCGCGAATACGCGCGATAGCCGGTGTGGTACTCGGAGAGGCGCAATCCTAGAACGCGATTTTCGGACGCGGTCAGAAATCGGTTCCCTATCCGCTTCCACCAGGGCATCCCGGCCCTGGCGGGATCCAGGCCCAGCCAGCGCGACCCAAGTACGATGTCAGCCTCGCCGCTCTCGACGACGCTGCACAGGTTCGGAATGATCGCCGGGTCGTACTGACCGTCGGGATGAAGCATCACCACGACATCAGCCCCCATCGCGAGCGCCTGCCGGTAGCAGGTCTTCTGGTTTCCGCCGTAGCCGAGGTTGCGCTGATGGCGGATGACATCGAGCCGAAGCGCGGTGGCGACGCTGACCGTCGCGTCTGCGCTCGCGTCGTCGACCAGCAGGATTCGATCCGCGTGACCCTGAGGAATGTCTCCGACGACCTCGACGAGAGTTTTCGCCGCACGATAGGCGGGCAGCACGATCACGCGGCGAGGCCGGGGACCGCTCCAATGCAGCTCGCCGAGCGGAATCGGATCCGGCCGCACGGCCATGCGCTCGATCGTCAGGTAGCCGGCGACCGCGAGCGCCCCCACAGCCGCCGACCAGAAGTTGATCGTGAGCGTCAGATTGATCGCCGCGTACGCAAAGAAGAGCACACCCACCGCCACGTGAGGCCAGCGCAGCGTGCCGGCCAGCGCCAGGTCGGCCAACGCAAAGCCGGGGATCACCAGCAAGGCAAGGTCATGGACGTTCTGGTGCGGACTTAACACCAATGACGCCGCCACGGCGAGCGCGAAATCGAGTCGCGGCTTGTCCGGGCGCCAGCTCAAGGAGAGGGCGACGAGCGCCAGCAAGAGCACCAGGATCACGAATGCGACCACCTTGCCCCCGCCCGGCACGGCTTCGAGGACGTTCCGCAGCGAATAGACCGCAGGGTCGGTGTAAACGAACTGATCCGTGTTCGGCAACCGTCCGGTGATCGCCCAGGCTCCGACCGACCGCAGGTAGCCGATGACCGGATCGAGGCCGAAGCCGATGACAGAGATGACTCCAAGCCCACCGAGGACACCGGCGAACGCGGCAAGCGCCCGCCATGCACGTCGGGCGATGAACAGCACTGGAATCAGCAACAGCAGTTGCGGTTTGGCAAGGGCCAGCGCGCTGAGCGCTCCGGCCATGCCGTAGCGGCCTCTGGCCCAGGCGGCGTAAGCACCGGCGAGTGGAACCAGGAGCACGAGGTCCGACTGTCCCTGGAGGACGGTGACAAAGAGCGGAAAGAAGCCGGCGATCATCGCCGCGGCAACCAACCATCCGCGTCCATGAACACTGAGACTGTTGCGCACCAGGATCACGATCAACGCCGCGGCCAGCATCACATTCACCGCCGCCATGACGTAGTACGCGTCTCGATAGTCGAGGTATGCGAGCGGCGCGATCAGCAGCGTGTAGTAGGGCGGGTGAAAGTACGGGAGGACGATGAAGAACCTCGGGTCCTGACCCGTGATCTGCAGCTCGACCTGGCGTTGCATCGCGATGTCGTAGACGGCAGCACCGCCATGAGTGACAAACAGCTTGGCGGCCGCGTAGAAGTTGAAGAAGTCCGGACCGCGCAGGTTGCCGCGCACGAATGAGAACCAGTAGACCGTCCAGAAGAGGAACGAGCCGACGCCGGCACCGGCAGCCGCGGCATAGCCGAGTCGAACCAAGCGTGCGGCGGCACGGGCGTTCATCGGCCGCTTTCGAGACGAAGGGCGAAGCGCTCCGGAAGCTTGGCTTTCCTGATGGCACGCTGGGCGCCTTTGATGTCGTAGCGCACGCGCCGAAACTCAAAGGTCTTCTTCTCCACATCCCAGACGCCGTAGCTGGCCGTGGGAAGACCATCCCGTGGCTGGCCCACGCTGCCGGGATTCACGAGCGCCGGGCCCTCGAGCGTGAAAGTGTCGACCCGGTATTCGTGGGTCACAGTGCCGTTGGCAAGGCCGAAGATGCCGGGGACGTGAGTGTGCCCGTGAAAGCAGACGCCACCGTCAAGCAATTCCAGGTTGGCATGCGCCACCGCGGTGTCCAGCACGTACTCGTAGATGTGGTCGCGTGGACTGGCGTGAACGAGTAACACGTTATGTTCGTAGTGACTGTCTGGCAATCGCCGCAACCATTCGAGCCGCTCAGCTCCTATCACTTCAATTGTCCAACGCACGACGGATGCGGCGTCGTCGTTGAACCATTCGAGGATCTCGGGATCGGTGCATGCACGATCGTGATTGCCGACCAGAGTCAACCACCGACGCTTGATCACCTCATCTGCGCAACGCTTCGGATCGCCGCCGTATCCGACGACGTCGCCCAGACAGAGCGTCTCGTCGACAGGTGGGCAGTCGCGTAAGACAGCTTCGAGCGCCTGCCAGTTGGCATGAATATCGGAGAGGATCGCGATCTTCAAGCCGGCCTCTCATAGAGGCGCGGGTAGATGTAGTCGAAGAGGATGCGCAGCGTCGCGGCGACCGGCACGGCGACGAACATGCCGAGAACGCCGCCCCAGCTGAAGCCGGCGATCAAAGCGATGATGACGAGGACTGGGGGCAAGCGCACGGCATCGCCCATGACCTTCGGATAGACCACGTTTAGGAAGAAGTTCGAGATCACTACATACGCGATCAGGATCACCACTGCCTGCGTCGGGCTCTGCGAGAGTCCGACCAGCACCGCGGGGACTGCGCCCAGAAACGGCCCCAGATATGGGATGAGGGCGGTGATGCCAGCGATCAGACCCAGGGCGACCGCGTCCGGCAGACCAAAAACAGCGCACGCGATCCCCGAGAAGATTCCGATCAGTCCCGCGATGATGAACTGCCCCCGGACGTAGGCGTAGAGCATTTTGCGGACCCGGCGCCAGATCTGATCGAAGTCGTTGCGGTAGTCGCTGGGGACGATGCGCCGGAGGTCGCGGCGCACGGCCGGCGCCTCCAGTGAAAGCAGGAACGCGACGATGAACATGAGGATGACCTGGAGGACGGTCGTGAGAGCGGTCAGCCCAATCGTGACGGCGTTGCCAAACTGGCCCAGGAGGTACTCGCGAAGGTGCGAGTTGATCGTTTCGGTCACGCCCTTGAGGTCGACGTCGATGCCGAACACACGGACGGGCTGGAGGTTGTTGAGCTTGTCCTGGGCGGTGGCCGCCAGGCTGGGAGCCTGCAACTGCAGTTGGCCGATCTCGCTGACGGCGAGAGGAACGATCAGGAGGATGAGTCCCGAGAAGCCGACGATGATCGCGATGAAGACGACAACGATGGCAAGGATCCGCGGCACGCCGGCGTTGTGCAGGCGTAACACCGCCGGCTGGATTAGGAAGGCGATCGCCGAGCCCAAGACGAAGGCCCCGAGAAAATCTCGGATGAGGAAGAGGACGACGATGGCCACGGCCAGGGCAGCCAGGCCGAACCCAATTTGCAGGTACCGACGGCGCCGCTTGGGATCGAGAGACCCGGATGAGACCGGCACCCCGCCTGTCGGGGTTGGGCTCTCGAGTTCTCTCTCGTGGGGCGCTCCCGGGTGCGGGTTGGGACGCACGTTATGCAATCACTCGCAGTATGACGACAGCTACTCGGACCCGAACCGGCTTAGGTGTTGGCCTGCCGGAGAGCGGCCTCCTCGTAAGCGGCGCCGTGCAG
>WNGF01005000.1_pt1 | contig 26897 bp, 31 predicted proteins | sample 5400641 | NCBI WGS metagenome assembly WNGF01 (sample SAMN13153371, study PRJNA577476) | soil metagenome | isolation source: 80 cm soil or saprolite under grassland replicate 2 | place: USA:California | collected 2016-06-15 | reverse complement strand
AGACGGCGCAACGGACGATGTCGATCCCGGTGAGGCGGAGCATGAGGGCCTGCACCGATTCGGTGGGACGTGTCGCTGACGCTGGGGGTTGAGCGAGCAGCTCGCGGCACCGCGCGAGCTTGGCGCGGCGGGTACTACCGCGTCAGCGGTTTAGTTCAACTAGAAATAGACAGACCTGTGTAGCACCCCAAACACTGCGCCGCCCGGCAGTCTAAGGCGGACCGGCCGTGAACGCCGCCACCTACGAAAGACATCCGCAGCTCGGCCTTGCGACTCGTCCGCACCAGCACGGTGCCGGGTTATGCAGGTCTGCATAAACCAGCGGGCCAGGAGAAGCCCTCATGGCAGGCGCACACCGGCGATATCCGACCATGCCAATCCCCTACTTCTCGTTCGACAGGACGAGAGTGCCAGCGGCGGAGAGCATGCCGCCCATGCCGTTGACGAGCGAGACCTTGCAGTCCGGCACCTGACGCGCACCGCACTCGCCGCGGAGCTGGCGGGCTGCCTCGATGATGGGAAAGATCCCGTACATGCCCGAGTGCGTGTAGGAAAGGCCGCCACCGTTCGTGTTGATGGGCAGCGAGCCGCCCGGCGTTGACTTGCCGTTCTCGAAAAAGCCGACACCCTCTCCCGGCTTGCAGATGCCCAGGGACTCCAGCATGATCGGCGGCCCCGAGGTGAAGGCGTCGTAGAGCATGATGTGGTTGAAGTCCTTGTGGGTGACCCCGGCCATGCTGAAGGCCTTGGCGCCCGAGAGGCGGGTGGCCTCGCTGAAGGTCAGGTTCTTCATCTGCGTCAGGCTCACGTGCTCGGTGGCCTCCCCCGCTCCGCGCACGTAGACGGGCTTCTTCGCGCAGTCCTTGGCGCGATCGGCCCGCGTGAGCACCACCGCCCCGCCGGCGTCAGTGACGAGACAGATATTCAGGAGATTGAAGGGGTAGCAGACGGGACGGGAGTTGAGGACATCCGCGATCGTGATGGGCTCGCGGTTCTTCGCCTTGGGATTGAGGGCCGCCCACTGGCGCGTCGACACCGCCACCTGCGCCCACTGCTCGAGGGTCGTCCCGTGCTCGTGCATGTGGCGGGTCGTGACCATGCCGAACAGAGTGGAGGCTCCCCCGAAGCCGAAGGGCGCCTCGTACTGGCCGGGAATGGCGGTATCCCGCCGCGGGGTGACCCCCACCCCCGATCGGCCGGACTCGCCATGGCAGACCACCGCCACGTCGCAGAGCCCGTGGTGAAGGGCAACCAGGGCGTGGCCGACCATGATGATGAAGGAGCAGCCGCCCACGGTGGTGCCGTCCACGTAGCGCGGCACGATACCGAGCGCCTCGCCGATGGTGGCGGGTGAGTGCTGGCCGGCGGTGAAAATACCATCCACGTCGCCGATCTTGAGGCCGGCGTCCCGCACCGCGTTCCTCACCGCCTCCACGTGGAGGGTCAGTTGGCTCTTGTGGGGCAGCGTGCCGAGCTCGTCGCTCTCGTCCACGCCCACGATACAGACAGAGTTCCTGAGCTCTTTCATCACCCGCCTCCCGTGGGCCGGAAGAGCGGCAGGGTGATCTCGTCCGTGAGCTTCTCGAAGGCCACCTCCACCGGCATGTCGCAGCGGATCTTCTTCGGATCGGGCTCGATGCCGATCAGATTGGACATCATGCGCGGGCCTTCCTCCAGCTCGATCATGGCCAGCACGAAGGGCGGCTTGACCCTGAACGCCTTGTTGAAGCTCTGATAGCCGATCTCGAAGGAGTGGAGCTTGCCTCGGCCGCTGGCCTGGAACCACTCGATGTCGGAGGCGTGGCAGTGCGGGCAGAGCACCCGCGGATAGAAGAAGGCGCGATGGCAGGCGCGGCAGCGCGGCAGCATGAGCTTCTGCTCGCGCAGGCCGTCCCAATAGGGCTTGGCTTCCGGCGTGATGGGCTGAGGCAGCGGGCGCTCGAGTTCCATGGCTCTCCGTTCTGTGGCGAGATTGGGTCGAACCCTTGGGAGAGTAGACAGAGCGGACCGCGAAATCAAGCGCGATCCGTCTTGAGGGCTCAGTAGGGGCGGCTTTCGCGTCCCATCAGCTCACGGGCCACGATGGTCTTCATCACCTCCGCCGTGCCATCGCCGATTTCGAGGCCGATGACGTCGCGCATCCGCTGCTCGAAGGGCAGCTCATCCGTGTACCCATAGTGGCCGTGGAAGAGCAGGCACTGGTGGATGGTCTCCACCGCCAGCTTGGGTCCCCACCACTTGGTCATGGCCGATTCCTTGCTATGAGGCAGACCCTGGTCGGCGAGCCACATCGCGCGATAGCAGAGCCCGCGGCACGCGTCGATATGTGTGGCCATCTCGGCGATCCTGAATGAGATGCCCTCGAAGGTCGCGAGGGGCTTGCCGAAGGCCCGGCGCTCTTTGACGTAGTTCATGGTCTCTTCCAGCGAGATCTGGGCCACACCCAAGGACGCCAGGGCGATGCCCACACGGTTGTAGTCGAAGCCCCGCATCACCTGGTAGAAGCCCTGTCCCTCGTTTCCCAGCCGATGCGAAGCAGGGATGCGCACGTGGTCGAAGGAGAGCACGGCCCGCCCCACCGAGTGCGAGCCCATGTCCTTCAGCTGGCTCCGCGAGACGCCGGGCAAATCGAGCGGCACGAGAAAGGCCGTCACGCCCTTGGCGCCCCCCGTGGTGCCGGTGCGGGCAAAGAGCACGGTGGACTGCGCGGCCATGGCGAGGCTGATGCCCGACTTCTCCCCCGTGATCAGATAGCCGTCGCCGTCCCGCTCGGCGCGACAGGCCAGGTGCGCGGCATCCGATCCCGCGCCGGGCTCGGTGAGCGCGAGGGCGATGATCTCTTCCCCGCGCGCGGTGGGGGGCAGCCATCGGGATTTGACTTCCTCGGTGCCGGTGGCGCCCACGATCTCGCCCGCCAGCCCAGCGAGCTGGATGCCGTACGTGCATCCGAAGTCTCCGCGGGCGATCTCTTCCATGGCGAGCCCGAAGGTCATGTAATCCGAGTCCTGGCCCCCGTAGGCGGTGGGAATGCGCAGCCCGAGGAGCCCCAGCTCGCCCATCTGGCGCCAGGCCGACCACGGGAAGTCCCCGGTCCGGTCCCAGTCGCGCGATCGCGGAGCGATCTCCTTACGCACGAAGGCCCGAAGCGTCTTGACCAGCTCGTCCTGCTCGGCACTGAGCGCGAAATCCATTGATCCCTCGACGACTACGATACGTTGAACACGGGCTTCCGCTTCTCGGCGAAGGCGCGGAGGCCCTCCGCCGCCTCGCTCGAGCGCATGTGGGCGGCTACCAGCGAGAGCTCGAGCTCGAGCCCGCTCACGAGATCGGCGTCGAAGGCGCGGTTCACGAGCGCCTTGACCGTGCGCGCGGCCGAGCCGCTGCCCGCGCCGAGCAGGCCCGCCATCTCATCCACCACCGCGCCGAGGGTGCCGGCGGGCGCGACCCGATTGACCAGACCCCACTCGAGGGCCTGGGCCGCGCTGAGCCAGCCACCGAGCAGCATCATCTCCTTGGCCCGCCGGGCCCCGATGAGGCGGGGCAGGCGCTGGCTTCCTCCGCCGCCCGCCACCAGGCCGAAGTTGGCGTGCTGGTCACCGAGCCTCGCCGCCTCGTCGGCCACGACCAGGTCGGCCACGAGGGTCAGCTCGAGCCCTCCCGCCAGCGCGAATCCCTGTACGCCCGCCACCACCGGCACCGGCAGCGCCTCGACGCGATTGAAGACGCGGTGCCAGAGCCGCATGAAGCGCGACCACTTCTCCGGATCAGGCGAGAGCTCGCGCACGGCCTTGAGGTCGGCTCCCGCGCAGAAGGCGCGGCCGTTGGCGGTCAGGGTGACGGCGCGGACGGACGCGTCGCTCTCCACCGCGGCGCACACCTTGTCCAGATCCTCGAGCAGACCGGGGCTGATGGCGTTGAGCTGGTCAGGGCGATTGAGGACGACGCGCGCGATACCGTCCTGGGCCGCATAGGCGACAGTGCCGAGATCCATGGACTCTCCTCTAAGGCCGGGGGAACGGCCCGGCGCCGGGTCACATCATGGTATACCCGCCGCTCACGGACAGGGTCTGGCCCGTGATGAATCCCGCGGCGTCCGAGGCCAGAAAGAGGACGGCGCCCGTCACGTCGTCGGGCTTGCCGATCCGGCGTAGCGGATAGGCCTTGGCGATGCGTGCCTGCATCTCGGGCGTCCCCCACGCACGATTCACCTCGGCCGCCCACATGCTCAGGTCGCCGAACTCCTCCTCGGAGCTGGGCATGGTCATGCCGGGACAGACGACATTGAGACGGATGCCGTGGCGGCCCACCTCACGCGCGAGGCTCTTGGTCAGGGCGATCACGCCCGCCTTGCACGCGCCGTAGACGGCTTCCCTGAACTCGCCCATGCGCCCGGCATCGGAGCCCATGCTCACGATGGCCCCGCCCTTGCGGGCGATCATGCCGTCGAGCACCGCGCGGGTGCAGTTGATCATGCCCCACAGATTGAGCTGGACCTCCTTCTCCCACTCCGTGCGCTCCTTCTCGACGAAGAGGCGGTCGAGCGTCCAGCCCACGTTGTTGACGAGCACGTCCACGCGGCCGGTGCGTGCCTCGACGTCGCGGACGGTGGCGAGCACGGAATCCCACTTGGTCACGTCGGTGGGGACGACCACCGCCGACGCCGCCCCGGCCTGTCGCGCTTCCGCGGCCGCCTTCTCACCCTGCCCCGCGTCGATCTCGGCGATGGTGACGTGGGCGCCCTCGCGGGCAAAGGCGAGCGAGATCGCCCGTCCGATATTCGATCCGCCGCCCGTCACCATGACGCTCTTGCCCTTGAGGTTCAGCTCCATGCGTTCGGTCCTCGCTCTGGTAAATGTGTGCGTCGAGCCCGTCTACCACGCGGTCGTCTGGCCACCGTCAAGATACACGGTCTGCCCGGTCATGAAGTCGGAGGCGGGGGAGGCCATGTAGACGGCGAGGGCGGCCGCTTCCGCGGGCTCCCCGATGCGCCGCGCGGGAATCTTCGAGAGAAACCGCTCGCGCGTCTTCGCATCCGCCATGGCCGCACGCGGGATGTCGGTGTTCATATAGCCGGGGGCGAGGCAGTTGACCTGTATGCCGTGCCGCGCCCACTCGGCGGCCAGGCTGCGCGTGAGGCCCCCCACCGCGGCCTTGCTCGCGCAATAGACGGCATAGCGCGGCACCCCGAGGGCGCCGTACATGGAGCCGAGGTTGATGATCTTGCCCCGCCCCCGCGCGATCATGCCGGGCGCCACCGCCCGCGCGCAGCGAAACATCGAGGTGAGATTGGTGCCGAGGACCGTGTCCCATTCCTCGTCGGTGACCTCGAGCGACGGCTTGTCGAGAGTGACCCCCGCGTTGTTGACGAGGATGTCGATCGGGCCAAGAGTCGTCTCGGCGCTCCTCACCGCCGCGATGATCTGCTCCCTGCTGGTGACGTCGAGCCGGATGGCGCGCCCGCGACCGCCCGCGGCCTCGATCTCCGCGGCCGCCTCGGAGACCTGATCGAGCGCGCGGGCGGCGCAGGCCACGGCGGCCCCCGCTCCCGCCAGCGCCAGCGCGATGGCGCGGCCGATGCCGCGGCTGGCGCCCGTGACGAAGGCGGTGCGGCCCTCGAGCGAGAAGAGCCGATCCATCGCCTACTCGCGCTGCATCTTGGAAGGCCCCCTCACGATTCCCTCTCCCCCTTCGGGGGCGAGGGAATCGGAGGCAGACCCGCCCGCGAGCCGCTCGGCGACGAGCTGGCGTAGCAGGTACTTCTGGATCTTGCCGCTCGGGGTCATGGGGAACTCGGCCACGATCTCGAGGCGCTCCGGGAACTTGTGGCGGGCGAGCTGATGACCTTCCAGATACGCGGTGATCTCGGCCAGGGTGACGGTTTGGCCCTCGCGGGGAATCACCACGGCGCAGCAACGCTCGACCAGCCGGGGATCCGCCATGGCCACGATGGACACGCCGGCGATCTTGGGGTGGGCGTAGAGGAGGTTCTCGACCTCGACCACGGGAATGTTCTCGCCGCCGCGGATGATGATGTCCTTCGACCGCCCCGTGATCGACACATAGCCGTCGCCGTCGAGAGTGGCGCGGTCGCCGGTCTTGAACCAGCCGTCCCCGGTATGGCCCTCCGCCGTGAACTGGGGCCGCTTGAAATAGCCGACGAACTGAAAGGGGCCGCGGGCGAGCAGCTCGCCTTCCACACCCTGAGCGACCGGCGCTCCGCCCTCGTCCACCACGCGGAGCTCCATGCCACGCAGGGGCGAGCCGTCGGTGCTGACCACCTTGTCCTCCGGGTCGTCGATGCCGTTGCAGCTCACGAGGCCGTTCTCCGTCATGCCCCAGCCGGCCGAGATGACACACTTGAGCCGCGCGCGAGCGTCCTTCACGAGCTGGCGCGGGATGGGCGCGCCCGCGGAGATGAACACGCGAAGCGAGCTCAGGTCCCGCGGCGTCTGCGCATAGGTCAGGTCGCGCAAGAAGGGCGTGGCGCCCATGGTGAAGGTGACGCGCTCGGCCTCGATCACCCGCGCCGCCTCCCCGGCATTCCAGATGTCCATCCACACCATGGTGGCCCCGAGGAGCAGGTTGAGACAGTGGCTGTAGAGGTACCCCGTCTGGTGACCGAGGGTGGAGGCCATAAGGAGCACGTCGCGCTCGGTAAAAGCCAGTCGCTCGATCAGGGGATAGAGGGTGGCCAACGCCGTGTTCGGCGTGTGCATCACGCCCTTGGGCTCGCCCGTGGTGCCGGAGGTGAAGATCACCTCGTTGACGGTGTTCGCCCCGCCGCCCGGTAGTGGCCGGCGTCCCGGCTTCGCCTCCCACGCGATGTCCGTGAGCGTCGAGAACGGCTCCATGCCCGGCCGGGCTTGCCCACGCGCCACGAAGACACGCTCGAGCCGCGGCAGGCCTTCCCTGAGCTCGCCCGCCATCACCCGGTAGTCGAAGCCCCGGAAGCTCGCGGGAATCACGAGCACCTGCGTTTCGAGGAGACCCAGCATGAAGCGCAGCTCGCGCGCGCGATAGGTGGGGGGGATCGGGTTGACCACGGCGCCCACGCGGGTGGCGGCGAGGAGCACGAGGGCGTATTCGCTCCAGTTCGGCAGATGACACGAAATCACGCCGCCCCGCTCGACGCCGTGGGCGCGGAGCCCATGGGCCACGCGCTCGACGGCGCGGGCGAGCGCCGCCCACGAATAACGCCCCTGCCCGTCCACGACCGCGGCCTTGTCGGGACGCTTCGTCGCCCAGCGATCGAGATAGGTGTCGAGGCCTTCGTTCCGCCAGAGACCCGCCGCCGTGCAGTCGCGGATGCGCGCTTCCGTCAGGCTCGTGTCCATGCGCCGCTCGACCCGGCGGGACTTACCGCCCACGCACGGTCAGCACGGGACAGTGGGCGGCGGCCACGACGCGGGAGGCGACGCTGCCCAGGAAGAGCTTGGCGAGGCCGGTACGACCGTGGGTGCCGATGACGATGAGGTCGGCCTTCTTGGATCTCGATGCGCGAACGATCTGCTCGTGCGCCACACCCTCGAGCACGAGGGTGGTCGCCCTCACGCCCGCGGCGCGCGCTTTGACCTGGAGCGCGGCCAGCTTCTTCTCGGCGTACTTGCGCGCTGAGGCCTCGAGGTCTTCGTACAGATTGGGCGGCATGTATCCCTCGCCCGCGATGGGCATGGGCGGAGCGAGCACGTGCACGATGAACAATTGCGCTTTGTCGGCCTTGGCCAAGGCAATGGCACGCTTGAACGCCGCCCCGGAGGCGCCGGAGAAGTCGGTGGGATGGAGGATGCGGTGATGCCTGCTCATGGATGCCCTCCTTGGGCGCGTGGTCGATGGGTCTTTGGGCACCCAGAGGATAGCGCGCCCGCGCCCCGCATCCAAGACGGTCGCCCGCCAAGGTGGTCAGTGACCGCGGGGCGACGCGCCGGCGCCGTACGTAAAGCGGTAACGCGTCTGCCGGGCCGCGTCGAGGGAGGGTGTGGAGAGCGACAACGTCGCGGTGTCGCCCGGGCCGAGAGCGGAGGGCACGGGCACCGCGGTGCGCACCCACAGGAGCTTGCCGAAGAAATCGTAGAACTCGACCGTGACGCGAAGTCCGCGCACGGGAGCGGCGGACACGTTCTTGAGGAGCACCACGTGCTGGGCGGCCCGTCGTTGCTTGCTGACGACCGGCGTGCGCGTCTCCTGCACGACCACGATCGCGTCCCCCGCCTCGACGGGCGCGGCGAGAGCGGTCGAGAGGAGCCAGAGGGCCACCATGAGCGGCTTCATGCCCCGCACGCTAGGGCGCGGGCGTCACCCCGTCAATGTCCAGACTTCGATACGGCCCCCCAGCGGACGATGCGGCCGTTCAGTCGAGCTCCACGTCGGGCGTACGCGTGAGCCCCTCGAACACGGGCTGGCCCGCTTTGCGTCGCTCCTCCGCGCGCGCCTTGAGCCCCTCGACGTAGCAGGTGACGAATGCGCGGTACTCCGTACGGGAGTCGGCATCGGCATGGACCTTGAGGTTGCCTTCGGGGTCGATCTGGTCCACGTGAATGGTGTGGTAGCGGCTCTCGCAACTCCCGGCAACCTCGACGAATATTTCGTGGGCCATCTTCTGCCCCGGTGTCATGTTCGCCGCGCATCCCCCGCCCAGCAAGGCGCCGGCCAGCAGCATCGGTCGCCAGTCGATCATCCTCACCTCCCGTATAGTGCGCATGCCCCAGCCTAGCCGGGCGGAGCGTGATCGTATTTCAGCACGCGGACCTTTTCCATCGTGACGAGCCCGCCCGACATCATCCGGTCGACGTCCGCCAGCACCGAATCGAGGTGCTCCTGGGAATCGACCACCTCGATGACGAGGGGCAGACCCGCGGACAGTCTCAGGGTGCTCGCGGTATGCACGACCGAGTTGGGGCCGAAGCCGGCCACGCCGCGAAGGATCGTCGCTCCCGCGAGCCCGCGCGAGCGAAACAGCTCGAGGAGCGCCGCGTGAAGGGGCCGGTGCTCCCAGCGGTCGCTCTCCCCGATGAAGATGCGCATCAGAACCAGCTCGCCCTCCAGCTTTCGCATGCCTAGAAGCCGCCCATCACGCCGATGGTGAGGACGAGCCGCGCGGTCTCCGGAATGGCCAGCGTCGACAAGCCCACCTGCTGGATGAGCCCGATGAGAAACGTCCCGTCACATTGACGATCAAAGTGCCGGAAGGGAGCTGCGGCCCCCCACCACCGGACGGCGAGGCCACCCACGCCGTAGCGCGCCGCCGTTCCCACGCGCCGCCGAGGCAGATCAAGAGGAACCGCGCCGGGGCGGGATCAACCGATGGCGGGACGCCGCTCTGCCCACGGCTGGGCCGCCTCGAACGCCGCCGAAGCCGCGAGCACGGTGCGGTCGGCGAAGCGGCGGCCCACGATCTGTAGGCCCACGGGCAGCCCGCTCGAGGTCATCCCCACAGGAACGGTCGCCGCGGGCTGGCCGGTCAGGTTGAACGGGAATGTGAACGGCATCCAGCCGAGCGGCGACACCTGCTGTCCGTCGATCGCCTTGACCCCCGGCCGTCCCACCTCGAATGGCGGCACGGCCACCGTCGGCATGAGCAGGAGATCGAAGCGGGCGAGGAAACGCTGCACGTCGGTCCAGAACTCGTGGCGACGGCGCGCCGCCGCCAGGTAGCGCTCGGCGGTGATGGTCTGGCCGTGGCGGAGCAGCGCCACCAATGAGCGGTCGAGCTGGTCCGCGCTGTCCTCGAGCCGCGCCCCCCAGGCGCCGTAGGTCTCCGCGGGTGCCAGCGTGCGGAAGATCTCCTCCGGATTGTCCCAGCCCGGCGTGACGACCTCGACATGGCAGCCGAGTCCTTCGAAGAGCTCGGCGGCGGCGCCGCACAGATCCGCGACCTCGGGGTCCACCCGCGCATAGGCGAGGTCGGCGGTCCATCCGATACTGAGCCCCGCCAATCCCGCATCGCAGGCCTCGAGAAAAGGTGAACCGGCGTCGTGAGGCAGCGAGAGGCGGTCGCGATCATCGGGCCCCGCCATGACGTCCAGCATGGCCGCCGCATCACGCACGGTGCGCGTCATCGGTCCGGTGACTGAGAAGGTCTCCCAACCGGGAAATCCCGGCGCTTGCGGCACGCGGCCGAAGGACGGTTTGAGCCCATAGATCCCGCAGAAGGAGGCGGGGATCCGGATAGAGCCGCCGCCGTCCGTGCCCACGGCGAGCGGACCGAGACCTGCCGCCACCGCCGCGCCCGCGCCTCCGCTCGAGCCACCCGGGGTCAGCGAGGGATTCCACGGATTACGGGTGATGCCGAAGAGCGGGCTGTCGGTGACCCCCTTGTGCCCGAACTCTGGCGTCGACGTCTTGCCGATGAGGACGGCCCCGGCGCCCTTGAGTCGCTCCACACACACCGCGTCTTCCTCGGGCACGTGGTCGGCGAAGAGCCGCGAGCCGCCGGTGGTCAGCACGCGGCGCGTGAACACGAGGTCCTTCACCGACAGGGGCACGCCGTGGAGCGAGCCCAGCTCCTCGCCCGTCATCACGGAGACTTCCGCGGCCTGCGCCGCGTCCCGTGCCTCCTCGGCCGTGATCGTGCAGAAGGCGTTAAGCGTCGGGTTGAGGCGCTCGATGCGCGCCAGCACGGCGTCGGTCACCTCGACCGGAGAGACCTTCTTGGCGCGAATGAGCGCGGCCAGCTCGTGTGCGGGAAGCCAGCAGAGATCGTCGGAGGCCATCAGCGCGGAGAGTTGAGGCGGGCCACCGTGATGTCCACCTGCTGCATGCCGGAGCCTTCGGTCACGGTGACGCGGCAGTAGTCGTGGCCCTTGGCGAACTCCGCCCAGACTCCGGCGAACTTGTCCCCGTTGACGAAGCGCTCGCTCTTGGTCTCGGTCCAGCCCGCTCCGCTCAGGAGCCCGCGCGCCTGGCTCAGGGTGGCGTCCACCGGCGTTTCGGCAAAGTAGACGATCTTGCCCGCGGTGACCTTGGGCGACTGGATGAGGACGGATTCGCGGGTCTGGACACGCCAGTCCGACGGCACGGGAATGTCGACGAAGGGCTGGTTGGATGGCGCGCCCCCGGCCGCGCAGGCGCCGCACAGCAGGCTCGCGGCGATCAGGAAAACGCGCACGCGCGGATTGTATCATCATCGAGTCCATGGACCCGAGCACCCTGCCCCGGCTCCGCGCCTGGCTCGAGCGGCCCGAGATCGTTGCCCTCGACGCGCCGCGCATCGAAGCGCTTGTCCTCGCGTTGGACGAGGCAGATCCGCCCGTCCGAGTGGAGCGCTGGGGCACCGTGGTCGGCTACGAAGCTGGGCCGCCGCGTCGGCGCCTCGTCCAGTTCGACCGTCACGGTCACCTGATTGCCGCCTGCCACTGGAAGGCCGATGGATCGCTGCGTTGGACGCGCTGCCGCTCGGCCGACGGCCGATGGGTCGGCGTCGAGCCCGCGGCCGATGAGCATCCCGCCTGGGGATCGTCGGACCGCGTGTGGCTTCTCGACGGGGAGGAACCGTGGCGTCCCCTAGAGCGGTTGAGCGTCTTCCGCGCGCTCGACTGGACCCAGCTCGATCACATTCCCCCGCTGGCCGAGCCGCGGCGCCTCCCGCCCGGCGCGGGCAGCGCGGTGCTGAACCTCATTGCCTCTCTCATGAAGGATCAGGGAATCGCGCGCGTGCGCTATCGCGGGCCCTTTCCCTCCGAGCAACTCTTCACGTCGCTGCTCGAGGCGTTCCGCCACGATCCGACCCAGGCGCTGCCCCTCGAGCGCTTCCTCGCCGACGGGGGGCTCGACTGGCTGCCCGCGCCTTTCGAAAGCCATCACGTGGCGCCGTGGGTCACCGTCCAGCTCCGCCAGGACATCGACAAGGTGGTTGCCGACGGCGTCATCTTCTACCGTCCTGAATGGCAGGGCATCAAGCGACGAGAGCCGCGCGTGATCCGCGACGAGGGCGAGCGTGTGATCTGCTCGCTATGGGCGCTGGGCGGGCCCCTGGAGGATCGGCTCGTCCTCGATCGCTCAGGCGAGATCCTCGAGGCGCCGCCCTCCCGTGCCCCCGAAGTTCCCCCCGCACCCCTCCCCCCGGTCTGGAACTCCGCCCTGGGTGATCTGATCTCCCGGGAAAGCGCTCCCGCCCTCGGCCCGGCGATCGTAGAGGTGCTCCGCGACACGGAGCTCGAATGGGGAGCGGTCCCGGGCGACCTCGTGCGGGCGTGGGAAAAGCGCATCCGGTTGAGCGCGCGACTTCGAGAGGCGGCGTCGGCATCGCTCGGAAGCGCGGCGCCGGGGCGCGAGCGGGCGGAGCAGGCCCTGCGCTTCGTGCTGGAAGTGGCCCGGCTCCTCGGCCCCGAGGTGCGCGGGCGGGCTCAGTCGGTGCTGGAATCGCTGCCGGAGGCGGAGCAGGCGCGACGGCTCGAGGCCGCGGTCGAGGAGTCCGAAGCGCTCGACGAGTCGGTGGGGCGCCTCATCGCCCTTCTCGTCCGCTGAGGGCTAGGCGTGCTTGGCGGAGAGAATGAGCCAGGCGTTCAGGCCCACGAACGCCGCCACGGAGAGCAGCGACATCATGAAGTACGAGACATAGACGACTTCCTGCCCGCTGAGGCCCCGCCCCGTGGCCAGCCGCGTCCAGAGCGGGCCGCGCACGAATTGCGAGGATTCCTGGGCGAGCCGCGGCATACCCACCGCGTCCTCGAGCACGTGGTAGCCGTCCATCTCGAGGAACGAGAACGGGTAGATGCAGATCAGGAACGACTGGAGCTGCAGGACGGCGGAGGCGGCCACGCATGCCTGCAGCAGTCCCGGGGACAGCAGGCTGGCCCAGATCACGCCGAGGAAACCCAGGACGAGATGTACGGTTGGCCCCGCGAGGGCATTGACCACGCGGGCGCGGCGCGAGGCCATGAAGAGATCAGTGACGTCGGCATAGAAAGTCGGCACCACGAGGTGATGGATGATGAACCCCACCTCTTTGACCCGGCGACCATAGTGGACGCACGCGAGGGCGTGCACGAGCTGGTGGAGCGCCACCGTCAGGAAGAAGGCCAGCTTGAGGGCGATGATGGCCACGATGGCGTGGTGACCCAGGGCCGAGCTGATCGCGCCGAGGTCGTTCCAGAGATTGAGGAGCGCACGGACGCCGAAGATGGAGAGCACGCCCAAGCCGAGGACGGCCATGGGGGTGAAGAGGAGCCACCCGCCGAAGCGGTGAATGCGCTCGAAGAGCTCGTTCCACCGCCGGCTCGAGACATTGAGACGCTCGATGGCGTGAAGGGTGGCGGCCATCGCGCGCGCCGCGGGATTGCGCCGGTTGCGCTCCAGGATCTCCCGCAGCCGTGACATGGGACGAAGAGTCAGGAGATCCGCGAGCAGGAGCTTGTTCATGAGCTGCGGGATCTTCTCGAAGTCGAACGATCCGTAGCGCATGACATAGGCCACGGCGATGTCCTGCATGTTCGCGCGCCCGTCCATCTGGTGCCAGAGAAAGCGTTCCTCCTCATCGAGGAGCAGATAGTTCTCCGTCTTGCGGCTCTTGAGGACGTAGCTCTTGGTACCCGGGACACCCGAGGGAAGCTGGGCCAGCTCCCACTGCGCGTCGGGGAGGCGCTGCGGGCGAAGCTGGAGGTAGGCGCCCGGGCTCGAGATCTCCCGCGTCTCGAAGCTCTCCCCATCCTCGGAGCGGATGAGGAGATTGAGCATGGCGGGCGGGCGGCGCTGGGGGGCTCCCGGCGCGCCGGCCCGCGTGGTAGGAACGGGCTCGCTCATTGTGGCGGCCCTCCCGCCTTGCGCTCGGCGTCGAGCCCGGTCGCCTCGAGGCCCCAGCGCGTCACTTCTCGCACGAGATCGCTCGACTGCACGAGCCGGCGGATGAGCACCCGCGCCATCTCCTGGAAGAAGCGCGCAGCATCCCGCGGGTTGGCGTCGATGAACTGATTGATGCTCACGCGGTCCAAGGCGAGGAGCGACGTTTCCACGTCGGCCTGGATAGTGGCGGTGCGCTTGGCCTCGTCGCCGAATACGCTCATCTCCCCGACGATAGCCCCTGACTCGAGCCGACTCAAGATTTGTTCGACTCGCCCGCTAACTTTTTTGGACACGAGAACGGCGCCCGACCGTACGAAGAACATCTCCTCGCCGGGATCGCCCTCGCGAAACAGCACCTCACCCTTGCGGAGCCGACGCTCGCGCAGACGCGGCCAGAGGGCAGCCAACTGCTCTTCGTCCAGGTCACGGAGCAGATCCACCTGTCGCAGGAAGACAATGTCGTCCGGCTTGGCCACGGGGGTCGTGTCCCCGCTACATGGCCCAGCGCTTCATCATGACGGTCTTGACGGCCCGAAGGCGCTCGGCCGTCGGCGCCTGACCCTCCCGACCCACCGCCTGGAGCACGGTGTTGCGCTCGTCGACGGACAGCGTGTACTCGGCCAATACCGCCGCGGGGTCGCGCACGAGCTCGGCGAGGAAATCCGGGTCGGTCATGATTCGCCCGACCAGATCGCGGAAGCCCAGAGACTCCATACGCCCCCTTGGATCAGTGGTGACCCCGGCGGGATTCGAACCCGCGGTCTCGACCTTGAAAGGGTCGCGTCCTGGGCCAGGCTAGACGACGGGGTCTAAACCTCTATCACTGCGCGAGAAACCGACAATTGAGATTAGCAGAGCCGGTCGGGGATAACAAGGAGGGCGTCCCCCCGGGCAGATTCGGGGTCGGACAACGGGTGGATGTTCAGGTCAGCGGGACGTAGTCGTACTCGCCAATACCCTGTAAAACGAGGAAAGTAGCCGAACTTTCGCCCCCATTGGTCACCAAATGGGGACGGCCGGGCCGAACCGCATAGCTCTGGCCAGGCTCGAGCCGTATCTCCTCCTTTGGGTCCCGTACGAAGATCCGGAGCTGGCCCTCGAGGACATAGAAGGTGTCCTGGATATTATTGTGATAGTGCCAGGGCACCTGCTGCTTGGGCCCGATCTGAAGCTCCGAGATCCTGAAGCCTGGGCGCTCGGCATGACGGGCACGCCGCTCGACCTCGTAGAGCCCACTGGAATCCTTGACGGCTTTGCTTGCGCTCACGACGTCACGAGACCCGCGACTTCCCGGAGATCACCCACCAGAGCGCGCCGGCGATGAGAAGCCCAATCCCCACGAGCAACGGGTTCCAGTAGGACGGAATACCCATCTCGTGCCTGATCACGATGAAGAGCCCGATCAGGGTGACGATCAACCCGGCCAGCATCAGCTTGTTGGGTCTCATGGTTACCCCTCCGTTCGCACGAGGTTCCCACCGTGGGCGTGGCGAAGTCAAGCACGGGAAGAGCGGGTGCCGGGAGATCTGCTAGCCTCTACGAGGCCATGGCCACTCGCTCCCGGGCAACCGACGCGAAGGGATTGCTCTCCCTCCGGGGTTCAGTATTTCTGATCGTCCTGGCGATCTTCACCGGCTGCGCCTCCATGCAGGATACCCGCAGCAGGAATACGTGTGGGCGATGGGGCGCATCTGCGACGCCAAGAGCAACACGTGGTACATGGACAAGGTCGAGCCCGACGGCAGCTACACGATTAGGGGAGCGACCAATTCCGTGCCGGGTCCCAACCTCCCCTACTTCGACTGCATGAAGGAACAGTTCAAGGTCCAGCCTTATTCCGAGTGGGCCAAGACCCAGAAGAGGTAGCATCGGCTGCCCCGCAGCGCCCAAGGTGTCGACCGCGGAATGACCCGGGTCGGTCGAGGCGCACCGCTCATCGCTGGGTGCTGGAGCCTCCGCGCCGGCCAGGCTTTGTGACGGGGCCGAGCAGGGTAGATCCTACTCCTGCGGGCCAAAGTTCCCGGTTCGGACATACCGGCAATACGATCTTCCAGCCGCAATCCGGGCCTGATGAAGTGGACACCGACCAGTCGGCTTGTGGCATCTCCTTTGCTCGTGACAAAGGCATCATTCAGGCATATTGCCGCACAGCGATTCCAGGATGTAGGAGAAACGCGAATGAAGATCGTTCCACTTCGGCCCGCCGGCTCTCACGACGCCGGACCTGCAGAGCTGGACTTTCCGCTTCCTGTGGCAGACCGTTCCGTGCGGCCAATGCATCGCGAATGCGTGCTGAAAGGATGTTCGTACCGGAGTCGTTTCCTGTTTGCGGCGGGGTGGGTTCTTGCAGCCCTTTTCCTGGTCACAGCCCTTGCCATTGGTCTCAATGGCACACGTTCGCAGGAAGCCTTGTTGAAGGAGAATGCGTACCTGTACCAGCAGATCGCGACCCAACGCGAGCAGAAGGTGACGGGACCTCCTGCTCCTGATCCTGCCGAAAAGGAACCAGCACAGGCGTCCGCTCCGTCTCCTCCGGCCAAAGCGGCGGCTCCCACGCTCAGGAAAAGCGTGCCGCCGAAAACCTCCACGGAGCTGCCCGTGGTTCCAGAATCTGAAAAGTGGTGGAATCGTCCCTGAGTCGATAGCCCGCCGCGCTCAGCCTCCTTGAAGGGCGCTGATACCAGCCCGCTACCCCCAGTTCGAGGTCCCCGCTCGGGAGACACAAAAGACGCGGGCGGGCTATTCGCGTTTCGCCACATGCGATCAGCGGCTCGACGAGCTACGGTCCAGCACTCCTCGCACACGTTGATACAGGAATCGCTTTCCTTTCGCTCCAATGGGTACGAGCGATGACGGTTCTGCTAGACTTGCCCCGGCCTCCTAGGAGGGCTCATAGGATGGACCCGATCCGATGGCCGCGCGCCCCGTATTCTCTCGCGCCCGGCGCGCAGACTGTCTGCGGGAAGGCTCAGTGATTCAGCGGCGCACGTTCCTCGTTGGCGGTGGAACGATGCTCCTTGTTCTGCCCCTCCCGGCCGAGGCCCAGCACCAGACGGGGAAGCTCCCACGAATCGGCTGGCTAACGAGCAGCGTTGTCCATCCGGCGGCGGGGCAAATGGATCGGCTGCCGGCCCTCGCCGCTGAGCTCCTGGCGCTCAATGTCGAGGTTATCGTGACCGACGGCGGCCCGGCGGCCGTGGCCGCCAAGCGGGCTACAGCGACGATCCCCATCGTCATCGGTGCGACCGCAGCTGACGTAGTGCAGCAGGGATTGGTGACAAGTCTGGCCCGCCCTGGCGCAAATGTCACGGGCTTTACGCTTTCCACGGGCGTCGAGCTCTACGGCAAGCGATTGGAGTTGCTGCGCGAGGCACTGTCTACCCTCACCCGAGTAGCCATCTTGTGGAATCCGCGCAATGAGGTAAGTCGTCCGGCTCTGGATGGTCTCGAGAGGGCCGCCTAGGGGTTCGCCTTGACGTGATCGAAATGCGAGACGCCGAGGAAATCGAGCGGGCTTTCAGCGGCGCGCGCCGGAGCCGCGCCACCGCGATGCTCACGGTCGCGGACGCGTTTCTGTGGAGTGAGCGGGCTCGCATTGTGGCCCTGGCGGCCCAGCATCGCCTTCCCAGCATGTATCCAGAGGAAGAGTTCGTCGAGGCGGGCGGCCTCATGGCCTATGGCCCACACGTCCCCGACAACTTCCGACGCACCGCCGGTTACGTGGACAAGATATTGAGAGGTGCCAAGCCAGCGGACTTGCCCGTCGAGCAGCCGACGAAACAAGCTGGTCATCAACCTCAAGACCGCCAAGGCCCTTGGCCTGAAAATCCCGCCGTCACTTCTCCAGCGGGCGGACGAGGTCATCCAGTGAGGGACCGGCGTGACTTCACCGCGGCGGTCGCCTTGGCACTCGTCGCCCTGCCGTTCGCGGCCCGTGCGCAGCCGCCCACGACGAAAGTTCGGCGCATAGGGTTCCTGGGGGTCGCTTCGGCGGCCATCACCGCGAGCCGGGTGGAAGCCTTCCGGGCTGGGCTCCGGGAAATGGGCTACGCGGAGGGCAAGAACCTCTTCATCGAATTCCGCTGGGCCGACGGGAACTACGATCGCCTTCCCGTCCTCGCAGCCGAGCTTGTTCGCCTCAAGATCGACGTCCTCGTGACCGCGGGATCGCCGGGAACCCTCGCGGCAAAGCGCGCGACCACGACGATCCCCATCGTCATGGCGGTCACCGGTGACGCGGTGAGTGCGGGACTTGTTGCCAGCTTGGCGCGGCCTGGTGGAAACGTGACCGGGTCTACAGTCTTCGGCCCGGAGCACAACGTTAAACGGCTCGAGCAACTCAAGGAGGTCATGCCACGCCTCGCCAGAGCAGCCTTCCTCTTCAATCCGGACAATCCCTCATCCGTGACGGAGAACAGGGACATAGAGAGCGCGGCCAAATCGATGAAACTCGAGATTTCGTACTTCGAGGCGCGCAAGCCCGCCGAGTTCGACGCTGCCTTCAAGGCGATGGCCAAAAGACAAGCCGGCGCCGTTGTCGTCACGGATGACGCGATGCTCAACTCTCATTCGAAGCGCATCGCGGAGATCGCCGGGAAGAGGCGGCTCCCGTCAGCAGGCAATACAGATCTCGCGGAAGCGGGCGGCCTGATCGGCTACGGCGTGAACGTGCCCGCCATGTTTCGCCGCGCGGCCTACTTCGTGGACAGGATCCTCAAGGGTGCCAAGCCGGCCGACCTCCCGGTCGAGCGGGCCACCAAGTTCGAGTTGGTCATCAATCTCAAAACGGCCAGGGCGTTTGGACTCACGATCCCGCCCTCCTTGCTGGGGCGCGCGGATCAGGTCATCGAGTGACTCACGGGGGTGCGCCGCTCGAGGCCCGTCACGAGCGAAGTCACAACCCCCGTGCCAGGATCAGTCGTTCATATTCCGTTGCACGGGACACACACCCACTTCACACAGTCACCGCATGCTGTGAGCTAGATCGAACTCGACACACACCCACTTCACACAGTCACCGCATGCTGTGAGCTAGATCGAACTCGACCACGTCGCACTCACCGCCCCTTCGGGGAAGCAGATGGTGCGAGACGCTGGGTATCGCTGGCAACGCGGAGGGATGCTCGCCCGGCGGGCATAGAGAGTCATCTCGGCGCCCGCGCGGGCGCCCCCCCAGGACTGGGCCAGGCTGCGTCTCGGCAATAAGCCCCGAACTCAGGCTGCCTGCCCGGCGCGGCTGTGTTCAGGCGGCGCGCCGAGACCTCCGAGGTGTCACGACGAGGCGGTCTTCGATCCGGAAGGTGTCCGTCAGAAATGCCGCCTCGAGTTTCACGAACTGGAGCACGCCTTCCCGGAGCGCGGGGGTCGGGACCACACCTGTGAGCATGATGACCGCCTGGGGGTACCCCCCAAAGGGGACGCGGACCGTGGGTATGATGGGCAGACGCGATAGCGAGGGCTCGGTCACCAATGCGTCCGAGAACCGTGCCTGCAGCGCGATCGCCTCGTCCTCGCGCTTCCTTTTGATGCGACGCAGGCTCAATACGAACCCGGAGATAGCCAGAGAGGCGATCGCGAACACGAGTGCAAAAAGCCAGTAGCCCGGCTCACGCTCAGCAGCCAGTCCAGGAGACATTGATTGCGGCCAGGCGACCTCGACCAATGCCAACAGCACAAACAATCCGGCCAAGGCGGACCGAATCAGTCCCTGAAATGATCTCATGTCCGATACCCCCCCGCATGAGCAGGGTGCATCGGATATGCCACTCGGTCGTGAGGCAGATCGGTCAATGTTCTCGACAGTTGGGACGAGCAAGTATCGAAAAGGGCAAGAGAGTGCAAGCCCAATCTGGATCGGTGTGTAGAAAGTTCTATCCATTCAGACCCAGCGTGCTGTGGCGTCAGAGAGCACGGCACGTAGGTTGCTAGTACGTAGGGGGCTGTGGCCACACGGATGGCGAACCCGCCACGAGTCGCAGGAGGACAGCCTGTGAACATACGCGTGGAACGAAAGGATGGAGCGATCATCACGATCGAGGTAGTTGGAGACCGGCGTGTCGAGGCGAGGCCTACGGGTCCGCCGTCCCGCGAAGAGCGCCGCCTCGATGTAGGTCCCTCCGAAGGGGCCGCCTGCGTCCCGTGGGTTCCGGGACGCTGACAAGTCATCGACGTGTTCAGCCATGCCTCGCGAAGGCCGCGGCCTAGTCGGCACCTGCGCCGCGGCGTGCAAGTCCTCCGTGGCGTCGCCGGTACCACCGCGCGGTGGCTGTCCCGACAGGAGGCCGCCGTCCTTGTGGCGGTGCTGGTGGTCCTGCTCGCAGTGTTCGGCTTCGTCAAGATCGCGGAAGAGTTGGGCGAAGGCGAGTTGGCGAAGCTCGACGAGTGGCTCCTGCTGCTTTTCAGAGTGCCTGGCCAACCTCACGTTCCCATCGGGCCGCCGTGGCTGGTGGAGGCCGCCCAGGACATCACCGTCCTCGGCGGGCGCACCATGCTGATCGCGGTCACTCTGTTCACCACGGGATATCTCGCCCTCGAGCGGAAATACGGAGCGATGTGCCTGGTGGTGCTTGCGGTAGGCAGCGGAGGGATGCTGAGCACGGCGATGAAGCACCTATTTGGTCGCGGCCGACCCGACCTCGTCCCCCATCTCGTCGCCGTGACCTCTCCGAGCTTTCCCAGCGGTCACTCCATGCTGGCCGCCATCATGTATCTCACCCTGGGAGCTCTGCTCGCCCGCTTTGCGACAAGGCGCCGGACGAAAGCGTACCTGCTTACCGTCGCGCTCCTCGCCACATTCGTGGTGGGTAGCAGCCGCGTCTATCTCGGGGTCCACTACCCGAGCGATGTGGTGGCCGGCTGGTGCGCCGGCCTCGTCTGGGCCCTGATCTGCTGGCTCGCGGCCCGGTATCTGCAGTATCGCGGCACCGTCGATAGATCCGGCCGAATCTGACCTCCGGCGCGACTCAGGTCATGCGCCCTCTGGACCGAAGAGCCACGAGGCTACCAGTCGACTCGATCCCCGAAGGACTCACAGCTTTTTGTGACGGTATTCGGTTTGCCTAGGAAGCGGCCATTTCTTGAGATTCGACTGTGGGGGCCCGTCAGCACCTCGCCAAGGCGCTCGGCGTCCCGCTGACGAGGCTGCCGGACTAAGCCGAAACAAGGAGGAGGACGATGGCTCGAAAGAAATCTCGGGGGGTGCCTCGCAAGCTCGCAGACACGGATGTGCAGATCCAGAGGCTCTGGCACGACATCTCTGAACAGTGCGTTTCGATCGCCTCGAGCATCGACACGACCCCGTCCGGATTGATCCCGCGTCAGATGCGCAAACGATGGCTCCAGGAGTTGCGTAAGACAGGTGTCGCCTTGGGCTTACTGGTCGAGCGGCTCGCCGGGCCTACCGCCGAGGCCTATCGCCCCCAGGCGTACGCCGGGTTGGTGACCGACAAGGCACACGAGGAGATCCTCTTCCGGGCGGCGCAGGGCGTGCTTCAGAGTCTCGCGCCGTATCCGCGGGCGCAACGAATCGCGCTGCTGCCGAGCGTCGTGCGCGTGTTGCTGGCGACGTTTCTCGAGGACGTGGCGGGCCAGGCGGGCGACACGACCATGACAGGGCTCCCACACGGAGGATAGACGCACCACGGCCCCGGCCTGCTTTGAACACGCCGAGGGCTGGCGCACTTCCCCTAAAGGCCGAGCCTTGACGATCTCCTGGGCCAGACTCGTAACGGCGTCGTTCTGCCCTCTGCGCTCGCGGGCGGGGCCGGAGAAAAAAAACGCGCGACGTCGTGAGACCCGACGTCGCGCGTCCTCTCTGGCGTAGCTGTCCGTTCGGGTCCCTGCCTAGCGCTTTCGCAGGTCGCGGACGTAGATTGTATCGGCCGACACGGTGTTTGCTTTGATCTCGTCTGCGTAAATCACCGAGGCCACAACCTCCGGCGCCCGGATGCTGCCTCGAGCGTCGTTGATCTTCACGCCTCGGGTCTGATGGACGGTCCCTATTACCTCATCAGCCTCGATCTTGTTCGCATAGATGGTAGAGGCCCGAACCTGACGTGCGGTAATCTCGTCGGCCTGTACCGTGCTCGGAGCTACCGTTGGTTGACCTGGGACCACCACCGCGCTCCCTGGTGGTGCGTAAATGACGCCGGGGGAAGAATCATTCCCTTCAATCCGAACATGGTTGGCCATTACCAAGCCCGCGGGTACCGCAAGTGACATCAAGCCGACGAGGAGAGTGCCCGTCCATCTTTTATTCCATCTCATCGTTGCTCCTCCTTTGACGGGGGCCGGTAATATTTGATGGTCCTTCCGGCCCCGGTATTGGAATGCAGCGCCTGTCTTCCGAATGGAGCATCGAGCATGCCAGCGTCGACAGAGCGTCCACCACTCGACACAGTGAGCGTCCCCGCGAGGCGCTCGACAGGGGGCTGGGAAGAAAAGGCCACGACCATGTGTGACACTTCGGATCACGCTAAGGAGAGTCTTCCCTGATCCGATGAAGAAACTACGGCGGAGAGATGACCGAGCAGTCCCGTATGACGCGGCCGGAACGCCAGAAGAAATCTATCGGATCAGATGCTCAAGACGATGACGGTACATCGGACGCTCGCGAAAGTCAGTCGCTCAAGCCAAGTTCGCGGAAGTGCTCCGACGTCAGCGTTACGTTCGGGATCTTGTGGTGCGGTTCCGCCATCAGGACTTGAAGTGCGGTCCGCATGGCGAGACTGGGCACACCGAGTTTCCGCAGAAGCGAAGTCAGGGAATCAAAGCCGCTTGCCTTGCCGAGGTAGAACGCGCCTACCCCGTCCTTGTGGCCCCCAAAGCTCACCAAGTACTCCGACGGTTCACCTGCGTGCTTGCGACATTCGATGTGGATCGCGCCCTTCGCCCCGTGGTTATCGTCTCCGTCGACATCAGAGGCACCGGCAATCCACCACGCCCGATTGAGGAGCCGATGGCTGCGAGCGAGCAGGCAGCGAGAGGCGTCGAGGCGCCCCTGACTGGAGCGGCAATGCCTAATCGCCTCACTCACCAACGTGCGGGTCATAAGGATGGGAGGGTATCCTCATAACCGAGCCAACGCAAGGTACGGGGTGCTGGGACACGCCGTCCTTGTTCGCAGCAGCTTTGCCTCATCGGCCTTGAGGATCAGCCAGTTCACGAACGCCGAGCAGGCAACGATCATGAACCGCGCGTCCGCCGCTGGCAACGCTGCGGGCGCTGCTACGGATGGCTCACGAACGTGGGAAGGACTGGCCAAGGCACCGCACATCAAGCTCGAACGGGAGAGCGGGTGCGGCTCCGCTGGCTGACCGCAGAGGAAGCCGAGCGGCTGCTCGCCGCTTGCCGGGTGTCGAAGGAGGCAGACCTGACCGACGTCGTCGAGTTCTGTTCAGCGGCCTTCGCCAAGGGAAGGCAACCGAACAGGGCCCTCCCTGACAGGGTATCCAATGGACTTTCGCGATTGCGCCGCAGATAATCGGCACTCATGGGTGATGTAGGCATCAAGACGGTGGACTCGGTCGAAGCGCGCTTCACGGAAGTGCGGAACGATCATCGAGCCTGGACCAAGGTGAGAGGGGGGGGCGAGCTGGTCCGCGCCAGATTCGTCGGAGATCCTTACGGTTCGATTACGCGCTCAAAAACCGGTAGTCACAAGACACTGACAAGACACGCTTCCTGATGGTGGCACATGGATTGCGTCGATTGGTCAGACTCGGCCTATGGCATGTCAGGGGAGGTGTGCATATGTGCGATGTATCGAGCGCTGAAGGCAGCATCCGAGTGACATTCCTCTCTCTCTTGATCGCTTCCCTGCTCCTCCTGGCGCCCGCTGGCCCTGCCCTTGCCTCGACAGTAGACGTGACGTTCTCGGGAGCGTTTACGGCAGGGCCTCTCACAGGCTCGAGCTATTCGGGAACCGTCACGTACGACACCAATGCCGCGATTGTCTTCACGGGTGCCAACTTTCGCCAGTTCGCTCTGGCCACCGGCGCGCTCACCGTGACCATCGGCAGCGACACGGTGCACAATACCAATGGCAATGTGAACCTCCCGGACATCATCGAGGTCGCCGACTTCGGCCGGATTGAGTTCGATGGCAACACGATGGCGGGAACTGGTCCGCTCAACGGACATAATGCTTTCCCGTCCTTCCAATTGTCCAGCGATCCCGCGCTCGCCGCGCTGATGCTGCCCTTCCCGTTTCCGACGGACTTCAACATCCCCACGTTCGCGGTCAACACGGCTGGAGGGTTCAGCTCCGGCCCCATCAGGGAGTTTTCCGCTGTGAACATCCCGTCTGGCGTTCCGGCACCCAGCGCGGCCTTCCTTTTCGCCAGCGGGGCGACCGCCCTCGCGCTCCTTCGCCGCCGTCTTCGCAAGACTCGCTGAGCCGAGCGGCGGGCACGCCACCGTCGCCGCGCGGCCGCTGGATCGGTGAGCGGCGAGAGGAGCGCGTCTAGCAGCTCTCTGGAAGTCCATTCTCACGCGTATTCACGCAATAGCGCCAGAGCTTCTCGACAGTGAGCTCCCGCTAACGTGGTTCAACGCGCCTACGGATCTGTGAGATCGGAAGGAAGCGTTCGTGTGGCCTCCTGAATAGTCATCAAGGGTGCGCCTATGAAGCCGTTGGACTCCGGAGCATAGGGGGGCCATACTCGGCGGACCATGCGCTCAAACGACGGTGCGCATCTTTGTAGCGCGGCCCGCATAGTGTCTCATGTAGAGGGGGGCTCAATGCGCGAGGGGCCGAACGCTCGCGCGTTCGCTGCGCGCATCGTACGTTTCGTGGCGGCCGGTGCGGCCGCGCTGAGTTTCGCCGGGTGCGCTCCTCAAACTCAGCCAGCGGGCGAAATCAGCAAGGTCTGGGCTCGCGAGGGCACGTCCTCCGAAACATTCAACCGCGATCAGTACGAGTGCCAGCGTGACGCCGCGATGCTCCCGCCGATCCCACTGCCGGCTCCCCTCCCCACAGCCCCGCCGCAGCCTTGGCGCCCCGGCGGATGGGCACCCAACGTGGGAGCCGAACAGGGCTCGCGAGCAGCTCAACGTGCGTATGAAGTCCAACAGAACGCCAACGCCAATCAGGCTCGACAGCGAGACTGGGTGAATCAGTGCCTGGGGTCAAAAGGCTATCGACTCGTGGGTCAGTAACCAAGAGCCACGGTCGGCGATTGCTCGTTGCGACTCAGCCGTGAGAACGCTACCGGCGGTCAATTTCCTCGTTCGTGCCCTCGTCGATGGTCATGCCGAGTCATTGGGCCAAAGCAGTTTGGAGGAGCTGTACCGCGATGCACTCCCCCATCCACAGTCCACTCTGCTAGACTCCCGCCAGCCTGGAAGGAGGGCTCGTATCATGGACCCGACCCGATGGCCCCACCCCACACCCCGTTCTCCCGGCCTCGGCGCAGCAAGAGCCCTGATGGTTCCGCCGTCGCTTCTGTCGCGAGCGGATGCGATCATCCAGTGACTATCAAGAATTGTCCGAAGCGTCGTGATGCTCGCCGCAGCGGAATCCAGAAACCGTGAGATACCCCTTGATGGTACTCGCGCTGATCGTCGGAACCTTCGACACGCCGGCAACCGCGAGTGCGCAGAAGTGGCTTCTGTTGGAGCCTCCGGTCGAGGGAACATCAGAACTGGGCAGGGTGCTGGATGAAGCCCCTCTTGCCCAATGGAATCGCATTGGAAGGTATGACACTGAAGGCACTTGTGAGGCACGCCGAAACGAAGCCGTCAAGGCGACGAGAGAAGAAACGATGCGGATGTCGAAGTCATCGCCGCTGCCATCGATTGACATGTGGCGCGCCGCTGATCGAGACCGACGGCGCGCTGAGGCTAGTGACTGCATTCCCGCAGACGACCCTCGCCTCGCGCCGAAATCGCCGCGGTGAGGACAACATGACGCGACAGTGCTTGCTATGCGAACGCCCTCGGCCTGACGATCCCGCCGTCGCTGCGGGGACGGGCGGATGAAGTGATCCACTGATGGATCAGCGGAGCTTCGTCAGCGCCATTAGCATGTATCTTCGTGCCTCAGCGTTCGCCGCGGAGGCGCCGCAGGCAGGGAAGGCCGTCGGGCCACTCCTCGCCCTCCTGCTGCTCTGCGCGATGCCGCACAGCGCACACGCTCAGGTCTTCATTGCCTCGCATCCGCAGCCGGAATTTACCATCGGACCCTTGTTCGTGTCGGCGTCCGTGGGGAAGGAGAATACGGGCCAGGTCCCTGCCCCGCTGACCGTGACGGTGTCGTGGAGCCTCGCGCTGCCTCCACAGCGCCGCGCCACCGACATCGCCCAGGACCTCTACCTCCTGTGGCCAGCCGAGGTGGCGGGAACCGCCGGGGCCGCCGGGGCCGATCCCATCCTCGTCCGCCAGGTGGAACCGTTGGGCTTCAGGATCAAGGAGCATGGCAGTCTGCGCCTCTCCGCGCGCGCTCGAACCGAGATGGGAACCGCCGCGGGCCTTCGCCAGTTGGGCGAGGCGCCGTTCGTGACGTTTGGTCGGGAGAGTGGGCTGGCCGCGGGGGCACGCGGCGCCACCTTCATTCGCATCCCCTGGGTACCGGAGTCGGCGAGCTTGGACTGGCTCGTCCGGCTTGAACTACCGTTGAGAGGCGTGATCGCCACCAGGCGCGTGAGCTGGCTGGAGGAGACGTTCTGGGGCCGGCGATACATCATCACACTCAGCTTTGGCAATGTCGGCTCCGTGTCACTCTATCCCCTGTACTTCGGCGCGCGTGACCGAGTGGTGCCGCTCGCCCATGATTTTTCCATGCTCCTTATCAATTTTGGCGACGCTGATCATCTCAAGATCGACGAGGTGGTGCCTCCCTCGGCGATCAGGCGCATGAGCGAGACCCGGAGCAATACGGAGGCGTTCCAGCTTCCCCTCCTGGTGTCCGAAGGCTTGGCGCCCCAGCTCTTGAAGGTCCAGTTCGCCTACTTCTCGGGGCAGCTGCCGTGGCGACCCATCCTGATCTCTGCGCTCCTCCTCGGGCTCGGCAATCTCACGGGGCCGCTGGTCGCCGCGCTGGTGAGACGGCTTTCCCGGACGCTCCGGGCGCGCGTGCACGTGGGTCGCGGCGAAGCGCCCGGCCGAGAGAAAGGCGCGATTCC